>Ga0214919_10001515_pt1 | contig 37788 bp, 30 predicted proteins | sample LL1503_MetaG_FD_177994 | JGI IMG/M metagenome (GOLD analysis project Ga0214919, IMG submission 177994) | Freshwater microbial communities from Lake Lanier, Atlanta, Georgia, United States - LL-1503 | ecosystem: Environmental > Aquatic > Freshwater > Lake | place: USA: Georgia | collected...
GCGTTAAAACTTTGCTTGCCCGAATAAAGCGAAGTGATTTAAAGGTTTACCTTTACGGCAAAGGTAGCAATAATGATTTTCGAATAGATCAAATTAATCTGGCCCCAAATTCATCCCGAGCCATAATCACTGTGACTGGTCGAAAAGTAGGAGAGTTGAACCTTACGGTTGTGGGTGAACATAATTTGTTAAATGCACTTGCGGCCTTTGCTGCCGCAACTGCCATGGGGGGCTCGGAAGAGAAGTTATTGTCTGGCTTAAAAGCCTTTACTGGCACCCGGCGCAGGTTTGAATTAAAGGGTGAGGTAGGCGGAGTTAAAGTAATTGATGATTACGGGCATCACCCAACTGAAATAACAGTTACTTTAAAAGCAGCACGAAATTTAGCTGGTACTGGCCGTGTGATTGTAATTTTTCAGCCACATAGATACTCAAGAACTGCTGCCTTTGCAAACCAATTCGCAAGATCACTCGAACTCGCTGACTTTACTTATTTACTTGAAGTCTATTCCGCAAGTGAAAAACCAATTTCAGGAGTTTCCTCTCTTTTAATCGCTCGGCAAATGAACTCTGAACAAGTTAAATTTGAACCTTCAATGTTGCAGGTGGTAACAGATGTAGTAGGTATGGCTAAGAGTGGAGATTTAATTCTTACATTAGGGGCAGGGGACGTAAGTTCACTCGGGGATCCGATTTTACAAGCGCTTGCTAGCCGCTTTGCTTAACTATGGTTCTTAAAATTAGTAAAAGATTAAGGCGTTTACTTACAACTATTTCATTCATTACTCTAGTTTCGCTCGCCGCCTACATACTGGGTTGGTCATCATTTCTAACTGTAAAAGAGGTAAGTATTGAGGGGACTAAATCTGCCCAAGTAATTATTAATAAGTTAAGTAATGATGGAATTGCGCCAGTAGTAGGGTCAAAACTTGCCCGAGTAGATACCCGAGCAATCAAGCACACAATTTCCAATTTGAACTGGATTAGTCAAGGAAATGTCTCTCGAAACTGGTTTAGCAAGAAGATAAGTATTGAGGTAGTTGAACGAGTTGCGGTTGCTAAGGTAATTACGGCTCAAGGAACAAATATAAATTTTGATAATACCGGCACGGTATTTACACCAATCTCCGATACTCAACTTCTGAGACAAAATTCCTTGCCACAAGTGACTTTGCAAGGTGGTAGTAAGGAAGAACTCACCTCTGTTGCTCAATTACTAGAGCAAATCCCAGTTGATCTTAATTACTTAATCACCGATCTTGAGTCAATTTCGGTGAGTAAATCGGGGTATATCCAAATGAAAACACAGATAAACAAAACCTCAGTGCAGATAAATTGGGGTAGTACTGAAGAGGTTAAACAAAAGTGCTCGGTTTTGATAGCTTTATTAAAACTGCCTGAAAATCAAGGGATAACGAAGGTGGATCTATCCCAGCCAAGTGCTCCAATAGTCAGTTAATTTCAATATTCAAACCAGCAAATTAGGGCTTTAAAAAATTGATTTTGAAAGAAAATAATTAAAATATTTACTTCATTAAATATCGTGTCGGTGTTTGATTGAGTTGCTTCTAATGCCTACTTTTACGTAATCGGAAAAGCATAACTTTAACTCTCAACTTGAGATTTAGGGCTAGGGAAGAGGCGCAAAGTGGCAACACCGCAAAATTATTTAGCTGTTATCAAAGTAGTTGGTATCGGCGGCGGCGGAGTAAACGCTGTTAACCGAATGATTGATGTCGGTTTAAAAGGCGTTGAATTTATTGCGATCAATACCGATGCACAAGCTTTGTTAATGTCAGATGCAGATGTGAAATTAGATATTGGTAGAAAGTTAACAAGAGGATTAGGTGCAGGTGCTGCACCAGAGATTGGTCGTCAAGCAGCCCTTGATCACATTGATGAAATTGAAGAAGTTTTGCGTGGCGCAGATATGGTTTTTGTTACTGCCGGTGAAGGTGGCGGAACGGGAACAGGTGGTGCACCAATAGTTGCAAAGGTTGCAAAAGATCTTGGCGCATTAACAGTTGGTGTTGTTACTAAGCCATTTACATTTGAAGGAAAGCGCAGAACAGCTCAAGCAGATGAAGGAATTGAAAACTTAAGAACCGAAGTTGACACCTTAATTGTAATTCCAAATGATCGATTGCTGGCAATCTCTGATCGTTCGATTAGCGCACTTGAGGCATTTAGAACTGCTGATCAAGTATTGCTCTCTGGAGTTCAGGGAATTACAGATTTAATTACTACGCCTGGCTTAATCAATTTAGATTTTGCAGATGTTAAAAGTGTGATGGCTGGTGCCGGTTCTGCATTAATGGGAATTGGTTCAGCAAGAGGAGAGGCAAGATCTGTGCGTGCTGCCGAACTTGCGATCTCAAGCCCACTGCTTGAAGCGTCAATTGATGGTGCCCATGGCGTATTACTTTCCATTGCTGGTGGATCTGATCTTGGTTTATTTGAGATCTCAGAGGCGGCAGAGTTAGTTGCAAAATCAGCTCATCCAGATGCAAATATTATTTATGGAACAGTAATTGATGATGCATTAGGTGATGAGGTAAGAGTGACCGTTATTGCTGCCGGCTTTGATGGTGGACAACCTAAGCGAGTTTTGATGCCGGTAATTAATGCCGCAACCATGAGTGGGGAAGCTGATCCAATTCCAGCAAATGATCCAATCTCGGTTGCACTTGATTTAAATATGGAGGGTGCCGAGCGCCCACGCAGGCGAATCACATTTGAGGAACTAGTCGCAGAAGATGAGATCGATATACCTGATTTCATGCGGTAGTAATTACCGTGGCTCGGCTACTTTTCACATCTCGTTATTTTGATTCACTTGCAGATCCACTTGATAGTACAGCGAAAGCAAAGTTAGATCAGTTACTTGGAAAAGGCACTCTGTTTATGAAACAGAGCCACAGCAATCAGGTAGCAGTCGTAACCGACCATTCATCTATCCCAGAAGCAGATGGCATGGTTACAAACAATAAAGGAATTGCCCTAGCAGTCCGAATTGCTGATTGCCTGCCCGTTCTAATGTATTCAGATCATGCTGTAGCTGCCGTTCATGTTGGGCGTAAAGGTTTATTAAACAAAGTTGCAGTGAATGCAGTGGTGGCTATGAAAAAGTTTGGATCCTCACCAATAACAGCTGTAGTTGGACCCCATATTTGCGGTAATTGCTATGAAGTTGATGCTCAGATGTATGAAGAGATTGTTAAAGATCATCCAGCAACTGGCGGAAAAATGAATTATTTAAATCTATTTGCCGGATTAAAAGCTCAATTACCAGAAATTACTTTTACTAATCTTGGCCTTTGCACAAAAGAAAATAGAGATTATTTTTCATACCGTAGTGGGGATCTAGCCGGTAGGCAGGTTGGGGCAATTAGCTTATGAGCCGTTCTGAAGAGATCGCAGCAAATTTAAATGATGTTAAAGGCAAGATTGCATCCGCTGCATTAAAGGCAGGCCGGGATAAAGATGACATCACATTAATTGTTGTGACAAAAACCTTTCCAATATCTGACTTAGAGATTTTATACTCACTAGGGATAAGGGAGTTTGGTGAAAACCGTGACCAAGAGGCGATTGAAAAGGTAGATCAGCTTCCTGCTGATATTAATTGGAGTTTTCAAGGTGGAATTCAAAGTAATAAATTAAAATCTATTACTACCTGGGCTGGGTGTATTCACTCAGTAGATAAACTCAAATATGCGCAGATTATTTCTGAACAAAATACCGGAAAACCTAAACCAATTTTTATACAAGTATCCCTTGATCAGCCACCAGAATCGCGAGGCGGGGTAGACCCAAAAAATCTAATTGAATTAGCCGCCGACATAACAAAATTACCTGGAATTTCCCTGCAAGGTTTAATGGCAGTTGCCCCGTTAGATATTCCGACTAAGGAAGCATTTTTGAAATTGAAGGAAATACAAGCGGGTTTTACAGCGGTGTTCAAAGACGCTAAATACCTATCTGCGGGCATGAGTGGTGATTATGAAATGGCAATTTCCTATGGTGCGACACATCTGCGAATTGGCAGTTCAATCCTCGGTAAACGATAGTTGACCCCATAGATTTGACCCATGGCTAGTGCATTTAAGCGGGTTGCTGGGTACCTCGGATTAATGGACGAGGAAGAGTTAGACCACGGCACAAATCAATTAACTGAACGTGCCCCTAGATTGGTCCGAGCAAATTCAAAGCCAGCAGCTAAGTCTAATGTTGAAATTTTTCCACATGCAGAATCAAATAAAGTTATGGATCATATTATTTCATTAACTCCAAGGACGTATAGTGAAGCCCGATTAATTGGTGAGCACTACCGTGAAGGTAAACCAGTAATTATGAATTTAAGTGACATGGAAGAGTCAGAGCGCAAGCGTTTAGTTGATTTTGCATCTGGCCTAGTTTTTGGTCACCATGGAAGTATTGAGCGAGTAACACCAAAGGTTTTCTTACTTACACCTCCTAACGTTTCAGTTAGTGTTGAAGATAAAAATTCTGCTGCACAAGCAAGTTTTTTTAATCAGAGCTGATTTAGCCCTTTAATAAATGGGCGCAATTGTCGGCATAATTTACTGGGCCTTAAATTTATTTTTATTAGCTTTAATTGGCAGATTAATTTTAGATTACATAAGAATCTTCTCACCAAATTGGCGTCCTCGCGGAGTTGTGTTAGCCCTTGCTGAGTTGATTTACTCAATTACAGATCGACCGCTTAGGTTCGTAAGGCAATTTGTGCCGCCGCTTAGATTAGGTGCGGTCTCGTTAGATCTATCTTTTATTGTGGTCTTTTTTGTAGTACAGCTTTTAATGCGCTTAGTTATTATTCTTTAATTCTTAATTAGTTTAAGCCAAAGTGATAGTTCATTTTCAGATGAGCTTTCTGATTTAACTTGCACCATGTTTGTAGCTAAAACCTCTGCGCTTATCTCCGTAATAGCAGATGAAATTGCAGTTGCAAGAGCTGTTGGTGCATTCCAGTTAACAGTGATGCGATCACTAACATTTAAGCCGATATTTTTTCGCTCTTCCTGAATTGCTCTAATGACCTCTCGGATTTGCCCGGCTCGAATTAACTCTGGTGTTAGTTCAAGATCTAGCGCCAAACTCTCGCCTGAATGAGAGGCAACCGACCACCCACTTCTTGGTGTCTCAGTAATTACCAAATCATCAATATCGATTTCAATTTCCTTATCTTTTCCAGCCAGGCTGACCTTTAATTTGTAGGTATTACTAATACGAAGCGCCTTAACCATCGCAGCTGGATCAACCGATGCAATCTGCTTTGCAATCACCTGAACATCTGCGCCAAATTTTGTGCCAAGTGTTCGAAAGTTAGCTTTAACAGATATATCAACTAGATCACTTCCGGCAACATGGATTCCATCTAGTTTTAATATGTTTAACTCCTCTGCGATGTGAGTTTTAATCTCATCTGAAATCTGCTCCCAACCAGGTGCTGAAACTAATGCGCGGGATAGGGGCTGACGGATTTTTACGCCAGATTCAGCTCGGGCAGATCTTCCTAACTCAACTAAGCGACGAGATAAGGCAACTGAGGTCGATAACTTTTCATCGATGACTGCTTTATTAGATACTGGAAATTTTGCAAGATGCACAGATTCAATTTGATCTGATTCAGCCACCTTGATAAGTGTTTGCCAAACATGTTCAGATATAAATGGCACCATTGGAGCAAGAAGTAGAGTTAGATTTTTTAAGCAGAAATAAAGTGTATTTAATGCAACTGGATCACCATCCCAGAAACGACGTCGGGATCTTCGAACATACCAATTTGAAAGATCATCGATAAAGGCTGCAAGCTGAGTACCTGCCGCTTGTGAGTCAAAGTTTTCTAAGGCGTTATCTACTCCTTGAATGAGTTTATTTAGCTCAGAAAGAATCCATCTATCCATCAATGTTAAATCTGTTGGTATAGAAGTAACTTTAAAATCAGCAGCATTTGCGTAGAGGGTGAAGAATGAGATTGTGTTCCAATAAGTTAGAAGAGTTTTTCTTACTACATCAGTAATTGCATCATGTCCTACTCGACGTGCACTCCAAGGGGAGCCGGCAGCTAGCATGTACCAACGAACTGCGTCAGCGCCATGTTGATTCATAAGTGGCATTGGCTCTAGAACATTGCCGAGATGCTTACTCATCTTTCTGCCGTCTTTATCTAATATATGGCCTAGGCATAAAACTGTCTTATAGGAAGATTTATCAAATACTAAAGTTCCAATCGTCATCAAGGTATAAAACCAACCTCGAGTTTGATCAATTGCTTCACAGATAAAGTCTGCTGGGTATGCAGCGTTAAACTCTGCTTCAGAACCTGGCTTATGTGGGTATCCCCATTGGGCAAATGGCATGGCACCAGAGTCATACCAACAATCAATAACCTCAGGAATACGCTCCATAGTGGCTGAACATTCTGCGCATTTAAATTTCACATCATCTACAAAGGGGCGGTGTGGATCTAAGTTACTTAATTGCGTTCCGGAGAGTTTGCCTAACTCAGATAGGGAGCCAACACAAACTTCATGTTTATTTTCACATCTCCAAATTGGAAGTGGTGTGCCCCAATAGCGATTACGTGAAACCGCCCAATCAATATTGTTATTTAACCAATCACCAAATCGACCAGTTTTAATCGTCTCTGGATGCCAATCTGTGTTGGAATTTTCTCTAAGCAATTCCTTCTTTATCGCAGTGGTTTTTATGTACCAAGATGGTTGGGCGTAATACATCAAAGCGGTATGACATCTCCAGCAATGTGGGTAGGAGTGCTCAAATTGCAAACTCTTAAACATTAAACCTCGAGATTTAAGATCCTTTATCAACGTCTTATCTGCCTCTTTGAAAAATACACCACCAACTAGGGGAACCTCTTTTTGGAAATGACCATCAGGGTTAACTGGATTTACCACTGGCAGGTTATATTTTCGGCACACCTCAAGATCATCTGCGCCAAAAGCCGGGGATTGATGGACTAAACCGGTGCCATCTTCAACAGTTACATAATCGGCAAGGACTACGTAATGAGCATCATTAATCTCAACATAATCAAATGGCCGGCTGTATTTAGTGTGTTCAAGTTCAGTCCCTTTAAAAGTTGCAATTACCTTGCGATCCTCACCAAGTACTGAAGCCAAATCTGTAGCAACTACTAATCTTTCACTCTTATCATCAGTTGTTATTTCAACTACTTGGTACTCAACCTTTGGATTTACTGCAACCGCAGTATTAGCAACTAATGTCCATGGAGTTGTGGTCCAAACTAATAAACTTGCATTTAGATCTGCTAACTTGCCAGAGGTGGCCGGAAAGCGCACAAATACTGATGGATCTTTAATAGTTTCATAACCTTGCGCAAGCTCATGATCAGATAAGCCAGTGCCACATCTTGGACAGTATGGCGCGACTCGATGATCTTGGACTAGTAATCCTTTTTTCCATATTTGTTGTAGTGACCACCAAACACTTTCAACATATGCCGGGGACATAGTCCAGTAGGCATCATCAAAATCAACCCAAAATCCCATTCGTTTAGTCATGTCGGTAAATTCATCAACATGCCGCTGGACTGATTCTTTACATTTTTCATTAAAGGCGGCAACACCAAATTTTTCAATATCTGCTTTACCGGTAAAGCCCAACTCTTTTTCTACTGCAATTTCAACAGGCAAACCATGACAATCCCAACCAGCTTTGCGAATTACTTGCTTACCTTTCATTGTTTGAAAGCGCGGAAATAAATCTTTAAAAACTCGTGCTTCAATGTGATGTGTGCCAGGTTTTCCATTTGCAGTAGGTGGGCCTTCATAAAAACTCCATCTAGGAGCACCGTTACGATTAGCAACAGATTTCTCAAATATTTGATTTTGCGACCAAAAATCTAAAATTCCAGCTTCCATCTGTGGAAGATCGATTTGCGCAGGTAAGGTATTAATTCCGCGGCCAGATTTCATATTCACCCTACATTCTAACGCGCACAGTTGCCCTTTAATGAACTCATCATTGAGCACGGGGGTGGCGGTTGGTAATTACTTGAGCCAAGCCATAACCTTTCCCCCCTCAGGGGGGTAATGTGGCAATCAAGAAGTTATTTAAGAAATCATCAAAAAAGAGTACAAAAACTTCGGCTAAAAAACCGGTAAAAGTTGCTGCGAAAAAGGCTGCTAAAAAGAGCCCACCAAAAAAGGCTGCTGTTAAAAAAATTGCCAAGCGTTCACCAAATATTGTTAAACCTAAACTAGCTAAGAAATCTGCAATTAAAAAGGCTCCTGGAAAACCTTTTCCAGCAAAGCTTCAGACATCTACCTCAGGTTCTTCAACCACAATTTCTGTCACTTCAACTATCCCTAATGCAAATGCCCTGCCAGTCGTTGAAGAGCGTAGATTAGTTATGTTGCCACCGCCAAAGCCGGTATTAAAGTCAAAGAAAGCGGCGGCATTAAAGCCCATTAAAAGTGCACCAGCACCTCTAGTTGTGCAGGCAAGTGAGATTGCTTGGAATGCAACAGAATTAAAAACTATTAAAACTGAGCTATCTAAAGATTTAGTGAGATTACGTAAAGAACTTGAGTTGGCAGAAGCAGAGATGGAAGATCTAGTTGAAGCTGCAGGTGTTGGCGCCGGTGATGATCAAGCCGATGCTGGAGCAAAAACATTTGAACGAGAGCATGAAATGTCACTGGTATATAACGCTCGAGATATGGTTCAACAGACTGAACGAGCACTTGAGCGAATTGCAAATAAAACATATGGAAAGTGTGAAGAGTGTGGAAACTTTGTTGGAAAGGCAAGACTACAAGTTTTCCCTCGCGCTACGCTATGTATGGTTTGCAAACAAAAAGAGGAACGACGCTGAACTTAATTCAGCGAAAATGGTTAGCGGCGACCGCTTTAATAGTTTTTGCCTTTGATTATTTAACTAAATTACTAGCAATTCAATATCTTAGGGATGAGCCAAAAAAGATAATTGGATCAATTCTACAATTCCGGTTGGCATTTAACTCTGGAGCTGCATTTAGTCTTGCCTCCAGTGGAACAATATTTCTTTCTAGTTTCTCGATAATTATTGCTGCTGCTATTTTTTACTTCGGTCGTAAAGTTAGTTCTACACCCTGGGCGATTGCACTTGGCCTTGTGCTAGGTGGAATTTTTGGTAATTTGACCGATCGAATATTCAGGTCACCTGGCGGCTTGCAAGGTGAGGTAGTTGATTGGATTCAAATCCCGCATTGGCCGATATTTAATATCGCAGACTCCTCAGTTGTTTGCGGGGCAATACTTATTACAATTTTGAACTGGAAGAATATTGAATTTAGTAAGAGTGAGGATAAAAAGTGAGTGAGCGTGAGGTTAGAAACCTAATAATCCCAGAGGGACTAAATCAGGAGCGGGTTGATGCTGCCTTATCAAGACTGCTTGGTTTATCTCGTAATGTGATTGTTGGGTTAATTGAATCTAATGAGATATCAAAAGATGGAAAATTTGTTGGTAAATCTGACCGAGTTTTAAGTGGCGATCAACTTGAAATTTTAATGCCGGCAGCAAAAGGTGAGGCAAAATTAACTGCTACACCGGTTGACGGATTAAAAGTTGTTTATGATGATGAGTTTTTAATTGTGATAGATAAACCGGTTGGAATTGCAGCTCATCCAAGTCCAGGTTGGCAGGGCGCAACAGTAGTCGGAGCAATTTTTGCGGCTGGTTATCAACTTGCTACCTCTGGAGCTGCTGAGCGACAGGGCGTTGTGCACCGGTTGGATGTTGGAACATCTGGCTTAATGGTCGTTGCTAAAAATGAAGTTGCATATTCAAGTTTGAAAGATCAGTTTCGTGATCGAACAGTTTCAAAGGTCTATCACGCACTTGTGCAAGGCCATATGGATCCAACGGTTGGAACTATTGATGCACCGATAGATCGCCATCCAAGAGAGGATTATCGTTTTGCTGTTGTAGCAAATGGAAAACCAAGTATTACTCACTATAAAACATTAGAAGTTTTCCCAGCTGTCACATTGCTTGAGATTGAACTTGAAACTGGCAGAACGCATCAAATTCGAGTGCACTTCGCTGCACTGCACCATCCATTGGTTGGTGATCTAACTTACGGTTCGGATCCGGCGTTAGCAGCAAGGCTTAAAATCTCTCGCCCATGGCTACATGCAAAACAACTTGCCTTTACCCACCCAGCAAGCGGGGAGCGAATCTCATTTACGGCTGAGTATCCAGAGGATCTGACACGCTCACTTGCCCTACTTTCAGATATTTCCCGCTAGAAATTAACAGCAGTAGTAATCTCACCATCCATGCCTAATTCAACTAATAACCTAGAAAACTCGGAGAATTTCGTACATCTTCATGTACACACCGAGTACTCGATGTTAGATGGTGCTGCAAAAATATCTGAGTTAGTTGCAGAGGTTGCTCGCCAGGAAATGCCAGCAATTGCCATGACTGATCATGGAAATGTGTTTGGTGCATTTGAGTTTCATAAAACTGCAAAAGCTGCTGGGGTTAAACCGATAATTGGTATTGAAGCCTATGTTGCACCCGAATCAAGATTTGATAAAAGAAGGGTCAAGTGGGCAGAAGGTGGTGAGGATGACGTATCTGGAGGTGGTGCCTATACCCATATGACATTGCTTGCTGAAAATAATCAGGGTTTATCGAATCTATTCAAGCTTTCTTCCCTTGCCTCACTTGAAGGTTTTTACTACAAGCCAAGAATGGATCGAGAGTTACTTGCTAAGTACTCAAAGGGAATTATTGGTACAACTGGATGTGCTGGTGGTGAGATTCAAACCAGGTTACGAATGGGAAACTATAAAGAGGCGATTAAAGCAGCCAGTGAGATGAAGGATATTTTTGGGCCTGAAAATTTCTATCTTGAAATTATGGATCACTCGATTGAAATTGAGAAACGATCATTTTCGGATTTGTTAAAGCTAGGAAAAGAGTTAAATCTGCCATTGCTAGCAACTAATGATTTGCACTATACCCATCATGATGATGCAAGTGCCCATGAAGTTTTGCTATGTATTCAATCTGGCTCAACTATTGCAGATCCAAAGCGGTTTAAATTTGAAAACTCCGAGTTTTATCTTAAGAGTGCTGCACAAATGCGAGAGATATTTAAGGATTTTCCAGAGGCTTGTAATAACACATTACTAATCGCCCAACGTTGTGAAACTACAATGCGTGAAGGTGAAAACCTATTGCCGCGGTTCACAGTTCCGCAAGGGGAAACCGAAGATACCTGGCTGAAGAAATTAGCTAATGATGGCCTTGCTGCTCGAATGGGGAATCAAATTCCAGTTGAATATCAAGAGAGACTAGATTTTGAATTAGATGTAATGGTGAAGATGGGTTTTCCTGGGTACTTCCTAGTTGTAGCTGACCTTTGCAAACATGCTCGGGAAGTTGGAATCAGAGTTGGTCCTGGCCGTGGCTCTGCAGCTGGTTCTCTTGTTTCTTACTCACTTGGAATTACAGGCCTTGATCCCATCAAATTTGGTTTATTGTTTGAAAGATTCTTAAATCCAGAACGTATATCAATGCCAGATATTGATCTAGATTTTGATGAGCGTAGAAGGTCAGAGATGATCCAATATGCCACTACAAAGTATGGCGATGATCGAGTTGCACAGATTATTACCTACGGAACTATTAAATCTAAACAGGCAATTAAAGATTCAACAAGAGTTCTTGGTTATCCATACGCGCTAGGTGAACGTTTGACCAAATCACTTCCACCCTCAGTAATGGGTAAAGATATTACGCTAGGTGGAATTTTTAATATGGATGATGATCGTTATGGCGAAGCAAGTGAATTTAGAAATCTATATGAGTCTGATCCAGACTCAAAGAAGATTGTTGACACCGCATTAGGAATTGAAGGATTAAAGCGCCAATGGGGTGTACACGCTGCTGGAGTTATATTAAGTAAAGAGCCACTTTTGGAAGTAATCCCAATTCATCGCCGAGAGGCAGATGGGGCAATCATTACCCAATTTGATATGGGCGCGTGTGAGGCAACCGGGTTACTTAAAATGGATTTCCTTGGACTGCGTAACCTTTCAGTTTTAGATGATTGTCTAATAAATATTGAAAAGAATTTGGGTAAAAAAGTTGTACTTGAAACATTGCCGCTTAAAGATCAAAAAACTTTTGATTTACTATCTCGCGGAGATACTTTGGGAGTTTTCCAGCTAGATAGTGCACCGATCAGATCTTTGCTGAGGTCAATGGCGCCAGATAGCTTTGAGGATATTGCCGCGGTTATTGCTTTATATCGCCCCGGCCCAATGGGCGAAGATTCACATAATAAATACGCTGATTATAAGAATGGTAGAAAAGCACCAGTTGGTATTCATTCAGAGCTTGATAAACCACTGAGTGAAATTTTAAAAGATACTTATGGCTTAATTGTTTATCAGGAGCAGGTTTTAGCAATCGCTAGAAAAGTTGCTGGATTCACACTTGGTCGCGCAGATCTACTGCGCAAAGCGATGGGCAAGAAAGACAAGAAGATTCTTGATAAAGAGAAGGTCCACTTTGAAGCCGGAATGAAAGAGAATGGCTTTTCTGCTGATGCGATTGAAAAATTATGGCAAACACTTATTCCATTTTCCGATTATGCATTTAATAGAGCCCACAGCGCTGGCTACGGATTACTCTCGTTCTGGACCGCATATTTAAAAGCAAATTATCCAGCTGAGTACATGGCCGCACTTTTAACCAGCGTTCGGGATGATAAAGATAAGAGTGCACTCTATTTGAATGAATGTCGGCGAATGGGAATAAAGGTATTGCCACCTGATGTAAATGAATCAGATTCTGAATACACCCCGCGTGGTGCCGATATTAGATTTGGGTTAACTGCGATTAGAAATGTTGGTGAAAATGTTGTTTCATCAATCATTGAGAATAGAAAGACAAAAGGAAAGTACTTAAGTTTTGGTGATTTCTTGACCAAGGTTGATTCCCATGTTTGCAATAAAAAGACAGTCGAATCATTGATTAAGGCCGGTGCCTTTGATTCCTTAAACCATACTCGCCGAGGTTTGATGATGGTCTTCTTAGAGGCGTTGGATGCAGTCTCTGAGGCAAAGCGAGCAGAAGCAATTGGTCAATTTGATCTATTTGGGGCAACAAATGCAACTACAAGTGTTAGCGGTGTTGAGTTAGATATCCCTAATACTGAGTGGGAAAAAATGATGCTACTTGGATATGAGCGAGAGATGTTAGGACTTTATGTTTCAGATCATCCACTTCTAGGAGTTGAACATGTACTGCGTTCAGTCGCAGATTTTTCAATCAGCCAAATATCTGAAGTAAGTCATGATCAGATTATTACTATTGGCGGGTTAATAACTCAGATTCAACGTAAAGTTTCAAAACAAGGTACCCCTTGGGCAATTGTTACAGTTGAAGATCTAGATGGTGCGGTTGATGTTTTGTTTTTCTCAAATGCTTATGCCGCCCATGGTGTGAACTTGGTAGAGGATCGAATTGTTGCAATTAGGGGTCGGGTTGATAAGAGAGAAGAACAGCCAAGGATTTCAGCTCTTGATTTAACACTGCCTGATTTAAAACAAGTACCAACTGGCCCATTTGTTATTTCAATGGAAATGTCTAGGTGTACTCCGCCAGTTATTGATCGGATGAATGAAATTTTGCGTTCTCATCCAGGCGGGCGAGAGGTGCACTTGAGGTTAGTAGATGGTGAAAAAAATACTGTTTTAAAGTTAGATGAAAATTTAAAGGTAACTTCCTCGCCAAGTTTAAGTGCAGATCTTAAAACCGTTCTAGGCCCAGATTGTTTAGTTGTTTAGGTATTAATGAAAACTCTTGAATTATTGCCAGCAATAGATATAAAAAATGGAAAATCTGTCAGATTAAAACAAGCAGGATTAGATTCGGCAGAGCAATATGGAAGCCCAACTGAGGTACTCGCGGAATTTATCGCTAAAGGTGCAAAATGGGTCCACCTTGTTGACTTAGATTCAGCCTTCAATACTGGAAGTAACGTAGATTTAATTAAGGATTTAATTGATAAGAGTTCAATTAACATCCAACTATCTGGCGGAATAGTAGATGAATCCTCATTAAACCAAGCTTTAGCAACTAAAGCTCTCAGAATTAATATTTCTACTGCCGCATTACAGAATATTGATTGGTTAGTAAGAGTTATTAATTCCTACAAAGATCGTTTAACAATTGGACTTGATATAAATAATGGCGTACTAATTGCCAGAGGTAGCGGTGAAGTAATTGGTGATCCATTTGAATATATCAAGGTGTTAGATAAGGCTGGATGTACTAGATATGTTGTTACAGATAATTCAAAAGATGGTGAACTAAATGGCCCAAATCTTGATTTATTGGATAAAGTTTCAAGATCAACCAAATCATTGATTATTGCAAGTGGTGGTGTTTCTAAATTATCTGACCTAGTTAATCTGCGCCAGATGGGTCTAGATGGCGTAATTGTTGGTAAAGCGCTGTATGTCGGAGCAATCGATATCGGTTTGGCTATCAAAACCTGCTACGAATAATCGGCGCCTGGTAGTTAATAATTACGGCAGAATAGGGCAGTGGAAAAAGCACTTATTTCTCTGGAAGAGTTTCGCGGCTATGCCCGCGACTTTAATGTTATACCAGTAGCTCGTAAGATAACAAGCAAAAGTGAAACACCTCTTTCAATCTATGAGAAATTAACTCAAAACCACAGTGGAACATTTTTGCTTGAATCAGCAGAGGCTGGAATTTGGGCTAGGTATTCATTTATTGGCGTAAACAGCGAAGCAACATTAACTGAAAAGAATGGTTTAGCTACTTGGATAGGAGTTATGCCAGCAGGTGCACCAACTGGCATAGATCCTTTATCTGCACTTAGAATTTCTACATCACACCTTCGCTCTCCAAAATTAAATAACTTACCGCCTCTAACCGGTGGCTTAGTTGGATACCTTGGTTATGAGATTGTTCGTAGATTGGAAAAACTACCAAATCTTTCTAAGAAAGATATTGAAATTCCAGAGATTGCAATGATGCTTACCTCCGATTTAGCAGTTTATGATCATCAAGAAGGAATCATCACATTAATAGCTAATGCAATAAATTGGGATGGTAGTGCAGATCGAGTTGATTTAGCATATGAAAAAGCAATTGAAAGATTAGATAAAATGGATATGGATTTAAATCAAAGGTTTGTATCTAAAGCCAAGGATATTCCGGCTCGAGAAACTCCAAATTACTCTCGTAATACGACTGACTTAGAATATATAAGTAAGGTTGAATTAATTAAGGAAGAGATTAAGTCTGGTGAGGCTTTTCAAGTAGTGCTTTCTCAACGTTTTTCAATGCCTGTTGCATGTAAGCCATTTGATATTTATCAAGTACTTCGGGAACAAAACCCAAGTCCTTATATGTATATATTTAACTTTTCTGATGATCTTTCAGTAGTTGGTTCTAGTCCAGAAGCATTAGTAAAAGTAACTGGAGAGAATGTGATGATTCATCCAATTGCAGGTACTAGAGCTAGAAATGCTGATCCAAAAGTTGATCAACAGGTAGCCCAGGCACTACTTGAGGATCCAAAGGAGCGAGCAGAGCATTTAATGTTAGTTGACCTTGGCCGCAATGATTTAGGTCGAGTATGCCAAGCCGGATCAGTAGAAGTAACTGAATTTATGCAGATCGAGAAGTATTCTCATGTAATGCATATTGTCTCAACTGTTGTTGGAAAATTATTATCTAAGGTCGCACCTATTGAAGCATTATTCTCCGTATTCCCAGCAGGTACTTTATCTGGTGCACCAAAGCCAAGAGCTATGGAGATTATTGAGGAGAATGAACCAACTAAGCGTGGCATCTATGGTGGGACAATTGGATACTTAGATTTCACGGGCAATATAGATACTTGCATTGCGATTAGAACTGCAGTTATTAAAGATCAGATTGCTTATGTTCAAGCCGGAGCTGGAATTGTGGCTGATTCAGATCCAGCATCTGAAAATCAAGAGTGTATAAGTAAAGCAGCGGCAGTTTTGGGTGCGGTTGCAACCGCCAACTTAATGGCAGTAGCAAAGTGAAAAATTCACTCTTTGGCAGCTTGATATTGATCGGGTTGTCTACTTACTTAATACTTAAATTAAGTAAAAAGGCTGGATCAGATAAATATAAGTTAAAACCAAAAAATAAATGGAACGCGCTTTCAGAAGGGCATGACCCAACTGATGAGTGACTCAAATGTTTTAGACTCGATTATTGAGGGAGTTCTAGAAGATGTTCAAAAGCGTATTGTTCCAATGGCGCAGATTCGTGAGCAATTGCAGTCAGCTCCAAAGTTAAGAAATGCTTACGCCGCATTGAGCAAGGAGCCAATGCGATTAATTGCTGAGGTAAAGAGATCATCACCAAGCAAGGGTGAGTTAGCAGTAATTGCTCATCCGGTTGCACTTGCAGAAAATTATCAGGAAGGCGGAGCCGATGTAATAAGCGTACTTACGGAAGAGCGTAGGTTTAAGGGAAATATTTCAGATCTAATCTCCGTTCGAGCTGCAGTAGATATTCCAGTTCTCAGAAAAGATTTTATTGTTACTGAGTTTCAGGTATATGAATCGAGAATTTTGGGCGCCGATTTGATGCTATTAATTGTTGCTGGATTATCAAAATCGCAACTTACTGATTTTTATCAGCTAGCCACTGAGCTTGGCATGGATGTATTAGTTGAGGTCCATAATTTGAAAGAGGCAGAGACAGCTTTAGACATTAAATCTAAAATAATTGGAGTTAATTCACGCAATTTAAAAACGCTTGAAGTAGATGACAAAAACTTTGAATTAATATTGCCGCAGCTGCCAGATACTGTCGTTAAGGTTGCTGAGTCAGGTATAAGCCAACGTTCTCAGGTTGCATTTGTTCAATCATTGGGCGCAAATGCAGTTCTGATCGGGGAAACTCTCGTTAAGGCAGGTAACCCAGTTCATACGATTAAAGATCTGCTCAATCGGTAAAGATCTAATAAACTCTATCCATGACCCAAAGTAAAAATACTCAAAGTATGGACTCATCAATATTGGGTCACTTTGGTCCTTATGGTGGAAGGTTTGTACCTGAAGCTTTAATTGCAGCCCTTGATGAATTAGCTGCCGCGCATTTATCGGCACAATCTGATGCAACTTTTCAAGCCGAACTAAATGAACTACATAAAACTTATACCGGCAGACCAAGTATCTTAACTGAGGCAAAGAGATTTTCTGAATATGCAGGTGGTGCGCGAATATTATTGAAGCGCGAAGATTTAAACCATACTGGTAGTCATAAAATAAATAATGTATTAGGACAAGCATTATTAACAAAACGAATGGGCAAAAACAGAATTATTGCTGAAACTGGCGCCGGCCAGCATGGTGTTGCTTCTGCAACAGCGGCTGCATTGTTTGGGTTGGAATGTGTTGTCTATATGGGCGAAGCGGACACCAAGCGACAATCGTTAAATGTTGCCAGAATGAAATTACTTGGGGCAACTGTCGTTCCAGTAACACAGGGTTCTAAAACTTTAAAAGATGCAATTAATGAAGCTATGCGCGATTGGGTGACAAATGTTGAAACCACTCACTACTTGTTAGGAACAGTGGCAGGTCCGCATCCCTTCCCAACAATGGTTAGAGATTTTCAGAGAATCATTGGCGTTGAAGCCCGTGAACAGGTGCTTGAATTAACCGGAAAACTTCCAGATGCAGTTCTTGCGTGCGTTGGTGGGGGCTCAAATGCAATTGGAATATTTCATCCATTTATAGATGATAAAAATGTACGCTTGATCGGACTTGAAGCTGGCGGAAAAGGAATTGAAACGGGATTCCACGCTTCCACAATTTCTGGTGGAACACCAGGCGTCTTGCACGGAACACGTTCTTATGTTTTGCAAGACAAAGATGGACAAACAGTTGAGTCACATTCAATTTCGGCCGGATTAGATTATCCCGGAGTTGGTCCTGAACACGCCTACCTAAATGATATTGGTAGAGCAGAGTATCGATCGATAACTGATGATCAAGCTATGTATGCATTCTCGTTATTGTGTAAATCAGAAGGAATTATTCCCGCGATAGAAACTGCGCACGCACTTGCAGGAGCGCTTGAGATTGGTAATGAGCTTGGTAAGAATGCAACATTGCTAATTAATCTTTCTGGTCGAGGCGATAAAGATGTTCAAACTGCAGCTGAATACTTTGGATTACCGCTTTAATGCTAACTGCCCTTGATAATCTATTTGTAAAAACAAAAAGCGAAAACCGGGCCGCATTAATTGGCTTTTTACCAGCCGGCTTTCCAACTCAAAAGGAATCGATAGAGATAATTAAATCGATGATTGATGGGGGAGTAGATGCAATTGAGATTGGCTATCCGTACTCCGATCCAGTTATGGATGGTCCAGTTATTCAGGCTGCTTCTGAACAGGCAATTAGCAATGGAGTTGGCGTGGATGAGGTATTTGATTTACTAAAAATAAGTGTTGAGTACGGCGCTCCTTCAGTTGTTATGAGTTACTGGAGCCCAATTGAAAAATATGGAGTTGCAAGATTTGCTGCCGCAATTTCAAGTGTGAATGGTTGTGGGGTAGTCACGCCTGATTTAACTTTTGAGGAATCTGAGACTTGGAGATTGGAATCAGATAAAAACAAACTAAATAGAATTTATGTTGTTGCGCCAAGCACCACGAATGACCGTTTGGCAAAAGTAACCGCAGAGTGCACCGGATTTATATATGCTGCGAGTTTGATGGGAGTTACCGGAGCCAGGGATGTTGTCTCCGCAAATGCTAGTTCACTAGTTAATCGAATTAAATCAATTAGCAATACTCCAGTTGCGGTTGGATTGGGAGTTTCTACGAAAGAGCAGGCGAAAGTTGTAGCAACTTACGCCGATGGCGTGATTGTTGGTTCTGCGTTTATTAAGATTATCCAAGAGAGTGGCACAGGTAGATCTGGATTGAAAAAGGTAAAGAAATTGGCTCAATCATTGTCTGAAGGAGTTCGAGATGGCCGGTAAGTTCAAAGTTGCTCAACCATGGCTAACTTTGGGTGCTAGGTTAATTTTGGGTGGAGTTTTAATTACAGCCGGTGCTCTTAAAGTAGGCAATTTACAAAAATCTGCAATGGCGGTTAGAGCTTATGAGCTACTACCTGTTCAACTTGCTAATTTTTTAGGTTACACCTTGCCGTGGGTTGAAATTGGGGTTGGTTTACTTCTTGTTACTGGGACAGCGGTAAAGATTTCTGGATTAATCGGTGCTGTAACTATGTTTGCATTCATTATTGCAATAAGTCAGGCATGGGCAAGGGGTTTAAGCATTGACTGTGGTTGCTTTGGTGGTGGTGGTGCTGTTGATCCAAAAGACACTAAGTATCTATCTGAGATTATTAGAGATTTAGGCTTATTTATCCTGGGGATTTACTTGTATTTCTATCCAAAGGGTAGATTTGGTTTGGATAAATAGGAAATAGTCTGGTTAATTGGAGGAGTAAAGACATGACAGCAAATAATGGCGGCGATAAAGGAACTCGCAACTTAGTAATAATTATGGTCTCATTTATTGTTGTAGTCGGAGTTGTCTTCTCTTTAATAAGTAGCCGATCAAGTACAACTGCTGCAATTCCAGCCTCGGTTTCTGCTGAAGATGGATATGGAATTGTATTAAATCCAACCGCCAAACCAACTATTGATGTTTATGTCGATTATCAGTGTCCAATCTGCAAGAATTTTGAAATATTAAATGGCGGATATTTAAATGAAGTTATAGCGCAAAATAAGGCAAAGGTCGTTTACCACCCAATGACATTTATTGGCCCAGAATCAATTTTGGCTGCTAATGCGGCAGCGTGCGCAGCTGATGAAAATGAATTTGTAGGAATGAACCTTGCGATTTTCCAAAATCAATCTGCAACTGAGAATTCTGGAAAGTGGCAAGGCGATGCGATGTTGAATATTGGCAAATCTATAGGTATCAAGTCTGCAAAATTTGAAAAATGTATTAAGGATGGAAACTACGTAAAGTGGACCGGCAATGTTGCGGCAGCCTCTGCTAAGGCGAATGTAAATGGAACCCCCACTATTTTTGTAAACGGTAAAGAGTTAGACCGAAATACTGAATATGGGGATCCGGTTAAGTTCAAGGCGGCTCTAGCGGCTGGCGGCGTTAAGTAGTTTTTCTGCTTAACATTAATGATTGAACTTATTCCAAGTCCTAGCTCATCACAATTTTCGTTAGGCCCGGTAACAATTCACTATTACGCACTTTGCATTATTACCGGAATTGCAGTTGCAATCTGGTTAGGCCGTAAGCGTTATTCAACTTTTGGTGGTAACCCGGATGATGTATCTGAGGCTGCAATATGGGCAGTGCCATTTGGAATCATTGGTGGTCGTATTTACCATGTGATTACTTCACCACAAAAATACTTCGGTGAGAATGGTAATCCGGCAGATGCATTTCGAATTTGGCAGGGTGGCCTAGGAATCTGGGGAGCGATTTTTCTTGGAGCAATTGGGGCATATATTTATTTCAGAACTCATAAAACAACTATAAGATTTACTAAATTTCTAGATGCCTTGGCACCTGGCGTAATTTTTGCACAAGCTATTGGACGAGTTGGAAACTACTTTAATCAAGAGGTGTTTGGTAAACCAACTAGTCTTCCATGGGGCCTAGAGATAGCACCTTTTAATCGTCCAGATGGGTATGAAGTATTTTCAAAGTTTCATCCAACATTTTTGTACGAGTTACTTTGGTGTCTTTTTGTAGGGTACTTATTAATTAGATTGCCAGGTTTTGTAAAGAAGTTTATAAGTAATCCTGGGGATATATTTGCTTTATATGTATTTGGGTATACGGCTGGAAGATTATGGATTGAGGCACTTAGAATTGATGAAGCAAATTATATTTTAGGATTTCGCCTAAATATATGGGTTTGCCTCATTGTATTAGCCGGGTCTGCAGTTTATTTATTCAAAAGTGCTCGACGTGGCAACAGTGCTGATACTCAAATAGCAAGTTAGGATTAACAAATGGGATTAGAAGAAGTACAAATGCGGAATTTAGACCATCGAGCAAATCGTGCTGGTTGGCTTCGGGCAGCAGTACTTGGCGCAAATGATGGTTTAGTTTCAACCTCAAGTTTAATGATTGGAATTGCAGCTGCTAATAAGAGTGATTTTTTAGTAACTGCTGGTGTTGCTGGAATTGTGGCTGGCGCAATGTCTATGGCAGTGGGTGAGTATGTTTCCGTTAAATCACAAAATGATATTGAAGCAGCTGATAGAGAGATTGAAATTAATCAACTTGCAACTGATCCGGAAGGTGAGTTTGCAGAGCTAGTTCATATTTATATGAAACGCGGATTAAGTGAAAATTTAGCAAAAGAGGTCGTAACTGCGATGCATAATCAAAATGCATTAGAGGCACATTTAAGGGATGAGCTAGGTCATTTCGACCATACAAGAGCCAGGCCAGTTCAAGCAGCTGTTGCATCTGCTATAGCATTTACGACCGGAGGCGTTGTTCCTTTGATTGGGGCCTTAGTTTCATCAACAAATCAAGTTACATTGATTCTTGCATTCACGGCGCTTGGATTATTGGGGGCAGGTTTTATAAGCGCAAAGATTGCTGCTTCACCAATTCTCAAAACAATGATTCGAATCTTCATAGGTGGAGCCCTTGGTGTGGCAATTACAGCCGGAATTGGTTGGTTGGTAGGGCTGACCGGGATTTAATTCCCCTGATACAATTTCGCAAGATATAAGTTGAAGTTGGGCCATTGTCGTCCCGACCCTTTAACGGGAGCGGCCTTTCAAGTTGGAAAATAGAAAGCTTTTTTCTACTACCCCAAATGCAGTTGGGTTATATGACCCTGCCAATGAACATGATGCATGCGGTGTTGCCATGGTCGCTACTTTAAATAAAATACCCACTCATGAAATTGTTTCCAAAGCGCTTACTGCATTAAGAAATTTAGAGCACCGAGGTGCATCCGGTGCTGAGCCAGATAGTGGTGATGGGGCAGGGATATTAATTCAAATTCCAGATAAATTTTATCGCTCAGCTGTTGAGTTTGAACTGCCAGCACAAGGTAAGTATGCAACTGGCATATGTTTTGTTAACTCTAACGATTTGGATTACAAAAAAACTATTGATCAGATTGCAAAAGAAGAAGGTTTAGAGGTGTTAGGTTGGCGAGATTTGCCAATAAATTCTAAATCTTTAGGAAAGACTGCATTGTCTGTTATGCCTGAGTTTAAGCAAGTGTTTATCGCAGGCAAAAATAAAGAATTTGATTTAATTCTAGAAAGGTTGGCATTTTGTCTTCGCAAGAGAATTGAACATACAATGCCAATTTATATTCCTTCACTTTCCTCTCGGACAATTGTCTATAAAGGCATGTTGACTACCGGTCAACTTGAAGAGTTTTTCCCAGATCTTTCTAACCCTCTAGTAGAGTCATCATTAGCTCTAGTGCATTCAAGATTTTCAACAAATACATTTCCGTCCTGGCCACTAGCTCATCCATATCGATACATTGCACATAATGGTGAAATTAATACCGTCAAAGGAAATCGAAATTGGATGCGGGCTCGTGAAACGTTGCTTCAAAGTGAGTTAATTCCTGGAGATTTAAAACGTTTATTTCCAATTGTTAATAATTCTGGAAGCGATTCTGCCTCATTTGATGAGGTATTAGAACTTTTGTATTTAGGTGGACGATCACTTCCGCATTCAATATTAATGATGATCCCTGAGGCATGGGAAAATCATGCAACAATGTCACAGGAGCGTAAAGATTTTTACGCATTCCACTCTGCGTTGATGGAACCTTGGGACGGTCCGGCTTGCGTAACATTTACTGATGGAAAGCAAGTTGGCGCTGTATTGGATCGAAATGGATTACGTCCATCACGATTCTGGGTTACTGATGATGGGTTAGTAGTACTAGCAAGTGAGGTTGGAGTATTAGATTTTGCTCCAGAGAAAATTATTCGAAAAGGACGACTTCAGCCTGGCAAGATGTTTTTAGTAGATATTGAGGCTGGTCGAATTATTGAAGATGATGAGATCAAGCAGTCACTTGCAACTGCGGCACCTTATGCTGATTGGCTTCATGGTGGTTTGGTTAGGTTGAGTGACCTGCCTGCTAGAGAACATATTGTCTATCCTCACTCTTCCGTTGTGCGCAGGCAACGAGCATTTGGATATACCGAAGAAGAGATTCGATTAATTATCACACCAATGGCAAAAAATGGCGCAGAGCCTTTGGGATCTATGGGAACTGACACTCCAATTGCTGCTCTATCTGAAAAATCTAGATTGTTATTTGATTACTTTGCGCAGTTGTTTGCTCAAGTAACAAATCCACCACTAGATGCAATTCGAGAGGAGTTAGTGACTTCACTTGGGGGGTCAATCGGACCAGAGCATAATTTATTAGATCCAGGCCCCTCTTCATGTCGTCAAATTTCTCTGCAATTTCCAGTGATTGATAATGATGAGCTAGCAAAAATAATTCATGTTAACGCTGATGGCGATCAACCAGGTTTTGCTTGCCACGTCGTTCGTGGTCTTTTCCCAATTGCTGGTGGCGGAAAATCGCTGGTTGCAAGAATTGAGGCGATACGGAAAGAAGTTTCAAAGGCAATTGAAGAGGGCGCAAGAATTATTGTTTTATCAGATCGAGATGGTGATGCTGAAAATGCTCCGATACCTTCATTACTTTTAACCTCTGCTGTTCACCACCATTTAATTAGGGAAAAAACCCGAACAAAAGTGGGATTAGTAGTTGAAAGTGGTGAGGTGAGAGAAGTTCATCATGTCGCATTATTAATTGGTTTTGGAGCAGCTGCGGTAAATCCATATTTAGCTATGGAAAGCGCGGAGGATTTAGTTCGTCAAGGAGTTATCACTGGTATTACTCCAGAGAAGGCAGTAAGAAATCTAATTAAATCTCTTGGTAAAGGTGTATTAAAAGTTATGTCCAAGATGGGCGTCTCAACTATCGCCTCCTATACCGGAGCTCAAATATTTGAAGCCATAGGTTTATCAAAAGAGATTGTTGATGAGTATTTTGTAGGGGTAACTTCAAGATTAGGTGGCGTAAATATTGAAACAATTGCTCAGGAAACAATAAAAAGACACCATATTGCTTACCCACCAGGAGGAGAGATCCCAGGTGCTAAGCGTCTTCAAATTGGTGGTGAGTATCAGTGGCGCCGTGAAGGTGAACCACATTTATTTGATCCCGAAACTGTTTTCACTTTGCAGCATGCAACCCGGGCAAAAAGGTTTGATATTTTCAAAAGGTATACCGCACGGGTTGATGATCAATCACGCAGATTAATGACCTTGCGTGGTTTATTTGATTTCAAAGAAGGAGTTAGAAAACCAATCTCAATTGATGAAGTAGAACCTATTTCTGAAATCTTAAAGCGGTTTGCAACTGGTGCTATGTCTTATGGATCGATATCTCAAGAAGCCCATGAAACCTTAGCGATTGCAATGAACCGAATTGGTGGTAAATCAAATACAGGTGAGGGTGGAGAGGATCCAGCTCGCAATATCCCAGATAGCAATGGAGATTCACGTCGTTCCGCAATTAAACAGGTGGCAAGTGGCAGGTTTGGCGTAACAAGTGAGTACTTGGTAAATGCAGATGATATTCAGATCAAGATGGCACAAGGTGCAAAACCAGGTGAAGGTGGTCAGTTACCTGGCAACAAGGTTTATCCATGGATTGCAAAGGTTAGATATTCAACTCCGGGTGTTGGCTTAATTTCACCTCCGCCACATCATGATATTTACTCAATTGAAGATCTTGCTCAATTAATTCATGATCTTAAGAATGCAAATAAAAATGCACGTGTGCATGTGAAGTTAGTTGCAGAGGTAGGTGTTGGAACAGTTGCTGCAGGTGTAAGCAAAGCTCATGCTGATGTAGTTTTAATTTCTGGCCATGATGGTGGCACAGGTGCATCTCCGCTCACATCATTAAAACATGCTGGGGCTCCATGGGAATTAGGACTAGCTGAAACCCAACAAACTTTGATGCTTAATGGTCTACGAGATCGAATTGTTGTCCAAGTTGATGGCCAGATGAAAACTGGCAGAGATGTATTGATTGCAGCTCTGCTAGGAGCAGAAGAGTTTGGCTTTGCGACTGCACCGTTAGTTGTATCAGGTTGCGTCATGATGCGCGTTTGTCATCTAGATACATGCCCAGTTGGTGTTGCCACTCAAAACCCAGAGCTACGGAAGAGATTCAATGGCAAACCGGAGTTTGTTGAAACATTTTTTGAATATATTGCGCAAGAAGTTCGAGAGTTGTTAGCAAGACTTGGCTTTAAAAGCTTAGAAGAGGCGATTGGCCAAGTTGAGTTGCTAGATACAAAATCAGCAGTTGCTCATTGGAAGGCAAGTGGTTTAGATCTTTCTCCATTATTAATTAAGCCAAACAGTAAGGGTTCTAGAAAAAATAGTACAAAACAAGATCATGGGTTAAGTAACGCACTTGATAATGAGCTAATAAAGTTATGCGCCGAAGCGTTGAGTAAGGCATCACCCGTCAGACTTGAAATGAAAGTACGAAATGTTAATCGAACAGTTGGCACAATGCTCGGGGCAGAGATAACTCGGAAATATGGGGGAGCCGGATTACCAGCAGACACAATAGATATAACTTTCCATGGTTCAGCCGGCCAATCATTTGGTGCTTTTATTCCTTCTGGGCTAACCCTAAGACTTTATGGTGATAGCAATGACTATGTTGCCAAAGGATTATCTGGGGGCCGGGTGATTATTAGGCCGGATGAGAGAGCTAAATTTGATTCAAATAAGAATGTAATTGCTGGAAATGTAATTGGCTATGGCTCTACCTCTGGAGAGATAATGATTGCTGGTGTTGTCGGTGAACGATTCTGCGTTAGAAACTCAGGTGCGACTGCGATAGTTGAAGGTGTTGGAGACCATGGTTGCGAATATATGACTGGTGGAACTGTGATTGTGCTTGGTTCGATTGGTAGAAACTTTGCTGCCGGCATGTCGGGTGGAAGGGCATTTGTGTTAGATCTAGATCAACGTTTGGTTAATACTGAAATGGTCGATGTTTTATCTCTACCAATAGATCAAGAGGAGATTGTTAAGGGGCTTATATCAAAATTTTATGCTGAAACCGGTTCAAAAATTGCAAGTGAAATTGTTAGTGAATGGACCAATAATAAGAGTCGTATTTCTTTGGTAATGCCAAGAGATTATGCGAGAGTTTTAGAAGTAATGGCAAAAGCAGAGCGTGAAGGTTTGCCGGTAGAGAGCGCGGTTATGGCGGCAATTAATGGCTGATCCAAAAGGATTCTTAAATACTCCAAGAGAGTTACCTAAACGGCGTCCAGTTGATGTTCGAATTAAGGACTGGAAAGAGGTTTATCAAGAGCAGGAGTTTGGCCAATTACAAAAGCAGGCTGGTCGCTGCATGGATTGCGGGATTCCATTTTGTCATCAAGGTTGTCCGCTCGGAAACTTAATACCTGAGTGGAATGATTTAATTTGGCGAGGCGAAAAAGCTGAAGCAATTGATCGCCTTCATGCTACAAATAATTTTCCAGAGTTCACTGGCAGATTATGTCCAGCGCCATGCGAAACTGCATGTGTTGTAGCGATTAACTCTGACGCAGTTACGATCAAGCAGGTAGAGCTAAGAACTATTGAAGAGGCATTTTTAGAAAAACGAGTACTGCCATTAATTCCTGACCGCCTGTCAGGTAAAACTGTTGCTGTAATTGGATCAGGCCCAGCAGGCCTTGCCGCCGCCCAACAATTAACCAGAGCAGGACACACAGTTGCTGTTTACGAGCGTGCCGACAAAATTGGTGGCTTACTTCGTTATGGAATCCCTGAGTTTAAAATGGAAAAATCAATTGTTGATCGAAGGCTTTATCAGATGGAGCAAGAAGGAACCAGATTTAGAACTGGCGTAGAAATTGGTAAAGATATAACTGGTTCGGCATTGCGGAATAAATACGATGCAATAGTTATTGCAATCGGTGCGACTAATTGGCGAGATTTACCAATTCCTGGTCGAGACGCAATAGGTGTTTACCAAGCTATGGAGTATTTACCCTGGGGAAATAAACAAGCATTAGGTGAGTTACCTTCAGATCCGGCAATTAATGCTGCAGGAAAAGATGTAGTGATTTTGGGTGGCGGCGACACTGGAGCTGATTGTCTTGGTACTGCAATTAGGCAAGGCGCTAAATCAGTTACGCAATTAGAAATTATGCCAAGACCAACCGAGGAGCGGCCAAGCAATCAACCATGGCCAACTTATCCGATGATTTATCGGGTTAGCAGTGCACACGAAGAATCTGGTGAAAGAATGTATTCGGTTTCAACTCAGGAGTTTGTTAAAGATAAAAATGGAACATTAACTGGATTGAAGTTAGTCGAAACTAAATTCATAAATGGAAAGTTTGAACCGATTGCTGGTAGTGAAAAGATAATTCCAGCAGATATTGTATTTCTGGCTTTAGGCTTTACTGGTCCAGAAAAGAGTGAGCTACTAACTCAACTTGAGGTTGAATTAGATGAACGTGGAAACATTATGCGTGATGAAAATTATGCAACCTCATCAGAGGGTGTGTATGTCTGCGGTGATGCAGGCAGAGGCCAGTCACTAATTGTTTGGGCAATTGCAGAAGGAAGAAGCGCCGCTTCCGCTGTTGATACCTATTTATCTGGACACACTCAACTTCCATTCCCGATAGAGCCGACCGCCCGGCCGCTGATGGTTTAGGGTCAACTTATGCGCCGCGCAAAAATAGTATGCACAATGGGTCCAGCTGTTGAATCAGTTGAGAAGATTACAGAACTTATAGATGCTGGAATGAATATGGCGCGTCTGAATCTTTCGCATGGCGGCTATGAAGAACATCAATCAAGACTTGATGCGGTTAGGGCGGTTGCTAAGAAGGCAAATAAAGCTGTGGCAATTTTGGTTGATTTGCAAGGCCCAAAAATTCGATTAGGAAGATTTGCTGATGGACCTCATGAGTTATCTCGCGGCGATATCTTTACCATTACTACAGAAGAGGTTGCTGGAAGTAAGGAAAGAGTAGGAACAACCTACAAAGGCTTACCTGGTGATTGCCGTCCGGGTGACAAAATAATGATAGATGATGGCAAGGTAACTGTTGAAGTGGTTGATGTAAAGAAAAATGACGTAGTAACCAAGGTAATTCAACCAGGAATGGTTAGTAACAATAAAGGTTTAAACCTACCTGGGGTTGCCGTTTCAGTTCCAGCAATGTCAGAAAAAGATATTGCTGATTTACGGTGGGGGCTTAAAGCAGGTGCTGATTTCATTGCATTATCTTTTGTAAGAAGTGCTGTAGATATAAAAGATGTTCATAAGATTATGGACGAAGAAGGCAGGCGAATCCCAGTAATTGCCAAAATAGAGAAGCCTCAAGCTGTAGAAAATTTACAAGAGATTGTTGACGCGTTCGATGGCATCATGGTTGCACGAGGTGATTTAGGAGTTGAACTACCAATCGAAGACGTACCAATGGTGCAAAAACGTTGCATAACAATGGCGAGAGAATCTGCTAAACCAGTGATAGTTGCAACCCAAATGCTTGATTCAATGATTAGTAACTCCCAGCCAACTAGAGCTGAGGCAACAGATTGTGCAAACGCTGTACTAGATGGTGCGGATGCGTTAATGCTTTCTGGGGAAACTAGTGTGGGAGATTTTCCAATTGAAGCGGTGAAAATTATGGCAAGAATTATTGAGCGAACTGAAGAGGTTGCATTGGATCAAATTCCACCACTTAAACATTCACCGGCAACAAAAGGTGGAGCAATCACAAAAGCTGCAACAGAGGTTGGTTTAACTGTAGGAGCAAAGTTTTTAGTTGCATTTACACAAAGCGGTGATTCGGCAAGAAGAATGTCACGCCTTCGTTCCCCAATTCCTATGTTGGCATTAACACCAGATGGTGGAACATATAATCGGTTAGCACTTTCCTGGGGAGTGGAATCAATGCTTACTGCAGTTGTTAACCACACTGATGAAATGGTTATGCAGGTTGATACATTGTTAATCGATTCTAAACGAGTCAATATTGGAGATTTAGTATTAATCGTCGCCGGCTCACCTCCTGGAATTCCAGGCTCAATAAATGCAATGCGAGTTCACAAAATTGGTGATGCAGTAGGTGGAGTTGCTCCTGCCTATCGCAAGTAATTTCAATTAAAAAGATAAGCAATATAAACTATAACTCTCTTTTCGCCTCGGTACTCCAACGGTAGAGAGGACGGTCTCAAAAACCGTATAGTGTCGGTTCGAATCCGACTCGAGGCACATGAATACCCAAAATAAAAAGGTAAGAATATTAGTTGCCGAAGATGAAACCATCATTCGGCTTGATTTAGTTGAGATGTTAACTGAGGCTGGTTATGAAGTTATAGCCCAAGCCGAAAATGGTGCGATCGCAGTTGAACTTGCAAAACAACATAATCCAGATTTAGCAATACTCGATGTAAAGATGCCTGAGATGGATGGCATTACGGCAGCAGAACAAATTATTTCAATCGCTCCAGTTCTAATGTTGACTGCATTTAGTCAAAGAGAGATAGTAGAACGAGCCAGAGATGCAGGAGTGATGGCGTATGTCGTTAAGCCGTTTTCAATAAATGATCTTGTACCAGCAATTGAGATTGCAATAAGTCGGCACAAGCAAATGAAAACTTTAGAATCTGAGGTTGCAGATATCTATGAGCGCTTAGAAACACGAAAAGTAATTGATCGTGCCAAAGGAATATTAATGAAGGCAATGAACTTGTCAGAGCCGGAAAGTTTTAGCTGGATACAAAAAACAGCCATGGATCGGCGCATTTCAATGAAAGAGGTTGCAAATGCAATCATCTCGCCAGAGGCTGCCCCGGACCGATAACAATTTAGTAATACATAGGCTAATTGGGGCGTTATTAATGGGATTGGGCGGGTAAAAAATTGCTCAAACCTAAACCTAAGCGTTAATCTTCACCCCTCCCTGTCCCGGGATATATGAACAGGAAGACAAACAGAAAGGTACCAATGAAAAAACTGTCAAAGATTGTTACCGGTTTAGCAGTTGCTGCACTTGCAGCAGGCGCGCTTACTGGTTGCAGCTCTTCAAACAAGTTGATCATTTCAACTGATCTACCTCTACAGGGATCAGCATTTGATTCAAATGATTCAACAAATAAGGCAATTCAACTTTACCTTGAACAACAAGGTTACAAGGCTGGCACATATGAACTTGCATTCAAGGCATATGACAATGCAACAGCTGCAAAAGGATCATGGGATGATGCTAAATGTGCTGCTAACGCACAAGATCACGTAGCTAATAAGAAGGAAGTTGCCGTAATGGGAACTTACAACTCAGGCTGCGCAAAGATTATTTCTCCAGTATTGAACCAAGCTCCAGATGGTCCAATGCTTATGATCTCAAACGCAAACACAAACCCAGGTCTTACAAAGAAGTGGAATGAAGGCGAGCCAGAGAAGTATTTCCCAACTGGTAACCGTTCATACGCTCGTGTATGTACAACTGATGACAACCAAGGTGCAGCAGCTGCTCAATTCGCAGCACAAGACCTAAAGGTTAAGTCTGTATATGTTCTTAATGACACTGAGACCTATGGTCAAGGTGTTGCTCAAGCTTTCACAACTGAGGCAAAGAAGCAGGGCCTAAAGGTTCTTTCTTCTGGTGCTTACGGTGAAGGTTGGGATAAGAAGCAGACTGATTACTCAGCTCTTTTCACAAAGATCAAAGCACTTAAGCCAGACATGGTTTACTTCGGCGGAATCTTTGATAACAATGGCGGTCAATTAACTAAGGATAAAGTCAAGATTCTTGGCGATAACACTAAGGTTAAGTTGATGGGTCCAGATGGTTTCACCGGATACCCAGAGTTCAATGAACTTCCTGAGGCACAAGGTGCATACCTTTCATTCGCAGGTCTTTCAACAGATCTTTTGATCGCTAACAACCCAAATGGTGCTGGCGCAAAATTTGTTGCAGACTACAAGGCGAAGTACGGTAAGGATCCAGTTGGTTCATACCCAATTTACGGTGTAGCTGCTGTTCAAGTTATCTTGAAGGCAATTGCTGCATCTGATGGAACACGTAAGGGTGTTCGTGATGCTGTGTTTACTGGCGCAGGAATCTCATTGACAGCTGATGAGTCTGTACTTGGTAAGGCAACATCTATTGACCCAGCTACAGGTGATACAACAGCTATCGATATCACCATCGAAGTGGTTAAAGACAAGAAAGAGACCACTTTGAAGGCTTGGACAGTTCAGAAGTAATCTAAACTCTCAGGAAACTGAGGTTAGGTAGCGTTGCGGGGGCGTGTTAAAGCGCCCCCGTTTCGCATAGTATTGCCAGAGATTTACCAGATTTATAGGAGGGCGGTAACGATTATGGCAAATAGTTCGTCACGTTTTTCTGCCCGACTTTTGATTGAACGAAGCGCTGCCTCAATAATTATCGGATTAGTATTTTTTTGGCTCGCGGTAAATCTTGTTAAATCCCCATCACAGTTTTTCCAAGCAAGCGTAATTGGAATTAGTAATGGCGTTTTGTACGCGCTTATTGCGCTCGGATACACCTTAGTTTATGGAATTATTGAATTAATCAACTTTGCACATGGTGATTTATTTATGCTTGGTGGCTTATTTGCCGCCACCTTTATTTCGGTTTGGTTTGGCCAGGAAACTCCATCTACCACCGGATATGGAGTTTTCTTTCTCTGCTTAATAGCAGTGATGGGTTTTTGTGCAACTATAAATGTTGCAATTGAGCGTTTTGCTTACCGCAGACTGCGTAGAGCTCCAAAGTTGGCTCCGCTGATTACTGCAGTAGGTGTTTCATTTATTATTCAATTTATTGGAATTCGCTGGAATGGGTCTGGTCCTAGAACTTGGAACTCGATTCTACCTGCTGGTGAATTTGTTGTCTCTGGAGTCCACATTCCATATACAACAATAATTTCATTTGCAGTAACGATCCCATTGCTCATTCTCATGACATTTATTGTGACTAAAACAAGACGCGGAAAAGCGATGAGAGCTACCGCCCAAGATGCTGATGCTGCAAGGCTAATGGGAATTGATGTTAATAAAACTATCGCTTTTACATTCGCCCTAGGTGGCGCATTAGCAGGCGCTGCTGGTCTTTTATTCCAACAAACTCGTGGAGTGACAAATTACAACCTTGGATACCAGCTTGGCTTAATTGCATTTACATCTGCAGTTTTGGGCGGAATTGGTAATTTATCTGGCGCAGTATTAGGAGCCATTCTTATTGGTTTGGTTCAAGGGCTCAATGACGGACTACCAATCGGGCTCGGGCAACAATGGTCCCAAACAGTGGTATTTACAATTCTTATTCTGTTAATGGTATTTAGACCTACAGGCTTGCTTGGCAAGCCAATGGTTGAAAAGGTTTAATATGAAAAAACCATCCATTAAATTTAATAAAACAAGTAAAGGTAAGAAAGAAATCAATAAAGGATTTGATCAAAGCAAATGGATCCGTGGTTTCACAATTGCAGCGGTTGCAATTTGGATCTTTTACGCCTTTATTGTTGATCTCCTTCCTTATGTTGTTTCTGATTTTTTCCAAAAATGGTTGCCAGCTACCACTGTAAATGAATCTTTGGTTTGGGTAATTTGCGCCCTCGGATTAAACATTGTGGTTGGCTACGCCGGATTACTTGACCTTGGATTCGTAGCCTTTTGGGCAATTGGTGGATATTGCGCCGGTTGGTTTATGTCAGATTTCTTTCACCAAGTTAATATCCATATTGGATCTATGGCTCCTGCTGAGCAACCTGGAATTCACCTTAGTTTTTGGGGGGTCTTATTTATCGGTGCTTTAATTTGTGCAGCATTTGGCGTAATTATTGGTGCACCTACACTGCGATTAAAGAGTGATTACTTAGCTTTAGTAACACTTGGTTTTGGAGAGATTATTCCGCAGATTTTTTATAATGGTGAAAATATTGGTGGGTTTAATCTTTCAAATGGCTCAAAAGGTATTTCTCCAGTGGACAATATTGGCTTATTTGGGAAAAAGCTTGGACCTTTTGATTTAGATTGGAAATACTTAATATTTGTTTCACTTGCAGCCTTAATGGTTTTCATTTCACTTCGAATTAGAGGTGGAAGATTAGGCAGAGCATGGCTTGCCATCCGTGAGGATGAGTTGGCAGCTTCGATGATGGGTGTGCCATTAATGCGCTCTAAATTAGCAGCTTATGCTGTTGGCGCATTTTCTGGCGGTATCGGCGGTGTCGCATTTGCAACTCACGTAAATGGTGTTTTCGCCGATCGCTTTAGCTTTGCAATTTCGATCATATTACTTGCAATGGTTGTACTAGGCGGTATGGGAAATGTTTGGGGAGTAATCGTAGGTGCACTTTCAATTGCTTGGGTTAACTCAACAGGTCTACCAGCTTTTGGTGAAACCGTTAATAGTGCATTAGGAACTAATATCAATTTCCCTTCCTATAACTTCTTGCTTTTTGGTGGAATATTGATCTTTATGATGCTTTACAAGCGAGAAGGTCTTCTACCTGAATCTCGACTAAAACAAATTCTGCATGAAGCAGATGATTCGACCTCAAATATTGGAGGTCATTAATAATGACTAAATCAGTATTACAGGCAGATAATATTTCAGTTAAATTTGGTGGCTTAATTGCTGTTGATGATGTTTCATTTGATATTCCAACAGGTGGAGTTGTTTCGCTAATTGGACCTAATGGTGCCGGAAAAACAACTTTCTTCAATGTTTTAACTGGGCTGTATAAACCAACAAGTGGAACTGTAACCTTTGATGATAAAAATATTACTGCAAAGCCACCGCACAAAATTGCACAAGCTGGCGTAGCGCGAACTTTTCAGAATATTCGCTTATTTGGCCTAATGACGGCGGAAGAAAATGTTATGGTTGCAATGCACTCACACTTAAAATCTGGAATTATTAGCACGATCCTCGGTACCAAGAAGCAGCGGACAGAAGAGCGTGAATCAAAGAAAACAGCTAGAGAGTTGCTTGAGTTCGTAGGTATTGGAAACTCTGCTGACCAATTTGCAAGAAACCTTTCCTATGGAGATCAACGGCGTCTTGAAGTTGCTCGCGCGCTTGCCCTAAAGCCAAAAGTATTGCTTTTAGATGAGCCAACAGCGGGTATGAATCCACAAGAATCTAAAACATTCGTCGATTTTGTGTATCGAGTTCGGGATGAAAAAGATGTCTCAATATTGTTAATTGAACATGATATGTCAGTTGTTATGAAGGTTTCAGAGCGAATCACTGTGTTAGATCGTGGTCAAAAGATTGCCGAAGGAACTCCTGCTGAGATTAAGTCCAACAAACGAGTTATTGAGGCTTATCTTGGTAAATCAGCTGAGAGTGGTAAATAATGTTAAAAATTGAAAACTTAGAGGTCGCCTACGGCAATATTAAAGCGATTAAAGGTATTTCCCTTGAAGTAAATCAAGGAGAAATTGTTACTTTGATTGGTTCAAATGGCGCCGGAAAGTCAACAACACTTAGAGCAATCTCTGGAATATTAAAGCCTCGCTCTGGTTCGATAACTTTCAATGGCGAGCGAATTGATGGTGTTGAAGGCCATGAGATTGTGGCAAAAGGAATCTGCCAATCACCTGAGGGAAGAAGAATATTTCCAAAGATGACCGTTGATGAGAACTTAGATCTTGGTGCCTTTTTGCGTAATGATAAAAATGAGATCGCTAATGATCGTCAAAGAGTGCTTGAGTTATTCCCTAGATTACAAGAAAGAATTGATCAAAAGGCTGGCACTATGTCAGGTGGCGAGCAACAGATGCTTGCGGTCGGTAGAGCACTAATGGGTTCACCAAAATTATTGCTACTGGATGAACCTTCAATGGGACTTGCACCAGTACTAGTTGAGATGATCTTTGAAACTATTGAGAAAATTAACAAGCAGGGAACTACAATTTTATTAGTTGAGCAGAATGCACTAGCAGCTTTAAATGTTGCAGACCGTGCATATGTTCTTGAGTCTGGCTCAATTAAGATGAGTGGAAAAGCAAAGGACTTAATTTCAAATGATGAGGTTACAAAAGCTTACCTAGGTGGCTAGTTTTACCGTTCAGCCAGAATCAAACAAGTAATACGGGCACTACATGTTCGCTCACCTTTGTCGTTAGTGATTTCTACTTCATAACAACAAAGTGTTTTTCCTAAAGTAACCGCAGTTGCAACCGCAGTTACTACTCCAGATGTAGCGGATTTATGATGTGTTGCATTTATATCTACGCCAACAATTCTTCGATTAGGCCCAGCATGAAGTTGAGTTCCGATTGAGCCGAGACTTTCAGCAAGTACAACATTCGCCCCGCCATGGAGTAATCCAATCGGTTGAGTATTACCTTCAACCGGCATAGTGCCAACTAACCGATTTGGAGATGCCTCAATTATCTGAATTCCCATTTTCTTATCAAGGGCGCCAGAACCTCGCTCACGAATTACTTCTAGGAAATCGGTCATGTCCGAAGTTTAACCTGAATAGGAATTAGAATCCCAATATGGGTGCTAGTCAGAAGCGTTTATTACTAATCGATGGGCATTCCATGGCTTACCGTGCTTTTTATGCATTACCAGTTGAAAATTTTAAAACCTCTGCTGGACAGCCAACAAATGCTATATATGGGTTTGCATCAATGTTAATTAATTTAATAAAGGAAGAAAAACCTACGCATATAGCGGTTGCATTTGACGTTTCGCGTAAGACTTTCAGAACTGAGAGATTTCCAGAATACAAAGCAAACAGAGCTAGTACACCTGATGAATTTAGATCACAAATGTCTCATATTAACGAAATGATAGATTCCTTTGGAATTAAACATTTTGAGGTTGAAGGTTTTGAGGCTGATGACATTATTGCGACACTTGCAAAAGCTGCAGAGTTAAAAGGTTTTGATACTTTGATTTGCACAGGAGATCGTGATTCATTTCAATTGGTAAATAAAAAAACTACGGTCTTATACCCAAAGAAGGGTGTAACTGAAATGTCACGTATGACACCTGAAGCGGTCCTGGAAAAGTACGGTTTAACCCCGTCGCAGTATCCAGATTTTGCGGCATTGCGGGGAGACCCAAGTGATAATTTGCCATCTGTCCCAGGTGTTGGCGAAAAAACTGCGACTAAATGGATCGTTGATTATGGTTCGCTTGAAAAATTACTAGAAAGATCTAAAGAAATTACTGGAAAAGTTGGCGACTCCTTGCGATCAAATATTGAAGTAATTAAGTTAAATCGAGAGCTAACACACTTACTAGATGATGTGAAATTACCATCAGGTGTTGAAGACTTAACTTGGTCAGGTTTTGATGCAAATGTAATGGGTTTATTTTTTGAAAAACTAGAGATTCGCGCTCTGAAAGACCGGCTCAAATCTTTGCCGCAGGTGGGTGGTAGTGAATCTAAAGAAATTGAGATATCTGTTAATAGGATCGATTCAAATAAGTTAGATACAGTTCTTAAAGGCAGAAAAGAACCTGTTGCTATTTCATGTGAAGTTATAGAAGGAAATTTTATATCTTATTCTGTTGCAATCAGCGAAAGTGAAGTTTTCAGTATTAGCGAAAGTAAAATTGGCGATTGGATATCAGATCCCAATATTCCAAAGTATGTTCATGGTGCAAAATATCCGATTAAAAAACTAAAAATGGCAGGGCTTACTGCAGATATTGAACTACTGGCTTACCTAATCAATCCTGGAAGTAGGAATCTTGGCTTAATTGATCTTGCAGAGCGTTTGCTAGGTGTATCTGCTCCTAGTGATGATCTTTTTTCTACCTTCAATCCAAAGAGCGCCGCTTGGATATTCACGCTGCAAAGAGAGCTTGATTCTGAGATTAAATCTAAATCTATGGGTGATCTTTATCGTGATTTGGAGCAACCAACCTTGGTTCTACTTTCAACGATGGAGGAGACCGGAATTGCCGTTGATGCACAAAAATTGGGGCAACTGTCAATGCATTTTTCCAAAATTGTTGCAGATGAAACAGCTGGTGCCTACCGGGAAGCAGGGCACGAATTCAATGTTGGTTCACCTAAACAACTTCAAGTAGTTCTATTTGATGAACTAAAGTTGCCAAAAACTAAGAAAATTAAGACTGGGTTTACCACAGATGCTGAAAGTCTGGAATGGTTAGCTGCTAAGACTAAACACCCAGTTCTTAAGCATCTACTTAGAATTCGGGAAGCAGGAAAATTACTCACAACTATTGATGGCTTAATCAAAGCCACTGATCAAGATGGCCGAATCCATACAAATTTTCAACAGACAGTGGCTGCAACTGGTCGCCTTTCATCTACCGATCCTAATCTTCAAAATATTCCAATTAGGACAGATGAGGGAAGACAAATCAGAGATTGCTTCATCGCACAAGAACCATTTACAGAGCTTTTAACAGCTGATTACAGTCAAATTGAAATGCGAATAATGGCGCATTTATCGGAAGACAAAGGTTTGATTGAGGCATTTGAATCTGGGGAGGATTTGCATTCAACAGTTGCTTCTCAAGTTTTTGGAGTTAAAGCAAATGAGGTTGATGCAGAGATGCGGAGAACGATTAAAGCTATGTCATATGGCTTGGCATACGGCC
>Ga0214919_10001516_pt1 | contig 37772 bp, 25 predicted proteins | sample LL1503_MetaG_FD_177994 | JGI IMG/M metagenome (GOLD analysis project Ga0214919, IMG submission 177994) | Freshwater microbial communities from Lake Lanier, Atlanta, Georgia, United States - LL-1503 | ecosystem: Environmental > Aquatic > Freshwater > Lake | place: USA: Georgia | collected...
CTTGGCCCAGTTAATGGCGTAACCAACAACGGCATTGATCTCGGCACGGTAACTTTTGCGGTTCCACTAAGTAATGCCCAAGATTTTTATTATGATCTTCCTTTAATTGATATCAACAGTGGTCAAGTAAATCTCATAACTGATTTGCAATTTGACCAACTCAACAATGTGTTTGTTGATCAGTTTTTAGCTGAAAATCCTAACGGCATCGACGGTATCACAAACTTAGAAGGCCGCACAATTGTATTCACTGAGTCCGACACTGATCCTGAGACTGGCGGCTGGTTGATCAAGTCACAGTTTGATCCATTGGTTAGAACAGCACCACCTACAACTCCAGTGATAGCTGGTCCTGGGTCGTTTGATAGCGTAGACTTTGACCAAACTACACCAATTGCAGACGCGGCAATTCAGCGCAGTGTTTGGCAAATACAATACATAACCGCCGAGGGCGGTGGCCAGTATATGCGTTTGACCAGTGTATACGACATACCAGACTTGTATAAGTTTAGCATACAATTTGGCACAGTATATTCCAATACTGGTTGGTATAAAGATGAAGATGGCGCTTTTCAACAGATCCCATTGTTGGCGGCAACAAGAAATAGACTATACTATCAGGATGGCATTGACCCTGGCATCTTTGGAGAAATAAATCTCATTAATCAAAGTGCCGCTAACGAATTAGATATCGCAGATATACTTGGCAAGAAAAACTATACCAGCCCCAATGGTATAGTGTTTACCAATGGACTTAAAGTTCAATTCATTGGATCAGTTGTTCCTGCTAGTTATCAAGGAAATAGTTATTATGTTGAAGGTGTGGGCACAGCCATACAGTTGTTGCCGGTTACAGATTTTGTAACCCCTGAAACTTATACGCAGAGTGCATCAGTGCCATACGACAGCACTCTTTATGATTTTGGCAATTACGATGCCAGCTTAAATCAACCGGCACTGCCAGACTACTTGACCATCAATCGTGCAAGCCCAGATTTAAATCCGTGGACACGCAGTAATCGTTGGTTCCATATCAGTGTAATTGAACAGTCAGCAACATATAACAACAGTGTTCTGGTCGTAGACAATGCGTTACGAGCTCGCCGCCCTATATTGGAATTTCGAAGTGGCACTCGATTAATTGATTTCGGTACCAAAGGTAAACAACCGGTAGACATCATTGACTTTTCGAATACAGATGCACTCAGCACAGTTAACGGAAGCACTGGTTACGGTGTTGATGGCTACAATTTAATAAATGGTAGTCGTATCATATTTGCAGCGGATGACGATCCAGATGTGCGTGATCAAATATATGTGGTAGAATTTATTACACCCGACACTGTGCCTCCATTAATAGCTGAGCCAGTGATCAATTTGGTGCCTGCTACTGACGGTGGCATAGTGGTTGATAATAGTGTAGTGTGTCTCAGCGGAATTACGTTACAAGGTAAAAGTTTTTGGTTCGATGGAGTTGAGTGGATTGCCGCCCAGCAAAAAACTTCAACCAATCAAGCGCCGTTATTTGACATATATGACGCCAACGGTGTAAGTTTTTCTGATCCTGTTGTATATCCTAGTAGTGATTTCAGAGGATCCAAGTTATTTTCTTATGCAGCGTCTGACAACGACAAGGATCCTGTGTTGGGTTTTGCTATCAAGTATCTAAGTCTGTCAAACATTGGCGACATAGTGTTTGACAACAACTTATACACCGATACTTTTAACTATACCATAGACAGTGTAGGATATACTAAAAATGTCAGTTTAGGGTTTGTTCGAGAGTACCAGGATCGAGTTACCTACCAGCGTAAGTTAGGCTGGCAAACTGCCCCGGTTCCGAGTCTTGCTAGACAACAGTTCCAGTTTAGTTATGACGGACGGCCATTACAACTTGATGTTGCTGCCTTACCAGATAGCACTGTGCCAAGTATTCAATTGTATGTAAGCAGTGAGTTTCAAGCACCTTACAAATATTCAGTAGCAACAACAGACAACAGCACCACAATAACCTGGACAGATGCCAGCTATAACAATGGCACAGCGTTTGCTATTGGTGACATTATTGAAGTTCTTGTGCTCAGCGAGCAAGCCAGTAAAGTGGCATTCTATCAAGTTCCTATTAACCTTGAAAATAATCCGCTCAATGTCAACAGCCCTTACTTTACTGTGGGCACAGCAAGAACACACTACGAGTCAATTTGTGAAAACCTATTAGGATTGGTCGGTCCGATCAATGGAAATAACAATACCCGAGACCTAGGTAATATTGTACCTTATGGTACCAATATTATACAAAATAGTTCGCCAATGACCTTGGCTGGTTATTTTATGAGGTCAAAACAATATAATATTTTTGATTCATTGGCCTACAGCAGTAGAGAATATGAACAGTATAAAGCACAATTGCTGAACGCGGCCATAACCACAGATTATACAAATTATACAATTCCAGCAATGTTGACGGCTATTGTTACACAGTTAGTTGCTGGACGTATTCAAACTAATCCGTTCTATTGGACAGACATGTTGCCGGCTAATCCGGTGTATACCACAACTACAACAACCTATTCACTGATTTCAACACCAACATTTAATCTCAATACTACCTACGACTTTACCAGTTCAAACTATCAAAGTGTATTGGTGTATGTCAATGATGTCCTTTTACAATCTGGGTATGACTATGTTGTCAGCACAGACACTCCTACCCTGACCATAACTATACCTCTAGCAGTGGGTGATGTGATTGTTATTCAGGAATATGCCACTACCTATGGAACATTTGTTCCTAATACTCCTACCAAGCTAGGACTGTATCCTGCGTTCCAACCTAAGATTTATCCTGACTACACATATATCAATTCTACCGCAGAGAATCCACAACTGGTTATTCAGGGACATGATGGAAGTCTTACTTTGGCCTTTGGTGACTTTAGAGATCAATTGCTGTTGGAGTTTGAAACTAGAATTTTCAACAACTTAAAAATTAAATCTGAAATACCGTTGACTATAACTGATGTCACGCCAGGGCAGTTTAGATCCACTGGATATAGTCTTTCTGAAATTAATGAAATATTGGCACCTAGCTTTTTAAGCTGGCTGGGCTGGAACAAGCTGACCTATTCAGAACAAACGTATATTGCATCGAATCAATTCACATGGAATTACAGTGCAACAGGCAACAAGCTCACTGGTTCGACCAGCAGCAATGAGTTGCCCATGCCAGTTGGTGCTTGGCGCGGCATCTATCAGTATTTCTATGACACGCCAACTCCGCAAAGCACGCCGTGGGAAATGTTAGGGTTCAGTCAAGAACCTACCTGGTGGACCGAAGTATATGGTCCGGCACCGTATACCTCGGGCAACTTGGTGTTATGGGACGACCTGGCCGCGGGCAAAGTTGCAGATCCTGCAGGCACATATTACCTACCCAAATATGCACGACCTGGTTTGTCTCAAGTGATACCAGTTGACAGCGAAGGCAATTTATTAAGTCCGTTTATCAGTGTAGTGGGGCAATATGATTCTAGTCAGTGGCAAAAGAGCTGGGTATTTGGTGATGAAGGCCCAGTTGAATACAGCTGGCGTACCAGTTCAGCGTTTCCGTTTGCAGTCATGCGCCTGTTGGCACTTACCCGCCCAGCCAAATTCTTTAGTGTATTTGCTGACAGAGATCTTTACAAATATGATGCAGATCTTGGTCAGTATCTATACAATCAACGTTATAGACTTGATGCCAATGGCGTAGAAGTGTATGGCAACGGAGTTAGTAAGGCCAGCTATATTGATTGGATTGTTGACTACAACCGTCAGCTGGGTGTTAACTCAACTAACAAACTTACAGAAGATTTGTCTTTACTAGACGTGAGACTATGCTACAGAATGGGTACGTTTACGGATAAACAATATCTCGAGATCATTGCAGAAACTGCCAGCCCTGACAGCATAAATAGTAGTCTACTGATACCAGACAACAGTTACAATTTATTGGTATACAAGAATCAACCATTCAATCAAACTTTATACAGTGCTGTTATTGTCCAGGTAGTTGACAACGGCTGGTCAGTCACTGGATACAGTTTAACCAATCCATATTTTGAAATATTGGCCAGCCGCACCGGCGGTCCGACACAGGTTATTACAGCGGGTGGCACCAGAGTTACTGTGCCAACCACGTATACTCAAAACGTTGTGCAGGTTCCGTATGGATATGTGTTTACCAACCAGACTGTTGTGGCCGACTTCCTGTTGAGCTACGGCGCCTTGTTGGAAAGTCAAGGTCTGATGTTTGATGACAGAGAAAACGGTAAAACCCTAAACTGGAATCAAATGGTCCAAGAATTTTTGTATTGGGCTAACCAGGGCTGGATGACCGGCAGTGTAATCAGTTTAAATCCAACAGCTCAACAGTTGACTTTGGTTACTCCCGAAGCGGTTGTTGATTCAATCGTTACACAAACTCCTGAAAATTTAATTCTAGATCAAAATAGAACTACAATTCCTACAGCTCAGTTGGTAATAGATCGCTACGAGAACACATTTAGAGTAAACAGTTTAAATGAACAAACTATAAGTTATATTGCGCTGCGTCAGACCAGTTACGAGAGTCTGGTCATATTAGACAATGTCAGCGTGTTTGGCGATCTATTGTATGATCCAGCTACAGGTGCAAGACAAAGCCGTGTCACTGTTATAGCAACAGTTGCCGCTGACTGGAACGGCCAGTTAGATGCACAAGGATTTATAAACAACAATACACAAACAGTAAAAGAATGGCAACCTCTGCAAAAATACACCAAAGGTGAAATTGTCATTTACAAAAACAACTACTGGCAAGCTCTTGACATTGTTCAACCTTCTACTCAGTGGAATCAATCTCTTTGGTCGCAAAGTAACTACACCAAGATACAGGGCGGACTATTACAAAATATTCCATTGTTGGCCAACCAACTGGCCAACAGTTACGATGTTAATCAAGCCAATCTACAGCTTGAACAAGATTTGTTTGCGTTTGGATTAATTGGGTTCAGACCACGCCAGTATATGGTTGATTTGAACTTGGGTGATATAAGTCAAGTCAACTTGTATCAACAGTTGATCAAAGACAAAGGCACGCTCAACAGTGTGCGTTTGTTGACCAATGCCAATCTCAATAAAGAAACTGCACAGTATCAAATATACGAGAACTGGGGTATTCAGCGTGGCATATATGGTGCCAATGCTAACCGTCGATTTGTTGAAATGCGACTCAATGAAGCATTATTGACTGCAAACCCAGGCACAGTGCAAATCACAGCTCCTCAAGAATCTAGTGTAGCTGATCAGACCATACTGTATGAAGATTTGTGGAGAGAAAGTTATAAAGTAACCAGTCCAGACATTTTTCCAACTGCTTTTATGCCAGTGGCAGATTCTGCATTGCCAAGTGCTGGATACGTAAATTTACAAGACGTAGATATCACAGTGTTTGATCTTGAGGGCCAACTGGGCTTGGCCGCTGGTGTTTTAACTACTATTGGTATCGGAACCACAGTATGGGCAGCAAAAAGCAATGCCTACGATTGGAATGTGTATAGATGCACCGAAATTCCTGGGTATATAAGTTCTGCCACACCAAATCTCAATGGCACCACAATTGTAACATTTACCCGCCCGCCTGGATTAGCAGTAGGTGACATAGTTATAATTAGATTCCTGGATACCACAGTTGATGGTGTGTATCGTGTGCTGGCCTTACCAGGGTTGACATCAATTGCCATAGCATTAACTATAACAAATACTGTAACAGGTTCTGGTCTAGGATTTAGCCTACAGACCATGCGTGTCAGTCAGGCCAGTGATGTGTTAAATCTTCCTTACACAGATGCGTTGATACCTGGGGCTAGAGTTTGGGTTGATGATAATGGATCTGGACTTTGGGAAGTTTTAGAAAAGACCGATCCTTTTACTGATGCTGGAGCAGTAACACCAACAATTCCTATTGTCAATTCAGGATACGGTAGTGCAGTTGCACAAGGGTATCAAAATATTATTGCCATGATAGGAGCACCAACCGGTGGCGATGACAGTACCGGCGCAATCTATACCTATGTTAAAGATGTCAACAACAACTATTCTGAGAATTCTGTTCTACTATTGAATGCAGCCGACACACTTGGTTTTGGCAATGCCGTGCAAATTGGATATCAGAATTGGGCTGTGGCTGGTGCTAGTGCCAGTAACAGTAATCAAGGTTATGCTGTTGCAATATATCGGTCTACTGGCAGCACAACATTTGAGGAACGTCAACTGTTGATTTCGCCCGACGGTGACTATAGCAATGCTGAATTTGGTTACAGTGTGACTATAAGTCAAGACGAGCAGTGGATGTATGTCTCGGCTCCAGGACAAAATAAAGTCTATCCTTACGGTCGTGTTACCATACCTGGACAATCAGCACAATTTGTTACTCCTGGCGTTTACCGAGTTTACGACGTAGGCGGTATAATTGAATTTGATAACGAATTACAACTAGCCGTGGTATTAAACAATAACTTGTTGACCATTGGCGTTGATTATACTGTTGGTGGCACTGTCATTAACTTGGCAGGAATTCCAGTCGAAGGCGAAAAATTAATTATAACACGCAAAGTTCAACAAGATTATGTTGGCGACGGCGCTGAAACTATTTTTGATCTAGGGCCGTATCTCTACACTGCTGATAATATTGAAAGTTTTATTGTGTATATCGACGATGTGATACAAGTGCCCGACAGTGATTATACGTTTACTACCTCGGGTGACTATCCAATAACATTCACAACTGCACCAGCTCTTGACAGCGCAATCAAAATAATATCTGGAACTTATTGGCAATCAATGGATCCTATTGAAGGTCCTGCAAGCTCAAGATTCGGTTCCAGCATTCATACCACAACCGACGGTCGCCAAATCATCATTGGTGCCAGCGCCGACGAATCAGATGCAGGAGTAAATTCCGGTGCTGTGTATGTGTTTAACCGCAGCGTAACACGTTACATCATAAGTGATACTACACAACTCACTTATGCGTTGCCAGCAGGATACCAAACTCCAGTAGCAGTAGTTTTAAATAACGCATACTTGACCAACAGTGCTCAATATATCAATGGACAATTTGCAGTTGTTGGCAGTGATGTAGTATTAGACGTTGCGTTGAATGTAGGTGACATATTAGAGATTGAAAATAATATCTTTACTCAAGTTCAAAAGATAGTGCCAGATACACCATATGACGAATCCGCATTTGGCGCCGCAGTCGACATTTGCCCAAATAATTGTAGTATCTATACAGGTGCTCCAGTTGACGGAACAGTATTATTGGCCGCTGGTTCAGTGCAACGAAATGTCAATCAGGCTCGTGTGTATGGAACAATAACATCCACTAACGCCAATCCTACATTAACCGCTGGTGACACTATACAAATTAACAACATGCCAGTGGCAGTTCCGGCTACTTATGTTAATGCAGCTGGCCAAACAGTGGCTGGCAATAATGTTAATGGCTTGGCATGGGCAATTAACAATGCCAACATACCCAATGTCACAGCTTCGGCCGCCGATGGCTTTTTGAACATTAACATTGTTAATGTTGCGGCTGCCGATGCATACAACAGATTAACAGTATGGCCTGGAACAAGTGGCACAGCGTTTGACGATCTTGGGTTTGACACTTATGCCTACACTCAAACTATTGTCAGTCCAAATCCCACTGCCAGCGCAAACTTTGGCGCTGCCGTAAACATTGACACAACAGCATCAACCTTGGTTGTTGGTGCACCACGTGGTGATTTATACGAAGCTGTAATTTTTGACAACGGTACCACATATTTTGATGACCGCAGCACTACATTCTTCAATGAGATTTTAGAAAGCGGTGTAGTGTATACTTTTGATTACTTGCCTAGCTCTACTGACTCAGTAACAAATCCTGGAAACTTTGTTTTTGGTCAACAAATATACGATTATCTAACTGACTCACTGGATCAATGGGGAGCAGCTGTTAATTACACCACCGGTAAACTGTTGATAGGAAGCCCAACTGGTGCAGACAATTACGGACGGGTTGGACAATTTGTCAACTTGGATCGATTGCCTGCTTGGAAAATATTGCGTCAACAACAACCAGTGGTCGATGTTGACTTGTTGAACAGTGTATACATGTATAACAAATTACAAAGTCAAGAAACTTATTTCTTTGATTTCATTGATCCGTTGCAAGGTAAAATATTAGGAGCAGCCAGACAAAATATTGATTTTATCAGTCAAGTAAATCCAGCTCAATATAATTTTGGTCCAATCAACAACATTGGTAACTTCTGGGGATCTGAGCGTGTAGGAACCATTTGGTGGGATACAACAAATGCACGATTTATTGATCCCAATCAAGATGACATTGTGTATGCTAGTCGTCGCTGGGGACAGTTATTTCCTTCCAGCACAGTAGACATTTATCAATGGGTTGCCAGCTCAACACCTCCGGCCAGTTACGCCGGTGAAGGAACTCCATTAAACACTACCAGCTATTCGGTAAGAGCACATTTGAATGCCACTGGCACATTTGAGACTGTTTATTATTTCTGGGTCACAGGAATTACAACCATTGCTATCAACGAAGGAAAAACTCTCAGCACCACTGGTATTGCCAGATATATTGAAGAGCCACGCAGTAGTGGTATACCATATATTGCGGCACTGGATGCCAGCACAGTGGCAATCTATAATGGGTCGCAATATCTTTCGGCATTCGATACAATATTGCATGTGGAGTTTTCACAGGAATTGTCAGATGCGAATATTCATACTGAATTCCAACTGATTGCTGATGGGGATCCGACCAGTTTCCTTGCTGACAATCTCTATCAAAAGTTACAGGACAGTTTTTGTGGATACAATCAAAATGGTGCCCAAGTTCCAGATCCGTTTTTAAGTCCTCCTGAACAATACGGAGTAGCATTCAGTCCTCGCCAAAGTATGTTTGTCGACCGCTTAATGGCATTGGAAAACTATTTGACACGGACCAATGAAATACTAAAGTATTTGCCCATTGTTGAACAACGCAGATTTATATTGTTAAATTCTAGCGAACCGATTCCGGCTGCTGGCAGTGAACAATACAACAAAGTATTGGACAATATTGAACAGTTAAGTTACCAAAATTTCTATCAAGTTCCGTTGGGATACAAATATTTAATTTTGTCAGATAGTACCTTTAATGGTGCCTGGACAATTTATGAAGTAGTGTTGGAATCCAATGCCTCAGCGGCACCAAGGGTTCCGCAGTTGGTTAGAATTCAGAATTTTAATACAAAAAATTATTGGAATCACATTGACTGGTATAAACTAGGATATAATTCGTCAACAACACCAGTTGCTCAAGTTCCAAATTATTCAAGTCTTGTAACACTTGACGTGGCCATAGGAGCCAGTGTCAAAGTCACAGCCAATGCACAAAATAAATGGGAAATTTATATCAAGACCACTACCGGATGGGAGCGTGTTGGCCTACAAGATGGCACCATTGCTTTTGATAACACATTATGGGATTATGCTGCAGGCCGTTATGGGTTTGATGCCGAAGTATATGATGCTCAATACTATGATCAAGAACCGGTGATTGAAACACGAAATATTATACAAGCAATTAATAATGAATTGTTTATAAATGATTTAGCCATCTTCAAGAATCAACTGTTGATTTTGATGTTTAAATTTATATTGACCGAAGAGCAAGCACCATACTGGCTGATGAAGACCAGCTTTATCAATGTGCGTCATGACATCAGGTCATTGTTGCCGTTTCCAACCTATCGTCAAGACAATCAAGATTTTGTATCTGACTACTTGCAAGAAGTCAAGCCATACCACGTGCAGGTCAAACAGTTTAATCTGGTGTATAAAGGCCAAGATGACTATCCTGGATTTGCCACTGACTTTGATAATCCGTCCTACTACAATACCGCGTTGGAAATACCGCAGTTTGTCAGTCCAATTTTGTTGCCGTATACCAAGAGCACCGCAACTGGAACAGGTCAAGCCAGCGACATTGCAGACACACCAGCGGATGCTGAAATTTGGGCAACAACACCGTGGCAAGAATGGTTTAACAACTATTTGTTGAGTTTAATATCAGTCAGCGTTACTGCAACAGGATCTGGCTATGCCGCAGAACCAACAGTAGTGGTTGGAACTGAGTGGACAGCTGACACAGCATACACTGTGGGCCAACAAGTATTCTACGGATCCAATTTATATTCAGTCACTGAGTCTGGAACTTCTGCTGATGTTCCTCCGGCATTTACCTCTGGTAGCCAATTGGTTGGAACAGCTACTTTGACTTATGTTGGAACTCCAGCTACCGCAGTAGCAGTTATCAATTCTCAGTTACAAGTGATAGCAGTCAATATTGTTACTGAAGGTTCTGGGTATACTACAACTCCTATAATAACATTTGTAAGTGACAGTGGTGAAGGTGCCCAAGCCAGAGCCAATATGGGCAATCCGCTTGTGCGCGAATTCAACTTGACTATCAAGTACGACCGTTATGAATATTTGAGCACTATCACTGACTGGGACTATCTAGTAGCTAGCTATCCTGCTGGAACTCAAGTTCGATTTGCCAACACTGTCTGGCAAGCAATTGACACAGTAACCAACACACCAATCGTTCTTGACGCAACCGGAACTGCTGGAGCATACACATTATCTGTATCATCAACTACAGGGCTGACCACAGGTATGATTGTAACTGGTCTTGGAATACCAGCAGACACAACGGTTACCATAATCAACGATGTTGACAATGTTGTAACAATTAGTCGTGCGGTGTTACAGTCAATTACATTGGAACCTGTAAATTTTTACAGCCCATTTGTTGTTGAAGAATGGGACAGAGTTCCAGCCAGCACATTGAGTGGTATCAACCGAACACAAGGTTTCTATCTGCCCACAGTTAATCAACCCGGCCGTAGTTTGCCATTGTTAATAGATGGCTTAAACTATCCCGGAGTTCAAGTGTATGCCCTAGATTTTTCATACAACACCGGCTACGACGTAGGAAATTATGATATTAATCCGTTTGATAATATCAGTATCAGTCCAGAAGGCTTTCCGACTTATGATCCTGCATTGCTAGACGCCAACTATTCAAGTTCGTATTTAGATCAATTCTTAGGATTCAGACCCACGGATATCAACGTGGATGGCGGCGGATATATAGATGTGTTCAGCAGCTACGCACCAGAAGAATTGGTACCTGGCAGTGAGTTTGACACGTTGGATTTCCGTGTTTACACTGCCCCGGGATTTGATAACACTGGCCTCGGACATGGATTCCCTGCTGTTTCTCAAAGATATGTATACGATTCAGCGAACCCTATATTGAGTTTTGCTGGATTATTAGAGTATCCATTCACAGTTGTTGTGTTTAATGCAACACTGGGCTTGGCTATTCAACCAGTCAATTTTGATTGGGCCAACTACGAAGTCACAGTAGGACTAACCGAAACTGATGGCGATATTATAGTTCTTTATGTAACCGGAATCGGAGGTGGTAATCAACTGTATCTCAACACTTATAATCAAGCGTCACTCAATGAAGTGACCATACCGTTTGCAGTACCATCTACTTACAATATTGTCACAACATATACCTGGGGCGATGTGGTTTCTTACGGTGGTGATTTTTATCAATCCACAATAGATCTTAATATAGGAAATCTTCCAGTTAATTTGGTTGGTTGGACATTGATATCAGGTGGTGCTGTTGTTTATGAGATATTGATTTTTAACGGTGAAACCCAACTGATTGATGGAACTGATTATACTGTTGACAGCAGTGGTGGATCGACTACTGTCACTTTTGACACAACATACGACAATACTGCACGTATCAATCTAGCTGTGCTTGGGTATGCAGTTGATGGGATAACTCATAGTTGGAGTCTGCCAGTGGCTCAAAGTGAATTATTCACTGGTGCTACTACTATTGATTTAGTTAACAGTATGCAAGGAACCAATGCCGTTAATACTATTGTATCAATTAACGGCAATAGAATGAATCCCTATCAAGGTAGTGAATACATAGGAGATAATATCACAGACACATACCAGTTACCCAACAGCTACGGATACAATCCTGCACTCGTGTCTGACAATGATGTATTTGTATTTGTTGACAATGTTAAATTAATTCAAGACATAGACTATGTAGTTGACGCCTACGATGGGATATCGGATTATAGAACTGTAACATTTACCACTGCTCCGGTAGATGGATCTAAAATATTGTTGTCGGTTGCAACCGATTGTGGATATCGAGTATACAATAATTCGTTAACATTCTTACCTGGTAGCATACCAGTTGTTGGCAATAGTATCGACATAATAACGTGGAACGACACTGCCGAACAAGGCATATTAACCGAAGTGTTTATAGGTCCTGGAACAATCAACAATAATACATTTGATCTTGGTCGTGAAATAGTCAATCCAGAAAGATTGTTAGTGACACTAAATGGTTATTGGTTGTTCAATGGTATTGATTATGTGCTAAATGGCGCCACTATAACTATTTCAGGACAGACCATTACGTCAACAGATGTGCTGGCAGTTACGCTTTTCACTGACAGGGTAGTACCGAATCCAACTGCTTTCCGTATATTCCAGGACATGCGTGGAGTTCAAGCTACCTATAGAATAACACCCGGCACTACTACTACTTTAGTTCAGCCAGTTGAGTTACTGGATGACATAATCTATGTAGAGGATGCCGCTGCACTGGGCGATCCAAATCTTGCTACCTCTTACAACAATAATATTTCATATGCAATTGGCGATGTGGTCATGTATAATGACGGTTTTTATCAAGCCATTGCACCTACTGTTGGAAACTTGCCAACTGATACCGATTACTGGATTGTAACTGAAGGAGCAGCCAACATATGGGGAATACTTACCATCAACGGTGAACGTATCATGTATCGTTACAGAGACACTGCGGCCAACACAGTTAGTGGACTATTACGCGGTACCGCAGGAACTGCAATCACTACTCATGCTGCAGGCACTGACGTCTACAACATGGGTCGTGAAAACCTAATGCCCGAAACATGCCAGAATTACATAGTATCTAACATAACCAACCCGTTAGAATCTGGTGTAAACTTAGGTGACGGAACAACTACAGAATTCACAGCCAACATTGATATCAGCGAGCAACCCAGTGCCACACGTGATGAATCTGTTGAAGTTTATGTAGGCGGAACTAGAATTCCTAGCACTGACTACACTATCACTGCCGATAATCCTGTCACTGTAGAATTTGATACAGCTCCAGCAACCGGTTCTGAAGTAGCTATCTTGGTTAGACGGGCACATACTTGGTATAACATAGATACTCCGCTATTACCCCTCAACGAGACCGACACTATTTGTGCAAGGTTTTTACAGGGACAATAATTCAAGGTAAATAATATACATGGAAAAAAATGCCCAACAACCCGTACAACTCAAGCCAACAGCTCCTAAGCCCAAACGGCCCAACGAAACCAGTGCCATCGCAGTCGAAGGGTTTGTAAAAATATTTGATCCTAAAACCAAAGAGACATTTGTGGAGAAACGAGCATGATTCAACCAGGCCTGGCCAAAATTGAAGGTTTTGTCAAAATAACTGACCCTAACTCAGGCGAGGTTCTTGTAGATAAAAAGAACGCAATTCATTATGAGAATATCAGTATTGCAATGGCTCAAACTTTGAGCAATCGTACCAGCGCCCAAGGCGGTGGCTGGATTTACGAAATGGCATTCGGCAATGGCGGATCTAGTGTTGACCCTACTGGTGTTATTACATATTTGCCGCCTAATATAACTGGTCAAAATGCAGACTTATATAACGAAACTTATGCCAAAGTAGTAGACGACAACAGCGCAGCCGACGTAGATCCTGCCAACAATTACATGACAGTAATTCACACCACTGGCATGCCTTACACAGATATTTTAGTGACTTGTTTGTTAGATTATGGTGAACCCGCTGGACAACAAGCCTTTGACAATAGTACGAATTTTAACGGTGAATACGTATTTGATGAACTAGGACTCAAAAGCTGGGCCGGCAGCGCGACTGACTTGATGTTGATTACTCATGTGATTTTTCATCCAGTGCAAAAGAGTTTAAATCGTCAGATTCAAATTGAGTATACTTTACGTATTCAGACACTTACTAACCTAAGTGCTGCATAAATATGAGTATATTAAGGTTGCATAAATAAGAATAGGACGGAGTGAACAAGAATGTCATACACAATTAACTTAACAAATGGCTCAGTATTAACTACTATCGCAGATGGTACTCTTAATACTACCGCTTGTAGCATGGCTTTGCCGGGTAAAAACTATGCCGGTTATGGTATATATTTAGATGACAACTTTGTTCATCTATTAGAAAACAGTTCCAACGGAACAGCACCATCAACACCACTGGTTGGACAACTGTGGTGGAATTCCTCAAACAAAATAATGAGTGTGTGGAATGGCACAGTTTGGAAAACAATCAGTTCTGCAACATCCAGTGCTTCTGCACCAACTTCAAATGTTCAAGGTGACTTGTGGTATGATACCACTAACCAACAGTTAAATGTATATTCTGGCACAACATGGATCTTGGTAGGCCCAGCGTTTACTAATGCACAAGGCACCACTGGTGCTATTCCGGCCACAGTAACAGATAACAGTGCTGTTGCACATACTATTTTACAACTTTATGTTGGCGGTGTTTTAATGGGTATCATGAGTAAGGATACCACTGCATTTACTCCTAGTCCTGCCATTGCTGGATTTTCTACTATTAAACCTGGCCTACAACTCAGCACAGTCAGCGCGGCCTATGTATTTCAAGGCTCAATCACCAATGCCGATACCCTAGGAGCTAATAGTTTATCAGCCACTCAGTTTATGCGATCAGATGCTGCAGCAACCACTACAGGCAAACTAACTACTACTAACAACCAAGGATTATCAGTAGGATCAAACGGCGACTTTACTGTTGCAGTTTCAGGTTCTGATATAAACATCAACAACAATGACACCAATGGCAACATCAATTTTGGCGCGAACATTGCCGGAACACCTACCACAGTGTTGACTATCAGTGGCGCAACTGGAATTGTTAGTAGCGCCACTGGAATCAATGCCAATTATGCTGACTTGGCAGAACGTTTTGCAGCCGATACAGAATTAAGCCCAGGCACAGTGGTTGAACTAGGTGGCTCAGCAGAAATCACACAAGTTAACTCCGATCTCAGCGAAAATGTGTTTGGAGTCATAAGTACGAGAGCAGCATACATGATGAACGGTGCTGCTGGAACCAACATTACACATCCACCTGTTGCAATGACTGGACGAGTTCCGGTTAGGGCTATTGGCCAGGTGCGTAAAGGCGATAGACTAGTGAGTGCAGGCAACGGATTGGCTAGAGCAGCAAAACCAGGCGAGGCCACTGCATTCAATGTAATTGGTCGTGCGTTGCGGGACAAAGTAGACGAAAGCGAAGCCTACGTTGAAGCTATTGTTACAATTAAATAAATATACATGGCAGGATTAAAATCACCCAGCGATTATGTTACGTAATTGCGTTGAAATTGATCAACTAATACAAAGGGAAAAAAAATAAAATGACTTATTCAGTAGGCGGATTAATACAAGCAACAGACTACAACGGGTTTGTTAGCACAACAGTGGGCGCTAATATCAATGCCACATGGAACAGCACATACGGACAAACAGCACTGTCGACTGTATCCTCGGGCGGCACAGTTACTGCCACACAGTGGGCCTCACTAAACAACACCTTGACCAGTCTTGGCAATCACCAAGCCACTGCTCTTACAAGCCGTACCAGTCCCAGTGCTGGTAATACCATTGCTATTTTGAGTAATCTTGGAACTGATATCACTTCCTGCTATAGCAATCGTTACTATGCTTATGCTAGCGGTTCACAATACACAGCATGGACTGGAACAGCCAGTCAAACTGCGATCACTGGACACACCAACACTGCCTGGACAATCACATTTACTGATACAGTGACTTTTGCCAACGCCACAGCAGCCACAAACTTTTGGGGTGCCGGCGGCTACATGAAAATACAGTTTAGCAAATCCAGCACAGGCAAAGATGCTGATCCAGACTGGAACAACTTTATCACCAACGTATGCGGCACAGTGTATTTTACGTCTGATGCCAGTAGTAAAGTTATCGCTAACGTTACATATTTGGGCACCAAAGTTGTTGGTGGTTCAGGCACACCAACTACTGTGGCCACAGGCACAGGCTGGAATCAACTTACTAGCAGTCCAACAACTATTTACAAACAGTTTGACACCGGTTACACTTATACCAGTGACTATGTTCAAGTTACTGCTACTGCTACTTCATCAACTGTATTGACCCTGGTCACCACTTGGTTCTCTGCAGCTCGCGCAACTTCGGGATCAAGTCGCACTATTTCGGGCGGAACTGCAACCACTGGTATTACTTTTGGTACAGCACCAACCACAGTGGTCACATACTTCCCACCAGAATCAACCTATCTAACCAATACCTGGGGCACACCCACGGTGGCCAGCTCGGTAAGCGCACCTGTTTATTAACACAACCTTCTCAGTCTTACCAAACGGGGCTTCGGCCCCTTTACCTTATACACTTTTTGTAGTATAATAAATCTATGAATACCGACGAACTTATTTCCCACAGCCGTGCTCGATTTGACCATCATCAAGCACGTATTGTTTTAAAAGAAAAATATCAAGCCAAATTGACCTTTGCCTATGGCGGAGGTATGTGGCGGGCCGATCCTAAACTGCTAGTGCTGTTGGCCACTGTACCGCCTGGTGATGCAGTGATTTTAGATTTATATGAAACCCCTGTTCGAGTTAATCCAGAAGAGCTTCGAGGATTGGCTATGCAACGTTGGCAAGAACAAATGAATGCCTGGCTAGTAGAATACGAAGAATTGAATCGCAATCGATGACCAAGGGCGTAGTAATATTTGCGTTTAACAATGAGCGGATTGATTATCTGGCCATGGCCGCTTGGTCAGCCCGCAACATTCGCAGACATTTAGATTTACCGGTCTGCGTCGTTACTGACATTACGGACACAGATCGCACTGCTGAATTTGATCAAGTTGTGTTAACAGAACCTCAACTGACACAACAACATAGATATTTTTACGATTATAAAGCCAGTGCTGTTTGGCACAATATTAATCGATCCAGTGTGTATGATCTAACGCCGTGGGATCATACACTGGTGTTAGACGCAGATTTTGTTGTAGCCTCTGACCAGTTAAACAGTTTATTTGACATTGATCAAGATTTTATTGCACATCGAACAGCCTATGATGTTACTGGATTTTCAGCATTTCAAGACAACAACTGGTTCGGCACATACAAGATGCCAATGAGTTGGGCCACAGTCATGTGCTTTCGACAAAGTAAAAAAGCCCAATTGATATTTGATACTATGCTGATGATCAGAGACCATTGGTTACATTACCGACAATTGTATAGTATAAGTGAAAATACCTTCCGTAACGATTTTGCATTAAGTATTGCTATGAACATAGTTGATGGTCATACACTAAGCACCCCGTCAATTCCTTGGGACTTGGCTAGTATTACAGCCAACACCCAATTAACTCAACTTGGGCCAGACACATACAAAGTAGAGTATGTTACCAGCGATGATAAACCCAAATGGATAGTGTTAAAACAACAGGACTTTCATGCCATGGGCAAACAAGCATTAGGAGCGATAGTTGCCAATCCTTGCTGAACGAGGTTATCTAATACCGGCCATCGACACAGAATCAGTTGACTACCTGAGTTGTGCTCAACAACTTGCTCGGTCAATCCGCCAGTGGCACCCGGATGCCAACATCTCTGTGATCACGGTTAAACGATGCGACGATCCTGTGTTTGATCATGTGATTCCGTTGCCATACGGTGACTTAGGCGGATTTGCAAACGACTGGCAGTGTTTTGCCGCTAGCCCATATAGGCAAACCGTTAAATTAGAAGCCGATATGTTTGTAGCTAGTCCTATAGATCATTGGTGGACATTGTTTGAAACGCGAGATGTTGTTATTAGCCAAGGCTGTAAAGATTTAACCAATCAACCTAGTGATAATAGAACCTATCGAAAATTATTTGATGTTAATTCTTTACCAGACGTATACAACGCTGTTACATATTGGCGTCTAAGTGCTCAAGCCAAAGAGTTTTTTGATTTAGTAAGAAACATATTTGAAAATTGGGATCGATTTAAAACCTTACTTAAATTTCCAGATGAACAGGCAACAACGGATGTAGTTTATGCCATGGCTGCAACAATCATTGGTGTAGAAAATATTACTTTGCCCATTGGAATGGGCCCAATGATTACTCATATGAAAAGATATATTATACCCACACTTAACGAAGACTGGACACAAGAACTAGTATGGGAAGCAACCGACCCTGGCCTCAGAATACATACAGTAGCACAACAAGGATTTGTTCATTATCACATTAAAGATTGGAGAATTGCATGAGTAAAGACGAAGACAAATTTAAACATAGCAAGCGAATGTTAAAAGATACCAATGCTATTAACAAACAAATTAAAATAGCCAAAGCACATGGACTTTCAAAGAACGATCCAATAGTGGCAGAACCACATAGATTAGCCAAACATCACGCTATGGATTGTGGTAATCCAGAATGCTATATTTGTGGCAACCCTCGTAAGACACATAAAGATAAGTTGACTATTCAAGAAAAACGCAACAATCAAAAGGTTGATGATGACAACCCCAATGACTGAAGAGGAATTTTTCAGTATATGGCAAAGCCAAGTGTCTGCTGTCCACGGCGTTCCAGAGTATCGATTATACTATGATGAAAACGGATTCCCGCTATTTTTCAGCATGGAGTCGTTGACCGGTAATTATATAGTTATTGATCAAGAAACATATCTCAATAGTCCTAAGCATATCAGAGTATTGAATGGAAAATTAGTAGTATACCAAACAAATTTTGCCAAAAAAATAGTGCCTGCAGGATGCGGCCAGGCCTGTGATCCTAGGAATGTTTGTGTAGTTGTAGACATTGATAAGCCGCATACCAAATGGAGTTTAAAACATCAGGACCCACCACATGACCAAACAAATTGACATAGCAGATTTAGATTGCATTTACCTAACATATGACGAACCGCAAAAGGAAGAGTTTTGGGTAAAGATACGCAACATGATTCCTTGGGCCAAACGAGTTGACGGGGTCAAAGGGTCGGATGCTGCACACAAGGCCGCAGCCGCGGCCAGTGACACCGAACGCTTCATATTAATTGATGGCGACAACATGCCGGATGCAAAATTTTTCAACTTGACAATGACGTTTCCTGACGGTGAGTGGGAAAATGCTGTGTTCCGCTGGCGAGCACGTAATCATGTCAATGGTTTGATGTATGGCAACGGTGGACTTAGCTCGTGGACTAGAGCATTTGTCAACAACATGAAAACACATGAAGCTACCACAGGCTCAACAGAAACTGAAGTAGAGTTTTGTTTTGACCCACTGTATTGGCCCATGTATGACTGTTATTCAACTACATTTCCCAATGGGTCAGCATTCCATGCTTGGCGTGCCGGCTTCCGTGAAGGAGTCAAGATGTGTTTGAATCGTGGTGCCAGACCTACTGTGTCAGAGTTTAGAGATCGTGTGCATCAACGCAACCTGGATCATTTGACCATATGGCACAATGTGGGTCGGGATGTCGAACATGGCATTTGGGCCATTGCTGGCAGCAGAATGGGCACATACATGACCATGATTACTCCCACATGGGATCATCGTGTGGTGCAAGACTTTGCCGAACTAGAACAGCTTTGGAACACAGTAAAGGACTCAGATCCGGAACTGTTAGCTGGTCGTGTTGCTGAAGACCTAGTGGCACAATTAGATTTACCGATCAACATGATGCAAGAAAATGAAAGTGCATTTTTTAAACAACACTATCGTAGCAACTGGCATAATCGCGGAGCAATGACTAGGGAAATTGATGTGATTAGACAGCAAGAAGGTTGGTAACTTTGCAAAATAAAGGTGACGAAGTCGCAACAGACTTCAAATCAAAGTTCTTAGGTGATGCAGAGTTTATGAAGGACAATCTTGGTCCTGCACTCTGCTTGGCCAAATGGAAACAAGTTAGCTTACATTTACCTACAGGACTCAACAACTCGTGTTATCATCCACCGTTACATCCTATTCCTGCAGAGTTGTTAAAAGACAATCCTAGTGCATTACACAATACACCGTATAAAAAAGAACAGCGTAAGATAATGTTAAAACAGGAACGCCCTAGTGAGTGTAGTTACTGCTGGACTATGGAAGACAATGGTAAACTAAGTGACCGTCATTATAGATCAGGTGAGCCGTGGGCTGCTCGAAACTTTGATGTGGTGACGAATTCAACAGGAGAAGAAGATGTTGTACCTAGTTATGTGGAAGTTAATTTTAATCATGCTTGCAACCTTATTTGTTCCTATTGTAGTCCGCAATTTAGTTCAAGTTGGCAAGCAGAAACCGAGAGATTGGGAGCTTATCCTACCTCATCTCCTCATAACGATCCTGCTCATTTTGTCGGTCGTAATCGCCCTATTCCATCCCGTGAACACAATCCCTATGTAGAAGCCTTTTGGGAATGGTGGCCTACCTTATATCCAGAACTAAAACACTTCCGCATGACGGGTGGTGAACCCTTGTTGGACAAGAATACCTATCGTGTGTTTGATTATGTGCTGGCCAACCCTAAACCCGACTTACATTTAAATGTAACGTCAAACTTCAGTGTAGATGAGAAGTCCTGGCAACGATACAAGGGCTATGTTACGGAACTATGTGAAGGTGAGAAGATCGAACACTTTATGCAATTTGTCAGTTTAGATTCATGGATGGAACAGGCCGAATACATCAGACACGGATTAGATTTTGATCTTCTTTGGGATCGTGTAAATCAATTCCTTACAGATATTCCAGGTCGTAATAGTATTACTTTTATTGTTACCATGAATAATCTTAGCGTAACAGGATTAGGCAAATTGTTTTCTGGTATACTGGGACTACGAAAGATCTACAGTAAAACATATCAGCGCATATGGTTTGATACTCCAGTGTTACGTCAACCCACATGGCAAAGTCTACAACTGTTGCCAGAGAGCTATGTAGACCAACTTGAACTGGTTTGGGTATTCATGATGAAAAATATCGAAACAGAAGAGACCCGTTTTCAAGGTTTTAAGGATTATGAAATTGCCAGACTGGATCGAGACATTGCCTGGATGCGCGACGGGCAACGGTTAGACCCTGCTTATATTAATAAAAATAAAGCAGACTTTTATCGTTTCTTTTCAGAATCTGATCGTAGACACGGCACAGACTTTTTAAAGACATTTCCAGAAATGACGGCCTGGTGGGCAGAATGTGAGTACCATGCTCGGCAATCATAAACTTATCCTAGACACACACAGCGAAGTTTATAGAGAATTACTACCCTGGGCCGATGGTGAATTTTGGGATCTTCGACAACACGAGATAGTTCCGGGTGCTGTCTACATCATGTGCCGCGAACAGGTCAATCGGTACAATTACGAAATACAAGAACTGGCTCGCACAGGTCAAGTGACAGTGATATTAGACAATGCTGCAGAAGGAAGTGAAACACTAGTCACTTGGTGTTTTATCAAAGGCCTAATCAATCTAATAGATGAAGGTCGCATACTGTTAATCGGTGGTGGAGATATGGATCCTGACAAATGGCCCTACATGAGTTATGAATATTTTCTACCTAAGATATTTGACTTTGACGAAAATGTTGCCGCAGGCGCTTGCCTAGACGAATATTTTTCTATCACTAACAAACCATACAAGTTCTTGTTTTTAAATGGCCGTATGCGTAGCCATAGAAAATACCTGTTGGAAAGATTTCAAGCAAACAGATTATTAGAGCAAAGCCTTTGGACAAACCTTGATACTGATCTTAGATTAATTACAACCTTGCCGCAGGAACGTTGGCAGAATTTTAACGATATAACAGTGATCAAATTACAATTTAAACACAATGGTGTAGACCGTATGGAACAGCCAATTGGGTTACGATTGTTGCCCAAACAGTATGAGTCACCGGAGTTTAGAAACAATATAGATCACGTGCCTGCTGCCGGTACTGTAAAATTCGACCTGTTCAACAACGCCTGGGGCGATGCTGTAGTAGATGGCACAGCATATAGAGATACTTACTTTAGTCTAGTGACTGAAACGGTATTCAATTATCCATACAGTTTTAGAACAGAAAAAATTTGGAAACCCATTGCGGTAGGACATCCTTGGATAGCTGTGGCCAATCGAGGATTTTACAGAGACTTACGTAACCTAGGATTTCGAACATTCGGTCATGTCATAGATGAATCGTTTGATCTAATAGACAACAGTCAAGACCGTATTGAACGTATAGCTGAAGTGGTAGAGGACCTGTGTCAACAAGACCTTGCAAGTTTCTACAAAGAGTGTTATAATGTATGTAAATACAATCAAGAGTTGTATACCCAAATGCGACACCAAATTCCTAGAGAATTGCCCAACCAGTTCCACCAATTTATCAATCAATATATCAAATGAACAACTCAGAATTTAAACAAGAATTTCCTAAAACCAAAAAAGTTTTAGTGAACGGTTGTAGTTTTACTGCATTGTCAAGTCATAAAAATTGGCCTGACTATTTGCCTACCAATTGGAAAGTGACAAACATAGCCAGTCACGCTGCGGGCAATCAGTGGATATGTGATTCAACTATAGTAAACACTATAAAGTTTGATTATGATCTAGTATTGATAATGTGGAGTGGGTTGACCAGAATTGATATGGCAGTTAATGAAACAACATGGGACCAATTTTGGCAATATAAAAATGCCAATGAGATAGGCTTGTATTATGGACACTGTGGTATTGGCGACAATCCCAGATTTCCAATGTTTGCTATAACTAAACCGATTATTAAGTTTAGCGGAGAAAAGGAGTTAATATTTCAATCATTGATGAACATGTTAAAACTACAGTCATGGTTAGAATCAAAAAATATTAATTATAGATTTATGAGTTTTATGAATTATTGGAACGACAGTTATTTTGAAAATCGTAAAGAATACTCAAGTGTTAAAAATTTAGGATTAGATGCACTAGTAAATAAAATTAATTTTGACAAATTTATATTTACTGATAATGAAAAGAACGGAATTTTTGAATTGGCAAAAGATCAAGATTTATGCGACAACAATAACCATCCTACTACAGACGCAGGAAAATTATGGGCAAACATTGTTGTTGAGGAACTAGCAAATGCCAACATTTAGCTCAGGAACAGATTTAGAATTTAAACGCCAAGTGCTTGACACTAAAAGTGCCAGCTTTTGCGCAGCCAAATGGTACAACGCCACTATCTGGCTAGGTTCAGGGCAAAGCACCAGTTGTCATCATCCACCAGCACATGCAATTGATCGTGAAGCATTAAAAACAAATCCTCGCGCCATACACAATACTCCAACTAAAAAATTGGATCGTGCCATGATGCAGGCCGGTAATCGTCCCGCAGGTTGTGAATACTGTTGGAAGATTGAAGACATGGGCGTAGCTGCTGTCAGCGACCGTGTATACAAAAGTAAAATTTATCCATTGGAGTCCTTAGATGAAGCATACAACACACCCAGTCAAGAAGATGTCAATCTTCGAACACTTGAAATCGCATTCGACCGCACTTGCCAATTCGCTTGTAGCTATTGTAACCCTGCTTTCAGCAGCACATGGGTTAACGACATTAAACGCAACGGCCCTTATGAGCACCTGGTGTCTGACGGGCGTAACCACTTTACTCACACTCACGATCATAGTCAACTATACCGGTTTGGTGAAACTAATCCATACACTGAAGCGTTCTTTGAGTGGTGGGAGTCGGATCTTCATCAAACACTCCAAGAGTTAAGAATCACCGGCGGCGAGCCGTTGATGTCAGGTGAGACTTGGAAACTGCTGGATTGGTTTAAAAACAATCAAGGCAAGAGTAAGACACGCTTGGCCATCAACAGTAACCTAGGAACCGAGGTTGACGTAGATCGCTTGCTAGACAGCATCACAGGATTAGAAGTAGACATCTATACCTCCATGGAAGCTGTTGATGATCAAGCAGAATATATTCGTGACGGGCTTGATTACCCTGCCTGGCTACAGAATGTGGAGAAATTGCTTGAGTCAGATCGTATTCGTGCTGTGCATTGTATGTGTACCATTAATGCTCTTTGTTTAAATAGTTTAGATACGCTGTTGGATAAACTGGTTGAATTAAAGAAAGTCTACGGACGCGAACGTGTGAGTTTTACACTTAACATATTACGTTTTCCCAGTTTCCAAAGTGCATTGGTCCTGCCAGAACACCTGTTGCTGTATTATCGCAATAGATTGATCATGTGGGTAACCCGACATCAAGCTGAAGCGTATATGCATGAACATGAAATCAATCACCTGAGCAGATTGATTGAGTATTTGGATCGTGTTAAAACACCGCACAGCGACACATTTGAAATGCCTAAACTACACAACGACTTTCGACAATTTCATCAACAATACGATCAACGCCGTGGCAAAAATTTTGTTGAGACTTTTCCTGTATTAAAAACTTGGTACGAGACGCTATGACTGATAAAATTTTAGGCCGATATGATTGGAAAGATCGCATACCAAATTATATTAAATTAAGTGATTTAACTGAAGAACAGAGATACAAATTGCTGGAGTCTGAAAACTTCTGCATGTTGCCCTGGATACACTTGCATGCCTGGCCTGATGGTCGAGCTTATCCGTGTTGTTTGGGCAAAGCCAAACATCCAGTTGGTAACTTTAAAGAAAAGAGTATGCGTGAAATATGGAACGATGATCCTATGCGATTGATGCGTCGAAACATGCTGGCCGACAAACCTTGTTTAGAGTGCGGAGACTGTTATGAACAAGAAGCCGCTGGTTTTACCAGTATGCGTAACAACAGCAACAAAAGCTTCGGGCATCATGTTGCAGAAATTGATAAAACATTAGCCGACGGTAGTCTGCCTGATATGCGGTTACACTATTGGGATGTGCGCTTCAGCAATATATGCAATCTCAAATGTCGCAGTTGCGGCAGTATATTCAGTAGCCGTTGGTATGATGATGACGTCAAGTTATGGGGCCGAGAACTACGTCCACGTGTGCAATTTGCTGGCCGTCACGAAGAAGATGTTTGGGAACAAATGCAAGAGCATGTGCCACATCTAGATCAAATATACTTTGCCGGCGGCGAACCATTGATCATGGAAGAACACAATCGCATACTTAAATTGCTGATTGAAAAAGGCAATACTCGTGTGCGCTTGGTCTATAACACCAATTTGACTGAACTTAAATTTAAACGAGAAAGCGTGTTGGACCTGTGGAAGCATTTTCCTACTATTTGTGTAGCGGCCAGTTTAGATGATATGGGTGACCGTGCAGCTATTATACGTTCAGGAACTGACTGGGCACAAGTAGAACAAAATATAAGAGACCTTAAACGCGAATGCCCGCATATTGATTTTATGATTAGTCCTACACTCAGTATGATGAACATATGGAATTTTACACAATTTCATCGTTATATGGTAGAGTCCGACTTTATTCAAGCTAAAGATTTTAATCTAAACATACTTCAAGGGCCAGATAATTACAGAATTGATATATTGCCCATGGAGATTAAATTACAATTTAAACAAGAGTTTGAACAACACATCGAGTGGTTACAAGATAAAGATCCTATACACCGAGCCATTGGTGGGTTTGAAGGTGCAATAGCTTTTATGATGGCCACAGACAACAGCCATTTATTACCAAACTTTTGGGAAACAGTCAATGATTTGGATTGGAGTCGTAGTGAAAGTTTATTGAGTGTAGTGCCAGAGCTGGCAGCCATTATTCAATATCGACCCAAAGATAAGAGGATTCCTCTTAAATGAAAATACCACATGATCGATTTTGTGTATTACCTTGGATTAGTTTAGAAGCCAGCCCAATTGGTACAGTGCGTCCTTGCTGTTTAGCTGATGACGAAATTGTAGACGATGCCGGCGACAAGTTTAATTTGGCCACTGCTGATTTTAATGCAATACAAAATAGCGCCAGTATGAGAGAATTGCGACAAGAATTTGTCAATGGCAAGCAACCCAACACATGTCGCAAATGCTGGAAGGAAGAACGTGCTGGTCGTACTAGCAAGCGTATGCATACACTGGATCGTCTTAAACACATGTTGCCAGATCAAGACTGGACAGTTGATGCAAAACCCCTAATGTTCCTAGATCTTAAACTGGGTAACATTTGTAATCTTAAATGTCGCATCTGTGGCTCGTGGAGTTCAAGCACATTTGCCGCAGAAGAACTACAACACCTGATGCGTAATGAAGATAGAAAAGATAATCATCACTATCATATGTTGCGACAGGGTGCGTGGCCAAGAGAAAATCAACAGTTCTGGAACGAAATAGCCGGCATATCAGACCAAATACAATACATAGAGTTCACTGGTGGTGAGCCCTTTATGATACAAGAGCATTTTGACTTGTTACAAGGATTAGTGGATCGCGGCCTAGCTGGCAATATAGAAATACACTACAATACCAATGGTACCCAATGGCCAGAAACAGCTGAAGCTATATGGAAACATTTTAAGATTGTAGAAATCGCATTCAGTATCGATGATGTAGGTGAACGTTTTGAATATCAAAGATCAAATGCTGTGTGGACCGAAGTGGTCAACAACATCGCTCGATTCCGTGAGCTACGCAGCCGACACACAAACATACGTTTACAAATCTGTTGCACTATAAATGTGTTTAATGTTTACTATTTAGAAACTGTGGCTGCATGGATTTTAGAACAACGGATGGATTTTATCTACTGGAATATGATGCACGATGCATACTTCTTTAGTATCAGTAGTTTGCCAGAACGAGCCAAACAAGTGATCACCAAACGTTTACTTGAAGCCAATGTGCCACCGAGGGTTCGAGAAGAATTTCAGCGTGTTGCAGATTTTATGAATCGTGGTGTCAGTCTCGACGGTGAACAGTTGCGTAGAGAAGTTGGCAACTTGGATCGTAGACGCGGACAAAATTTAGTTGTAGTTGAACCCGAGTTTGCTGAACTAATTGGTTACATAAGCCCAGACTATCCGCACGGTCAGTAATAATGAGTCGTATAAAACTGATTACGCATCCAAAGTTTCGACGCTTGCTATGGCCAAACTATATGCAACACTTGTTTGAACCGCATTTTCAAATCAGTCGATTCACGGGTGCAGTGGATCCTGACAGCATTTACGCAATTGATTTTCATGATCTACATAATGAGCAAGATCCTACTATTATGCAATGGGCTCAACAGTTGTCTGAATCTGGTTGTAAAGTATTAATAAACAATCTTTGGGAACAAGTAGATACTGATTATGCCTGGGCTCATTATTGGTCGAATACTAACTGGTTTTGGTACAATGAGTCACTATGGTACGATCAATTAGGCTACAGAGATTATCACCCCAATAGAACATATCAATGCTTGGCATTTATGCCCATAAACAGGCCCAATGATTGTAGAGATCGTGTGGTTGAACAGTTGACACCAGATCTGGATAGTATGATTTACAGTTACCGAGACAAAACATTACCCAATGACATCTCACGCCAACATGTGCATTGGCAAAGGTACTTTAACCCAGACTGGTACAACTCAACTTATTTTAGCCTAGTAGTCGAAACAACCGAACAGTTGCCATCAAACGGCATACCATTTGTAACAGAAAAGTCATTTAAACCCATAGCCTTTCATCACCCGTATCAGATTCAAGCTGCTCCTGGCACTTTACGGTATATACAAGCACAGGGATTTGTGACCTATGACAACATGTTCGATGAATCATATGATACATTGGCTGGTGCTGACCGTTTACGTCAGATACAAAAGAATTTACGTGAGTTTAAACAAGAACCTTATACAACTGAAACAGTAGAACGTGTTGAACACAATCGTGCTAGATTCTTTGACCGCGCCTTGGTTTGTCAACGTATACAAGAAGAAATTATTGATCCTTTATTAGAATATGCAGAAACCAGATAATCTATGTATGGCGCCATGGACGCATACATATCTCAGTCCACAGACTGAACGCAGAATGTGTTGTGCCAGTAGAGAGCCAGCACAGAGCTTTGAACAATATATAGATACCAGTTCAGGAACCGGCAAATATAATCCAGTGTCATTGGATGAGCACTGGAATAGTGAACACATGCGGTCAGTGCGTCGTAGAATGATGGCCGGAGAAACCCTACCCGAATGCGAAGTATGCAATGACAAGCTGTTGAACACAGATGTTTACCGTAGTTACTTCAATCGACTGTTTGCACACAAGTATGCAGATGCCATGGCCAATACTGCTGCGGATGGCACAACCACAGTAAAACCTGTCAGTTGGGATTATCGTTTTAGTAATTTATGTAACTTTAAATGTCGTATGTGCGGTGACATGTTGAGCAGCAGTTGGGAATCAGAACAACGTGCCAACAACATGATCAACTGGTCTAATCCCAAAAACAACTGGATGATACCTGTGGTCAGAGAAGAAATAAGTCAGTTCCAAGACACACAAATTGAAGCAGAATTTGCTCAAGCGGTAGCAGAACATCGTGTAGAAGAAATATACTGGGTAGGTGGTGAACCATTGATGTTTGAACAGCATTGGCGCTATATGAAACAAATAGTAGATCAAGGCGACGGTCGTCGTGTATATGCAAGATATAATACTAATCTTAGTAGGGTTGACTATCGCGGCGTTAACCTGTATCGTGACATCTTGGTTCATTTGCGGGACTGGCAAATTTGTGCCAGTCTGGATGGTACTGGCCCTGTGGGTGAGTATATTCGAACCGGACTCAACTACCAGCAATGGCTAGATAATTTCCGTCAAGGTGTGGCAGTTGCTACCAATCGTAGACAAATGCGTATAGACTTTACACTTACTTTGCCTGGACTATTTGAAGTGGCCAACATACAAGCATTGGCTCAAGAACTTGATGTAGATGTATTGGCCAAAGTGATATTTGGATTTACACCAGACATTATACTAAGCCCGTTGGCCTTGCCTAGACAGCTGCTGGATAAAAAGGTCGACGCTCTTGTGGCCGACTTAAATACGGGCGCACTCAGAGATATACTACTGCAATTAAAGAATCGACCGACGTTTGCTGAACAGTGGCCTGCAGAATATCAAGCAGGACTAATCAAAGGAAAAGAACGTGTATTACGACTAGAACAGGTGCGTAATGACACTTATACTCTCCGAGACATACTGAGTGCAGACAACGAAATATTGGAATGGTATGAACAAATTGTTACTTGATGTAATAGAAATAGACCTAGAAGATCTAACTGTATACGTAGATGTATACGACTCTAGTTTGAGTCGCAAATGGTTGGCCAGCTTGAACACGCTCATAGCCGACCGCTATCACTTGGAAAAGAACTACTGTTTCTTTGGCTTTGCTGATGGCCCACGCAACGGTGCTTATATATGTGAACAAATTAATCAGTCAATTGCCGCTATTAATGCAGCTAATTTAGGCTACACAATTGACAATGTGTTCTCTATTGAAAATACCCTACTGCCTACACTCAAAGTCAATAGTGAAAAGTTTAATCATTTGCACAGATACTTTGAGGACCTGCAAGGAGTCAGCGGATCAATCAGTCCATACTATGTGCAAGCCGACGCTGCTACACGCTGGCATATTCGTCAACTCAATTTGCTATGCCACGAGTTTGAGTCCTGGTCAATGAGCAATCACAAAAAGCACACAGTGCCAGAATGGCAAAGACCCAGTCAATTGATGTGCTGGCTTAATGCTCCACGATTTACATTGGACGATGCGGACTACGAGTTATTTGGTGTTGACACTATCAATCGTCCCTTGGGCGGAGTATTTGTAGGAGTAAACAAAGCCATTGGCAAACACCATTGGGAAGTATTTGTTGACGAAGCCCATTACAATCCTGATCATATAGCAGAAAATTTAACCACAACTAGTCTGCGTAGTCAAACAGAAGCAGCAGGAGACTTTGATATAGAATGGGCTAACAATCCTGGTACCTTTCCATGGCAAATCCGACACTTGGAAGACTTTAGAACATGGTTGGCTAACAATGGGTTAGATCCTGATGACAAATCATTGACCATTGGGCATCCACAAGTGGGACAAGTTAATTTGAAAAAAACCTTTGGTACCGAAGATTATGCCAGCATATGGACTCAGTTAAATACAAGACTCAATGTAACGGCCATACGCACCAGCGATACCAATGTTACATATCCATATAACTGGTCTGACCCAGACTATATGGAAACGCAAATATCACGACTACAACAAGGACGTTAATATGAACTGGATTAAAAACTTATACAATCGAATTCGACTAGAAATACGCTATCGTAAAAAGCTAAAAGAACTGCGTAAACGAGATCCTTTTATCTACAAATGAAATTGCAACATATATTGGGCATCAGCGCCGGTTATCATGACGCAGCGGCCACTGTTATAAACAACCGTGGTGATATCTTATTTGCTGGCCATAGTGAACGCTATAGCAAACAGAAAAACGATGCTGACTTTTGTCATGGGCTAGTAGATGAAATTGCAGAATATGGTCCGGATGTAGTTGCATACTATGAACGTCCGTGGGTCAAACAAACACGACAATGTTACGCAGGACAAGGCATTGAATGGGACAAGTTAACAACTAAACAAATATTACGTAAACAATTAGGTGGCCAAATTAAACCTAGACGGGTGCTCAGTTATAATCATCATTTGAGTCATGCCGCAGCCGGCTTTCAAACAAGTCCGTATGATCATGCCACTGTTGTGGTCATTGACGCCATCGGTGAATGGGATACCATAAGTATATGGGGAGCCGAATATGATCAAAAAGGTGTGGCAAAGTATCGTAGATTATGGAGACAACGTTATCCGCAGTCCATTGGGTTGTTTTATAGTGCAATTACTGGCCGCATCGGCCTACGCCCACTAGACGAAGAATACATCACAATGGGCATGGCCGCTTGGGGACAACCCAGATATGTAGATACCATGCGAATTCTATCTGAAGAAAATTTGCACATAGGTATAGACCCAATGTTTTTAAATCATGCTCCGGACGTAGATCTAGCAGCCAGTGCCCAAGTAGTTTGTGAAGAGTTGATATATAGTGTAATGCGACGAGCCAGAGCGTTTGAGTGGAGCTCAAATTTAGTGTATATGGGTGGTGTTGCACTTAACTGTCTTGCCAATAGAAAGCTAGGCGATTACTTTGAAAATATTTGGATTATGCCTTGTCCTGGTGACGCCGGTAGTAGCCTTGGTGCTGCCGCTCTGGCTCTTGGACGTAGAATTAACTGGACCAGTGCTTATCTTGGGCATGATATTCCTGGCAGTTATCCCGTTGATGGCCTTTTGGATCGGCTACTTACTGAACAAATTGTTGGAGTTGCCTCAGGCAGAGCCGAGTTCGGCCCCCGCGCACTGGGAAACCGTAGCCTCCTTGCAGACCCTAGAGGCAGCGAGATCAAGGAGAAAGTAAATGCTATCAAACGTCGTCAACAGTTCAGACCGTTCGCTCCAGTTATTCTTGAAGAACATGTGGACAAATATTTTGATATGCCACGTGGCTGGAGTGACAGTAGGTATATGCAAATTGTCGGTGTATGCAGGAATCCTGAATTATATCCTGCTATTGTTCACGTTGATGGGACTAGTCGTATACAAACTGTGCCACAAGACGGATCAGGAATCAGAGCATTACTTGAAAAATGGTATGCTGTAACTGGTTGTCCGATGCTGTTGAATACCAGTCTTAATATACGTGGTGAGCCCATGGTCAATGATCGTGCAGATGCAGATCGTTTTGAACAGTTGTACGGCGTTCGTGTCTGTTCGTGATAGTTATTTTAGGTGATAGTTGGGGGGTTGGCGAATGGGGCACAGATCCAAAAACACAACAGACCTGCAGTCTGACCGGTCCAGGAATCGGTCAATATTTCAGTCTGCATGGAAAAGTTATCAATTTGAGCGAAGGTGGGTGCAGTAACACTGATCAATTGGTGTATTTTAAAAATCTATTAGAAAAATTTACACCAGACCACAACGATGTTTTTTACTGGATTGTAACAGATCCGGTACGCTGTTTTGCCAACAAAAATAAAATGTCTGAACTACTAGTTGATCAAACAACATTAGAAGCAGCTATTAGATCAACATTAGATCTTTTTTTAAATAACGTCAATGTTATAGCTGAACAACGCAATATTAAAATAAATCTAATAGGTGGTGTGTGTGACTTGGATACTGTGGATATAAGCAAGTATAGTAAACTAACAATTGCAGTGCCAAGTTGGGGGAAGCTACTGGACAATACCTATGCCAGTTCAGTATTTGATGCAGGACATATGATTGAACTAGGACAACTAATAAAGACTACCAGGACTGACCTATTAGACGAGTGGCATTCGATCTCAGACTTGACAATAAAAAAAGAAAATAGCCGGACACAACTGTTTAATAATAATCTGTCAGACGATTCGTCTCATCCCAATCGGTATGGACATAGAATACTCAGAGATTTACTATACCCAAGGTATAGATATAAATTTTAACATTAACCAAACCAAGGCGCCCACTCAGGAACCACTGCTCGCAGTGGTTGTTTACTGACTGTATCTTCAAGTCGAATATGCTGAATAAACCGATCTAATGCAGTAGGTTTAAACTCAACTGTTTCTACAGTGCTAATTAGCCTATCTATAGTCTGCACATAGTAACCTTTTTCGTGATTACTATATTCTGGTGTTGCCCACTGCTCATAACGCTTGCGACCCAAAGTTAAACGTTCCAATGCCAGGTCTTTTAATTCAGGTGGCAAGGCTGCAATGCCCAAATGCTCTTGGAAAACATGACTTATGCTGATATACTTTAAATTGTTGGCATAACACCAGTCAACAAAGTCCATGGCATCGAGTATATTAACAGCAGTGACCACATGATTGACTACTTCGTGAACAGGACTTGCTTGTATCTTTCGAACATTTTCTACTATCGTTGTCCACCGGGCGCCGCGTCGTTGATACTCTATTACTGCTCCTATGCCATCAATGCTTACTGTGTATAATACTTTCTTAAACTTTTTAAACTTTTCTACTAGACTATCTGGAAAGTCACTGGCATTGGTTAAAATAGTTATAATCATGTCCTGAGCTAAATTATGCTCAATTACATAATCAATCAAGCGATTAACTTCGGGCTGTAATATAGTCTCGCCACCAGTAAAACCCAGTATCTTTACATGTTTGATCACATCCAAGAAGTCCGAATCTACAGGATTAATTTCGTATTTTATTACTCGGCCTTGACCGATATCAAATGTATATCTTTGACTGCTGGCACCTGAATAACACATTACACAGGCATAATTGCAGTAGTTACTGGGCATATAGTCTAGTGCGTATATGCTGTCGGCTACCAAGTCAGCATCAACAATTCTTTTGACTTCGGCTAGAATATCTATATCTAAATGCTCAAACAAATATGCATTATTGAGTTGTCTAGGACTTGACGCTCCTACACGTTCTGCATTGATACAAGTCGCGCAAACCATTGGTATTTTGCTGTCTAAAAAGGACTGGCGTAGGTCTTTCCAAACCCGAGTATTTCTAGTATCAGTAATGCTTGAATCTTGAACGTCCCACTCAGGACCTGCTTGTATAACGCTACAAGGCCGCACAAAGTTCGCAACAGTTTGGTCTGGGTCAACTACTCCGCAGGTGGAATAAAAGCTATTGACAAATGGAGCAAGACACATCCGATCTCCATATGTTGCATACAACTTGTCAACAGTCATAGATAAGTTTCTAATCCGCCTCTGCGTCGTAGGTCTTGTGTGCAACAACTAATACCGCCGTCCCAAAAGTAACTGTGACGCAGTTCACTGATGATGGGATTGATTCGGTGCTTTTTACAAAAGTCAAATACGGGTTTGTTATATGCTGAGAAGATAACATTTTCTTCATCTAACACCAAACAGTTGACATCAAATACTGTTTCGGCCACAAAGCCAGTCCACTTGTTGAGATAAGTATCCACAAAACTGGTAAACTCTGCGGTCGGAGTTTGCCCCTGCACATACCAGGCCCCAGGATTGGCTGTATACTTGAATTTGCCCACTTCCATTGCAGCCCAAATTGAACTATCCCAAACTTTACATACTTCCCACCCAGGAAAGTCTTCGGCCAAATGCAAATGCATGTCGTGTTTGCTGCTCAATATAACACCGGGCTTGAGAATAGCAAATACAGCATCACCGTGTCCGTCGGTAATGGCTTCGTGTATACGATAGTCTGGGCCCAGCACATTGTCTACTATCCAGCGTGTTTGCTCAGGTCGCAGATAATCACTGTTGTCAAAAAACACATCACGGCCCACACGCACAATACAACTGGCACTGGCACCGTTTAAGATACAGTCAGGATCATAATTATTTTTGTGTGGGTTAACAACTTGGTCTTTATATTCTTCGCAAATGTCGTTTAATTCTTGCATGGGAAGAACCCGTAATAACTTTTGTCCAAGACTAATTTGCCAATCTCTAGGAGTCAGCGGCGGCAACGGAGCACCACCGTCGTTGATTTGCAAGTATTCAAATTGCTCCTTGGGCATCAGTGTGGGTCTACGGACTCGAGCACCGTATTGTTCTATAGTGCGTTGGAGGTTATTGAGATCTTCTTCTGTTTCTGCTAGTATTTGTTGCAATTGATTACGCACTTGTGCGTTGTCAATAAAATCAAAATAATCTGGAGTATATGCACACCCTACTATGACTTCTTCCAATGGCTGCCAACTGGTATAACTGCTGATCATCTCTGTCCTTTTTGTGTGGTAAATTCTGTTAACATTTGTGTTAGTTCTGTCCATAGAGTATTGGCAAATGCACCTGAGTAAAAATGATTATAATTATACTCGACTATGGGCAAACAGGCTTGATGTATTTCGTGTCTTTCTGCGGCTGATAAATTATTTAAGTGTTTTAACAGCTGCGTTACTTTTTCAATGCGTCGGATATCGTCGGTTTCCAGATCATAGCTTTCATCAAATACATCGGCAAATGTTTGGAATCCGTATTCTCTGAGATAACTTAAACTACCTGCAGGAGCTACCAATACAAACGGCATCTCCAATGCCATTGCTTTAAAAGTCTTTTCAGTCAAGTGAGTTCTACGTCCAAAGTAAACAGTTTCGGTTGGCACATAGACCAGACTATCTGCTGCTTCGGTAAAATTGCCCAACTGATAACTGTGCATTTCTTGTTGATCCTCGCCGGCAAATAGTCTCGGAAGATCAGCCTGATCAAATACATCGGCGATATCTTGGTATACATGAGTGTATTTTTGTGCTATAATAGATATATCTACTCCTTCATACTGGCATACTCTGGGTGCGCTGATATGATTTTGCTCTAGCCCATGTTTAAAAATATTATAAAGAAATAGCACACGATGATCACGCTTGCCTGCTACAATACGATTGGGACTCATAAAAGTCCGTGTAGGACTACGGTCACGGGCTCGAGGAATTAAAAATGTTCGATCGTAACCGCGAAACCAATCTAAACAGGCCCAGCCATGATAAAAGTAATAGTGTGGAGTCCATCCGTATTTGCTACAAAGTTTTTCAACATATTCACCACGTTCGCTTACTATAACATGCCCGGGAGGATTTGGAAAATCCCATACCCAGTTAATGCCTTCATAATGACCACCTATATCACCATTTCGTATAGTAACTTCATTGAACAACGGCTCGAACGTATCTAAATGAACAGGCTCTTGATCGTGCATAAACACAAAATCGTTTTCTACAATGTCATCTCGTCCACGGTTAAATAAAGCGTCTGGACTGGTGTTACCGGGCGGGTCACAAAAAAATACTCTAGTGCCAGGACAATTGTTATTGAACCAAGGCCAAAATGTATTTTCGTAAATCTCATCTATTCTAATCATGTTTGACGTATTTTATTCTGGTATTAAACCTAATCGATTTGCTCATGAGCAACAGGCAGATAGTATTGATCATGCTAGGGAGTTAAGTCGTACTAGATACTTCTGGTGGATCAACTATTTAACTGACTACACAGGGTTTGATTTTTTATATGAACCTGTGCCCTGGGAAAGTCATCAACGGCATGCATGGCCTAGCCAATGGCAAAAGGATGTAGAAACTTACCTGGTGCCCAAATTGGGTTATGCAGAAACTAACTACAGAAAAGCACCTGTGCTAACACGCCTGCCCAGTCAAGATAATTGGATTGTTCCACAAACATTTGATCCAGACTCGTTTGACTTTAGTTGGCATCCGGATACCACAGAGCCCGGCTACATATATCAATTTGGCACACAACATCAACGCACCGGAGGCCCGCAATATCGTGTAGAGGGTGCTACAGATTTAAAATTTTGTGATCAAGTCAGAGGTAGTGTTAAGTCAGGTGCAACACCCATAGTTGAAATTAACCACATGGATGGCCATGCTGGCCAAGTGCCCGGTGTTGTTGCCACTGTGCGTTACTTTGACAACTACAAAGATATCCTAACTAGAATTGCCAATACTTCAGAACACGAGTATATCTGGATCATTAGCAGTTGTTGCGACTATACTGACTTTGACTTTAGTTGGCATCCAGAGCAATGGCAAAATACCATGTTGCATGTGTTTGCCAGTTCGGGTGAAAAGTTTGGCGACACATTCTACATGCATGTGCCCAGCTTTCGTCGACGTATAGGACAATTTGAATTGTTGGACTGGTATGATGTTAACTTTGTTGGACCTGGTGTGCCACGTAGGCCCTTACCGGTTATACAACATGATTATGATACTCATGTAGAAGCAATTAAAACAATTGATTGGTCTGGCCCACTGGCAGTGTTCAGCACAGATGACGCTGTAGGAGAGATACCTACAGTTCCGTTATGGCGAGAAAAAACCAAAACCATTGTGCCACTCAGTGCCGGTGCCAGTCGAGTTGTTGTGCCCAAGACCGCAGTTCCTTATATAAAAACACAGGCCTACGACTATCCCTACATAGATCGCACACAGCGTCACATGTCAACAGACGAGCCTTTAGATATTGTGTTTATCGACAACGGAGAACCCAATGCTGAAATTAACTATCAACACATGACACAAGTGCTCAAGCAGAATACTTGGCGGCCCAATCCGATACATCGCAGTAGTAGAGTCAATGGGCGTGTGGCTGCGTATCAAGCAGCCGCAGAATTAAGTCAAACACCTTGGTTCTTTGCTGTATTTGCCAAGTTACGTGTTAGCCCCCAGTTTGACTGGTCGTGGCAACCAGATCGACTCCAAGAACCCAAGCATTATATATTCCACGCATTTAATCCTACCAATGGTCTAACATACGGTCACCAGGCAATGATTGCGTATAATCGAGAATTGGTATTGAGCAATACTGGTGTAGGACTAGACTTTACATTGGATAGCGCACACGAAG
>Ga0214919_10001517_pt1 | contig 37771 bp, 39 predicted proteins | sample LL1503_MetaG_FD_177994 | JGI IMG/M metagenome (GOLD analysis project Ga0214919, IMG submission 177994) | Freshwater microbial communities from Lake Lanier, Atlanta, Georgia, United States - LL-1503 | ecosystem: Environmental > Aquatic > Freshwater > Lake | place: USA: Georgia | collected...
AACCGGTGGGTCGTCTGATCAACGACATCGAACACTTTGTCGAAGGTCGCCTCAAAGACCTGCAAGACAGCAATCGTCGCTACGTCACCGTAGCCATCGGCTGTACTGGTGGACGGCATCGTTCGGTCTATCTGGCCGATCAACTGGCGGCGCGATTTAATCCGCGCCATCCCTCCGTATCGGTGCGTCACGCCAGTCTGACCGGAGCCGAAGCACTGCTGCCATCGGAACCAAACCCACCTCATGGCTGAAATGCTGGTGCAGGCCTACCGGCAACTGGTTGCCAGTCGCAGCCTGACACCCGATGAGGCGCAAGTGGCGCTGGCACAGCGGCTTGCCCTGCTGGTCGATCAACTCAGCGCCCGGCCAAAACCCAACTTGTTGCAACGACTCGGGCTGCAACGCAGCACTACCCCGAACGCACGCGGTATCTACCTGTGGGGCCCTGTGGGTCGCGGCAAAACCCTGCTGATGGATCTGCTGCCATCCTCACTGCCACCGGGTGGCAGCCGGCGCGTGCACTTTCACAGCTTCATGCGCGAAGTCCACGCAGAGCTGGCCAAGCTGCGCGACATCAGCGATCCCCTGCGCACCGTCGCAGGTCAATTGATCGGCAATGCCCGCCTGCTGTGCTTGGACGAATTGTTCGTGACCGATATCGGTGACGCCATGATCCTGCATGGCTTGCTCGAAGCACTGTTGGCCCAGGGCATCACACTGGTGATCACCTCCAACACGGCGCCGTACAACTTGTATGCGGGCGGCCTGCAGCGTGAACGCTTCATACCAGCCATCGACCTGCTGCAACAGCAACTCGATGTCATTGAGCTCGACGGAGGCACCGACTACCGGCTGCGCCAGCTAGAGCAGGCCGGCACGTGGATCCAAGGCAGCGACACCGAGGCGCAGCAACGGCTGCAAATGCTGTTCAACCAATTGGCAGGTGACGCCCCACAGCAAGCAGGCGGCACCACGTTACTCGAAGGACGGCAAGTACCGCGAGTGCGTGCAGCTGCAGGGCTCGAGTGGTTTGAGTTTGACGCGCTGTGCGGAGGGGCACGCGGCACTCATGATTATCTGGCGTTGGCAGCGCGCACACGCACGCTGTTCGTCAGCAACGTGCCACGCCTGGGTGTTTTGCAGGATGACGCCGCACGACGTTTCATCTCACTGGTTGATGTGACTTATGACGCGGGGGTCACACTGGTCATCGGCTCAACAGCGGCCACCACCGAGCTGTATGACGGCACACGTCTGGCAGCAGACTTTCAGCGCACCACCAGCCGCCTGATCGAAATGCAGAGTCGCGATTATCTGACCAAGTCGCGCTGCGCCAAGTAACGCCGCAGCGCATCGGTAGAGAACAACACTAGCGCCAGCCAGATGCAGGCAAAGGTGACCTTCTGTACATAACCAAACGGTTCATGAAACACAAACACCGCGATGAGCATGCTGACAATGGGCGCCAAATACTGCAAAAAGCCCAGCAGTGTTAGCGGTACGCGGCGCGCGCCATAGGCGAACAGCACCAGCGGCAGCGCGGTAACGCCACCGCCGACAGCCATCAGCACATCCAAGTGCACTGCCTCGCGCAGGAATACGCCATCTCCGAGCGACTCGCGCCACAACAGAAACGCTATCGAGGGCAACAGCAGGATCAGGCTCTCAACAGCCAATCCATGCACTGCATCCACCGCAGTGAATTTGCGGATCAGTCCGTAGGAAGCAAACGAGAACGCCAGCACCAGTGCGATCCACGGCAGGCTGCCCAATTGCCAGGCCATCCAGGCCACGCCGGCACCGGCGCACGTCACCGCTGCCCATTGCAACAGGTTGAGTCGCTCACGCAACAACACGACGCCGCACAGCACATTGACCAGCGGCGTAATGAAGTAGCCCAGGCTGGTGTCGAGGACATGGCCGGTATTGATGCCGACGATGAACACGCCCCAATTGAATGAAATACACACTGCGCTGGCCGCCAACATGCCCCAGAGCCGGGGCGTAATGCCCCGCCACCAAGCCCCGTCGCCGCGCAACAGCAAGAACAGCCATACGACCACTGCGCACCAGGCGACGCGGTGCGCTAACAGCTGTGCGCTGGGGACACTGGCCAGCAGGCGCCAGTACAGGGGGAACAGGCCCCAAATAAAATAGGCAGCGGCAGCGGCCACAAAGCCACCACGATTGGACAGAGCAGTCATCAGCGATTCACGCAGTCACTAAATATCTGCGCATCCTACGCTTATACTGCAGGCCATCCGACACCTGCACCCGGGATCCGCCTTGCACAGCGTCGCGAGCTTCGACATCCACTACCGCCAACTGCTCGATGCAGCCGGCATGCCCACGGGCGAGTGGCCGGGCTTTGCCCGCGATCCGGCGCAGTTGCTGGCGATGTACCGCATGATGACCCTGTGCCGAGTGTTCGACACCAAGGCCATCAACCTGCAGCGCACCGGACGACTTGGAACCTATGCGCCCTGTACCGGCCAGGAAGCCACGCATGTGGGCGTGGGTGCTGCCATGCAAGCCGACGATGTGCTGTTCCCGGTGTATCGCGAATACGGCACGCAGCTGTGGCGCGGCGTCACGCTGGCCGGCATCTATACCTACTGGAACGGTGACGAACGCGGCACATGGTTTGACGGCCCACGCCAAGACTTCCCGTGGTGCGTGCCCATCGCCTCACAGATGCCTCATGCCGCCGGTGCAGCCATGGCCTTCAAGGTGCGCGGCCAAGCCCGATGTGCCGTGGCCTATATCGGCGATGGCGGAACCTCACAAGGCGCCTTTTACGAGGCGCTCAATGCCGCCGGCGCACAAACGCTGCCGCTGGTGGCGGTCGTGGTCAACAACGGTTGGGCCATCTCTGTGCCGGTGGCCGAGCAAACCGCAGCGCGTACGCTGGCACAAAAGGCTATCGCTGCAGGCATCGCCGGCATACAGGTCGATGGCAACGACATCATCGCGGTACGTGCCGTCATGGAAGAAGCTCTCGCCCGCGCTCGCAATGGCGGCGGTCCGACCTTAGTCGAAGCACTCACGTACCGGCTCAGCGACCACACCACCGCCGACGATGCCACGCGTTACCGGCCCGCAGGCGAGCTCGAGGCGGCTTGGCAACGTGAGCCACTGCTGCGCACGCGCCACTATCTGCAGGCGCACGGTCACTGGAGCGATGCACAGGAGGTCGCACTGCGTGCCGACTGTCAGGCACAGGTCGATGCAGCAGTCAGCGCCTATCAAGCCCTGCCCGCCGCCAGCACCGGTTCAATGTTCGAGCACCTGTTTGCGCAGTTGCCGCACGAGTTGCAGGCCCAGCAAGCCAGCGCACGCCATTACGCCGCGCACAAGGGCTAAGGCATATGGCCAAACTCACACTCGTCGAAGCCATCAACATGGCGCTGGCGCACGCGCTGCAAAACGACCCTGACGTCGTGCTCATGGGCGAGGACATCGGTCTCAATGGCGGCGTGTTCCGTGCCACCGCAGGGCTACAACAGCGTTTTGGCGCACTGCGCGTACAAGACTCCGTGCTGGCCGAAGGCGTCATAGCGGGCATGGCTGTGGGCATGGCGGCCCAGGGTCTCAAGCCCGTAGCCGAAATTCAGTTCATGGGTTTTATCTATCCGGCACTCGACCAAATCTGTAATCACATGGCGCGCATGCGCAACCGCACACGCGGTCGCATCACGCTGCCCATCGTGGTGCGCATGCCCCACGGCGGTGGCATCCATGCGCCTGAACACCACTCCGAAAGCCTCGAATCACTGCTGTGCCATCACGCCGGACTGCGGGTGCTGTGCCCGTCCACGCCGGCACGTGCCTATGGGCTGCTGCTGGCTGCAATCCGCAATCCCGATCCGGTCATCTTCCTAGAGCCCACGCGTCTGTATCGACTGGCACGGCAAGAAGTAGATGATGACGGCATCGCCGCAGACTTGGACTGCTGTCATCTGCTGCGCGAAGGGCAAGACGTCACCGTGGTGTGCTGGGGCGCAGCCACCCACGATGTGCTGCAGGCCGCACACGCCCTTGAGAGCGAAAACATCGACTGCGAAGTCATCGACCTGTCGTCGCTGTCGCCTATCGATCACAACAGCATCCTCGATTCGGTGGCACGTACTGGTCGCTTGGTCATCGTCCACGAGGCCGCACGCAACTGCGGCGTGGGCGCCGAGATTGCTGCCACAGTTGCCGAGCGTGGGCTGTATCACCTGCACGCGCCCATCCGCCGAGTCACCGGTTACGATACGGTCATGCCGTATTTCCGGCTTGAGCACGACTACATCCCCAGCGTCACGCGCATTGCCGATGGCATCCGCGAGACGGTGCAAGCCTGACGCACGTCGCAAGGACAGCACCATGTTCAGATTCACATTGCCCGATCTTGGCGAAGGCCTGCAAGACGCCGAGATCGTCTCTTGGCACGTCGCAGTAGGGGATCGAGTGGCAGTGGATCAACCGCTGGTCGCCATGGAGACCGCAAAGGCCGTGGTCGAAGTCCCCTCGCCCGTGGCCGGCGTAATCGTCGCGCTGCACGGTCAGGCCACCGATCGCATCGACACCGGTGCGGCACTGGTCGACTTCAAGCTCGATACCGACGACGCGATCGCTGCGCCTGCGCCAGCACCGGCCACTGCCTCCGGAGGTGTGGTCGGCCAGATGCCCACCAGCGATCACGAGATCAGCGCCACACCACAGCGCAGCGCCAGCACGGCTGCACGTACGTCACGCGCCGTGCCCGCTGCTCGCGATCTAGCGCGCCACCTGGGTCTCGACATCAGCAGCCTGCGCGGCACTGGCCGCGATGCGCTGATCACCGTCGACGACGTCATGGCTGCCGCAGCGCTCACTGTGCAGCCTCAGGGCAGCGCGATGCGCCCAACCCTGCCTGCCACCGCAGGTGGCGAGTTTGACGTGTTGCGCAGCCTGCGTCGCGCCATGGCCCAGAGCATGTCGATGGCGCGTGACAACGTCATGGAATGCACCGTCGTCGATGATGCCGACATCCATGCATGGGAATCAGGCAACGACTACACGGCACGATTGCTGCGCGCTATCGCTGCAGGCTGCCGCGCTGAACCGGGCATCAACGCCTGGTACGACGCCACCTCGCAGGGCCGACGTATCTTCCACCACATCGATGTGGGCATCGCTGTCGACACGCCCGATGGGCTGCTCGTGCCGGTGATTCGCGATGTGGGTAACCGTACTCCCGAGCAGCTACGTATCGAAATCAACCGCCTCAAAGTCGGTGCCCGCGACCGCAGCCTGCCAGCTGCCGACCTGCGCGACTTCACCTTTATGCTGTCCAATTTCGGTGTCATGGCAGGTCGCTATGCCACACCCGTGGTTGTGCCGCCGGCCATCGCGATCCTTGGCGCGGGCAAGGTGTCACGCGATGTGGTGGCAGTGGGCGATGCCATCGAGATACATCGCCGCATGCCTTTATCGCTGACCTTCGATCATCGCTGCGTCACCGGCGGCGAGGCCGTGCGCCTGCTGGCCGCCATCATCGCCGACCTACAACGACCCAACTGATCTCTGCACTACACCCTTCACTGGAGCATCTATCTTGACCGGCAAACTCGTCCTTCTGCGTCATGGCCAAAGCGTCTGGAACGTGGCCAATCTGTTCACCGGCTGGACCGATGTCGATCTGTCGGATCAGGGACGGCAGGAAGCGGCGCAGGCCGGACGCGAGTTGCTGGCTACAGGCATCCGCTTCGACTACTGCTACACCTCAATGCTCAAGCGCGCGATCCGCACGCTGCATCTGGCCTTGGAGGAGATGGACAGGCTGTGGCTGCCCATCGAAAAGACTTGGCGCCTCAATGAGCGCCACTACGGTGCGCTGCAAGGGCTCGACAAAGCCCAGACCGTCGAACGGCATGGCGAAGCACAAGTCAAAATCTGGCGGCGCAGCTACGACATCCCGCCGCCGCCGCTGGCCTCCAGCGATGACCGACATCCTTGTCACGATGTGCGCTACGCAGGGCTTGATCCGGCGCTTCTGCCAGCCACCGAGTCACTCAAAGACACGCTCGCACGCGTGCTGCCGGTGTGGAACGAGTCCATCGCACCGCGCCTCAAGGCAGGTCAGAACGTGCTGGTAGCAGCCCATGGCAACAGCCTGCGCGCCATGGTCAAGATGCTCGACAACGTCGCCGAGTCCGACATCACCGAACTCAATATTCCTACCGGTGTGCCGCTGCTATATGAGTTGGGCTCAAGTCTGCAGCCGATCTCCAGTCGCTACCTAGGGGATGCGACGGCGATCGCTGCTGCCGCCGAGGCCGTGCGCCGTCAAACCGAAAAGAAGTAAGCGCCGCCGTTACTTGCCGATTGCCCAGCCGTCGTAGCGCCCGCCGCGCGACTGGGCCATCGCGTTGAAGCGTATCGTAAAGGCCTGCATCTGCTCGACCTGCAGTCGCAGCGTGCGGTGCGCGTGCAGGCTCCAGCGCTCGGTATCGGGCTCGTAGCGGCTATCGATCGCAAACTGCTCAGGCTCCAACTCTTCAGTCACCTCACGGCAGGCTTGCTCGTCGGGCAGGTCAAAGAAAAAATCCACCGGGTAGGGATCAAAGGGCGCAAAGCCCATCTTGCGCAACTGCTCTATGAAGCGCGAATCCCAATCGTCATCTTTCTTTGGCTTGAGCGTGGTCCGCAGCTGCGACACGATGCGCGCCAGCGAGATCAATGCTGCCAAGATCAGCAGCGCAACTGTCCAGTTCATTCGCCCACTCCCGCCATGATCACAGTTCCAGCACAGATCCCTTATCGCCAGGCGTCTCGTTAACCGACACAACCGTGGCCTTGGGGAAAAAATTAAATTCTGACGCCGATGCCCAGGTATAGGCACCCATCGCCGCACCCACCACAATATCGCCTTCGCGCAGCCGTGGCATGGGCACACCCTCTGCCACCACATCGATGCTGTCGCAGGTCGGACCGGCCAGCACCGACGGCTGCAGCGGACCCTTGCGCAGCGCACGCACCGGATAGCGGCCGTGATCAAACACCTGACCGCTGTACGACCCGTACACACCGTCATCCAGGTAATACCACCAAGCACCACCGCGCTGCGCACGGCCCATCACTCGCGACACAGCCACTGCCGACGGCCCGGAAATAAAGCGACCCGGCTCTGCAATCACGCGCACGCGCTTAGGCACTGCCTTGAGTGCCTTACGAATCGGCGCGCAAAAGCGACCGATGTCCGCCACTGCCTCGACGTAATCGATGGGAAATCCACCACCGATATCGAGCGTATCGAGCGGCCCGAGCTTTTCGCGACGTGCCGCAGCCAACAGTGCCGTGCACACCTCTATGGCCTGCACATGCATGCCCGCATCCGGTGCCTGCGAGCCCACATGAAACGACAAACCGCGCAGCTTGACGCCCAGGCTTGCCGCCAGTCGCGCCAACTCCAGCGCGTCCTGCGGCTCACAGCCAAACTTACGCGACAGATCACTGACCACGCCCGGGCTGCGAAACGACACCCGCAGCAGCAACTCGGCCTTGTCACGGTACCGGCGGAACTTGCGCACCTCGTCCGGATTATCGGCCACAAACACCGTCACGCCTGCAGCCAGGGCATTGCGGATGTCCTGATCGCGCTTGATGGGATGCGTATGAATGCAGCGGCGCGGATCGGCGCCCAAGCGCTGCGCCAACTGCACCTCACCCGTGGTGGCCAGATCGAGCCAGCCTCCCAACGACAGCATGGTGCGAACGATAGCCGGATGCGGCAACGGCTTGAGTGCGTAATGCAGGTCTACGCCCGGCAACGCCTTGGCCAGCTTTTTGTACTGCGCCCGCGCGCGTTGGCAATCGACGATCAGCAGCGGTGAGCCATATTGGGCCACCAGTCGCTCGATGTGCGCATCTTCAAACGGATCGATCCAGCTCGCAGTCATAGTGACGTTGCCGCCCTCGGGGCACTAGGCCCATTGATGATCAACAGTCGGTATTCGCAGCCCGGCTCAGCCGGTCGCGCACCGCATCCCACGCATCGCCTGCAGGCGCTGCCACAGCCAACAACTGCGTACAGCCGGATGCATCCAGCTGTCGCAGGTTCGCATACAAGTCATGACCAAAGGCGGCCGCCGTAGCCGGTGCCTGCAGCCACAGGGTCGTCTGCACATCCACCGGTGCAGCGCTGCGCGCCAGCACACCAACGCGCGCGCCCTGCGCCAACAGCGAGGCCACTACCTGCACCAACGCATTATCCTCTACCAGTCGCAACGCAGTACGCGGCGCATAGTGCTGCAGCGTACTGCCTGGCACACGCGGCGCAGCCTCATCGCCGGCCGCATCGACCTCGCCAACCACCGCTCGCAACTGCGACAGGCTGATGCCACCGGGGCGCAACAACTGCACTCTGCCGTTTAGGCAAGAGACGATCGTAGACTCTAGCCCGACCTCGCAGTCACCGCCGTCGAGCACCTGCACCGCATCACCAAACTCAGCGCGCACATGCGCCGCCGATGTTGGACTGATATGTCCATAGCGATTGGCCGAAGGCGCCACGATGCCGCCACCGAACGCCGCCAACAGCTCACGGGCCAGCGGATGTACCGGCACCCGCAGGGCAACAGTGTCCTGCCCGCCGGTAATCACATCACTGACGCCCTGCGCACGCGGCAGTACCAGCGTCAGCGGTCCGGGCCAGAAGGCGCCGGCCAAGCGCTGCGCCACAGGCGGCACCTGGCTTACCCACTCCCGCATCTGCTCTGCATCATGCAGATGCACGATGACAGGATGGGTAGAGGGCCGACCCTTGAGTTCAAAAAGCCGCCGTACGGCCGCCTCGTTGCGCGCGTCTGCCCCCAAGCCATAAACCGTCTCGGTGGCAAAGGCCACCAAGCCACCGGCGCGCAGCGTCGCGACGGCGCGCTGCAGCTCATCTACCGGAGGCGGGAGGGTCAGTGCCATCCCGTCAGTCTACCAAGGCTGCTGCCTACTCAATCGGTTTGCGTTCCCATCCCTGTGGTCCACGGCGCAGCTCATAGGTAGGCCAGTACTGACGATCCAACTTCAGAGTGATGACCTCTGGCGCGTTGTTCCAGGTCAAGATTCGCAAGCGCAAAGAGCTGCGATCCGCACGTCCGGTCACTACCTTCAGGAAAGCATCCAAGTCCGGTGTGGGTTGTCCGTCGACCTCGACAATGCGCCGACCCGGCACCAGTCGATAGCGCGTTGCCGGCGAGCCATAGGCGAAATAAGACACATACACGCCTTCGGGCTTGATACCGCGTTGCGTACTCATCGCACGATGCGGCGCCTGCAAGGTTGCGCCGGCCCACAACACGATTCTGTCGATGTCCGTGCCCGGCAGCGCTGTCGTGGGCACCTGCACAATATGTTCGGCAGCGTTACGCCACACCGTCGCCGTGACCGCCTCGCGCGACACCACGCGCTTTTCCACATCACGCAGACGCGTCATCGGCTGGCCATCGATGGCCAGAAGCAGATCACCCTGCTGCAGCAACTTGCTCGACGCTGCGCCACCGGTCAGGCGGTTGATGGTGAGCACCTGACGGGCCTCTGGGTTGGCCTGCTCTATGCGCCGCACCCACTCATCAGACAGTCCCAAACGCCTCGCTGCCGCCAAGGGCTGCAGCACCAGATCGGCGTCGAGCGAATACAACGGCTGACCGCTGCGCAAACGCTCGAGCATCTCGGTGACCAACTCGATGGGTACACCGCGGTTGCTTTGCACCGTGTCGCGACCGCTCTCGAACACAAAGCTGGACCACAACCCACGCACTTCGCCGCGCGCATTGACCAGCACGCCATCAAAGTCATCGGGCGGATTGAGCAGTTGCACCACTTCGATATTGGAATCGCGAAACTGCATGGTGCGCGACAGCGGCATGAACAGCGGATCACGCGACACAATGCTGGTCGGCCGCGACTTGATGTCGCCGTCGCCATCGAGTCCCACCACCGTCACGGCATCGCCCAAATTAAGCCCACCCATGTCGAGCTTGGCCGACTTGACCGGCGTCGTGCCCACCAAAGCAGGGTCATACGAGATGACGGCAAGATTGTGCAGCGGATGGATGAACTCCACCTTGCCCGGCACTTCCACCGCGCCGCCAAACACCAATCGAACATCGCCCAATGCCACCGGCACCGTGTTTCGATCCGTCACGACCAAGCCGCGGGCCGCATCCACCACCAAGCCGGTGCCGTGATAGTTGCGCTCGCTGATGCCCGACACCGCATAGGGCATATCGAAGCTCAGTTGCACCAGTGACGGCGCCAACGCGGTGACCAGCGGATCCTTGCTAGTGGCATAGGTGGTAGAGCGCGGTGCCTGAGGTTTGGCCGGTACGGCGTCGGTCAGGGGCTTACAGGGCCAGAGTCCCGATACGTCATCGCGCTGACAGTGCGAGGCAGGAAACCAGCGCCGATCCATACGAAACGACTTGAGTGCGCTGCCATTGGGGTTGGCCAGCGTGGTGTAGCGCAGCGTTGCGCGCTCACCCTCACCGAGCTTTTGCAGCGCGGCAGTAAAATCCGCCAAGCGTGCAACGGGCTGGCCATTGATTGCCGTCACCAGCGCTGCGCGCGGCACACCAGCTGCACCCAGGGCATAGCCCGGGTTGGCCACATACACACCCTGCACCGGCAAATTGAAATGACGCGCTTGTTGATACGAGAAGTCGTGCACCACCGACTCCCCGAACTCAACGAAAGAGGCCGGCGAGATTGCCTCCAGATCGCCCACCTTCAATTCGGTAGTCAGCGTCTTGCCACCGCGCTGCAGTTCCACCGTTACGTTTTTGCCGACGGCATCGTCGAGTACCGCTTCCAGTGGTTCAAACTGCGTGACGTAGCGTGCGTCCACCTTGACCAGCACATCACCCGGCTGCAACTGCCCAAAGGCTGGCGAGCCCGGCTGCACCTGTCCGACCACCAGCATGCCAGTACCCTTCGGAAAGGCTTTGCGGATGGTCGCTTCGGTATCGTCAGACAAACCCAGTCGGCGCAATTCATCAAACGGCGTATAGCCAAACACGGTCTGCAACGTGCCGCGCGTGACCGGCTTGCCAGCCCGCAGCAACTCCACAGCACGACGCACACGACCCAACGGCAGATAAAAACTGGAGGCATTGCCCGTGGCGCCGCCGGCGTTGAGCGCAACAACCCGCCCTTCAATGTCGATAACAGGAGAACCGGACGAGCCGCCGGAAGTCCCAGAGGCCGCTTGCAGGTAGAAGGTATTGAAGTCGTTGTACTTACCCAGCCCGTAGGCCGGTGCCTCACGATCCAGCCGTGCCAGCGTGCCCGCCAGAATCGACAACTGCTCACCGGCATTGTTGCCGATGACGCGAATCTCACGACCTACCTGCGCACCTTCCGGGTACAAGGGCAACGAGCGCGGCTTGATGAAGCGCAGCTTGCTCGGGTCATAGCGGTACAGACCAAAGTCATGGACCGGATCGCGGTACAGCGGGAACAGCTGAACTTCCTCGCGATCAAGAAACGTCGCCTCAGCGGTCACCGGCCCCGCCGTTACAACGTGTCGATTGGTCAGGATAAGTCCCTTTTCCGCATCGATCACAAAGCCAGTGGCTTGCCCGGAACTGCTCTCTTCGGTGTCGAAAGCACGCACCGAATCGATTTGAATGGCCACCACGCTTTGCGCAATGCGCTCGAGCGTGGCAGACCAACTGGCGTTCTCGCCCGCAGCCGGCTGCTGCGCCGCGGCAGGCAATGCCAGAACAGCCGCCAGTGCCGGCACCACCCAACCGCGCAGCGCGCGGCTCATGCCGGCCACAATAAGAGCAGCCAGGTAACTGCCAACAACAGCAGCGACATCCACACCGCCGCAGACCCGAAGTCCTTGGCCATGCCCGACAGGGCATTAGGTTCGATTCCGATACGGTCCACAGTTGCCTCCACGGCGCTGTTGATCAGTTCGACGATGATGACCAAAAACATCGGCCCGATGAGCAACACGCGCTCGATGCCGTTGTGACCTAGATATAGCCCGAGCGGAATGACCACGACGGCCAAGGCCATCTCCTGTCGAAACGCCGCTTCTTGCTGCCAGGCCTGCACCAGACCCTGCCAGCTCACCAGCAGTGCTTTGAGCAGACGGGGGCCGCGCAGCTTGGGGCGTTCCATGGGGGGCACCTGTGATGGCACAAAAATGACAGTCCAGCATAGCAAGGCTTGGGCCCACGCCGCTGGCGTGCCTACAATGGCATCCATGAGCTTCATCCGCCGCCAAAGTCTCACTACCACCGTCGGCGCCGTGCGCATCGGCAGCAGCGCGCCGATCGCCGTGCAGTCCATGACCAACACCGACACCGCCGACATCGACGGCACAGTCGAGCAGGTTCGCGCGCTGGCCAAAGCCGGCTCCGAACTGGTACGAATCACGGTCAACAGCAGCGAAGCTGCTGCTGCCGTGCCGCACATCCGCGACCGCCTGGCCGCCGCAGGGTGCACAGTGCCGCTGGTCGGCGACTTTCACTTTAACGGCCACAAACTGCTGACCGAGCATCCGGCCTGCGCCGAGGCGCTGGCCAAATACCGCATCAACCCCGGCAACGTCGGGCGCGGCAGCAAGCGCGACAGTCAGTTTGCCCAAATGATCGACATCGCCTGCCGCCAGGCCAAGCCGGTACGCATCGGCGTCAACTGGGGCAGCCTGGACCAAGATCTGCTGGCCAGACTGATGGATGAGAACAGCGCGCTGCCGCAACCGGCTACCGCTCAAACCGTGATGCGCGAAGCCATCGTGCGTTCGGCCCTCGAAAGCGCCCAACTGGCTGTTGAACTGGGCCTGCCGCGCGATCACATCATCCTGTCGGCCAAGGTCAGCGGCGTTCAAGACCTCATCGCGGTCTATCGCAATCTGGCGGCACGCTGCGATTGGCCCTTGCACTTGGGCCTGACCGAAGCCGGCATGGGCTCAAAGGGCATCGTGGCCTCCACTGCCGGCATCGGCATTCTGTTGGCCGAAGGCATCGGCGACACCATCCGGGTCTCGCTCACACCAGAGCCGGGTGGTGATCGCACTCAAGAGGTCATCGTCGCCCAGGAAATCTTGCAGACCATGGGTCTTCGCGCCTTCCTGCCGATGGTGGTGGCCTGCCCGGGTTGCGGACGCACCACCAGCACCTATTTTCAGGAACTGGCGCAGCGCATCCAGTCGCACATCCGTCATCGCATGCCGCAATGGCGCCAGCACCATGTGGGCGTCGAAAACATGACCGTCGCGGTAATGGGCTGCGTGGTCAACGGCCCGGGCGAAAGCCGGCACGCCAATCTGGGCATCAGCTTGCCAGGCACTGGCGAGCGTCCTGTGGCACCGGTTTATGAAGACGGCGAGAAAACTGTAACGCTCAAGGGCGACCACATCGCCGACGAGTTCCAGCAACTCATCGAGCGTTACATTGAGCGCACCTACCCGCCCCGCGGCAACACGCCATGACCAACATCGCCGAACGTCGCTGTGTACCTTGTGAGGGTGGCATACAGGCGCTGGCCCGCGCGGCAGCGACCGAAATGCTGCAGTACCTGCATGAGTCGTGGCAGCTGTCATTGGATGGCGCCAGCATCCAGCGCGAATTTCGCTTCATCGATTTTTTGCGGGCAATGAGCTTTGCCAATGCGGCAGCACATGTGGCCAACATCGAAGACCACCATCCCGACATTGAAATCGGCTGGGGCTATTGCCGGGTGCGCTACACCACTCATGCCATACAAGGTTTGTCTGAGAACGATTTCATCTGCGCCGCCAAGCTCGACGCCATCGCTCTTAGCTAAAGACGCCGCGAGCTGCCGCCGGCGTTTCACCGGCCGTACCCATCGCCTGACGCGCAAACCACTGCCGCAGCAGCGCACTGCGCGCCACCATGCCCATGCCTTCGCGCGCCAACCGTCCGGCCATATCCGGCGGCCGCGACAGTAAATGATCCAGCGCATCCATCAGGCCGCCCACCACAGCATTACCGCTGCGCCGTCCGCGCTCATAGCGACGCAACAGCCGCAAGGCGCCCACATCTTCCTGCGGCGGTCGTTGGGCCAACGCTTCACACAGCGCAGCAGCATCGAGCAACCCTTGGTTCACCCCCTGGCCTGCCAGCGGATGGATGACGTGCGCCGCATCACCGACCAACACACAACGCCCGGCAACATAGCGCTGTGCGGACAAGCGCCGTAGCGGGAAATGCGCCCGTGCACCGGTGAGCTGCAAGCGACCCAGCACACCACCACTGGCGCGCGTCAGCGCTGCACTGAACTCATCGGCCGACAGATCGAGCAACTGCTGCACCTGCGCATCGACCATCGACCACACCAGCGAACAGTGGTTACCTGGCAAGGGCAGCAAGGCCAGCGGCCCGGTGTCCAAAAACACCTGCCAGGCAGTCTGCTGATGCGGCAACTCGCACTGCAGGTTAGCGACGATGGCCTGTTGGCCATAACTGCGCTCGGTACTGGTGATACCCGCCAACTGCCGAACACGCGATGCCGCACCGTCGGCACCGATCAGCAGTGCGGCCGTGCACTGGCGTGACTGCAACTGCAACTGCACGGCGGCATCGGACTGTGTCAGCGACACCAACGCATCGCGCTGCGGCAACACCCCGACTGCGATGCAGGCCGACATCAGGGCCGCCTGCACTGCGCGGTTCTCTACTATCACGCCCAAATCCACAGCACCAACGGCAGCAGCCTCAAAGCGCAAGGCGTCGCGGCTCTGGGCCGCGCTGCCCTCGTGCCAGACGCGCATGGCCTCATAAGGCTGCAGACGCGCACTGTCGAGCAAGTCATAGGCGCCGGCTGCGTGCAGCACGTTGCGACTGGCCTGCGACAGCGCCCACACACGCAAATCAAACGGTGCATCAGCAGCCGGTGGCGCAATCGTGCCGCCATCTTCCAACTCGCGTTCCACCAACAGCACACGCTGTGGATCGATACGGGCTTGGCGTACAAGTAATGCCGCCAACGCAGCACCCACTACGCCACCGCCAACTATCGCCACGTCATAATCGGGCCGGCTCATCGCAATGCCTGACCGCGCGTCAGCCGCGGTGTCTGCGTACCAAAGCCCAAGCTCACACGACTTAGCGCCTGCTTGGCTGCCGGCAGAAGATCGAAGGCCAGCAAACCCAGATCACGCAAGGCAGCCACACCAGGGCGCGTATCGGAGAACACACGTACCAGCGCATCGGTAAAGCGCACTACGCCTTGACGATCAGCGCCGCGCTGCGCTTCAAAGCGCGCCAGCACCTGCGCAGAGCCTGGATCTAGGCCTTCTGCGACAGCATCTGCCAGCACCTCGGCCAACTCGGCCGCATCGCGCAACCCTAGGTTGAACCCCTGCCCTGCCACCGGATGCAGCGCCTGTGAGGCATTGCCCAGCAGCACAGCACGCGTGGCTACTGTGGCGTCTGCCTGTTGCAACGACAGCGGATACGACGCTCTGCGACCCAGCTGCAGCGCTGCGCCGGCACGCCAGCCAAACGCCTGCTGCCACTGCTGCATGAACTGCGCGTCATCCAGCGCCAGCAGCTTTACGGCTTCATCGGGAGCAGCAGCCCACACCAGACCATGCCAGTTACCCTGCTGTGTGCTGCGCAGCGGCAGCAAGGCCATGGGCCCCTGAGTAGTGAAACGCTCATGTGCAGTGCCGTCGAGCGGCTGATCGGTGCGCAGCGTGGTCACGATGGCGGTCTGGGCGTAATCGTCACGCTGTGCGCCGATACCTGCCACGCGTCGTACCAACGACTGCGCGCCATCGGCGGCCACCACTAATCGTGCCTGCAGCATCGACACGCCGTCTGCGTCCTGCACTTCCAGCGTGGCACCCGCCGCTGCTAACTGCACCTGGCGTACCTGCGCGGGCATGCGCAGTGTGACCGCCGGCGTAGCGCGCAGCGCAGCCCACAACTCTCGCCCCAGCACGCGATTGGACAACACATAGCCCAGCGCATCGAGTTGCAACTGCTGCGCCTCGACACGTGCAAAGCCAAACCGACCCGCATCCGACACATGGATACGGCGGATGGGCGCCGCCTCTTCTGCCAGCTTGGACCAGATGCCTAATGCTTCAAACACACGCCGACTGCCATTACCCAAGGCAGTAGTACGGTCGTCGAAGCTCGGTTGCGACTCAGACTCCGGTGACTGCGCTTCGATGACGACCAGCGACAAGCCGGTACCGGCCAAGGCCAAAGCCAAGCTGGCGCCCACCAAGCCACCACCGACGATGGCAATGTCGAACGTGGCCTGTGCAGTGCTGTGACTCATATCAGAGGCCTGTTCCAACCAGCGCCTCAACGGCTGCGATATCCGAGGGCACTGCTGAGGTGAGGTTCTCGTGGCCAGTGCGCGTGACCACGATGTCATCTTCGATGCGCACGCCAATATTCCACCAGCGTTTGGGTATGCCCTTCGAGCCTGCCGGAATATAAATGCCTGGCTCAACCGTCATGACCATGCCTGGCTCGAGCACACGCCACTCGTCGCCCACCTTGTAATCCCCCACATCGTGCACATCCAGTCCCAGCCAATGGCCGGTGCGGTGCATGAAGAAGCGCTTGCAGGCGCCGCTCTTGAGCAGCGCTGACAGCTTGCCCTTGAGCAGCCCCAGCTCGATCAAGCCGCGCGTGATGACTTCAGTGGCCGCCTCGTGCGGCGCGTTCCAATGGTTACCCGGCTTCACTTGGGCGATGGCCGCCTGCTGCGCCTGCAGCACCACCTCATAGATGGCCCGCTGCGCCGGCGTAAAGCGTCCGTTGACCGGCCAAGTACGGGTGATGTCCGAGGCATAGCCGGCCACTTCACAACCGGCATCCACCAGCAGCAGATCCCCATCGACCAGGGGCTGATCGTTTTCACGGTAATGCAGGATGCAGCTGTTGGCTCCGCCACCGACTATGGGTTGATACGAGCAGTCGGCGTTGTTGCGGCGAAACTCATGCAGCAATTCGGCGACGATGCCGTACTCATGGCCACCAGGGCGCGTATGTCGCATGGCCCGCACATGGGCTGCGGCGGCAATGGCACCGGAGGTGCGCATCAAACCCAGCTCCGCGCGGCTCTTATACAAGCGCATGTCGTGCAGCACATGGTCTAGCGCCACCATTTCCAACGGTGCCTGCCGGCCACTGCGCGCCGACTGCGAACGCAAATGCTGCAGCCACGACAGCATGCGGTGGTCAAACTCAGGATGCCCACCCATCGCGTAAAACACCTTGGCGCGGTTCTCCATCAGGCCGGGCAAAATCTCGTCGATGTCGGTTATAGGGAATGCATCGTCGGCACCATAGACAGTGCGCGCGCCATCGGGCCCGGCACGGCGGCCATCCCAGGTCTCGCGCAGGGCATCGCGATCACGCACGAACAAAATGTACTGCGCCTGCTCGCGACCCGGCACCAACACCGCCACCGAATCAGGCTCACCGAAGCCGGTCAAATAGTGGAAATTGCTGTCCTGGCGATACGGAAACTCAACGTCGCTGTTGCGATGTTTGACCGTTGCTGCCGGCACGACCGCAATCGCGTCGCGGCCCATGCTGCGCATCAATTGCTGGCGGCGGCGGGCAAACTCCTCGCGGCCAGCGCGTTCGAGTCGGGGTGTTGCCTGCATGCTCGTCACCTACTTAATGAAAGGGTGTTCCCGGTGGCGGCACCGGTGGCTCGCGCAGCGGCTGCAGCTGCTCGTACAGCAATTGCACGCCAACGCGCACGAATTCAACCAACTCAGCATAGGCTGTCTCGCTGGCCTCCAGGCTGTCGTCAGGATCGACATCAACCTGAGTGATGGCCGTGAAGTCGGCAATGATTTCGCCGACCTCCCCGCCAGCGGAGGCAGGGTCCTGCAAATGACCCGTGCCCAGCCCATACAAAAACCCCTGACACCATTCACCCAGCGCGGTGGTGCGCTCGGCCAAGGCCTGCTCGTCGTCAGGCAACAGCATGTCAAAGGTCATTTGCCGACCATCCAAGGCATCGCGCGTGGCCTGGAAGACCAATCGCAGTGTTTCGCGGACGGCGGCAGGCGCATTGCCCTCGGGGAGAATCTCGCCCAGCCAATCTGCCAGCGTGTAAGCGCGCGCCGCACATAACGCACCGGCGAGCGTGCCATGTGATTCGGCGGCGTCGGCCAGCGCATTAGAGCGTTGCAGCGCCTCCTGCAGGCGCGGATGAGCGGGAGTGTCCATCGGCTTATTATGCCCGATAGCGTGCATTGCGATTGACCCCCGCAAGAGTGCGGCCCTATAGTTTTAAGATGCAAACCAGCACCCAATCCCACTTCGACGCCGAACTGCAGCGCCTCGAGCTGCGTATCGACGAACTCGTGGCGCTCGCAGACCGCCTGCGCGACGAAAACCGCGCGTTGCGCCAGCGGCAGGAAACCATCAGCGCAGAACGCACCACGCTACTGCACAAAAATGAACAGGTGCGGACCCGCGTCGAGGCGATGATCGGTCGGCTGCGCACGCTGGAGCAGGGTTCGTGAGCGATAGCGACGAACAGGCTCGCGTCAGCATCCGCATCCTGGAAAAGGAATACTTCATCGTCTGCAAACCGTCAGAGCGCGACGACCTGATGCAATCGGCGCAGTACCTGAACAGCAAGATGAAAGAGATCCGCGACACCGGCAAGGTGGTCGGCCTCGACCGCATCGCAGTGATCGCCGCCCTCAACATGGCCAACGAGTTGTCCAAGCTCAACGCACAGGTGCCACAGCAAAGCGGGCAACTGGCCACTCGCGTCAACTCCATTCGAGAACGTGTCGAACGCGCCCTAGACGCCAGTCGCCAGCTCGAACTGTAGTACCATCGAACCGGACGTCACCTGCGGTGTTCGACAAGTGGCTCGGGTTACCTCGGACCCTAATTGAAACACCCAGGGGCCAGGCCATCCGACAGCATTGTGCATGTCCGCCTTGTGCGGGGAGTCTTACCTGTCTTGGCCTGCCCCACCTGTTGCTCCGGTTCGAGAGCAACGATCCGCACCGGCATCTGCGGGTGACGTCCACTTTCCTGTGAACACTCCAACTCCCGCAATTACAGACCTGCGCGCACTGCGCCGCCAGTTGCGAGCCGCGCGTCGCGCCGTGCCGGCAGCGCAGCGTCGCAACGCCGCGCGTGCCATCGCGCGTATCGCATCGCAACGCCATTGGCTGCGTCCCGGCCGTCGCATTGCGTTGTTCTTATCCATGCCCGAAGAAATCGACACCAGCGTGCTGCTGCAACGTGTGCGTCAGCGCGGCTGCTTGGTGTACGTACCGCGCATCACCAACCAGCGGCGCAACAACATGCAGTTTCTGCCTCTCACCGGCAGCATGGGGCGTGGCAGCTTCGGTATCAGCGAACCTACCGGCGGCAAGCCGCTACGCGCCAACCACTTCGATCTCATCTTCATGCCCTTGGTCGGCTTTGATACCCGGGGCAACCGCATCGGCATGGGCCGTGGCTATTACGACCGGGCTCTGTCGTTCCGTCATCGCAGGCAACACGGCGGCTCACCCTTGCTTGTCGGACTAGCCTACGACTGTCAGCAAGTGCCTGCATTACCAGTGCAAACGCATGACGTGCCACTTGATGCGATCCTCACTCCCAGCGGTTTGCGCCGCTTCACTCGCAACACCTGAGATGCAACCAAAATGAACTACTGGCTGCTCAAGTCGGAACCGTCGGTGTTCTCCATCGACGCACTCGCAGCGGCGCCGCGCAAAACCACTCACTGGGAAGGCGTACGAAATTTTCAGGTCCGCAACATGCTGCGCGACGACTTCAAGAAGGGTGATCTGGGCTTCTTCTATCACTCGTCCTGTACCGAGCCAGGCATCGCTGGCATCGTCGAGGTAGTACGTACAGGCTATCCAGATGCTTCTGCATGGGACTCTCGCAGCGAGTACTACGATGCTAAAAGCACTGAAAACAAGCCTCTTTGGTACTGTGTTGATGTAAAGCTTGTACGTCGCACCAAGCGCATCATCACGCTCGACATGCTGCGCATGCACGCCGAGACACAACTCAAAAGTATGTTGTTGCTACGCCGTGGCAATCGCTTGTCAGTCACACCGGTCGATGAATCGCATTGGAAGTTCGTCCTCTCTCTCGAGTAAGCGACACCCACGACCAAAAAAAAATTGCAAACACACTTGCTTGTAAATTACTAACGCGTGTATATACTCAACCCCGGACTAACCCTAATGGAGAACTCTCATGGCGAAAGCCAAGAAGAAGGCCAAGAAAAAGGCCGCTAAGAAGAAGTAACTTAGAGGTGACGGCGAGTTGATCTCAAGTCTTCGCGCCCCACCTACAAGATACTCAGCTGTGCCCGCGAAAGCGGGCACAGTCGTTTAAAGTCCCTTGTTTTCCGGTGTCCCGCGCATGAGCACATCTTCCGACAGTCAGCAGTTGCGCAAGCAGCGCGTCGCTGCAGCAGCAGTAACCGAACTTACCGAAGGCATGATCCTTGGCGTTGGTACTGGTTCCACAGTCAATGCCTTTATCGATGCGCTGGGCCCTTGGGCTTCGCGCTTGGCTGGTGCCGTGTCGAGTTCCGAAGCATCCACCGCCAAGCTGCGCGCACTGGGAATACCCATACTCGACCTCAACGACACCGACGGGCTGGGCCTGTACATTGATGGTGCCGATGAGACCAACGCCGATCTGCAACTGATCAAAGGCGGCGGCGCCGCGCTAACGCGCGAAAAAATCATCGCCGCTGCTGCAGCACGCTTTGTTTGCATCGTCGATGAAAGCAAGCTGGTCAGCACATTGGGCAGCTTTCCGTTGCCGGTCGAAGTAATCCCCATGGCACGCAACCTGGTGGCCAGACAGTTGCTGCAGCTGGGTGGACAGCCTCGCTGGCGTGAAGGCGTGGTCACCGACAACGGCAACCACATCCTCGATGTGCACGGCCTGCACATCACCGATCCGCTCACCCTCGAACAGCACATCAACCAGATCACCGGCGTGGTTGCAGTGGGTCTGTTTGCCGCACGGCCAGCGGATCTGCTGCTAATCGGCACCGCCGACGCAGTGCGACGCATTTCTCGCAGCGACTAAGCCGCGTCTTGCAGCGCGCCGGTCCGGCCTGTTAGGGTCAGAACATGCGTCACCTCCAGCACTCAATCGACCGACCCGTTCGCGGCGGCGTGATGCTGGGTGCGCGCCTGCACCTGCGTCGCTAGACGCACACCGCACGCCTCTCGCGCCACAGGGCGCAACCCCATCCCCCGTTTTTGTTTGCTGATCTAAACGGCATCGCAGTCCACTAAATCGGTCGGCGATGCTGCCGGAGACTTCCATGCTCAAGCACCCTGCCACCAAATATCGCCCGTATACCCTCGCCCCCTTCGCAGCGCGTCGCTGGCCGGAGGCACACATCACACGAGCGCCGCTGTGGTGCAGTGTCGATCTGCGCGATGGCAACCAGGCGCTGATCGAGCCGATGGATACGGCGCGCAAGCACCGGTTCTTCAAACTGCTGGTGGATACAGGCTTCAAGGAAATTGAAGTCGGTTTTCCGTCTGCCTCACAGACCGACTTCGATTTCGTGCGTGAGCTGATCGAGCAGCAATTGGTGCCCGACGATGTGACCCTGCAGGTGCTCACCCCAGCGCGACCGGAGCTGATTACGCGCACCTTCGACTCACTGCGCGGCGCGCGGCGCGCAGTCGTGCACTTCTATAACGCCACTGCACCGCTGTTTAGGCGCGTCGTGTTCCGTCAGGACGAAGCAGCCACTATTGCGCTGGCCGTGGAAGGGGCTCGCTGCATCGGCGATCTAGCCGCGGCGTCACCCGGCACCGAGTGGGTGTTCCAATATTCACCCGAAGCATTCTCGGCAACCGAGCAGAGCTTTGCGCTACAGGTCTGCGAAGCAGTGCTGGATGTCTGGCAACCCACACCAGATCGCAAGGCAATTCTGAATCTGCCCGCCACCGTGGAAGTAGCTACACCCAACATCTATGCCGACCAAGTCGAATGGTTTTGCAGTCACTTGTCGCGTCGCGACGCTACCGTCATCAGCCTGCACCCGCACAACGATCGCGGTTGTGCCGTAGCGGCTGCAGAGTTGGGCTTGATGGCCGGTGCCGATCGAATTGAGGGCACACTGTTTGGCAATGGCGAGCGCACCGGTAACGTGGACATCGTTACGCTGGCGCTCAATCTGTACACGCAGGGCGTCGATCCGCAGCTGGATTTCAGCAACATCAACGAGGCCGCCCGCACCGTCGAGTACTGCAACCAGCTGCCCATCCATCCGCGCCATCCCTATGTAGGCGATCTGGTGTTCACTGCGTTTTCCGGCTCACATCAGGATGCCATCAAGAAAGGTTTTGCCGCACAGCAGAGCAATCAGCATTGGGACATCCCCTATTTGCCGATCGATCCGCGCGATCTGGGCCGTACCTACGAATCGGTCATCCGCGTCAACAGCCAGTCGGGCAAGGGCGGCATGGCTTGGCTGCTCGAGCGCGACTATGGCTTGGTGCTGCCACGCCGCCTGCAAATCGAGTTCAGTCCGTTGGTGCAGGCCGTCACCGATGCCAGCGGCAAAGAAGTCACCGCCGCACAGATCTGGTCTTTGTTTGAGCAGCAGTACCTGACCCAGGACGGTGCTTGGCGCTATCGCAGTCATCGACTGATGACAGCCGATGACGGCAGTGACCACGAACGCTTATCGATAGACCTGACCGACGGCACGACATCTCGGCAGCTACACGGCGAAGGCAACGGCCCTATCGACGCACTGGTACGGGCATTGGGATTGCCTTTGGATGTGCTCTCTTACGAGGAAAAGTCGATGGGTCATGGCAGCGAGGCGCGTGCCGCAGCGTTTGTCGAGATCACCACGCCGTCACGAGTGACACTCTTTGGTGTCGGGGTGCACGCGAACATTCTTACCGCGTCGATTTTGGCCGTGCTGTCTGCGGTACGCCGCGCCGCTGAGCGCGGCTTGCTGCCGAGCGACAACACACCAGTGGCCTGACTCGGATCAGCCCCCCAAAGCAAAAAGGGCGCCGCTTTTGGCGACGCCCTCTTGTTTGGTTGGGGGACTAGGATTCGAACCTAGGTTGACGGAGTCAGAGTCCGTAGTCCTACCACTAGACGATCCCCCAAGTGAATTAACGCTTGGAGTACTGCGGACCGCGACGAGCCTTGCGGCGACCGACCTTCTTGCGCTCGACCTCACGCGCATCGCGCGTGACGAAACCGGCCTTGCGCAGCGGCGAACGCAGCGACTCATCGTATTCGATAAGTGCGCGGGTGATGCCGTGACGGATGGCGCCGGCCTGACCGGTGATGCCACCGCCCGCGACCGTCACGTTGATGTCGAAACGGCCTTCGAGCTGTACCAGCTCGAGCGGCTGACGCACGATCATGCGACCGGTTTCACGAGCGAAAAAGTTCTCGATGGTGCGCTGGTTGATCGTGATGCGACCGGTGCCAGGCGCGAGATAAACGCGCGCGGTGGAAGTCTTGCGACGACCGGTGCCGTAGTTGGTGTTGAGTGCCATGCTGTTGATCCTGGAATTACAGTGCGAGCGGCTTGGGCTGCTGGGCCTGATGCGGGTGCGTGGCACCTGCAAAGACGTGCAGCTTACGGAACATCATGCGACCCAGGGTGTTCTTCGGCAGCATGCCCTTGACGGCAAACTGCAGCGCACGCTCGGGGTGCTCGGCCAGCAACTTGCCCAGCGCGATGGACTTGAGGTTGCCCACGTAGCCGGTGTGGTGGTGGTAGAACTTGTCCTGCAGCTTGTTGCCGGTGACCTTAACCTTGCCCGCATTGAGCACGATGAGGTTGTCGCCCATGTCAACGTGGGGGCTGTAGTCAGTCTTATGCTTGCCGCGCAGGCGATGTGCCAGCTCGGTAGCCAGACGACCCAGGGTCTTGCCCTCGGCGTCAATCACGAACCAATCAGCACGGACTAAGCCGGGCTTTGCAAAAACAGTACTCATCGTGTCTGCTCGCTGGGTGAGCCGGAAATAAAGGGCGCGTAGATTAACCGCGCAGACCTCGCTTTGCAAAGCCGATTCACCCGGACTGCGGGAAGACCCCAGGCTGCCCCTGCCGCACCTTATAATGGTCCCATGAGCGCACCGACCACCCAGCCGCCCCTGAATCTGCCAGACCAACTGATAGCAGCCGCCGACCGCGCGCTGCGGGCGGTGTTCGCACCGGCCACCGCCTCGCGTCCGCTGCCGGCGTCCACTCAGAGCGCCGCCACGGCCCTCACCGAGGCCCAGCGCCAACAAGCGGCCGGTCTGATGCGCGTCAATCACGCCGGCGAAATCGCTGCCCAAGGCCTCTATCACGGCCAAGCCTTGGCGGCGCGCAACCCGCAGGTGCGCGACATGCTGCTGGCTGCCGGCCGCGAGGAAACCGATCACCTGGCCTGGTGCCAAACGCGGCTCGCAGAACTGGGCGATCGGCCCAGCCGGCTGGACCCGCTGTGGTACGCCGGTTCACTCACCCTTGGGCTGGTGGCCGGGCTGATCAGCGATAAGGCCAGCCTGGGGTTTGTGTCCGAAACCGAGCGGCAGGTCGAGCGCCACCTGGATGGTCACCTGCAGGCGCTGCCCGAGGCCGATACGCGCAGCCGCGCCATCCTCGAGCAAATGCGCAGTGACGAAATTCAGCACGGCCAGCAAGCGCGCGATGCAGGTGGCATCGAGCTACCCACACCCATCAAGAAACTGATGCAACTCACATCACGAGTCATGACCCGCACGGCCGTGTACTTTTGACGCAGTTCACAGTTTGATCCACTAATGATTCAGAACGGTTGAAACTGAATCAGGTTATGTAATACAAGACGTGCACTGGCTAACGCCGCACTGCTTGGATTAACACAATGATCGATACCGTCAAGCCACTGAGCGAGATACCGGCCATCAACCGGTTCCTCAGCTACTGCCGCATTCGCACTGTCTCCTCCAAGACCGTCATCATCCATGCCGGCGACATGCCCGATGTCCTCTACTACATCATCAGCGGCTCAGTCGAAGTGATGATCGAGGACGCCGAAGGCAACGAGATGGTGCTGGCCTATCTCAACAAGGGCCAGTTCTTCGGTGAAATGGGCCTGTTCCACGAAGAGCCGACCCGCAGTGCCTGGGTGCGTACGCGCAACGCCTGCGAACTGGCCGAAATGACTTACCCGCGCTTTAGGCAGATTGCTGCCGAGAGTCCCGGACTGGTGTTCGAACTGGCCACGCAGTTGGCCACCCGTCTCGACCGCACCAACCGCAAGCTGGGCGATCTGGCTTTCGTCGATGTCACCGGTCGCGTGGCGCACGCCATCATGGATCTGTGTGGCGAGCCCGATGCCATGACCCATCCCGAGGGCATGCAAATCAAGGTGTCACGCCAAGAGTTGTCGAGACTGGTGGGCTGCTCGCGCGAGATGGCGGGCCGGGTGCTCAAGGTGCTCGAAGAACAGGGGCTACTGCGCGCCACCGGCAAGACCATTGTGGTGTTCAACGCCCGACCCAAAATGAAAACGCGCCCGGTCACTGTACCGGCGCAGGGTGGAGCCAAGCCTGGCGCTGCCAAGCCGATACCGCCGCGTCGCGCCCCCGTCATCGAAGATGACGAGGACGACGAAGAATAATCGGTACAGCGGCGCCTTCAGGCGCCGCTTGCACATTCAGGCCTTCATAAGCACTGCATCGCGCGCTGCAGCAATTTCATCACGCATGCGGCCGATCATCTGGCCATAGTCCGGTGCACCGAAAATAGCCGAACCGGCTACGAAGGTGTCTGCGCCTGCGGCAGCAATAGCTCGGATGTTGTCGGCCTTCACGCCACCGTCCACCTCCAAGCGCACTGCACGGCCACTGGCATCAATGCGACGGCGCACCTCGGCCAGCTTGGTCAATGTACCGGGAATGAACTGCTGGCCACCGAAGCCCGGGTTCACCGACATCAGCAGCACCATGTCGAGCTTGTCGAGCGTGTGATCGAGCCAGTGCAATGGCGTGGCTGGATTGAACACCAGCCCTGGCTTGCAACCGAGTTCGCGAATCAAACCGATGGTGCGATCGACGTGCTCGCTGGCTTCGGGGTGAAACGTAATGTACGTGGCACCGGCCTTGGCGAAGTCAGGAATGATGCGATCTACCGGCTTTACCATCAGGTGCACGTCGATCGGTGCAGTGATGCCGTGGCGACGCAGTGCCTCGCAGACCAACGGACCGATAGTGAGATTGGGGACGTAGTGGTTGTCCATCACATCGAAGTGCACGATGTCGGCGCCTGCTGCCAGCACCGCGCGCACCTCTTCACCCAGACGGGCAAAGTCGGCAGAGAGGATGGACGGCGCAATCCACGGCGCCTGCAACTGTGAAGGTATAGCCATGGGCTAGCAGTCTACGCCAGCACCGCCGCTCAACCCAGCCCGCGCTTCTCGCGCAGCAGTTCCCAAGCCTCGCGGATCTGCTGCGTGCGCTCTTTGGCATGCTCGAGCATGGAGTCAGGCAGGCCGTTGGCTTTGAGCTTGTCGGGATGGTTGCGACTCATCTGGCGCCGATAGGCCTTGGTGACATCGGCATCACTGGCATCGGGCTCTACTTCCAGCACGCGATACGCGGCCGCCATACGCGCTTCCGCGCTGATCCCTGCATTGGCGCCGCTGCCACTGCCACCGCCGCGCAGCGCGGCTTCCAGGCGCCCCAGCGAGGCAGCATCAAAGCCCAGCGCCAAGGCCACGCGCGTGACGCGCTCACGGGCTAGCCCGCTCATGTCGTTGCCTGCCAGCGCAGCGCGCAATTGGATTTCGATGAACACGGAGCGCAAACCGCTTTGTGGGCTGCAGGCGGTGCACAGGCGCTGCAATTCGCCGTTCAAGTCAAAGTCTGTGCGCTTGCCGCTGTTGAACAGCGCAATGGCCTGCAGCACCTGCGGCGGTGTGAGCCGCAATGCACTCATCACGCTGCGGGCAGCGGCAATTTCGCGTTCACTGACGCGCCCGTCGGCCTTGGCGACATGTCCCATCACCAGGAACGTGGCACGAAAGAACGACTCCTGCGGCCCAGCGGCCCCTGCGGCCTGACGCGACTCCACGTGCGAGTCGTATTGATGGCCCAAAAAGGCACCGACCGCCGCGCCAACGGGACCCAGTGCCGCGCCCAGTGACGCGCCGATAATCTTGCCTGTCCAACCCATGCGATATGCCTGCGTCTTGACCCCGTTCGGGGCAGGGCCGCAAGATGCGCGCCCCCTAAGCGCCTATGGTAACAACCTTGGCAACTCCTCCGGACACCGTGTTTGAGACCGACATCCACAGCCTGCAGCGCTTGCATAAGGGCAAGGTGCGCGATGTCTATGCTATCGACGACCACAGCCTGCTGATCATCACCACCGACCGGCTATCAGCCTTCGATGTGGTGTTGCCAGATCCCATTCCTGGCAAGGGTCGCGTGCTCAACCGCATCTCCAATTTCTGGTTCGCGCGTACCGGCCACATCGTGCCCAATCATCTGCTGCCGCGACCGTTAGCCGACGTGCTGCCCAATCCTGCCGAGCGCCGCCAAGCCGAAGGCCGCAGCGTCATCGCGCGGCGATTGCGTGCGTTGCCAGTAGAGGCCGTGGTTCGCGGCTATCTCATCGGCTCGGGCTGGAAGGACTATCAGGCCACCGGCAGCGTCTGCGGCATCACGCTGCCGCAGGGTTTACGTCAAGCCCAGCGCCTGCCACAACCGCTGTTCACACCGGCCACCAAGGCCGCCGTGGGCGATCACGACGAGAACATCAGCTTTGCCGAAGTCGAGCGGCTGATCGGCGCGCCGCTGGCTGCCAAAGTGCGCGACACCGCACTGGCGCTATACCAGCACGCCGTCGACTACGCGCTGCAGCGCGGCATCATCATTGCCGACACCAAGTTTGAGTTCGGCCTCGACGATAACGACACGCTGTACCTGATCGATGAGGCACTGACGCCCGATTCCTCACGCTTCTGGCCTGCCGACACCTGGCAGGAAGGCATCAGTCCGCCGTCCTTCGACAAGCAGTACGTGCGGGATTATCTGGAAACACTGGACTGGGGTAAGACTGCGCCCGGCCCGAAATTACCCGATCAGGTAATTGCCGGCACAGCGGCCAAATATCACGAAGCGTTGGAACGCCTGACAGGCGAAAAGGCCTAGATTAAAGCCCCGGCGCGTACGGCGCCGGAATTTAGGCACCGGCGATGGTGATGCCGTCGACCAACACTGAACCGGTGTGGATAGTGCCCTGCGTATCGATATCTGAACCCACTGCCACCACGTCGCGATACATCTGCAACAGGTTGCCGGCAATGGTGACCTCATGCACAGCATGAGTCAGCTCGCCGCCCGACACCCAGAAGCCCATCGCGCCGCGCGAGTAGTCGCCGGTTACGCCATTGACGCCCTGGCCCATCAGTTCGGTGACGTAAAAGCCTTCGCCCATGCGCGCCAGTAAGGCCGCCTGATCGGGCGCATCGGGACCGCTGCTGACCAGCAAGTTGTGGATACCGCCGGCGTTACCGGTGGTGCGCAGACCCAGTTTGCGTGCCGAGTAGCTGCCCAGCACATAGCCTTGCAACACGCCGTCACGCACCAAATCGCGATCGCGAGTGCTGACACCTTCGTCGTCGTAAGGGCTACTGGCCAAGGCCGACAGCAGATGCGGACGCTCCTGCATCTGCACGAACGACGGCAGCACCTGGGTGCCAGCCGCATCGAGCAGAAAAGAGGATTTGCGGTACTGGGATGAGCCGTGGATGGCACCGATCAGGTGGCGCCAGAAGCCGCGCGCCAACTCGGGCGCAAACAACACCGGCGCACGCTGCGTGCCAATCTGCCGCGCACCCAGACGAGCCACCGTGCGCTCTGCCGCGCGACGACCGATGCTCTCTACGTTCTCGAGTGTGGCCGGATTGCGCGCCGCGCTATACCAGTAATCACGCTGCATGTCGGCATCGACCTGCGCCAGCAACGCGCAGCTGACGCTGTGGCTGGTGCTGGGAAAGCCGTGCAAAAAGCCATGCGAGTTGCCATAGACGCTGACGCCCTGGTGCGTGGACACCGAGGCCCCTTCGGAATTGGTGAGGCGTTTGTCGACCGCCAGACCCGCCGCCTCGCAGCGGCGCGCCAGCTCGATGGACTCCTCGGGCGAGACATCCCAAGGATGAAACAGCGACAACTCGGGGATATCGCGGGCCAGCTCGTGTTCGTCGGCCAGGCCGGCAAATTCGTCGCGCGCTGTGTAGCGGGCGATGGCACAGGCCTTGGCCACCATGGCGCGGATCGCCTCGGGACGCAGATCGGCGCTGCTGGCAGAGCCCTTGGACTGCCGGAAATACACCGTGATCCCCAAGCTACGGTCGCGCTGGTATTCGAGGGTTTCGACCTCGCCCAGACGCACGGAGACATTGAGGCCCTTGGCAAGGCTGACGCCGGCACTGGCCTGGTCGGCACCCGCGCGGCGGGCCTCGTCCAGCGCCAGCGCGACAATTTCCTGCAATTCGGGGATACGGGATGCGTCGATGGACTGGTTCATGAGGCACAATTGTACGCCATGGAAGAACCCTATGAAGACGAGTGGGCTGGTCCCAGCAAAAGCATGCGCAAGCGTGAGGCACACGCACTGCAAAAGCTCGGCGAACGCCTGATCACCATGCGCGAGGACGAGTTCCGCACGCTACCGCTTCCCGAAACACTGGTCGACGCCATCGTCGATGCGCGGCTCATCAAAAGCCCGCCGGCGCTGTCACGGCAGCGCCAGTACATCGGCAAGCTGATGCGCGACATCGACCTAGAGCCGCTTCAAAAAGCGCTCGATGCCATCACCGATCGCCATAACGCGCAGGCCAGGAGGCGCAAATGACACCGCTCGTCGGCATCATCATGGGTTCGCAGTCCGACTGGGACACGATGCGCGCGGCCGCCGACCTGCTCACGCAGCTGGGCGTGCCACATGAAGTGCAGGTGGTCTCTGCCCACCGCACACCAGAGCTGTTATTCGACTATGCGCGTGGCGCTGCCGGTCGTGGTCTGCAGGCCATCATCGCCGGTGCCGGCGGTGCTGCACACTTACCTGGCATGGCGGCCTCGATGACCGCACTGCCGGTGCTGGGCGTGCCGGTGCAATCGCACGCACTGCAGGGCCTGGACTCACTGTTGTCTATCGTGCAAATGCCCAAGGGCATCCCGGTGGCCACCTTTGCCATCGGTGCGGCCGGCGCAGCCAATGCGGCGCTGTTTGCCGTGGCCATGCTGGCAGTGCACGACGCAGCGTTGGCGGCGCGCTTGCAGGCGTTTCGCGCGGCGCAGACCGATGCCGTGCTAGCCCACTCCGATCCACGTCTGCCCGCATGACCATCGGTATTATCGGGGCAGGCCAGCTGGGTCGCATGCTGGCTCTGGCCGGCTATCCACTGGGCCTCGACTTCCTGTTCCTCGACAAAGACAGCGCCACACCTGCAGCGCAGCTGTCGCCCACGCTCACCGGCAGCTTCACGGATCCGTCGCTGCTCAAGGAGCTCGCGCGTCGCTGCGAGGTGGTCACCTTCGACTGGGAAAACGTCCCCGCCGAAGCGCTGCAGCAGCTGGCGCCTCAGGTGCGCATCGCGCCACCGCCTGCAGCACTGGCTACAGCACAGGACCGTCTGAGCGAAAAGCAGCTGTTCAAGCAACTGCGCATTCCCACCAATGCGCATGCAGCGGTCGATACGCTGCAGCAGTTGCAGCAAGCCACACAGACCATCGGTCTGCCGGGCGTGCTCAAGACACGGCGCTTGGGTTATGACGGCAAGGGTCAGGCAGTCATCCGCAGCGCAGCAGATATTGCTGGCGCTTGGGAAGCACTGGGCTCCCAGCAACTCATCTATGAAGCCTTCGTGCCGTTTGATTACGAAGTCTCGATCATCGGTGTGCGCAGCACGAGCGGCGAGTTCGCCACCTATCCGCTCAATCGCAATCTGCATCGCGATGGCGTGCTGCGTCTGACCACCGCACCGTGGAAGGCACCGACACTGGAGGCTGCCGCGCGCAAGCATGTGCGCCGCGTGATGGAGCACTTCGACTATCACGGCGTGCTGGCCATAGAGTTCTTTGTACAGCGCGGCAAATTGGTTGCCAACGAGATGGCGCCACGCGTCCATAACTCTGGCCACTGGACCATCGAAGGCGCAGTCACCAGTCAGTTCGAAAACCATCTGCGCGCCATTCTGGGTCTGCCGCTGGGTCCCACTACGGCCGTCGGCCACAGCGCCATGCTCAACCTGCTCGGTGACATGCCGCCGCGCGCTGCTCTACTGGCCGAGAAAGGTCTGCATCTGCACGATTATGGTAAATCGCCACGGCCGGGTCGCAAGCTCGGGCACGTTACCGTGATCGAATCCACAGCCAAGAAGCGTGACTTGCGCGCTGCCTCACTGCTTCGACGTATTGACCGCCGTACGATCGGGAGGTCTAAGGCAGCCGACTGACCGTCAACGATGTACACCCAGCTGTTCAAACTCAGCGAAGCGCCCTTCCGGCTCACCCCGGATCCGCAGTTCCTGTTCATGAGCACACACCATGCGCGGGCCAAGGCCTACATGGAGTCCACGGTGTGGTTCCAGGACGGCTTCGTGATCATCACAGGCGAGATCGGCTCGGGCAAAACCACCGTCATCGAGAGCTTTCTGCAAGAGCTCGACAAAGATGTGGTGGTCGCACAGGTCAACCAGACTCAGGTCTCTGCCACAGAGTTCCTGCAGGCCGTACTGGTGCAGTTTGGCTTCACGCCGTTTGCGATGAAGAAGGCCGAACTGATCGCCACACTCAACAGCTTTCTCATCGAGCAATACAGCGCCGGCCGCAAAGTGCTGCTGATCGTCGACGAGGCGCAGAACCTCGGGCTGCGTGTCCTTGAAGAGATTCGCATGCTCTCTGGTGTAGAGACCACCAAGGAAAAGGTGCTGCGCATCATCCTGGCAGGTCAACCAGAGCTCAACGCAAAACTAGATTCACCCGAGCTGATCCAGCTGACACAGCGCGTGCGGCTGCGCTTTCATCTCACACCACTATCGGAAGAAGACATGCGCGCCTATGTGGCGCACCGCTTGGAAGTGGCCGGTGCCAACAGTCGCAGCATCTTTGCCGATGCCTGCTTTCCACTGCTGTATCGCTACACAGGCGGCGTGCCGCGCCTTATCAATACGCTGTGCGAAACCGCAATGATTGCGGCCTTTGGTGAAGACCGGGATCGTATCAACGCCGGTGACATGCGCACTGCAATTAGTGAGCTGGGCTGGGTCGATTACGCCGCGCGCAAAGCGGCCCTCGAGCGTGCGCAGCACGCTCATGAAGCCTCCTTGGCTGCCGAACCGCTGGAACAGGCATTCTCGCCGCCGCAGGAGCCTGTCGCACGCGAACCGGCCCTGTACATCGGCGACACGCGCGCTAGCACCGAAGTACTGGCCCGTATCGCGGTACTGCAAGACAACGTTGTACTGGGCGAGATGACGCTACAGGCCGGACGCGTTGTGATCGGCCGCACCACCGACAATGATCTGCAGATCGACAGCAGATTGATCAGTCGCCATCACTGCCAACTGGTCAGCACCCGTGAGCACAGCGTGATCGAGGACATGGGCAGCACCAATGGTCTGGTCGTAGCCGGGCGCCGTCTCAAACGCTATGTGCTCAAAGATGGCGATGTGGTGCAGCTGGGGGCGCATGCGTTGCGCTATACCAATGTCCGGCAGGACGATGACATCGCCCTGCCAGACTTGCCGCCGCTGGAAGAAGGCGACGTCGCCGCTTAGCTGCCGGTGCCGCCGACGGTCATCGCATCCACGCGCAGCGTGGGCTGACCCACACCCACCGGCACGCTCTGCCCTTCCTTGCCGCACACACCGATGCCTGCATCCAGCTGCAAGTCATTGCCCACCATCGACACGCGCGTCAGCACATCAGGGCCATTGCCCACCAAGGTGGCGCCCTTGATCGGCGCACCGATACGGCCGTTCTCGATCAGATACGCCTCACTGGCACTGAACACGAACTTGCCGGAGGTGATGTCGACCTGACCACCGCCGAAGTTCACGGCATAGATGCCGCGATCTACCGAAGCGATGATCTCGCCCGGATCGTGCGGACCAGCGCGCATATAGGTGTTGGTCATACGCGGCAGCGTCATGTGCGCAAACGACTCACGCCGACCATTGCCCGTGGAGCGCGTGCCCATCAAGCGTGCGTTGTGCTGATCCTGTAGATAGCCACGCAAAATGCCGTTTTCGATGAGCGTAGTGCACTGCGACGGCACGCCTTCGTCATCGATGCTCAGTGATCCGCGACGACTGGCTAGGGTGCCATCATCTACCACCGTGCAGTACTCACTGGCCACTCGCTCGCCAATGCGATTGCTAAACGCCGAAGTTCCCTTGCGATTGAAATCACCTTCCAAGCCATGACCGATGGCCTCGTGAAGCAGCACGCCGGGCCAACCCGGCGCCAGCACCACCGTCATCAGACCTGCCGGTGCAGGCACCGACTCCAGATTAATCAGTGCCTGACGCACTGCCTCACGCGCCAGTCGCAGCGGGCGATCATCTGCCACCAGTTCGGTCAGTGCATAACGCCCACCGGCACCGGCATAGCCCTGCTCACGCCGACCGTTCTGCTCAACAATCACCGACACGTTGCAACGCACCAACGGTCGTATGTCGGCAGCCAGCACGCCGTTGCCATCGGCCACCAGAATGACCTCGTGCACAGCGTTGATGCTGGCCATCACTTGCTTAACGCGCGGATCCATTGCACGAGTCTCGCGGTCGATACGCTCAAGCCACGCGATCTTGGTTTCATCATCGAGCGTCTGCAACGGATCAATCGGCGCATACAGCGCCGGTGCATGCAGCGACTTCCAAGCCTGCACGGTGCGGCCTGGTGAATGGCGCGCAATGGCGCGCGCCGCGCCGGCTGCTTCAAGCATTGCCGGCAGCATGATCTCGTCGGAATAGGCGAAACCAGTCTTCTCGCCGGTGATGGCGCGCACGCCCACACCCGACTCTATGCTGGCACTGCCTTCCTTGACGATGCTGTCTTCCATTGCCCAGGACTCTTCATGCGACACCTGGAAATAAAGGTCTGCAGTATCGACCGCGTGACTGAGCACTGAATCGAGCACCTGCTCCAGATCGCGCTCAGCAAGACCCGCCGGATCGAGGATGACCGAACGGGCCATCGCCAACGCATCGGGTTGGGCATCAGTCGAGAGTGTGTTGGAAGACATGCAAAGCTCCTTAACAGTCAAACCAGCACGCGATGTGACAACGCGGGGAATCGCGTGCGCACATCAGCTTGGTGGGCCGGGTCAAAATCTGCCAATACGCAACCTGTACCCTCGGGCAAGGTGGCGCGGATCTCGCCCCAGCAATCGATGATCTGGCTATGGCCCCAAGTCTCGCGGCCATTCTCGTGCGCACCCCACTGGCCAGCGGCCACTACGGTGCACAGGTTCTCGATGGCACGGGCGCGCAGCAGCACATCCCAATGTGCACGACCGGTGGGCACCGTGAATGCAGCAGGCACCATCAGCAGCTGCGCACCGCGCGCCGACAGTTGGCGATACAGCTCGGGAAAGCGCATGTCGTAGCAGATCGATAGACCAGCCTTACCGGCAGGTGTGTCGATGACCACCACGTCGCTGCCGGACACCATCCCTGAGGACTCGCGATAACTTTCTTCGCGACCTGGCAGGTCCACATCAAACAAATGAATTTTGTCGTAACGGCCCGCTAATGAACCATCGGCCGCAAACGCCAAACAAGCCTGCGCACTGCGGGTCTCGCCCGGTACGCGCAGCGGCAGCGTGCCGCCTACGACCATGATGCCCAGCTTGCGTGCCTGCTCAGCCAAAAAATCTTGCACCGGACCTGAGCCGAAGGCTTCGGACACGCTGCGCTTGTCAGCCTCACGCCGGCCCATGAACGAGAAGTTCTCGGGCAACAATGCAAGACAGGCGCCGCCCGCTGCCGCTTCTGCCAGCAAGCTTGCGGCGGTAGCAAGGTTGGTGGTCACGTCGATGCAACTGGTCATTTGCAGTGCAGCGAGCTTCATGCAAGCACCACGTCGTATTGATCCACGCCATACAGCGGCTCGGCACGCAGACGGATCGGCCGGCCCAGCAAAGTTTCAAGTTCAGCCAGCACCGGTGCCTCGTCTTCTTGCAGGCGGGCCACCACATCACGGTGTGCCAGCACCAGCAATTCCTGACTCTGGAACTGGCGGCTCTGGCGCACCAATTCGCGAAACACTTCCAAGCACACCGTCTCTGCAGTACGCACAGAGCCGCGACCGTTGCACTGTGGGCAGATCCCACACGGCAAATGCTCAATGCTCTCGCGCGTGCGCTTGCGGGTCATCTCCACCAAACCCAGCGGCGAGATGGTGGCGATATGCGTCTGGCTGCGATCGGCAGATAGCGCCTCTTCCAGCGCCGCAAACAGTGCACGGCGATGTTCTTCATCGATCATATCGATGAAGTCGATAATGATGATGCCGCCCAGGTTGCGTACCCGCAGTTGGCGCGCCACAGCCACGGCTGCTTCAAGATTGGTGCGGAAGATAGTCTCTTCAAGATTGCGATAACCGACATAGCCACCGGTGTTGACATCCACCGTGGTCATCGCCTCGGTCTGCTGGATCACCAGATACCCACCGGACTTAAGCGGCACTTTGGGTTCCAGCGCACGGGCAATCTCGTCTTCCACACCATGCAGATCAAACAGCGGACTGGGACCGGCATGCAGTTCAATGCGATCGGCAAAGCCCGGCATAAAGGCACGCGTAAAGCTCAGCATGCTCTCGTACTCGGCCCGCGAATCCACAAGCACGCGGCGCACCTTCGGCCCCAACTCATCGCGAAGCACGCGCGTCGATAACGGCAGATCCTCGTGGATGAGATTGCCCGCCGGCGTAGTCATCGCCAGGTCGCGTACATGTGCCCACAGCCGATCCAGATACACCATGTCGGCATGCAGCTCAGGCATCTCTGCGCCCATCGCAGCGGTGCGTACGATATAGCCACCACGCTGCTTGCCCTCTTCGGCCAGCGTGGTGATGGTGTCTCGCAGACGATTGCGCTCGATTTCAGATTCGATACGCGACGAGATACCCACGCGCTCGCCGCGCGGCAGATAGACCAGAAAGCGCGATGGCATCGAGATATGTGTGGACAGTCGCGCACCCTTGGTGCCCAGCGGATCTTTGACCACCTGCACCAACAGTTCATCGCCTTCGTGCACCAGCGTGCGGATGTCGGGCTCGGCATCGCCAGAGGGCGGATGCTCGGGCTCACCGGGGCCCGGCGGCGGCGCAAGAATATCTGCGACGTGCAAAAAGCCATTGCGCGCCAGACCAATATCCAAAAACGCGGCCTGCATACCCGGCAGTACCCGTGATACACGGCCCTTATAGATATTGCTGACCAGGCCTTTGCGACTGGGCCGCTCTATGTACACCTCTTGCAGGACACCGTTTTCGACCAACACAGCGCGTGTTTCACGCGGTGCAACATTGACCAGGATCTCGCCCGTCATGCGACCTCCGTGCCGGTGGTGTGAATACCCGCTTCGCGCAGCAATTGCACCGTCTCAAACAACGGCAGACCCATCACGCCCGAATAGCTGCCGCGTAAGCCCGAAATAAACTGCGCTGCGCGGCCCTGAATGGCATAGCCACCGGCCTTGCCCGCAGGCTCACCAGTTTGCCAATACCACAGGGCTTCGGCAGGGCTGATGTTGCGCATCGTCACGATGCTTTGCGACAAGCGCAGCGCGGCTGTGCCTGCGGCAGTGGCCAGCGCCACAGCACTGAGCACCTGATGCTCGCGACCGGCCAGCGCCAGCAACATGCCCTGTGCATCGGCCGCATCGAGCGGCTTACCAAACACATGGCCATCGAGCACAACGACAGTGTCGGCGCCGAGCACCGGCAGGCCCTGCGCATGCTCCACTGCAGCCAACGCCTTCTCATAAGCCAACCGCTGCACCAGCGCATGCGGCGACTCGTCGGGCAGTGGCGATTCGTCGATATCAGTAGCGTGCACACGATGCGCCACGCCGATCTGCAACAACAGTTCGCGGCGACGCGGCGAGGCCGAAGCCAGCAGCAGTTGTGGGGTGGCGGTGTTCATGTCACTCACGATGATACGGGTGACCGTCGAGCAGGGTCACTGCCCGATAGATCTGTTCGATGAATACCACACGCACCAACTGGTGCGGCAGTGTCAGTTTGGACAGCGACCAGCGCTCCTGCGCGCGCTCCAACACCTCGGGCGAATGGCCATCGGGTCCACCGATCAAAAACGACAGATCGCGCCCATCGCGCAGCCGCTCGGCCAGCCACTGCGACAGTTCAGGCGTGGTGCGCTGACGGCCCTGGTCATCGAGCGCCACCACCTGGGAGTCGGGCTTGAGCTGGGACAGGATGCGCTTGCCCTCATCGGCCATGGCGCGCTCTGGCGTAACACCAGAGCTGCGTTTACCCGGCGGCAGTTCGATGAGGGTGATCGGCAATCGAGCCGACAGACGCCGCGAGTAGTCGTCGTAGGCCTCTTTGACCCACGACGGCATCTTGTGGCCGACAGCGATGAGGTTCAGGCGCATGCGATGGCCTGGCAGGGCCGGCGCACGCGCCCGTCAGGCCGGCTTGCGGCGCGGGCTGCTCTTGCGGGCAGGGGCTTTCTTGGCAGCCGACTTGCGCTTGGCGGGAGCTTTCTTGGCGGCCGTCTTGGCCGGAGCCTTTTT
>Ga0214919_10001519_pt1 | contig 37712 bp, 49 predicted proteins | sample LL1503_MetaG_FD_177994 | JGI IMG/M metagenome (GOLD analysis project Ga0214919, IMG submission 177994) | Freshwater microbial communities from Lake Lanier, Atlanta, Georgia, United States - LL-1503 | ecosystem: Environmental > Aquatic > Freshwater > Lake | place: USA: Georgia | collected...
GAGTATTCTTCATAAAAACGAGCCTTTTTTATAGGTAGCGAAACAGATTCCATTTATAAACAATTTTTAGATTTTTCACAAGAAGAGTATTGTTGTCAAAATCCACAGAATCAATTGTTAAACAATGAATCCAAAGTATACCCGTGTCCTCAACGTCCTTTTGGGAACTGGTTTTTACGTCACGGCTTTCACGATGTAGGATTCCATTGTTATTATGGGATCTTTTCCATAGATAAGCGCGATATTCTGCAGCATCATCCATCACGATATAAACAACTGATGGATGAATTAGCAGTCCATTCTAATCCAGAAGTCGGACATTATACGGAACGAGCATGGGCTACCATATTTGGTCCATTTCGGTATACCATCTGTGAACCATTACATGCAAAACCAAAAAAGAAAAAAGCATTGATGTTTACGTCTCATACATAAATGGCCTTGTCAATCCATAAATCAATATACCGTTTGTTTTTTTGGAACTTGTGTTGTTCTTCTCTGTAACGATCGTAAAATTCCAGCACAATACGATCTTTATAGACAATATAAAATTTATTGATTTCCCATTGTGCACCATGATACAATTCCATACGATTCTTTTCTTCTTGTGTAAAGTAAGATCCTAACAACCCTGGACCTGTTGGATGTATCGGTGAATCGCCATACTCCTTGTTGGCTACATTCTTGACAATTTGTTGAATACATTGAAGTAGAATGGGATTACGCGGCTTACTTACCAGAAGAGCCGTGTATACATTACGAGGATCAGCATCTCTTACGAAATGTTCCTTGTCCGTCAACCCTACAAACCGAAAGCCATTGACCGTCTTATATTTGATGTCTACGTAAATTCCACCCTTTATGTAGAGGACACAATATCTCCATAAATCCGATTTATAGGAACAGGGAACCAGTGAATCATACGCATGGAGAATGGTGGGGTCAAAATGTGCGGAGATAAACATTCGGCAATCCTGTTCATCATAGAGATGAATTTGCATTTCTGGATTCTCGCGAATCATTCGCTCTACGTTTTGTTTCATCAACGGGGGTAATTGTTTCGTATGCCAACACGTATACACATGTAGAGGAATGACGGACGTGCCTTTACTAAAAAAAGGTTTTTGGAGAGAACGATAGGTTTGCATTTATAGTAGGAGTAGATTATCTTGTAATCATTCGCGGTGCGACATTCATCGTAATCAATTCATGAAACAATAACTTGCATGCATACGGCAGCTTCACTTCTGAGAATTCCGTACGATTGTCACACAGCTTACACAGATGGATATGTCCCGCATCATTATGCGACGCAATCATACCACACTTTTTACATACGTGTACCTTGAAGGCATCGGATGCATCATACATTCTTCCCTTGGTAAAGCAAGACGCACCATGCGAGATCATACAATCACGTTCCATTTCACCAAACCGTAGACCACCGTCACGCGACCGACCTTCTGCTGGTTGGCGCGTCAGTCCTACTGCTGGTCCAAGTGAGCGACTGTGATGCTTGTCTACCACCATGTGCTTGAGTCTCTGATAGAAGCATGGCCCAATGAAAATACTAGATTCCATTTGTTCACCCGACAAGGCATTGTACATGATTTCATTCCCCGTAGATTCATAGCCGACCTTTTTCAACTCGTCTGCAATGGTGGCCACCGATAAATCCGTAAACGCCGTTCCATCTCCAAAGATACCCAATTCCAGCAATACTTTACCAAGCAGTGTCTCCTTGAGCTGACCAATCGTCATGCGTGACGGAATCGCATGTGGATTAATGATAATGTCCGGCTTCACACCCTCTGCCGTAAAGGGAAGGTCCGCTTCTGGAATAATGTTCCCAACGGTACCCTTTTGTCCGTGTCGTGAACTAAACTTGTCACCAATTTCCGGTGTACGATCTGCCCGAATACGACACTTCCATGACGTATAGCCTTCTCCATTGATTCCAATATGATTCTTATCCATGTAACAGCGTTCATCCGTTCGGAAATATTTACTCGTATCTTCAAACTTGATTCGCTTCGTCAAATCATTTCGCGCTTCTTTGATCGGCATCACTTTTCCCATGATAATGTCCATGTTTTCAATTTCCGTATTCACTGGCATAACACCATCCGGTCCAATCTTGGAATAATTACTAAATTTCATTCCCTTGGTACGATGCTGATCTGGCTTACATCGCACCTCTTCATCTCCTGTCTTTTTATCTTCTTCTTTTTCAGTATGATAGGCCGTAGTACGGAAGAGGCCGCGATCAATCGCGCCTTGATTAATCATGACGCTATCTTCTTGATTGTACCCCGTATGGGTCATGATGGCAACAATCACCGTCATTCCAGAAGGTAACTCGTTCAACTTTAACATGTGCATCACTCGCGTATCTACGAGAGGTCGGCCAGGTGTATTCAAAATCCATGCCGTTTTATCCATTCTCTCTTGATAATTGGTCACGTAGACACCAATCGCCTGTTTACCCATGGCACACTGGTACGTATTACGAGGGGATTGATTATGTTCTGGAAAGGGAATACAGGAAGCAAGGACACCAAAGATGGTACTGGGATCCATTTCCGTATGCGTATACTTGTACTTGTCATCTATCTCACGTGACATGGAAATCATCGCTGCATTTTGTTCTGCTGGGTCTACATATTCAATGACGGATTCTCTCGTGTGACTCAGTAACAAGTCGTCCCACGTCAACTTCTTTTCTTTCAAAAGCTGTGACACTTCTGGTGTGTAAAGTAGCTGTTGATCCTTTACTTTGAACAGGGGACGTACGAGTCGTCCTGGATCATTACACAACCGAATTTCATTTGCCTTGTAATCAAACACCACTGACGTATAAATACTAATGATAGCGGCATACTTTTTCGCTTTCATGGAAAGGTACAGTGCCTGTGGTTCCTTGGTACATCCAATCCATGATCCATTGATAAAGACCTTGGTGATGTCTTGATCCAGTGTCAGTGGATCCAAATCTCCCACTTGCTTGTACAGTGAACTATTTTCAGACCGAACCGTAATGTGTGTCATGTAGGCCATGTTTTTCACGAGGCCAACCGATTGACCTTCTGGTGTTTCAGCGGGACACAAGAACCCCCATGTACTATTGGATAATTTACGTGGAGCGACAAGCTTTCCACTCGCCGCTACTGGCGTGTTGATGCGTCGCAAGTGACTCAAGCTGGATGCATAGGTGAGACGATTCAAGACTTGCGCCACGCCTACTTTGTTCGTATTCATTTGTTTGATGCCAAAGTCACCCGTAGACAAGGCGCGCTTAAGACCATTTTCAATCGTTGTAGATCGGATGAGTTTATAGACATTCGTATGGTTGATCATACCCTTGTAATCTTCACGTGATTTCCATGAACCCGTATTCATTTCACGAATGATTTGCTTTTGCATGTCCTTCACGACTTTGTTGAAATAGTTACGGTAGAGATCATTGAGAAGACTTCCCGTCAAGCCGATACGTTTGTTGAGGTACGAGTCGCGGTCATCACATGGAATACGTCCAAGGGAACATTGAATGAGCTTGTTGGTCATGTACCCGAGCATGTATATTTTTTGTTCCTTGGTTTTGCAATGGGAAAAGAGGTCTACGTTCAGCACGTCTACTACCAAATCCTTTTTTCCAGTCTTATCAAAGGTATTGTACATGATTTGGGATGAAATGTATTGGGTAGCCTCTTCTTCCGTGAGGCAGGTAGAGGATTCTAGAAGAGAAGGGTAAAGCATTTCCAAGAATTCAGGATCCATTTGATTCATGGTAATGAACTGACAAATTTGTTTATCGCTGAGAATACCGAGAGCACGAAAGAGAATACCAATGGGAATGTATTTACGCACGCGTGGTAAATTGACTTGAATGACGTCCCCGTTCGCTGACTTGAGTAGGTATACATTGATTTGTTTGGGGGAAACACGTTTGGTATCAGGTGTACATTTCATTTCGGCTTGAAAGAGATGCTTGTGTGAATTACTTGCTGGAAAGCAATAAATCTTATTCTCAGCCGTTCGCTCTTGACCAAGCACGGTCTTTTCCGATCCGTTGATGATGAAGTAGCCACCCGGATCGTACCTACATTCGCCAGTAGAGTGGTGATCTAGGTGCGAGTAATGGGTGAGGACACAGGCGGCAGATTTCAACATGATGGGGACTTTACCAATATGAATTTGTTTGATAACGTGGTTGAAACATTGGGTTTCTTCCAGGTTAGGTCCATTCCGTACGAAATATTGAATATTCAAGTCAATGGTGGTCGTAGAGGCATAGGTAAAGTTACGTAGGCGAGCTTCCTGGGGGAACATGACTTTGGTAGAACCGTTGTTTTCATTGATTTGAGGAAGATTCATTTGAAAATTCGTGAATCGGATCCATACTTCTAGTTTATACTTTTTAGATTTAGGGTCAAAGTATTGATCGGAATGTACGACCACGGGATTAAACTGTTCAATGGTTTGTTGAATCTGCTGCGTCACAAACTCATTGTAGGACTCTACTTGATGTTGGACGAGGCGTTCCAGATGCGCATCTTCAAAGTAGGAGCGGATAGCATCCCAGGGATCCATTTGTAAAGGCATAACACAACTAGAATAATCAATTTTATCTTTAATATGTTTGTAAATAGTATGGCAACAAGGCGAAATAGGCGAAGGGGAAAAAGAACAAGGAGAGGTGGTAATTGGTTGACTCAAAAGTTAAGAAATATGGGTATATATGATGCTGGACCATCTACTAGTAAATTAGCAACAGCAATTCATATGTTATTTGACCCTGAAATTGACCTTTCACACAAAGAAAAGATAAAACAATTAAAACTCTACTTAGAAAGTAATGTAGATGTAGATCAGGGTAATTTAATTGAAGAATTATTAAAAAAAGGTATAAAAAAATCTAGTAAACTAATGAATGAAATTGAAGCTGTGTTACAGGATACCCTTCCGCAGGATGATACACGACAACATACATAGTTAAATCTATCTTAATACTATGAAAACGAAAAGAAATAGAAATAGAAAGATGAGGTATGTGGCCATGGTATAAACCTGCACCATCATAAAATGAAAGCGATACGTTCTCAAAGTAGTTGGATTTGAATAAAAATTGAAATCAGGTTTCCACCTCTTCTTTCACATCATGAAGATCGCCATTCACTACGACTCCAAATGCACCGGCTCCAAGGAACTTCGCATGGACAACATCAAAAATGTTTTCCATGCCCTTCGCGATCGTCCTCGTACCTTAATCGGCGACTACGCGTTCGCCTACGATTCTGCCGGTAAATGTAAAGAACCCATCTTTGACGGCTACCTCGCCGGCATCGCCTTGCTACCTGACGACATCTTTTGCGCCTCCTTTCAGTACATTCCCACCCTTTACAACGATCGTGTGAGACCCTCTAAAATGGTATCCGGCCTATCCACTACTTTGCTAGACGGTTCCTTTGCTCGTCACCAGCTACCCATTGACTACGCCACTGCTACCCACGTCTTTCTCCTCGGACCCATGAACCGTCACGCTGTAGAGTACGTAAGCGGTGTTCAAGGAAACGTCATCTTCCACATTCAGGGCGATGTCGGCACCTCCTCTTACCCCGATGCCATGACCGAACACAAGAATCTATTTCCCGCTCCTTTCAATCAATGGACTGGCGAAGAGTGTTCCCGCCTCATCCGCCTTCAAATGAATGCCTCCTTTACGGTCAAATGTAAGCCTGATGTCGCGATGGAAGACGTGGACGTCTTGAGTAACGTAGGACCAATGGAGCCGCTTACAGTAAAAATTCCGGCGATTTATGTAACGCTTCGCAACTACATGGTCAAGGCATGCCTTTGCGGTGAAGTCATGGCCTCGCCCTTGCAACCCATCTACATTGATACCATCTTTCAAGACATGATTGATAAAGATAATTCTGTATCCTGCTGGATGCTATTGAATCATTCGTTGACTATGCCTACCTTGTCGCTGATTGGTCGGCGCGTCTATGAAGCAGAACCGGCGCCCTATACGTATACATTTCAGGAAGGTGCGAATGGTGACGTTCACTTTCCTGCCGTGGCGGTGTCCGCTCAAGTCTTTGATGCAAGGGAAACCATGATACATCATCATCGGATGACGGCCAAGTTTCACGCCCTACTTGCCGGTCTAGAATATGGATATGGTGTGATCTCGGAAAAAGATATCGTAGATGGTCTAGGCGATGTATCGGAATCGGAGAGAGCACCCTTCTATGAACCGTTTATCGTTAACGTATAATTATTTAAGTTTCATCTTCTCTTATTAACTTTTTTGGATAGTGTATGAGTTCTAAAGAAATTAAAATTAGTCCAGAATTGTTTAATCGTAAAAATAAAACCTTGAAAAAACCTACCGGTAAACAATTAAAACGCGAATTGTTACAAAGGCTTTCTCAAGGAAGTGACTTGATTCAAGAACTAGATGCGTTGACCAAGGGAGAAGAAGTGAAAGTGGAGGAGATCAAAGAAATAGAACCCCAGACAAAAGAACAAAAAGAACAAAAAGAAGAAAAAGAACCTGCCTTTGGATGCTTGAAAAATGGGACCAAGCCAACCTTTCGTCAAACTCTTGTTCCCAAAACAGTAAAACAGTATAGTTCCTTTGGTAAAAAGAACGATACCGTTCGCGTGTTAATCAAAGATAAATCTACGTACGATGGGATTCATCGCGATATAGATAAACTTAAGAGACACAACATGAATAAGATAAGGAATTTTTTACGTACCAAGCGGTTATATAAAGTCGGATCTACGGCGCCCGACGACGTCCTTCGCGAAATTTATATCAATGTTTCACTTACAGGTGAAATAGAAAACAAAGGATCCGATACGATGATTCATAACTATTTACATGATACGATTGCGGTATAAGTAGCGAGTAGCTAAGAGGGGAGCTGAAATGGGGTAAGTAAAACCGATCGTGGCGCCAATAGAGAGAACACCCATGAAATTCATGATTTTGTGATGCGGGTAAATGATATCGCGCGATTCCATGAGTTCAGACAAGCCGCATATACCACTGGCGAACATAGAAGGGACGAGGGCAAAGGGAAGACCCGTAATATAATAGCGCATGTACATGGTATAAATGGATGGAATATATTTAATACTATTATGGAAGGTATTGATGTTATTTATTGGATCAATTTGGATAGGGCTACAGAACGCAGAGCGCATATGAACAAAGTACTATCGGATACACGTTTAGATGCAATTCCAAAAAATAGATTTTCTGCGTTTGATTCTAAAAAAATAGAGTTAGATGATTATTTTACAATGAAAAAAGATATCCTTTCAGTAAATTATAAAGTTACTAAAAATGAATATGCTTGTTTGTTGTCTCATTTAGAAACGATTCGCGCATTTGCTGATTCAAATTACTCTACTGCATTGATACTTGAAGATGATGTAGTTTTTCACAAAAAAGATACGATTCAACACGTTCTAGAGAATGCACCAACGGATTGGGAAATTATACGTTTGTCAAGTAATCGTTTTTTAAATGGTCCTATTAAAAAGTATCGTACATTTACCATAAAATGTAATTCAACCGGTTGTCTTGCAGACTGGGGGTCCCAAGCGTTATTTGATAACTAAAAATGCCGCAAAAAAAATAATTCATAAACTCTATCATAAAAAATATGTATTAAATAATGATACGTTTCATGTAGCAGATTTTTTATTATTTGATACATTAAAAACATATACTTATAAACAAAATTTGTTTACCATTCGTAAAAATAATGATAGTTCTATTCAAACACGTAAAAAATGTAACTCTACTATATGAAAACTAGAAAAAGTAGACCCATGGGCGTGTACTGGATTAATTTAGATCGGTCTACTGAACGTCGCCAAAACATGTTGAAAGTGTTGAAGGACCCTGTCTTTGATGGAATGGTCAAACATCGTGTTAAGGCCATAGACGGTAAACTTGTAACAAAAGAAGAAATAGAATCTACCTTTGAAAATGTAGATAAGGAACAATCTGTGAAAGAATATTGTTGTTTCTTATCACACATAAAGGCATTGCGTCAATTTTTAAAAAGTTCACATTCCATAGCTCTCATTCTAGAAGATGACATATCCTTAGACTATAAACCATATTGGCAAGAAACCATTCAAGATTGTATTCGTAATGCACCAGAGGATTGGGAAATTCTTCAACTTTGTTTTTTTGGAGATACGTTACCAAAACAATTGTATTCTCCAAAACATATTCATTCTGCTACTGCTTATATTATTCGCAAAAAAGCGGCACAACAGTTGATGAAAAAAATGCAACCATTATTTACGTTAGATGAAAAACTAAACCCTACTACAGATATATATTTGTACAAAGCATTAAAAACATATGTATACCGTTATCCTTTTTTTACATTTGAAAATAAAGATAGTACGCTTTTTGAAAAAAAAGTATTAGTGGGGCGTAAACACAGTAAACAAAATTTGAAAAAATTATTACAAATACAAGGATAAATCAGGATTCGTAGCTCTAATTTTACGTGATAGTTTGATGTATGGCAGTTTTACTTTTTTAGTTTGCATCATTCTTTTTACACAATAAGGATTAAATTTTTTATCTTTTTTGATACATGCGTTTTGAAAATAAAAAATCGTTGTAGAAGGCGTCAAATACATAGAAACATCATTGTGTTGAATAATATGCTGTAAACAAAGATAAGCTGTAAAATAAACTTTTTTGGTTAATCCATTTGGATAATAATGATTTATATTTGTTCCTTCCGATACAATACGTCTACGATAAGGAATAAACCCTTCTTCTATTGCTTTCGTAAATTCGTTGTACCATAGAGTTATTAGTTTCCCACCTTTTTTGGATGCAAATAAAAAATTTTCAACACATACATAATTGCCTTTTATTTTTTTATTCGTTGTATGAAACCCTACAAAATCATGTGTTTTTGTCTTTTCCCATAATGCATTCATTTTGGATTCATCATTGATAATGATGGATGCGTCACACCATACACCACCATAGGTCATGATTAAATATAACCGTATCCAATCTGCTTTATGTTGAGGAATAAGTGTTTTATAGTTTGGTGGAAAGGAAGGAATGTACTCATGTATGTTTTTATCCGTTACATAAATAATCTTCCACGAAGTTAATATCTTTGTATTGTGATCTTTTATTTTTTCTAGTAAAGGTGTTTGATTTTCATTCCAATACATCCAAAGTTGTTTCATACTATACTCTACTATTTTGGAACTGTTCCAGCACAAGGATAATGCATTAACAACGGTATTTTTGTTTTATCTTCTAGAATAACAGATTGACATGTTTTCTTTTTGCTTGGTTTTACATGCCATTTCTCTACGTATAATTTGAGATGATAGTCTTTTTTATATTTTTGTACAATCGGATACAAATGTTTCACAATGATAAAATAATCTTTCAACGTTTCTTTTGTAATATGATACATGTCTTTTAATGCCTCATAGATAATTTTATTTTTGGGTATAGATCCAATCAATCCTTGAAAAATACTTTTTGGATTAATATATTTAGACTCTACAGAGAAAAAATCGTAATCACGTGCAATTGAATCTAAATCTGCCTTTAACATGGCATCGGAATCTATAAAGACACCACCTTTTACATATAAGAAGTAGTACCGAAACAAATCAGCTTTGTGTTCTCCTTTTTCAAACGAATGAAAAACCTCTGCTATTCTCGGAAATTCTTTCAAGGGATAATCTTTGAAGAATTGAAGAATATCTTTGTCTGTAAAATGCATGTAGTCCCATCCAACTGCATGTTCTTTTAGTTGTTTCACGGCATATGCTAGAGGTGGATCTTTAGAGGTTTGAAACAAAATAGAAGGAATTCTACGGTTCCATAGAGGGACTCTACGCTTCCTTGTCTTCATACTTTAATGATAGAATAATATATGAAGACACGACAAAATAGACGTACACAAGCCCTTAGACGCGGAGGGTCTTTATCTCATAGACGCGGATCTAAGTCCCGTAGACGCGGAGGGTCTTTATCCCGTAGACGCGGAGGGTCTTTATCCCGTAGACGCGGAGGGTCTCGTAGACGCGGAGGGTCTTTTTACCCGTATAATACCAAGCCCATGATCTTTACGAATACAACCACCCAACAAGGCGGTGATGCCCGCGATACCTTTTTTCCATCCTTCATCACCAACGTAGCACGTGATGCTGCTTATCAAGTCGGTCAAACGTATAATGCCTTTGTAGGAAATTATCCCTCTTCTATCGTAAATCCTCTTCCAACCCATCAAAAATTATTGCGTTAAGATATGAAGTGGTTTGACAAGCTTTGCCCCCCCGCCCAGTTCTACTTTGTTGTTTCCGTCCTATCCTACAGTTTTATTCTTTTACAAAATATAGGAAATAGTGGCCGTTTTTCTTTAGGAACGTATTCTTGCGCCCATTCTAACCCCATCCTCTTTTTGATTGGTCAAGGCCTTTACATTCTTTTATGGACGTGGATATTGAACATGATTTGCAAGGTCAATACTGGTATCAGCTGGCTCATTGTGCTTTTCCCCTTTATTCTCTTTTTTATTTTATTAGGAATGGTATTGTTACAAGGATCCGAGGGATTCCGTGGCGGTGCTGACATGTCCAACTTTACTTTAGGTTAACAAGCATTCGGTATATTTGTAATACCATCCCATGTAATGTCACATTGTTTCGCCCATTTTTGTTTTGCACACACACCACCACTTCCTGTGTATGTCGGTGTCCCAAAATCTATTTCTGTAGGAATAGAGGTACATTTCCCCGAAACTTTACCTAATTGATGTGCATTATAGCATTTAATGGGACAATTAGACCCATCTACATCCGTTTTTTCTGTCGCATAATCATTACAGCATCCAAATTTTGTAGTCATACAATCGGCAGATTCCGGTTTTGTATTTAACGTAGTCCAATAATCAGGACAACTATCGGCATGAATGACCTGAGCACTTTTATTAAGCACAGAAGAAATAAGAATCATCAAGGAAAATACAATAATAAGAGCCGTAACAAGAACCGATTCTTTGAAACCCATACATTTAAAAAATATTCTATTTTTCTACTGTATGAAATCCAATGGTAGAATTGATTTGTTACATGCACCCAACCCCATTTCATTATACGATAAGCCCGTCTATACCTCTTCGTATAACGATGCCATGACTGGAAACTGGGCAGATACTCCTTTATCCAAAGCCTTTTTTTCTTCCCAAAATCAACAAATTCTTCAAAATGGAATTCGTGCCGGTGTCTATCAACGATCCGGTAACAAATGGGTCATTTCTCAACAATCTAATCCTGACTTGAAAATGATCATGCGAGCCATGTTTTTAGAACATTCTCAAAATAGACCTACACATCTACGTGAACAAATTGCAGAGTTAAACAAGTACGTACTGGACTATTGTATTCCTAAAATTTATGGAGAAGCCCAAGGCTACTTGAAATATTTACAAGATGCAAGTACCTTAGTGGTACCCATGTCTAATCCCATTCATACCTCTTTAGATAAAACACTTGAGCTAAAAAGCTTTTTTTAAAAGTATACAATATGCAGTGTAAAGATTCTGATATATTTAATTCACAAAAAGATTCCTTACACAAGGCATACGTGGAACAATTGAATACGACCATGAAAGAATATCCGTCTTTTCAAATGGAAAAAGAAAACAAGTATTCAGAAGAATTGTCTACACTTAACGGTATCACAAAACAACTCACTGATCTTGAAACGTCTGTGAACAACAAAACCGCTGAAGTAGAACGCAGTATTGCCCAAAAAGATGTAGACATTGAAAAGTTGAAAAAAATAGAAGGAAATTTATCTACGTATACCTCGTATGAAGAGTTGGACATTACTTCACAACAATTATTAGCAGATGCCATGCAAGAATATACGCAAGAAAAAATGGTTTTTTTTATCAAAGGTGCCGTGATTCTTTATTTATTGTATTTGTTATATCAGAGGATCAAGGTTGGTTCCTGGATAGAAACGCAAGCAGTGATTGGTGGTGGCGTTTTAATGTTTTTAATCGCAAAACTGTACCTTTATTTTACTTCCAAAGAATAATCTCACGATAGTATATGCGCCGACAGACCCGTAGACAGACTCGCAAGACTCGCCGAACCCGGAAGACTCGCAGGCGCGGAGGAGCCTGAGGAATCAGAACCTAAAGTAAAGGAAAACGATGCATGACGAATCTTACCTGATTTTTGAAAATCGTTTTTCAGAAAGAACATAAACATAGCTCTGGAAGAATAAGCATGAGCTTCCCGCCTCTATTACATTCTATTGAAAAAAAATGTAACGAATTACTTCCCGGTATTTATGTCGCACAACCTCACGGTAAACTATGTTACGCATGGTTTACCGACGTATGCACCATCATAGATCGTACTAGTAAGAAGCAATGGACTGTACCCGTTGTGTTTGAACCGTGTTTACAAGGGACAATTGTGAGTGGTGTCTATGTAGACCATTGTTTTGTGATGGATAATCTTTACCATTACAAAGGTGTGCCACTACAATGTACGTATGAAGAAAAAATAAAGATCATGAAGAAAATGGTAGCGATGGAGATTCGTGCGGGAATGTTCTTTTTACCGGAATTTTCTACGAAAGCGTCGTATAAACATAGTCTGAAGATTATTCAGGAAGGGGTTACGTATCATTATACACCGAAAACATTTCAAGTGAAATCTACACCGAAAAGCGACATTTATGAAGTATATAAGGATGGTGTGTTTCAATCCATTGCATGTATAGATACGATGGCTTGTAGCGAAGCGATGAATCGGTTGTTTCATCTGACAGATGCGTTTGTAGAAAAGACTATGACTATGGAATGTACATGGAATGAAACGTTTAAGAAATGGACGCCTAAATGTATAGGCGTATAGTATGGACAATATTAAGTTTGTAGTAAACGGGCAAGAAGTAGCATCAGAAAATATTAATTTTCAAAATGGTCAAACGTTAGGCGATTTAATAACAATAATAAATGAAAAAGTGCTGGATTTGAAAAAAAGTCAAAATTTAGATGAAAGTCTTGTAATGTTTCATCTAACATCAACTGGGTTAAATATAGATAACGAAAATATGTTATTATTACCGCACGAGAGAAAATTACCCTTTGAAAACTCACCTACATTTCAAGTAACCATGATGAATATGAATATGGGTGGTTCGCGTAGAAAGAGAAGATCTAGAAAGTCAAGAAGATTTAAAAAGTCAAGAAAATCCAGAAGATAAATATAGGGGTATAGTATGCAATGTCCGGTGAACGTTTACTATAATAAGGAACTAAAAGTAACAATTCCTATTACTATTTCAAGTATGGATAGTTTAAAAGATGGAATACGTGACACGATAGTCTATTCCATGACACAATCTGTTCCACCTGTTCCACAAAATGCAAAGTATGAAAAAGCAACAGTAACTAAAAAAGGTATGTTTTTTGGTAGTGACGAAGTTAGTATAGATGAGTTAACCGATGAGAAGAATGTAGAAAAAATAGACGTTTATTTAATATCTCAGACAGGAGGACGCAGAAAGAGAAAAAATAAGACCAGAAAAAATAAAAGGGTATAGTATGTCAACAATCACATGCGTATTTCATTTTGGAAATGGACAGGAACGAAAAGTAGACGTAGATTATTTTAATGTAAGTAATGCTGCAAATAGCATTGAAAGTGCTATCATAAAAACATACAAAGCGATGAACCCAGAAATCCCCGGAATGATTTTAGTAAAATCTTTCAAATGTAAAGATATAAACAATGGTTCAGATCTTCAACCTTATAGGAATCGTACTATAAATGAAAATGAATTGAAATCTGACAAAGAATATCATTTTGATGTAAATGCAATATTTACTAAAGCAGATTTAGGCGGTCGCAGAAGGACGCGCAAGTCTAGGAGGTCACGCAAATCACGCAAGTCGCGTCGTTAAGCGCGTCGCGTTTTCGCCTGCTTACGGAAACACAAATACACCGTATTGGATATATCAATGTTCGCATTGCATACATCCTTAATGTTCGTCTTCTTTTTCATCACCTTCATATAAGTAAACCCTATTTGTCTACACCATTCTTTCATAGTCACTACATTAAAATAACTCGTCTTTAAAGATCCTACATACTTTTTCATATGTTCCTGATACTCCCTTACAGGCATTTCCGTTGAATATTTCATTTCCATCACAACATGTTGCAAATTGATAAACGTATCATTCTTGGAATCGTGATCTCGTATCAATAATAATCCACCTTTCTCTAGCAATAGGTACGCTTGTTTTAATGCCGTTTTAATTGCCTCTACTGACGAAAAATGATGCAGAGAATGATTGAATAAAATGGTTCCTACTTTTTCTTTTATAAAAGAAACTTCTTTATACGGAATCGTTACAATTTGTTTACATATATCCAGCTGATACTTTTTTGTCCTGTGACCATGCGGAATGGTGGCGGATATAGGTTTCATGTCTAACAATCCAGAAATATCCTTGGCTAACTGACAATCCGAGGATCCAATATCTATTAATACTGTATTCTTACGAGCATATGGCTTAATTAAATCTACAATATCTTGTGTCTTGTTATCTATGATATTGGTCGGATACCCCACTATATCTTTTTTTTCAATACTATGGTACCACTCGTACACGATCGTAGCATAATGAGAATCAGGAAAAGGTTTATTGGCGACCATTGTATCCATCCATTGTTTTGCTAATTCATTTCTCTTAAATTCACTAATGTTGGAAAAAAGATAATAAAATAAATTGTGAATGTTCTTGAAACATTCCAATGTACTATAATTATAGATACATAACCGATGTAGTGCGTTGTAAATACTATTCATGTACTATTCAGTTATTTATTTTGTAATTTTGATAGAATATAACTGTTTTACAATATCATTCGTAATGGTATCTATTGGTTCCTCTCCTAGTTCAACTCTTTTTGAAAAATCTGAAACCAAATCACGACATATATCTTGATATTCACTTATGTCAGATGAAACGGTTTTCCCTTCGTATTTTACATGTAAAAGCTGAATAAAATTTATTGTACTCATAATTCTTCCAAATGATTCTTTTATGATAGAATTTCTCATTTCATCTACATTTTCCAAGGGCTCGTTAGATTCACTTGGCTCTGCATTTTCCGCTAAGGTAGATTCACTTGGCTCTGCATTTTCCGGATCTAAAAATTCTTCATTCAAACCACCGTATCTTACCATCATAGTTGGTAAACTTGCAAAAGACGTTCTACTTAACATACCTGGAAGTTTTGCTGCTGAGTTTGCGGCCCCCCTTGCTGCAGCTGGAACACTTGCTGCGGCTTTTACTACCGCCCTTGCTAGTTTTTGTACACCTTGATAAGCTGAATTCAATGTATAGTCAGTCCAAGAAGTCATATATAAACCATAATATAATCCAGATAAATCATTATACAATAAGGTTAATTCATCTTTATCCAATCCTCCATCCATGGTTTGCAACAAGTTTATTAATTGGGCAGGCTGATTCAAAATATTTTGTAATAACACCCATGATACATAATTAAAACTAACCGCGCCATCTATAAAAGGCATTTCTATGACACCTTCTTGCTGTAATAATTTTCTTAACACAATATACAAACGATCTAATCTTACTGTAGTGTTACATTTTAATAGCGTAAGAATATTTTTCAAATATTTTATGTTTTGGTTATAATTGGCTATTGTAAACCGTGTCACTACTTTTCCTTTTGAATCTTTTAAAGTATAATTTATTAATCCATTTTCATAATAAAACATGGATTTCAATAACATTCTATTTATAAATTCTGGTATCTCAGGCTTAAATAAAAAAAGATGTAATGCATCAAATACTAACGTATAATTTTTGTCATAATTCATAATAGTTAAATGGGTTGTATATCTAGCCAATGCTTGTTTCCATACTCGTGCAACACGCGATTCTACACTATATGCTGTACTAGTGTCTGTAGTGGGACCTAAATGGTTAGGCACATGTTCCAATAAATACATCCATATATCCAATAATGGACAAAACAAATTATTTGTATTATTAAAAAAGGGTTGTCCCGCTACAAAATAAGTATCATCATGAATCACTACTGCTGTAACTGTATCTGGCGGTTTACCATCATATAAAAAAAGTGCATCTACGGATAATAACAATGAATATCTATATAAATTCATTAAATCCTCATCTATATTTGGATCTGTAATAAAAACCAACGTACCAGAAAGTGTGTTTCCACGAAACAGCAACTGTAAAGATTTATTATTGTACAAATTATAGGTAGTAGTTAATAAAGCATATAAAAAGGATGACGCTATTTTAACATTATCTTTACTACTCTTTGATTCTGAAATAAACGTATTTAATACATTATAAAAGGCACTATACGATCCACCTGCAACACCATATACACTTATAATAGTAGCCGTTAACGCGGTGATACCAAAATCACCACCTCTACGGTTTCGTATACGTGTTTTACGTTTTTGTATACGCGTTTTACGTTTACCTCCACTTGGGTCATAAAATACATCACCATCCTCATCCACAAATGCATCTTTTAATTCATCCTTTGCCGTTTCTGCTGCAGCAGAAACATCGTTTGTCTCTATCTTCACAACAGCATTATTGAACTTATCCATAATTTGTGGAGTCTCCTTTGGTAATGGTTTATTATGTATGATAGAAGATAATACTTTTAATTGTAACGTGGAATCCGTATCTATTTTAGCTGAAAAAGAATCTACTATTTTACTTAGTAACATACGTACGTAATGACCTAATGTAGTATCATCTTGACGAAGAATTGTTTCTTGTTCATGAGACAATCCACCACCACCCTGTTCCTGTCCTCTTCTACGTATACCGGCTAAATGATTTATAAAATCCATAACTTTTCTTGCTGTAGGATGTAGAGCAATTAGAGAAGTTCTAAAAACAGAATTTAAAATAGAAATTTCTGTAACATACAAATGGCTATGTAGATTTTTCATTTCTGCCAATAATTTTACAAAGTCATCCTTATCTATACTGTGGAAAGTTAACCTATCCATGAATGTTTCACAATTCAACGGCGATGCCAATGTATGTTTTAAAAATAACCATAAGATAAAAGAAATATCTGTTGCTGGTCCAATATCCGGCAATTGTATAAAATCCTTTTTCAATATATCTCTTAAAAAACGATGTAATCTAGGTACACCTATCCTAGGTAACAGTATTTTAATTTGTCTAAGACTTTTTATGGCAGAGGTTAAATTATCATACACCCATAATCTTTTAGTATAATGCCAATTGGTTTGTATAAATGTATTTCTTACCATACTAGGCATCTCTGGCGTAAATAAAAAATTATGTAAATTTCCAAGTACTACAAAAAATATAGTATTCGGATCTTCATACTCTTGTACTATGTCCATGTATCGGCCTACTATAAGAGCCCATGCCGCTAGCGCTTTTGACTCTACAGATGTAGCACTATTCCGACTTGTTGTATTTCCAAAAAAAGTTTCATCCGTCATTTTTGTCAACCCTAAATCCAATAAATCCAATAATATAGTTAATATTGATTTGTTACCTTCCTGTAAAAATAAACAATCTATGCCAAATAATAATGCTGTAGAATACATTTTTGTAGCATCTTCTTTAATGGATGGTTCTTTCATAACTAATTTTAAATTAATTGTCAATGGTTGTATATAGGTTGGTTCTGTATTGCCACTATTTTTTACATGATAATAAAAATAAGCAAGATAAAGAATGCAAAATGCATCATCTGAATAATTGTATTGATCTTGGATAATCGCTTGAAAAAATGTTGATAATGCAAGAATAATAGGACTACTATCTCCATAAACACTTGCTATTCCAAGAATAATACCTTTCATAATATCCAACAGTATAAGTCCACCTTTTTGTTTTCTTGTTTTCATTAGATTATTATAAGATAATAGTATGTATCTTACTCTTTTCGTTATTGCCGCCATTCTCATTTTTCTTTACATTCAAATTCGCCCTCACCTTTCTTTTATCATCACGTTGATTGAATTTGTAAGAAAAGTAGCCGATGCATCCTTAGACACCGTTTCTGATGCTGCTGAAACTGTCGTAGATCAAGCCGCTGTCGGCTCTAAACTGGTCGTCAATGCAGCCGCCGATCCCGTTCCCGAAGAATCACGTCCCTCCAAGGGCTACTGTTATGTAGGAACATGGAAAGGTGTTCGCTCATGCGTGAAAGTAGACAATACTCCCTGTAAAACCGACGTATACTCTACCATGCAGCAATGTGTGAACCCTACGCTACGCTAATCATACACGGTGGAATCAATTCCTTTTTCATCGTGTCAATCTTTCGGTAACATTTATTAATCGTCACCTCACTCGTATCACTAATCATTTGTATTTCCTTTTTTGTAATGTTCAGCTGAAATTCTTGTGAAATAAAGTAAATGATTCCCGCTGCAATAGAATAAGGCGTATTCTCCGGAATCAGATTTCGTTTCTGTATCTGTATCGCTATAAACTGTGCCAACTTATTAAACTTGGTCGGCACCGACAACTTACTACAATAACGTTCAATAAAGGAGAGTGGATCCGTCTGCGCATATTTCGTATGCTCTTCTTTCGGGATAGACTTTTCCAATTCATTAATAATCGTCATGGCATTCTTACACCCACGCGTCGCACTCGTCGTATCCAAATAAAAGATGCGCGCAATCTCTTTTGGTGTCCTCGGATAATTATGGATGCGACACGCAATGTAGATGGAGGATGCAATGATACCGTCCCGATTCAATCCCCGAAACGATCGTTGATCTGTTATTTTCTTATAATACTTACACGCTTCTTCTACAATCATTTTGGGAATCCCTGCATTGTTAGAAATCATCGCAATGTCTTGAAACACGTCATAAATGGTCTTTTCCCTATACGGCATGGCATTCCAATCCGTGTAGCGTGCAATCTTTTTCATTTCATAGGACGTACCACCCGTACAGATAATTTTACAGCCGAACGATGATTCTTGTAGCAGAGGGTTAATCGGCATACCGCACCGTACGGGGTTAGACGTAAAGGAATCTTCCCCGTAAAAACGCCATTCGGCTGACATGTCAATGACTTGGATACAGGTCGCACCACATTTCGGATTCGTACACGTATGGAAACAATCTTCCGTAAGTTGTAGATCGCTGCCACATTCTTTGCAGCCAACCTGTTTGACTTCTGGAATCTCTTTTTCAAAATGTTTCCATAAGTGTTCCATTTGTATCTTTTTAGAGTAGATTTCTTTTTCAATTTTATATTCCTATTACATGGATCTTACTCTTTTTTTAAAAGAAGATTACGTGGAAGCGTTTCATCAAGAAGCCATTCCGCATGTAGGCGAACATGCGAAAACCTATGTTCAATTAGCACAGTGTATCGCCCTGATAGATCAGTTGTTAGAAACGCCGTTTTTTGAACAATGTGTACACGCTTTAAAAACCATGGATCCAAGTGATGCCTTGGAAGAAGAGTTTGGATTTTTTGAAACACCGTTTTCTGTCATGCTCAAGGAATTACACGATACGTTGGAAAAAGAAAAGAAAGCGGTGATTCGTGTCTTTCGTAAAGCGTTAGCGGAAAAAGATTTTATGGAAAAGGTAGTCGCGGCCATTCAGCGCTTTCACGAAAAAAAAGATAAATTGTGTCAAGATGCATTTTTTCAATTTGAATATTTAGTAGAACGGAATCGGTTAGATAAGATTATGGCGACTTTGTAACCTTCTTGCGACCCTTTACTGGTACCTCTGGCTCTGTCTCTGCGACCTCCGTCTCCGTTGACTTGAGTGCATCCGATAGAACGTTCAGTGTCTCTGTCATGCTTCGCTCTAGTGGTGGCGCTTGCATGTACTCCCGCTCGGGATCTTCATCTGAATCTACAAATTCCGTTTGCTCCCTCGTCGGTGTCACCTTGGCCTCTGCCTCATTGACCGAAATGTGGCAGACACCCGGCAACATCTGATGCTTTGGCTTGACAATCATCTGGTAAGGCTTCCAGGTGACGCCGAACTTACCTCCTGCGAACCAGATACCTCCGCACTGCAGCATGACCTTGACCTCGCTGCCCTTCGGCACGACGTCTAGAATACTTACGCCGGCCTTTGGAAAGATGAGTTCGCGCTGTACATTATAAATCTCGCACTTGAACTGACCATCCCAGAAGGGAATCTTGACGCGAAGAGTCGGCGACTTACTGTGATCCGGCTCGCCAGTTGACTTATCCTTGGGGTACTTGAGAATCGGTGTCCAGAAGGCATCCACGACCTCGGCAGACTGGACCTTGCCGAACCATGCCTTGGAATTGAGACACGCCTGTTCCTTGATGTAGTCGTTGAGCTTCTTGATGTTTTCTAGGAAGGCGGACGTGTCTTCGCGAAGGTACTCGGCAGAGGGGAACTGGAGAGACATATCGTAGCTTTTCTTGTCAGAGCCGTCAAATTGATTTTCATTGATGCCCCAGGTCAACATCATGGGCGTTTCCACTTTGAGACCGTTGCGAGCGATTTTGTTGAAGATGGGAATGTTCTTGCCACCGGCAGCATTGACCTTGGGGGTACCAAGGTTAATGGAAGTAGAAAGGTCATCAGTAGCACCGTTAAGAAAGAGAGACATCGTATGAAAGGGTAGAGAAAAAGGCCGAATCAATTTTTTTCAAAATGGACATGGTTTTTGAGGTCAAAATGCGTGAGAATTAGTAAAGATCAACCAATACGGACTGCTTGGAAAAAGGAAGCTGGCTGGACCGCGTTGTTTACTCCACTACCAGGAACATAATTGGATACCAAATTATATGTAGATGCAGTGCAACTTACTACAATTGAACCTTGTGAACTAGAATTACCGTTATTGATAGATGAGGTACCAAAAGCAACCGAATTAACAATATTTGCACCAGTAATAGTAACGTAAAAGAATTGTGGTGCTGTAGTATATGCTATCTGCAGGCAAAACATCAATAAATAAACCCCAGGTGTTCCAATAGCGATAGAAGCTTGTACACCACCTCCGGCGCCAACTAGTGTGGTTGATAAAACAGGATTATAAAAACTACCTAAAAAAGGTGCTTGACCGCTTGTTAAACCAGTAGAACCTGGAGGCGCAGAACCTAATGTAAGCGGTGGTCCTAGGGCTACCGAGCAGGTCGCGTTTCCAATAGTAATACCTCCACTACCGCCTGTTCCAATATTAATTGTACCTGTTCTACTAACACTTCCTGCACCAATAGCAATATTGCCTGTGAATGAAGAACCGTTTGCAATTGTAACAGCACCACTTGTTGAATTATTTCCAAGAGTTAATCCACTTGTGGCAGTGGTAGCGTCTAATGTGGTTACAGTAGTCGTTCCACGAAGTGTAGTGGTTCCTGCTGCGCTTTGTCCAACAGTCACATTCCCGCTCCCGGTCGCCCCTCTCAACGTCTCGTGCGTCTTCGCCTACGCCTTTTTCTTGTCTTCCGTGACCCTCCACATGCTCCCGCCGCTTTCCCCACACATCCATTAAATTTATTATTCTCATCCAATTGTAACTGTCTCCCCGCCATTTGCTGTATCGCCTGATTTGGTCCATTTCCCGTCGGCGCACCCGCTTCTCTAAATTGTGGTACCGTAGTGCTACCACCGCTTTTTACCATCTCATTTTGTTTCGCAACCGATGCATTCCGATACGCGATTTGATCTGCCGTCGTGGCCCCCGTCGTCTGATAAGAAAAGGTACGCATTACGTTAAGGATAGAAAAAAAAAGAAGACCCAAAGGGTATGTTAAGTGAAAGCGATCGCTACCAATTATCCAAAATGTCCAACGAATTCGTGGACAAAACCGAACAAATTCGTGAATCCAAGCACAGCGGACCCTTACGCGAAAACATTTTAGCTTTGCTACGCATCAAAAAGGAAAACCCCGGTCTCTCCAAAAAAGACTTGGAGCCTCTTGTACTCTCCGAATGTCACTTTCTTTTCTATGAATACATGGAACTCTACAATTTACTACTCAAGGAAGACATGGACCCTGCCATCCTTTTTCAACTCTTAGACGTTCTCAAGGATATTGAAGACGGCAAATGCGACCAGATGGAAGGTAGCGTTCGCGTCGGGACTCTTCTCAAGGAAATTTATATTGATCACAAACTCAGCGAAACTCGGAAGCGTGACGCTCTTTACTCCACTCCTGAACCCGTAAAGCCAAAAGCGATTCATTGGAAAGATTACAAAAAAATATTGCCTTAACGTATGACAGGCTTTTCACCCCGTGTGACCAATACCACCCAACAGGGTAACTCTAACGTAGCGCCCTTAGGCGAAGCCAGTCAAATTCCCATGGAACGCGCCATGATTCGTCGCGTCTTTCCCACCAGCTCCACTTTCCAAGGTGCCGGTGTCTTTTCTAAACGATGGGCGCAAACTCCTTTCCGTGTTTCCATGAATGCCGGTGACCTTTTACTCCGCCAAAAAGTAGGCGGCGGTCACAACCAAATCAAGGGATCCGTCGGCGTTGGTCAGTACCGCTATAACCTTGGTTTAGTAGACAGCGTTCATGCTGGTGACGGTGCTTCCGGCAACCAGCATTATGTCTACGACTCGTCTGATTATATTCGCTTCAAGCGTCTCAAGGCAAAACAATTCAATTACAATGATACCAGTTTCGGTGGGTCCAACAACGGGGCCTACACCGCCATCATGGCAGTCCATCGCGGCATTCGGGCCTTTTGAAGCAGAACCTACGGTTCCGCACCTCCCTTGTAGGGGCTAGCCCCTACGACCCGGATAATAAAAAATAATGAAAATAATGGGGTCGTAGGGGCTTGCCCCTACCCCTACCCGGATAATAATAAAACTTATTATATGAAGAATTGTACGACACTTTACAAAACTAGAAAAGTTCAGGCTATTTTAAACAAACTATGGAAAGAAAAATCAGAAGAGGTACTCAAAAAAACTGGTACATTAGCAAATTTTCAATGGAAAGATTTTAAAGCAGGATTTAAAAAGGGCTTTATGGAGAGGTGTAAAGCTCATAAGACACGTAGGGGTCCACCCCGCAGAACCAAGGTTCCGCACCTCCAATAACCTTATTCATTTTTTATAAGGGGTCGTAGGGGCTAGCCCCTACCCGGTAAAGCTGGAAGCTTTCTACTATCTCCGTGTATTCCTTTTTGACCGCCATGTCATACGCACTTGTTCCCGTAACATCTTTGACGTGTGGATCCGCTCCACATTTGAGTAACTCGGCGACGATACTGACTTCATTACTTCGCACCGCATAGAAGATGGGTGTCCATCCGGCTAAACCAGCCTTATGGACAATAGATGGATCTTTCTGAATTTCATTCAACACGAACCATAAGTCACCACGACCACATGCAAGAGGGAACTCCATTGTATACTTACCCATGATAAAAGTCCGTTTCAATTTTAGTGGCAAGCCCCAAGACCCCGTTATTTTAATAACTTTAATTATAATGATTTTGGGTGGTGGGATATCCGGCTTATACACCGCCTATCAACTCTTGAAGAAGCAACCTGACCGACACCTCGTGATCCTAGATAAGAGAGACCGATGGGGTGGTCGCGTCTACACCTACAAGGATGAGAACATGACCGTGGAAACCGGTGCCGGACGCTTTAATGATCGTCACCCTTTGCTTCTGGACTTGATCCACGAATTACACTTAGAGAAGCATATAAGACCCAGCTCTTCCGACTATACTTTTTTAGGCGAATCTCCTTATACCTTGAAAACGACGCTCATGAAAATTATTACGGCTGCCGAGCTAGACCCGTTCCACGATTTAAGGAAACTTGGTTTCCTAGAGTATGCGGCTGTGTTGTTACCCAAGGAAGAAGTTCAATTCATTGAAGATTCGTTCGGCTACTACGCTGAGTTGGTGGTGATGAATGCCAAAGATGCCGTACGGCTTATGAAGGAACTTTTTTTGTCCACGTTTTACGTGCTGGAAGGTGGTCTTTCGCAAATCATTGACGGCTTAGTTCAACGCATTCAAATGTTTCCCAACGTGGACATGCGGCTCAATGAGACGGTGATTTCCATTACCAAGGGATATGTCGTGAAGACAGACAAGGGCGTCTATAAGGATCCTCTTTGTATTTGTACCATGACCAAAGATCCTTTTATGAAGCTCGCCTTTAGCAAACCTCTACATTCTAAACTCAAGCAATTGACCTGTGCACCTCTGTGCCGCATTTACGCTACGTTTTCAAAACCATGGGTCCACAAGAAATTTACCTCGGCTACACCCTTAAGGATGATTTTACCCTACTCTAAGAATACCGTCATGATTTCCTATTCCGATCACTATTATGCCTTGTTCTGGCAAGATATTTACGAGAAAGGCGAGGATAAGTTGAGAGAAGTGCTTTCGTTTTACGTAGAAGAAGAATTAGGCATTCGGCCCGAGATTCTTCAAGTCAAGGTATGTTTTTGGCATTGTGGCGTTGGATACTGGAACGTTGGTACCGATAGTGAAGTTTTAGCAAAACAGTTACAGAACCCTTTTCCAAATTTTTATTTATGTGGAGAACATTACTCGGCGAAACATCAGCAATGGATGGAAGGGGCATTAGAAACAAGTAAAGCCGTTTGCGAACAGATAGAAAAAAAAAGAATCTAGGGATAGATTATGTCTCAAATCGCTTCTAGTTCTAGACTTAACAATTCTTCCGTCAACATTATTGGTGCTACCACGTCCATTAGCACGAACTTTGGCCTTTCAAAAATCGGCGTTACAGGAAACAGTTTTGACATTAGTTCATCCTCTGGCAACGTTACCTTAGGCATCACTGGTACAGGAAACGTACAGCTCGGAAATGCCACGTCCGGTACCGTTACTTTCCCTGGCACCACCACCTTTGCTACCCTTAACTCACCTGCTGCTGGTACCAACATGAGCGTAGGTGGTAACTTGACCACGGGTGTTCTTGCTCTTGGTAGCACGGCAAGCGCCTCCCAACTTTACGGAACTCTTGCTGTTCCTACCATTCTTGGTCCTACGGGCGGCAGTGCCGTGACCATTGGGTCCAATCTTGCCTCGGGATCCGTCTCTATCGGAAGTACGGCGTCCAACAACACAGTGAACATTGGTAGTGTTGGCGCGGGGTCTACCGGTACCGTCAACGTAGGCGTAAGCTCGGGAACAATTAACGTCGGGACTACCAATCCAGGAACCATCAATGTAGGAGTGGCGGGAAGCACGGCATTTATTGGCGGCACGGTCGTGATAGGGGCGACCGGGAGCGGGAATGTGACTTTGGGAAATGCCTCCGGCACGACGACGATTAATTCACAAACTACGAATATCACTGGTGGTGGTCCAACTGGTTCTATAAATATTGGTCTTAATTTAACAAATAGCAATTCTGCTCTTGTGCTTGGTAACACTAGCATGGGTCCTATTTATATTGGTCAATCCGCAACTAGAGGTGGTAATATAAATATTGGAACGGGTGGTACAGGCCAAGTATATGTCGGAAATTCAACAGCACCGTTGACATTGTCTGGTTCCACCACAACGTTTAGTTCGCCGATTACATTAGGTGCCGCTCCTACCACCGCTCAGACATCCTGTTTAGGATGTGTTATAACCGGTACAAATACGTCTTCAGCTACTTCAATTCTAACTAATACTACAACTATACTTTCTACTATTACGAATTTGCCAGTAGGAATATGGATGTTTTCTATACATGTAAATATTGTTCCAGTAAATCTTACTACAGATTATCTAGGTGTAAGATATTGTATTTCTAATACAGTTCTCCCTGGAGGAACCTTAAGTACTGCTTTTTTACTTACAGGTTCTGAAGGTACTACTTTTGTATCAACGGCTACTACACCAACTTTATCTGGATGTTCAGTTGTGTCTAATACGGTAACTACTACATACTATTTGAATGTAACTATGAATATTATAAGCGGTACAGTGACGGCAGGTAGTCTTATATATTTCAAAGCGACACGCATAGGCTAGACATTAGGTGCCGCTCCTACCACTGGGAACACTGGTGGTGGGGCATCAGGGTACACATATATTGGTAATGGAGCTGGAACACAAATTGGAGCTATAATATTTGGTACCATTAGCTCTACTACAGTTATCAACGGTGGCAGCTGTGCTACACTTACTATACCTACACCGGGTATTTATTTATTTAATTTTACTATTTCATTAGGTGGTGCTATTACTTATGGCTTTCTTTATTTGACAGGAACAAATCTATTATCTTCAAGCCAAACTATTTTTCCGTTTGGAATAAATATATCAGCAACAGGGCCTTCATCAACAGGAAGTTGTGTTATAAATGCCGTAGCAGGCACTTATGGTCTTTCAATTAATACATCAGCTGGAAGTCTAACAGCAACCAGTTATGCATATTCCTTTTTTACAGCAACTCGTATCGCATAACCAGTCATTGACTAGAATCGCTTAAAAAAATGGATTGTTATCAATGGACATGCCACAGTACTCTTGTGGCTTTTGACCATAATTGACCGGCTGATACACCCCTATCTCATTCGCCTCTTCCAACATGAACTTGAAGTTATCCCAAAAGTCCTTTTTGTGGCCTATAGACGACGTCATTAAATGCGTTAGCTCATGTAGTGCCACAAACACAAGGGTATTGAGATCAATCAATTTCATGTCGTTTTTATATTTTCGTAAGCAAAAGGCGAGCTTTTGTCCTTTATCTTCACTGTAGGCCGTGTACTCACTCGTCGGCAAGGTTTCCACGATGCGATTGGGATTAAAGTTTCGCACGAGGAGGACAACCCGAGGATCCGTAGGGAACTTTTCTTTGAGATGCGCCACGGTTTGTTTCATGCGATCGGTCGCTTCCGCTAAAAGTTCAACGCTTTCCTGTATGCGATCCGAATCGCGTACACAATATTTGTTCCCGTCTTTATGGGCAACGATACATTTCAAGTGAAAGGTATCACTGTTCAAATAGAAAATGGCTAAAACAAAGGCAATGCATGCCAATAAAAGGTACATACTATAACGCGACATTAGGTGCCGCTCCTACCACTTCCGGACACCTTGGATACGTGTTTAATGGTAGTGCTATAGGAGCTAGCTCAATAACAGATAATGCAAGAATTACATTTTCAACTATTTCATTGACAGAAAGGGGAATATATATATTAACTGCTAATGTTTTTTTGTCATTTACAACCACAACATTTACATCATTTGATATGAGAATTGCAACAGACATCAATGGTACTTCGCCTAATACTTTAGCCTCAATATATAATACATCAACACAGCCTGCGCTTACGGCCAGCAATGTTAATTATACATTGTCAGGCATTTATTCAAATACATCAACCACAACAACATTATATTTTACAGGTATATTTAGGTTTACAGGTGGCACAGTAAATTGTGAGGCTTCGTCAGGGTATCCAGAGTTTTTTAGAGCAGTGCGTGTAGGCTAAACATTAGGTGCCGCTCCTACCGCTGGGTCCACTGGATCTGCAACACAGATAGGATGTATTTATAATGCAAACCAACAAAGTACTACTAGTATTAGTGGTTCTATTACATTTGGTAATATTGTTTTACCACAAGCAGGTAATTACATTGTGACTTTAAATGTTCAATTATTATTAACAGGTGCTACACCCATATTAGCAAATCTTAATGGTATACCATCATTAACGAGTATAGGGTTTTCATATGTATATGGAGCTGCAGGTGGTTATTATCAATCTTGTAATGTATCTTATTTTATATCTGTTTCATCTTATAATACATCTAGTATTAATATAATTATTAATCCAACACAAACAACCCTTCTTACAACTGTTTATTTAAATTATTCATATATGAGAATCGCGTAACCATTAGGTGCCGCTCCTACCTCTGTGATCGGTCCAACGGGTTCACCTCCTTATTTAGGTGGAGTTATTACGGCACAGTTTCTTAATCCAACATTTACTGGTACTTCTCCTTCAACTGCCACATATGGCACGTTGACTCTTACACCTGGTGTATATATCTTAAATGCTAGTGGATTTGTAGCAGGAAATGGTGCAGTTTTTAATAATTTTTCTTCAGAACTTAGTGATGGAACTACAACATATGCAACAGCTACACCATTTGCAATATCAGGTAATACATTTACATCCAGTTATACATGGTCTGCAAACATAACTGGAATTGCAGTTTTAACAACAACCAGATCAATTAACTTCAAAATTAACATTTATCTGGCTAGTGGTAGTGTTACAAACAATGGTGTAGGTTTTTCATATAGCGCAATAAGAATCGGGTAGACATTAGGTGCCGCTCCTACCACTTCGCAGACCAGTTGTTTGGGATGTGTTGCAACTACAACATATGTTTCAAGTAGTGCAAATATTCCTACAAACGGAACGACTACAAACATGGCAAGTGTTCCGTTAACACCAGGAATTTGGATTATTACAGTTCAAGCTAATATCACTGCAACAAGTTTGGTACTAACGGATGCAAATGCTTATAGATTCAATTTATCTAATGCATCTGCAACATTTCAAGGAGGTATTTTACTAATAGGTATGCAAGGTGTGATATTTGCAAATCCAACAAGTACTACACCAACTTTAGCCGGAAGTGCAATTGTAACAGTAACAACAAATACAACTTATTATTTGTGTGCTAATATAATATCACCGTCAGGTTCAGCCACTGTTGGTACTGGTTCAATTATGAATGCGGTGCGTATTGGCTAAACATTAGGTGCCGCTCCTACCACTGGGAACACTGGTGGTGGGGCATCAGGGTACACATATATTGGTACTGGAACTGGAACACAAATTGGTTCTATAATATTTGGTACCATTAGTTCTACTACAGTTATCAACGGTAGTAGCTGTGCTTCACTTACTATACCTACACCGGGTATTTATTTATTTAATTTTACTATTTCATTCGGTGGTGCTATCACTTATGGCTTTCTTTTTTTGACAGGAACAAATCTATTATCTTCAAGCCAAACTGTTTTTCCGTTTGGAATAAATATATCATCAACAGGCCCTTCGTCAGCAGGAAGTTGTGTTATAAATGCCGTAGCAGGCACTTATGGTCTTTCAATTAATACATCAGCTGGAAGTCTAACAACAACCAGTTATGCATATTCCTTTTTTACAGCAACGCGTATCGCATAACCATTAGGTGCCGCTCCTACCACTACGAGCCACTTAGGGTATAATATACCTACCAGTTCACCAGCAACATTTTCGGGGGCAATTGCATCAGGAAGCACCGGTATAGCATACACACCAGGAATAGGATCTTCATCAAACTATTTGACACCAGGAGTTTATACTGTATCAGCATATGCATTTACATTTTTCAGTGGAACAGTGACAGCTGCAACAGTAGCGTTAAATATTGGAATAATATCATCCGCAACTACAACACCATCTGGAACAACTATACTATTTAATACATCTTTAACACCACAAGTACAAAGTGCATCATTGACAACAAATGTTTATTTCCCAACTTATACATTTACTGTAACAACCTCAAACTATTATTATTTAATGAATTATGCATCATCTGTTGCTTTAACTGGTACTTCACCAGCGGTTAATTTGGGTATTCAACTATTAGGACTTTCTAGAATAGGATAGACATGATAATCATGATATTCTTATACATTGTAATGATCCTTTTATTGTAGCATTAGAACCTACTCCGTTTGATGACATTGTTAAATAAATAGTTGTTGATGTTGTAAATGAAAATACATAAGATGTCGTCATTGCGTAATATGTTATTGAAGTGTCAGAATATTGGACAAGTGCTAAATTATTTGTATAATTTGCGGATATTGTATTAAGCCATAGAAATATTTGACCTCCTGCAAGTCCATTAGCTATTTGACCATTACCTATAACTATATATGTTCCAGGTTGTAATGATCCTGAATTACAAATATCTGTTGCTACATTTGGTGCAAGTGATATATTAGAACCGATTGTTCCAGTAACAAATCCTAATTGTCCGGAAGTGGTAGGAGCGGCACCTAATGTCTAGCCTATACGTGTTGCTTGAAAAAAGGAAAAAAGAGGTACAAATGCTGCTGTTGCTGGTCCACCTGTCCAAGTTACAGTACTTAATGAATAAGTTGAAACAGTGCAAGATATAACACAAGAACCACATATATTGAATGCACCAGTAGTGTTTGCCGGACCCCCTTGAAAAAATGTATTTGCAACTGGCTTCCCTGTTCCTACTAATTGACATGAACAAGAAGTTACTATAGATCCTACACTATTCCAATCACAGCTAAAATTAAAAAGATAAACACCTGCTGTTGATATAGATAAACTTACTTGTGCTGCGGTATCTCCATTTGTAGTGGTTCCATTATATGTGTAAGCACCAAATACACTGCCAAGGTGGCTCGTAGTGGTAGGAGCGGCACCTAATGTGCGAGAAAACCTCTTAAACGTATCCCCACTAACCACCGTAATGATCCCCTTTATTTATAAATACATGCCTAACTCTGTAGACGAGTTTGAACTGGATTCCAAATCGTCTCTTTCCTACCAAACCAACGTCCTCCTTCTCGGTCCGGAACGATCCGGCAAAACCACCCTTGCCTCCCTCCTCGTCAAGGACATTGACCCCGACCAAGTTCTTTTCATCAATGTCCTCAAAGAACAGGGCATACAGTATTACCGTAACGAAGTGAAAACCTTTTGTCAATCTACGACCAATAAAAAGATCATCGTAGACGGCTTAGATGAAATGAATGAACAAACGCAACAAATTTTTCTCAATTATATGGAAACGTACGCGGGTATTCAATTTATTGTGACGGGAACCAATCCTCAAAAAATCATGGAAAGTATTTATTCTACCTGTATGGTGATTCGCCTGAAACCAGTCAGCGATGCTTATCTGCACGCCTTTGTAGATCGCGTATGCGCCGAAGAAAACATCCATGCAGACCCTGCGGCCAAGGATTACCTCGTTTCGCTCACACGACCCTCCATCAGGTCCATGCTGAATTATTTGGAAAAGTATAAGATACTCGGACTTCCGCTTACAGTCGCCCACCTTCGGCAAACCAATACGGATATTCCCTTTACCTTACTGGAAACCTTTTTTGCAGCCGTTGAGAGAGGCGATAAAAAAGAAGCCCAATGTATCTTATCGTTGTATCAAGATGGTTATTCCGTGATGGATACGCTAGATGCCTGCTACGAGTACGTTAAAGTTTCTTCCATGCCAGACTTGGCCAAGTATAAGTATATCAAGATCATTTGCAAGTATATCGCCATTTTCAACATGATACATGAACATCCATTGGAACTTTTCTTCTTCTTGGAAGATTGTATTAACATTTCCAGTGATTCTCGCAATTGACGCAGGTAACAAAGGTCGTCATGGGTTCATCGGCGGAACGAGTCTGTAGCTGGTAGTACATGCACTTGTTCCCCTTACATTTGAAGCAAGTAAAATCGGTGGTATTCGCGGCCAGTGTGTTGGAAAATAAATGTTCTTCACGTTTTTCTTGACGATGCATCATGTCTTTCCATTTGGCCAAATTTAATTCGTGAACGGGCCGAAACGCAATCAGATGGGCATCTTCCATGTGATTGATGACGTGGGTTACGTTGTACAGAAGCGATTTCATTTTAGAGAGATAGATTTCGCAGAAGAGAGGATTGGACCATTGCTTGACGATTTTCTTTTCGGTGGCGGTTTGGATACTGTAATTGTAGACGCCGATTTCAATGTTTTCGCTTAGTGTTTCGTTATCTAGTTTGCTGGACAAGGCCAGGCGAAATTTCTTGCGAAGGAGAGCGGGTTCTACAATCGTCTGCATTGGTATATCAACCCTATTTGCTTTTAAAATCAATTTTTAAATATGTACTCAATACAAAAGTAACTGATCTAAAAATAATATGACAAAACTAATATTCAATCATAAATATATAATCACGATAGATGGAACGAATAAAACATACTATGGAACATGTCTCTGTCCCGTGACATATTTATTTGATGTTATTATATTGTACGATGTTTTAAATATAGGATTAAAACACTTTTCAGAAAAAGATCATTTTGTAGATACGCACGCTAAGATGGATTAACTCAATAAAGGCAGTAAACATGGTAGTATTGGTTACAGAGAATCATAAAGAAAGGTGGCAAGACACGTTCGGTTTCTCTAAAAGAACACACTTACAGAAGGCAAAGATGTATATATTTTTAATCATAATTTTCTATCTTTTTCCATCGGTACGTATAACGTCGCGGTGGAAAGACCCGATCGTTTCTAGATAACCACAATATATTTTTTATTGACGAGTTTTGTGTTTTACCCATGACTTACCACGTTTGCCGGTCACCAACTTCCAAATCATCTATAAATTTCATTATGATTGGATTCTTTTTAAATGTAATCCGCTATAGATTATAAGGTTCCTCTTCCAGTTCATTGTCGGACACGACAAATCCATCCTTGAGGTATCCGTGGCTAAACTCTCCCTCCACCACCTCCTCTTCTTCGTCTTCGGTTTCAATGTCCTCAAATTGCATCACCCCCTCATAATATTCATTCCACATTTCAGGTGTCAAATCACCAGACGTATTGACAAGGAGACAATCCCCGAAGTAGAGTGCAGAGTCAACTGGTGGTGGGAACTCATACTTGTTCTCGGTACCGGCCTTGCCTCTCTTCTTGGCGTACAATTGAATGTCATGGGTCAATGTCTTCCAGGTATGCTGGAGACTTCCGTACGACTTGTAGCCGGACGGCTTAGACTCCATGGTCAAATCGCCATTGGCGTGAACCACAACGACACTCATCTACGTAACAAACACACGAACCTTTTAAATACTTTTGTTATTAAAAGGTATTAAATAGAAAGAGTCAATCTATCTATGGAACACTTTACGGTATATCAATGTCCGCATCCCAAATTTCGGGTCGGGAGAGATAACGACGGTGGCTACGTGATTGCATCGTTACCGGGTCTCTACGATCTTTGCTTGTCAGGTGGGGTGCTGGACGATATTAGTTTTGAAGAACATTTCGTCACGATTTATCCAGTAGATTGTTACGCATTTGACGGAACGGTAGATACTATCAAGACAAAGCATGTGAACTTTGTCAAGAAAAATTTAGCGGCAGAGACCACGGATACCACGACGAATTTGCACGAGTACATGGTAGATGCAAAAAACGTGTTTTTAAAGTTGGATATTGAAGGACATGAATTTCGTGTTCTTCCAGCGATGATAGAGCGCGGGGATATACATAAGGTGAAGCAGCTGGTGTTGGAAATGCATACACCGGCAGACATTCAACTCGCACCGGATTACTATTATGGTCTCTCGGACATTACGAATGAAACCATGTTCAGTATGATGAAAGAGTTGACCAAGACACATACGATTGTACATTTTCATGCGAATAATGCACCGCCGATGCAGAAGATTCATGGTGTAGATGTACCGCACGTATTTGAGCTAACCCTCATTCGGAATGATTATGTAGCGCAACGCCGCCTGAATCCAGAGCCATTTCCTACAAGACTGGACATGAAGAATATGCCGGGTAAGCCAGAATATTATTTTGCTGGATTCCCCTACTCTACTTAGGTATGTATTTTAAGAATCTCTCTTCATATTCACGCGTACCGGGTTTTAGTACGCCATGTAAGCGATTGTTTTCTTCGCGCATATCGTCCAACGTTTGCTGCTTGCCGTAACATTGAAGAACGAACCGTTTGAGAATTCCCTTTTGTTTGAGCCGATTTTCCTGTTGTACTTTGAACAGAACGCTGGATAAACATAACAAACGATTTTCATCGTAGTACTCACGATCGGCGTATAGGAAGGCCAAGTAGTAGCTGAGTAAAGTATCAATGGAACCAATTTTAAGGGATTTTCCGCCTTCGTCAATGACGTTGTAGCTGTGGCATGCGGTGGGTTCGTAGACAAAGGCAACGTACTCGTCGTCTACGGCAATGGAATAATGGGCGGAAACGAGTTCGCCGATGCCTTCGTGTTCTTTCATGGTCACGTTATACCCGGCCTTTTTCAACACCGCTACTACTTTTTTAGCAGACTCTAACGGTTTCAAGGAAAGGACGTCAAAGTCGGGTATGTTTTTCAGTTGAGGGACTTTGGTATAAGTGGTGTACATGGCGTTGGCGTATCCACCGATGAAGACGACCCCTTCGTCTACAAAGACCTGTTTGACCAAGGTAAACAGTTCGGGTTCGTCGCGTCGGGAGGAGAAGCGGCGTTGTTGTTCACACTTTTTATGGACGAGAGGATAATGTTTGTTTAGCAAGTTGAGCCGTTTTAGAATTTTCTCCCAGCGGGATATGTCACCCATGGGTCTAGATAATTCTAAAAACATGGATTGACGTAAAAAGTTAGCGGGAGCGTACCGTATGCGATCTCTTACAATGGCCGTTTTTAAAATGGACCCGTAAAGTTCAGGATGCAAGTACGTAATGTCAGCAATCCCCATGTGATTGACAAAGACCTTGTAGGTACCGTGGTGGACGCCGGATTTCGCCTCTACGTCTTCAAATCCTTTAGATACGTAAAGATCGGCAAGTTTTTTGGCGAGTTCAAAAGCGTTGGGGCTAAAAAAGTCGTAATCGGGTAATTCGTAATCGTAATCGTAGAATTGATCTTCTTTGGGAAGAATGTTATTGATGGCGGTGCCACCGTAGACGATACATTTATGTTTGGAAATGAACCCTTCTACGATGCGAATAATTTTTTTGGTTTCGGGAGAACGTAAAAGCTCGCGTCCCTGAATACGTTCGGATTTATCAACGGAGGCGCGTAGAATGGTGAGTTCACATTCTTCAAAGGATAAATTCTTACACATAGTATAGATGCAGACAAGAAAACAATAAATGAAAAAGAGGTGGACGAAGAATCATTGTAGAAAGACGAGTATGATTTGTAAAATATCGGTACCTACTTATCCGTGTGACGATGATAAAAGAGTACTATAATTTTGCGAGATGGCCGTTTTAATAGTCCCAAATAGTATGGATAAAGGAGAAGCGATAGACAGAGTATCCGAAGGACCTTACGCCTATAATGCCCTTTCAGATGAACTTAGGGAAGATAGAGACGTAGCCATGGCTACAGTAACTCATATGGGGTTTATGTTATATGATATGGAAATATTTAAAGGAGACAAAGAGATAGTTATGGCTGCAGTGATGAATGATGGAACGGCGATCCAATTTGCATCTCCCGAGTTAAAAACAGATAAAGAAGTGGTGATGGCTGCTGTAAGGAATAATGGCTCGGCATTACATTTCTTACCTGCATTCAAAAAAGATCCAGAATTGATTAAACTTGCGATCAACCATGGTTATGTACCTACAAAAAAACAACAGGCAATACTAGTAGAACACGAACGACAGGTAATGGTAGAACGTGAACAATCGTCCATGGCATTACATAACGCAGATGCTGATTCGTTACCCTTTGATGTGTTTGACCAAGGAGTAAGAGCGAATGTAGAAGAAAGATATAAGAATCCGGAAGCAAGAGATACCCTAATCAACAGTAAAGTCGGTATATTGAATAATCAAGGAGCCGAATTTGGTGAACAATTCATGGGTAGAATACGTAGGAGTGGAGTAAACGTGTTGGATCGTGGCAAATATCCTGGTGAAAATCCTTTTGGTGGTACGCGAAAACGAACCAAACGAACCAAACGAACGAAACGGCGTTAACATTTTTCATTCATTATAGTATGAGTAGACAAAGTGCGTTGGCAAAATTAAAAAAGGAAGGATATTTGTTAAGGGACATGCCCCAATACCAGGGAGACAAAGAGCTCGTGTTAGCAGCAGTAAAAGATTATGGACTTGCATTGAAACAAGCATCACCTGCCCTACAGGCTGACAGACAAGTAGTCATGGCAGCAGTAAAGAATAATGGAATGGCCATAGACTATGCATCACCTGCCCTACAAAAGGATAAAGCAATCATGAAGGCAGCAAGGGCACAGGAAAAGGCACTGGATGATGCGATGAATAAAAAGTATTCTATCAAAAAGGGTGGGAGACGGACAAGGCGATCTAGAGTCTAAACAGTTTTGTTTTCATAGTTCTTCGTCTACCACCACGTACTGCAAAATAATCTTTCAAGGCCGCACTTTTGATACCATGATACATATGACTTGCGATCAAATTCCTTTCTGGAAACGTCGGTAGAATAAAGCGAATCAATCGTAAAAATTGTTGTCTATTATAAGAGGTCAGATCATCCCCAAACACATGCGCTACTTCACTTACTGGACATGCAGTGGGGTTATTGGTAAGGATGATAATGTTTGCTTTTGTGCGTTTGAAAAAGGATTTCAAGAATGCTATTCTAGCGTGTCCACCTAGAATAACATGACATACGTCTTGTAATCGCATACCGATATCTTCAAAAGTATAGTGACTCCATGGCATTCGTATGCCTTCTACTACGGATAATGTTTTATCCCAATCCAATACAATGGTCGTTGCATGCGTTACCATAGCAGCGTGTTCTTTTTGAAATCCTCTATTCATTTCGGTTTCATGAAAATAAGGATTTCCTTGAAATTCACGAAAATCTCTTTGTACGGGTCTAGGATCAATGAGAATACAGGTAGACGAAGGAAAAGCGGTTTGAATATCTTGTATATTTGCAATTTGATCATCAAAAAAGAACATATACTGGCTTTTGATAAAATCATAATGTATGGAGTATTTAGCATTCGCAGCAGATGATTATGATGATATTGTTGAAATGCTTAAACCATTTGATAAAATTCCACCCTCTTTTATACGTCATAGAAATGCATTGACTGAGTTTTTATCCATTAGTACATTGACGGCAAAAGCAAAAACGGATGAATATTTGATACCACAAGAGGATTCCTGTACCGTACGTCCTCTAGATCAATGCGAAATAGATGAACAATGTAAAGTGTATAAAGATAAATGTGTACAACCTTCACGAATAAAACCATTTCGTGAATTATCAAAAGAAATGGGAAATCGTATTCAAGGTAAATTTACAATGGATTCATTTGATTTTATTATACATGATTCTGGAAATTACTATAAATTAATCATCTCAATGACCACGAAAACATTATATGTTGTCTTTAGTTCTGGTTCTTATATTCGTGATTTTGAACAATATCATTTACAAAAACTCATAGGGACTCTTTTACAAACGGATCCATATTTTTCAGTAGTGTTATGTGGGCATTCTATGGGTGGTGCACTTGCATTGAAAACGGCAGAATTAATCGCAATCCACCATCGTTCTTTTTTTGAAAAATGTTCAGTAATAGCTCTTGCACCCTTTCCTGCTTTAGAAACCGATATTTTATTTGAAATAGATCCTGCAAAAATACGTGTCTACTTTACTGCGGTGAAAGTAAAGGATCATGTCTATGTAGATCCATGGTATTTTAAAAATGATGCAAAACGAAGACAGTATGTACCATTTACATTATTACTATTAGATAAAAAGGTAAAAGAAGTAGTGACAACGGAGTTTCATCCAACGAATGAATTTATCGTAGAACGGT
>Ga0214919_10001520_pt1 | contig 37709 bp, 34 predicted proteins | sample LL1503_MetaG_FD_177994 | JGI IMG/M metagenome (GOLD analysis project Ga0214919, IMG submission 177994) | Freshwater microbial communities from Lake Lanier, Atlanta, Georgia, United States - LL-1503 | ecosystem: Environmental > Aquatic > Freshwater > Lake | place: USA: Georgia | collected...
TATGGCAAAAAGGTCAAAGGCATTGAGCGCAGCACCTTTTTGATCGGCGCCGATGGCCTTTTGAAAGAAGAATGGCGCGGCCTGAAGGTGCCCGGCCACGTGGAAGAAGTTTTGAACGCCGTCCGGGCACTCAAAGTCGATGCATAGGCAGGGGTTATCAGTCACCCAACCATTGAATATCACAGAGATTACATTGGCTATAAAAGTTTACACGGCGCCAATCACGTCGTAGCCCATAGACCAAAAAATGAAAATTACAGTAATCGGTGCCGGATATGTTGGCTTGGTCGGCGGTACATGTTTGGTTGAAGCGGGAAACAGTGTTCTCTGTCTGGACCTTGATAAAAAAAAAATAGGTATCCTAGAAGAAGGCCAAATACCCATTTTTGTTCCAGGCTGGCTCGGCATGGTTCGTCGAAACGTCGAAGCCGCTCGATTCAAATTCACCACTGACGTTGAGGACGCCGTTGCCCACAGATCCATCCAGTTTATTGCGACTGGTACCCCATCCGATGACGATGATTTTGCTGATCCTCAGCACGTCATTGCGTCCGCTCGCAGCATCGGCAGACACATTACGGACTACAAAGCCATCGTCGAAAAATCCACCGTTCCCGTAGGCACCGCCGACAAAGTGCGCGTTGCCATCGCTGAAGAACTTGCTGCCCGGGAGTTGAAGATTCTGTTCGGTATTGTTTCTAACCCGGAATTCCTCAAAGAGGGGCTGCGATTGAGAACTTTATGCGTCCTGACCGTATCGTCGGCGGTGCTTACGATGATCGCGCGACTAGCCTCATGCGCACCCTCGATGCACCGTTTCAGCGCAACCATGAACGTTTTATCATTATGGACGTCCGTTCCGCGGAACTTGCTAAGCACGCAGCCAATGCCCTGCTGGCAACCTGGATCAGCTTCATGAAGGAATTGGCCAATTTGGCTGAAAGCCTCGGAGCAGACATCGAATCTGTCTGCCAGGGCATCGGCTCGGACCCACGTATTGGTTACCACTTTCTCTATCCAAGGTGTGGTTGCGGCGGATCCTGTTTTCTCAAAGACGTTAAGGCGTTGATCAATACCGCCGCTGGGCATGGCCACGACCTCAAGGTCCTAAACGCTGTAGAGGCGGCTGATAATTTGCAAAAGCACGTCCTCACTCAGAAGGTCAAAGCCCGATTTGATAAGGAGTTTACTGGCAAGCATTTCGCCATCTGGGGGTTGGCCTTGAATCCGAACACTGACGACATGCGTGAAGCGCCTAGTTGTGAACCCATCGACGATCTCCTGACCGCCGGTGCCACCGTCACAGCCTTCGACCCCGAAGCAATGCATGAGACTTGCCGTGTCTATGCTAGCGAGACACGCCTCACTCTTGCAGATACACCCATCAACGCACTCAATAAAGTTCAGCCGGCTGAAGCGCTTTTGATTGTCACTGAGTGGAAGGTCTTTCGCAGCCCAGATTTTGACGATATCAAATCCAAGTTAAAGACGCCTGTCATTATTGATGGTCGTAACTTGTATCAAGTTAACGAAGTAACCCTGCATGGCTTGGAGTACTACCCCATTGGCAGAAAACAAAGCGAGTACTCCCTCGGAATTCCTTCATGAAAGTGCTTGTCACAGGCGCCGCCGGCTTTATCGGCATGCATGTTGCCCAAAAATTATTAAATCGTGGAGATAGGATTGTTGGTATTGATAACCTGAACGATTACTACGATCCTCAACTCAAACATTCAAGACTTGCTCAACTAGAGCCATACTCAGATTTTCGATTTGAGAGACTGGACGTGGCAGACCGTTCAGATATGGCCAACCTTTTTAAACGCGAGCAGTTCGACCGTGTCGTGCACTTGGCCGCTCAGGCTGGTGTCCGTTATTCACTCCAGAACCCGTATGCTTATGTTGATAGCAATCTCACTGGATTTGTCAACGTGCTGGAGGGGTGCAGACATCATCTTGTGAAGCATCTAGTTTATGCCAGCAGCTCCAGCGTTTATGGCGGTAACATCAAAATGCCGTTCTCTGAGAGCGACCCGGTGGACCACCCCGTCAGTCTCTATGCAGCCACAAAAATTGCTAACGAGCTGATGGCTCATAGCTACAGCCATCTGTATGGGCTACCAACGACTGGGTTGCGCTTCTTCACTGTCTATGGCCCATGGGGGCGGCCCGACATGGCGTACTTCCTTTTTACCAAGGCTATCCTAGAAGATCAGCCCATCAACGTTTTCAATCATGGAGACATGAAGCGTGACTTCACATACATCGATGACATTGTTGAAGGCGTCGTGCGTGTGCTGGATCGCTCCGCAACACCGATGCACGGCTCGCATGTTCCATGCCGTGTCTTTAATATTGGTAACCATCAGCCAGTTCAACTGCTTGACTTCATCGCTTGCATAGAAGCCAGTCTGTGCAAGAAGGCTCAAAAGCGACTGTTGCCAATACAGGATGGTGACGTACCAGCCACTTATGCCGATATGAGCGCCTTATCGGATTGGGTTGGATTTCGTCCAGCGACGACTGTGAAGCAGGGTCTCAATAAGTTTGTTAGTTGGTACGCCAGTTACTACTACAAAAGTGGTCGCGTCTAGTGATGTTAAAACGTTACGGGCGATTTTTTAAGGAAGGTTTCTGGATTATCCTCGGTCAGGTGATGACGGTATCTGGATCTTTGGTCGGCGTGCGTTTGTTAACAGAGTTTCTTTCACCAAGTTCTTATGGTGAGCTTGCACTAGGAATGACCATTGCCACATTAGTCAACCAAACCATATTGGGCCCATTGGGTGGAGGAATAATAAGATTATATGCTCCAGCTATTGAATGTGGAGATCTTTCTTGTTATTTGAATGCCGCAAAGAAATTGGTGTCATATGCAATTGGAATCATCATAGTAATATCTATTTTTTCTGCTTTAGGCTTAACAATTGCAGGGCAAATAAAATGGGTAGCTATTACTACAATCGCTTTGTTATTCGCTGCACTTGGTGGCTGCAACGCGATCCTCAATTGCATTCAAACTGCCGCGCGTCAGCGGGCGATCGTTGCACTTCATCAGGGCGGAGACAGTTGGCTGAGATCGCTAGTTGGAGCAGGTTTTTTGCTTTGGCTAGGGGCAACGAGCACGGTGGCTATGATAGGCTATGCCTTTGCAACCTTATTGGTTCTTGGCTCGCAAGTCTTTTTCATCCGAAATATAAGTGCCAGCAATATAACCAATGTAAGCGGAGAAAAGAATTGGGACAAAAAAATATGGGAGTATTCATGGCCAATTGGAATTTTTGGTATTTTTACTTGGATGCAAATGACTTCCGATCGCTGGGCATTACAAATGTTCACAACAACGAATGAGGTTGGAAATTATGCCGTGCTCTATCAATTAGGGTTTTATCCCATATCATTAATCACCGGAATGGCGATGCAGTTTTTGATTCCAATATTATTTCAACGCGCAGGTGATGCAAGCGACAGTTCGCGCATTGATGGCGCAAATAAATTAAGTTGGTACCTAGCTTGGACAGCCCTTGGATTGACCGGTTTGATTTTTTTAGTCACACTTTTATTCCATGAGTTAATATTCCGAATTCTCGTGGCTGAAGAATACAATACTCTTTCTTACCTGCTGCCTTGGATGATTCTCGCAGGTGGCGTTTTTGCTTCTGGGCAATCCTTGGCGTCTAGCCTACTGGCTCAAATGAAAACACGCGAGATGATGGTTGCAACTATTGCTACGGCGCTGTTTGGCGTAGTATTAAACTTTTTGGGCGCATATTGGTATGGTGTAACAGGTATAGTCGCATCTGGTGTTTTGTTTTCCACGATGTATTTTATATCTATGGTTGTACTTGTAAAAGGAACGAATAAATAATGTTTTTGTTGAAGCGGATAATTTTATTACTTAAACCTCTTGTTAGTCAATTTCCACGTGTTGCCGCGCTTTATCGAGGAATGCGGGATCAATTGGATAGTATGGAAGAGCCGCAAACAACCCCTTGGGGCTTTAAATTGGCAGGTAATTCGGCGATGGCGCAAGGGCTATTTGAGCCCACAGAAACTGAGTTAGTCAGAAGGTTGCTCAATGATGTTGACATCATGGTCAATGTTGGTGCAAACGTTGGTTACTACTGCTGTCACGCACTAAGCATGGACAAACCAGTGATTGCGTTTGAGCCGATGGAAAGAAACCTTCGCTACTTATGCAAAAACGTTAAGGCTAATAATTGGGACGGAGTAGAAATATTTCCCATCGCATTGTCAAATCATATTGGCGTATTAGAAATATATGGGGGTAATACCGGGGCATCAGTCGTTAAAGGATGGGCTGGGACAGCTGAAAGCTATAAGACTCTCGTACCTTGTTCTACCATGGATGTTGTACTCAATACTCGCCTGCAAGGGAAAAGGGCACTCATTATCATCGACATTGAAGGTGCAGAAAAGTGGATGCTTGAGGGTGCAAGCATCATGCTTGACAATAATATGATGCCGATATGGATTATTGAGATTGCGTCCAAAGAGTTGCAGCCTCAAGGTATAAAGATAAATCCTAATTTTAAGAGGACGTTTCAAATGTTCTTTGAGCGTGGGTACCAGGCATTCGATTTTGAGCAAAAAATGAAACCAATAATCTCTGAGGATATTGAGAAAGTAATTAAGGGTGAACTTGATTTTAATAGTAACAACTTTTTATTTTGCAAGCCTCAATAATAGAACTGCGGTTGATAAAGCCTGAATTAATGTTGGTAATGTTTTAATCTGCTGTGGTTTGAGGCGCACAAGATAATGCATAAGATGATTTTTAAAGATTTTCGTTATAATGTCAAGGCAATTTTGCGCGCTATTCCCTTTCTTGCTGCGGTCAATAGTACCTTGAAGGCGCGCCGGCTTCGTACAGGCCTAAATAGTTTGGCGAATTACTACAAGTATCAAGCAGAGAAACATGTATTTCGATATCAAGAACAGGAGGCCATCGATGAATTTCGGCGGCGACAGCTAAATTTAAATCCTGATCATCGTTCCAAAAAACCTGGTGATCTCAGGATTTTTTGGGTTGGCGCGAATAGAGATCAAGACGAATCCGGTTTTCTTCAGGCTTTGAGGCGTTTCGGTACGGTAATTGAATTCCAAAACTGGAAGGGCAGTTACGGCCAGTGGTATTGGGATTCGCTTGGCCGCGTCCGAATTTACGATACAGCAATCACCGCATTGAATAACCGCGCCCTGAAACTACAAATTGAAACTGCGCTGAAGGTTGGAGCCGTCGATTTTATAATGGGGCAAATGTGGGCAAACTTTATTTCAAAAGAGGCGCTTGGCTGGGTGCGCAGCCTTGGAATTCCTGTCATAAATATTTCAATGGATGACCGCTTGCCAGATAACTGGAGGCGCGCTCAGGATGGGGTTCGTCTCGGCGCAATCGGTTTGGCCACAGTGACAGATATGGTATTGACTACCTCCTCAGAGACCTGCGCTTGGTACGGTGTTGAGGGTTGCCCGGCAGTTTTCTGGCCTCTTGCCAGTGATCCATCTGTATTTAGCCCAACTGGGGAGTCTGGGCGAAACATTGATGTACTTTTTATCGGTAATAAGTACGGTATTCGAGAAGGTATTATTCGGGAGTTAAGCATGCGGGGGGTCAATGTCGAATGTTACGGCGCAGGATGGCCCAATGGGCCTGCTACTGCTGAACATTCTGCGGCGCTATTCAAACGTGCACGAATTATTTTGGGGGTTGGCACAGTAGGGCACTGTGAAGATGTATTTACACTGAAATTGCGTGACTTTGATGCACCGATGTCGGGCGCCCTTTACTTGACGCATCGTAATGCCGATCTTGCCCGACTCTATCAAGAGGGGGTCGAGATCGAATGCTACGCTACACCTGAAGAGGCTGCGCGCAAGATTCATCATTATTTGGCGCGTCCGGCAGACCTGTCGCGAATTGCGAAAGCGGGACATGCAAAAGCTCTTTCGCGAGATACATGGGTTTGCAGGCTGGAAGAAACCTTTTCTCGCCTTGGTTTAACAGATGGCCCTGCGCGCGTTACTGCTTCATCGGGCTCCCGCTTTAGTACAAGATAAACTAATAGGAACATCATGAAACTAGCTGGAACAAACAGCGATCAAGCTCGAGTAGATTGGGTGGCGAAGGCCCTAATGTCAATTCCCAACGGATATCGAATATTGGATGCTGGGGCTGGCGAGTTAAGGCTCAAACCATATTGTGCTCATTTGGACTATGTATCACAGGATTTTTGTCAATATGAAGGTAAAGGCGATGGCAACGCCTTGCAGACGGGTGCATGGGACACTACGCGAATTGACATTGTCTCAAATATCGTTTCGATTCCTGTTCCCGATGAATCGTTCGATGTGGTTTTGTGTTCCGAAGTGCTCGAACACATTCCGGATCCTGTTGCCGCCATTAAAGAGTTTGCACGAATCTTGAAACCCGGGGGTACGCTGCTCGTAACGGCCCCATTTTGCTCACTCACACACTTTGCGCCTTATCATTTCGCATCAGGATTAAATCGTTACTGGTACGAGGAGCATTTGCCTGCCATGGGGATCAACATCAACCAGATCACCCCCAATGGTAACTGGTTTGAATTTGTCGGGCAAGAACTGAGCCGTGCCCGGCTCGTCAGCAGAACTTACTCCTCCGTCTTTTTTGGTTGGCTTATGCTAGCTGCCTCGATTCCTTTACGCATGATGCTGTCCATGCTAAGCAAAAAGGATCGTGGCAGCAGTGAGTTGCTGTGTTACGGATACATGGTGTGTGCGCAGAAGTCGTTAATATTAAGCGGTTCAGCGCAGGCGTAGCGTGACGTTATCCAACAAACTGTTTCTGTTGCTGAAGTTTCGGTTGGCTGCTTTGGGTTCGCTCGGCATGAACTCGACATTTGCAATATTTACATTCCCGCTTCCTCGTTTACATGATCTTGTTTATACTTTTTCTAAAAAGTAACCGCATATGATTTTAGTATTTGGAATTCTTTTATCAATATTTGTTATATTAATGATTGGTTTTCAAACGTTTGAAAGTTATCGTCGGCATCGTTCTTTTATAACGCCTTGGACTCTGTATTTATTAGTGTCCATTATTGATATATATGCTTCAGGTATACTTTTTCTTGTACAAGAAATTCCTGAACAAGCTCCCTACGTTGTCCCTTTTTCTAAAGAAGATTTAGTGATTGCATTAACATGGTTCACGATTTCTATTCCATTTTGGGCAATCGGATATCTCAGTACTCGACAGAATTGGGGCAGAAAAACAATGCCAAAAGCCGTGCAGTGGAGTCTGAACATTCCGCGTTTATATGTGTTTTTAGCGCTAAGCGGTGGATGGTATGTCACCTACCTGTTGGTTGATATTGCCAACAATGGCTCAGTTGTTGAGTATTTTTTGTTCAAAGCGCAGAGAAATTATGGCTCACGTGTCGAGTATACCAATGGCACGGAGGCAATACTTTTCCAACTAGCGCCAATTATGTTGACAATTTTTTCCATGCTCGTTGGGGTTCTATTTTTTCTCAGAAAGAGATACGCCCAACCTTTTTTATGGGGTGTGATACTTCCTGTAGTCGGATGGCTGTTCATCGCAACTACGTTTTTTAGAGGAAGTCAAATTGGCTACTTTTTGGCGTTGTCTGTTCTTGAGTGGCAGCGGAGAGTGAACGCACGCAGATTAGAGTTAGACGCCGTATTAATAGAAAAAAAAGCATCCAGAAAAAGCAAAAGGTCTAACGTGTTCGTTTTGATTCTGCTGGGCGCTGTTTTATTTATTTCTTATGGAACAATTCGAAATTACTACAATTCCGGTTCAGATAGTCAAGACAATCAACTCAGTATCAATGAGTCATTGTTAACCGAAGGTGTTAGGTTGATTCGAGGAGAGGGCTTGATTGGGTTCACAAGGATAATAAATGCGTATCCAAACTCCGTAGATTATTTGTTGGGGAAAACATATTTAGACATGATATTATTAATCATTCCGAGATCAATCTATACTAGTAAACCTGAATGGTATGGAGTGAGTGATATCAGTCGTGGTATGGGAGGCCCAGATACCACGCAGGATGCCGTCACAGTACCTGGTGAAGCATATGCAAACTTTGGTCCTATCGGCTTATTTTTAGTCGTAATCTTTGGGGCCTTATATGGTTTTTTCGACAGGCACAAAAACCATCCACGTTATAGGTATGCATATGCATTCATTGTAATCCCATCTATTTTTCCGCTTTTTTGGATGTCATTTACAGGATTGATTAATAATATGCAAGCACTTCCCTTCGCGATGGTTGTACTGGCGTTGGTTGTGCAAAGAAGGTATCTAACGCCGCTGACTGTAAAGATGAGGAAAACAAGTAATGCGTATTAAATACTATATGTATTCGATTAGGGAAGCATCAGCAGATAAGCACTTAATGGTTATGCGGCGCATGATGGGCGGCTCGTCATTATTAACGGCGAGGAGCGTCTAGTGTGCGGCATATACGGCATTGCCAATCGTGACGCGGAAGTTGACAAGAATTTTCTGACCCGCCGGCGAGATTCGCTTGCTCATCGGGGTCCTGACGACTCTGGCTTGTGGATGAGCCCCGATGGTCGAGTAGCGTTGGGGCATCGCCGTCTTGCCATTATCGACCTTTCTCCGGCAGGGCATCAACCCATGACGAGCGAAGACCGTCGCTATGTGGTCGTGTTTAATGGCGAAATCTACAATTTCTGCGAGCTTAAGCGCGAATTACAGCAACAGGGGTATCACTTTCGTACCGAAAGTGATACCGAAGTCATGCTGGTTGCCTACCGAGCGTGGGGGGAGTCTTGCCTCAGCCGCTTAAATGGCATGTTCGCTTTCGTTATTTACGACCGAGGGGACGATGTTTCACCGGCCTCATTATTTTTTGCCCGAGACCGCGTTGGTGAAAAACCTTTCTACTACATACACACAAATTCAACCTTTCAATTCGCCTCCGAACTCAAAGCGCTAGATCATTCAAGGCAGATCAACCTGCATTCGTTGAATCATTATCTTTCTTTAGGCTATATCCCTGCGAATATGTGCCTGTTCGAGGGAGTTCAAAAGCTGCCACCTGCGCACTGCGGAAGACTCGATTTGAAAACCGGTGATTTGGAAATTCACCGGTATTGGGAACTACCAAAAAATGGTCCTGACGCTAAACTTGATGGAGCGCCATTGGCCCAGAAGGCTGGGGAGTTGATAGAAGATTCCGTGCGTCTCCGTTTGGTCGCGGATGTTCCCGTGGGCGTCTTGCTATCTGGTGGACTCGATTCGAGCTTAGTGGTCGCCGCTGCCGCGCGTGTCAGCAGTGCGCCTGTGGAAACGTTCACTATCGCGTTGCCGGGGTCATCGCTCGATGAGGCGCACCATGCCCAAAAGGTGGCGAGTTTTTTTGGCACCCGACATCATGTGCTGCCAATTGACAAGCCCAGTTTGAATCTGCTTGATGGACTGGCGCTCTTCATCGATGAGCCTATTGCAGACTCATCCATTCTTCCGTCCTGGTTGGTGTTCGGTATGGCACGTAAGCATGTGACGGTTGCCCTCGGTGGTGACGGAGGCGATGAATTATTTGGCGGCTATTCCGACTACACGACAAGTATGGCGGATGCGCGGCGCTGGGGTGCGATACCACCGCCGGTGATGCGCGCCGTGGCCGCTGCGGCATCTTTTCTGCCTGCTGGGGTTCGGGGTCGGAACCGTTTAGCCTCCTTGCGGGGTGGCCCCTTTCAACAACTCATCTGGGGGCGGCCATATTTCGACAGCCGGCTTCGGCGCAGGCTTTTGAAGGAGGACGCAGCAGGCGAGTTAGGAGCTGGCCTGGAAGCTCCCGAGCATTTCCTTCTCGACCTATTTCATCAAGGTACTGATCCACTGGACAGCATGACCCGTACTCACTTCGGCAGTATTCTTCCTGACGATTTTCTAGTGAAGGTAGATCGTGCCAGCATGGCGCACAGTCTGGAGGTGCGCGCCCCCTTCCTTGACCATCGGCTCATTGAGTTTGCTTTTGGTCAAGTTCCTTCGCATTGGAAAGTACAGGGGAGTGAGTCTCGGCGCCTGGAGCGTTTGCTCGCCAAACAATGGCTGCCGCCGGATTTGGACATCAACCGAAAGCAAGGTTTTTCTATCCCGATCAATGAATGGCTTCGCAATGAAGGAGAGCGGAGTTTGATGGCCCGGATGGAGGGCCTGCCTGACGTGATTAACCTTGACGCAGTTCGTCGCCTGGTGCGCGGCCATCTTGCGGGCCGCGCAAATGGGGGGCGTTTATTTGCACTCATCATGCTGGCTATGGCCATGAGAAACATTCAACCATGAATCAAACACCACTGCTGAAGAGTTGCGCCCTGGCTTGCAATCGCGACGACTTGCTTACCCCGCTGTAATCCCCATCCCATGTCTTACATCGATAGATCTATCCACATCCTCTCGCCTGGCAAATCAGATTTCCTTAATCTTGTGCGCTGGGCTGCCGCGCTGGTGGTCGTCTTGGGCCATGCCGACATGTATCTGGGGCAGTTCGGTGGCAATCCCGAGCGATGGACTTCATTCGGATATTTGGGCGAGCATTCACACGCTGCCGTCATGGTGTTTTTTGTGCTGAGCGGCTACGTGGTTGCCTATGCAACCGGAAAAAAGGCTGAAATTGGTGGCTATGGCTTCAGGGCGTATTTTCTTGACCGGTGGTCTCGCATCTATTCGGTGCTGCTCGTGGCGATAGCGTTCACCCTTGTGATCGACTTCGTCGGGAGAAGCCTGAGCCCGATCTATCACGATCCTAGTTTCATTCCGCAAAGCGGCTTTGCGTTGCGCCTGTTTGCCAACATCTTAGCCTTGCAGGGCATCCAGGGCCATCGTATCCAACTGGGCAGCAATCCTGCCCTGTGGTCCATCGGGTATGAGTTCATTTTTTACCTAATGTACGGTTTGCTGTTTTTCGAGAGGCAGTTGTTCCGCCGACGCTGGGTGGGCCCCCTCATCTTTACAATTGCGCTTGTAGTGATTGGCTGGAAGATGGCCGTGTATTTTGGTGTCTGGCTGATGGGTGTCTTGGCCTATCGTGTGACCCGTACTAGTCCTCTTGCAGGCTTCAAGATCAGCCCATGGTTGCTACTATTAACACTTATTGCGGCGAATCATCTAATTAATTTTACCAACGGTTTTGGGTTGCCGGAAATCTTTCAGGATATGTTTTTCGCTGGTGTAATCGCTGCGCTGCTTGCGGTAGATTGCCCCCCCCCTCCGCACTGGCAAACCCCGGTCAACGCTTATCTAGCCGAGTTCAGTTATTCACTTTATGCTTTTCATATGCCACTGATATTTTTCCTCTGTAGCCTTTTTTTCACAGGATTCTTCCAGCATATGCCACGGTTTTTTCCTGGAATTTTGCTGACCTTGGCATGTCTGGTGGTGGGCCGGATTTTTTTCATTCTTGGTGAATCGAGACGTGCCTCGTATAGGCAGATCGGCGATCGCGCTTTGAAAAGGTTGGCACTATGAGACCTCTGTTTTCAGTTTGTATTCCAGCGTATAACCGGGGCAATGTGTTGCCGGCGCTGCTTGAGTCGATCCTGACGCAAGACTTTGATGGTTTTGAAGTAGTTGTCAATGAGGACTATTCTCCCGAACGGAGCGCGATTCGTGAGATCGCAGAGCGTTATTCGGCATCGTATCCCGGCCGGATACGGTATTTCGAAAACGACCGCAACCTCGGCTACGATGCCAACCTGCGTTCCTTGGTGGAGCGATCCAAAGGCGAATATTGCGTTTTTATGGGGAACGACGATCTCATGTGTACGGGCGCTCTTATAGCGGTGGCCAGTGCCATCAGGAGGCATGAGCAGATTGGCGTCGTGGTGCGAAGCTATGCGTCGTTTGATGGGACGCCAGCTAACATCAACCAAACTTTCCGTTATTTTCCTGATGAACGGTTTTTCACAGCTGGGCCCGACACGATCAGTACAGTTTACCGGCGCTCGGTGGTTATTCCGGGGATGGTTATTCATCGTGATGCTGCGCACCGGTATGCTACGGCCGAATTCGATGGGACGCTTTTGTACCAGTTATATCTGGTTGCCAACATCCTGGTCGAGATGAACGCAGTATTCCTGCCGCAGATTATCGTGCTTTATCGCAATGGCGGTGTACCTGATTTTGGTAATGCCGAAGCCGAAAGAGGCAAGTTCGTCCCGGCAGACCGAACACCTGCATCGTCATTGCAGTTCATGCAAGGCATGCTGGATATTGCCCGCTCAGTAGAGCTCGGCCGGGGCGTACCAGTCTACCGCCGCATCGTGTCAGATATCGCCAATTACTCCTATCCCATACTGGCCGTGCAGGCGTCAAAGCCATTGAGCGTTTTTGTGAGCTACTGGTGGAGCTTGGCCCGTATGGGTTTTGGAAGAGCGCCTCTGTTTCATTTGTATTTCATCTCGCTGCTCCTGCTCGGCGCAAAACGTTCTAACGCGTTGATCGCCATGATCAAGCATCAGGTGGGCCATACACCCAACTTGGGGGCCCTTTTTGGGGGGAAGAAGGCTTGAAGGTTCTTTTGGTTGGGGACTGGCATTCGGAGTTGCACGAGCAGGCGGTTTTCGAGGCGCTCGGTAAGCTGGGGCATGAGGTCGTCGCTTTCCCCTGGTTCCAGTATTTCCGGCCTTGCGCTGGTCGGTTGTCCTGGCTTGATTCGCTTCTCAAGCGTGCGCAGAACAAATATTTGATGGGTCCGCTGCTGTCCCGCATCAATCGCGACTTGCTGGCCGTTGCGGCTCGGGAGCAGCCCGAGCTGGTGTTTGTTTACCGTGGCACGCACATCCTCCCTTCTACATTGCGCAGGATCCGCAAAGTTTCACCACGTGCTGTCATCGTCGGTTACAACAACGATGACCCGTTTGCGCAAAACCAGTTCCACCGGCTTTTCAAGCATTTTCTCAACGGGATTCCCGACTATGATTTGCTGCTGGCCTACCGGCATCACAACCTGGACGACTTTAGGCATGCAGGGGCCAAGCGCGTTCATCTGATGCGTTCGTGGTTTATTCCCGAGCGCAACTTCCCGGTGGACCTTGATACGGACGGGGTTCGTGACTATGGCTGTGAGGTGGTTTTCGTAGGACACCATGAGGATGATGGGCGGGTGGAATTGCTGGAGGAGATCGTCCGGCGCGGATGGAAATTGCGCCTTTTCGGTCCGGGCTATGATTGGGATCAGGTTATTCGCCATTCGACTGAATTGTCGCCACTCCTGCCTGTCAAGCTGGTGTGGGGGGCGGAGTACAACAGTGCGCTTTGCGGCGCGAAAATCGCGATATGCTTTTTTTCAAAACTAAATCGCGACACATACACTCGCCGTTGTTTCGAGATCCCAGCGACCAAAACGATGATGCTGTCGGAATATAGCAGCGATTTGGCTGGCCTTTACCGTGAAGGCGAGGAGGCCGAATTCTTCAGGAACAAAGACGAGATGGTCAGTAAAATTGAATATTACCTGGCCCATGACGCCCGGCGCGAGGCAGTTGCCGCAGGGGGCTGGAGGCGGGCTCATACCGATGGACATGACGTAGTCTCGCGCATGCGCGACCTGATTGAGCAAGTAGAAAACATCCGGGGTGCGAGATAGCCATGTGGACACAAGAGTCGGTTGTTATGCGCGCTTTGCGCTGGCTGGGCATGGATTCGCTGGCCTGGTCGCTGCGCCGGTATCATTGTCCGGTGCCCAAAAATGCACTGGTGCTGGAAGTCGGCTCTGGCGGTAACCCCTACGTGCGCGCTAATGTCCTCCTGGACGCCTATGAAGACACGCGTGAGCGACACTGGGCCCCCCTGGTGTCTGACCGACCAACCGTTCTTGGCTTTGTAGAGAATCTGCCTTTTCGCGACGGCGCATTCGATTTTGTGATCGCCTCACACGTCCTTGAACATTCGGTGCAGCCCGAAAAATTTCTGGCCGAACTGCAGCGCGTTGCACGTGCCGGCTACATTGAAGTGCCTGACGCGTTCATGGAACGTATCAACCCCTACCGCGACCACCGTCTGGAGATTACGGTTCGCGACAACTGCCTCGTCGTGCGCAAAAAGGCCGGCTGGCAGGTCGATCCGGAACTCGTCGAGTTGTACGAGGCCCGAGCCAAACGTCCGATAACCCAGATGTTGATGCCCGCTCGTCCGTTTGATTTTCACGTTCGCTATTACTGGTCCGATCGAATCGATTTTAAGGTCGTGAATCCAGAAGCCAACGCCCATTGGCAGACAACTGCGGACACGTTGCGTCCACCAGTCGCCGGTAAGCATGCGAGCTTGCGTACCTGGTTGCGTAAACTTATTCGCGTGGTCGCATCGCAGGGGCGCAGAAACCGGGGCATCAACTTGCTCCCCCTGCTTCGCTGCCCTGTCTGCCACGGCACCGACCTCAAGCCTACGCAGGCGACACTGACGTGTTCGACCTGCCGCACCAATTTTTTGATGACCAACGGGATCGCTCGCATCTTCGCTCCCTATAAAAACGAATCGACTGTCTTATGAAACTGCTTCGCCAAACTATTGAACTCACCACACTCACGCTGGGCAAGTTGAAGCGTAAACAGCGTTGCAAGGTAGATCCCGGGCAAGCCGTCAAGGTCAATCTCGGCTGTGGGCTGTCGGTAGCGCCCGGCTGGGTCAATATCGACGGGAGCCTGAATGCGCTGGTTGCAAACTTGCCGGCGTTCATCCATCGGTTGGCTTACCGGATGACAGGAGCAAACCGCTACTACACGGAAGAGGTGTACTGCGACCTGCTGGGGGGCAACCGGTTCATCCATCATGATCTTGCTGCGGGGATACCTCTCAATGACGCTGTCGCCGATTACACTTATTCTTCACATTTTATCGAGCATCTCTTTCGGCGGGATGCGGAGCATTTGTTGGCGGAAATGCACCGCGTCCTGAAGGCTGGCGGCACGGCGCGCATTAGCGTGCCCGACCTTGAATTTGCCGTGAGCCGATATGCAGCCGGCGAGAAAGAAAGAATGCTGACGCAGTACTTTTTCGTCGACGACGAAGACAATCATTACTCGCGTCACAAGTACATGTACGATTTTCCGATGATCGAGGAACTGCTGCTTCGTGTAGGATTCCGCGAAGTCAGGCGCTCTTCCTTCGCCCAAGGGAGCATTCCCGACATCGACATCCTCGACAATCGCCCGGAGGACTCGCTCTTTGTTGAAGCAACCAAGTAGCTGTACCCTAGTCTTGCACCCGTCTGTATGAAAACCGAAAATCGGTACATGTTCGCCCGGAGGACTCGCTCTTTGTTGAAGCAACCAAGTAGCTGTACCCTAGTCTTGCACCCGTCTGTATGAAAACCGAAAATCGGTACATGTTCAACTTTGCCGTTTCATATTCAGGCGGGGGGCACAAACGTCTATACGAATACGCCAAATGGTTTAACGGCAAAGGCGGAGCCTGGTTCGTCGTCCACCCCAACTGCGCGTATCTGGCCTCGGAGTTTCCAAATAACCAATATTTTGTTGCCCGCCAGACAAAGTGGCAGAGACTGTTCAACGATTGCGCGTACCTCGAGGTAATAAAGCAGGAGGTTGGGCAACCAGACCTGTATTACTCATACGGGATTCCCATATACACGCGCTTCGGGAAGATCAACTGGTTCCATTTGAGCAACGTTTTACCACTAGATCTGCGAAACGTTCCGATCACGCTGTTTGACTGGCTGAAGCTGGCTTACCTCGGGCTGCGGATCAAGAAGAATTTCAGTAACGCAGAAGTGATTTCGGCAGAGTCCAAATATTCACTCGGAGTCATTGGTCGTGAGTACGGCGACAAGCTGTTTTTATCCGTTAACGGCGGGGACGACGAACTGGCCCATATTGTCAGCAACACAGCCCCAGCGAAAGCGAACTTTGCGACGGTGGTCGGAACTTACAAATATAAAGCGGTGGACCATGCCTTGCTCGTTTTCGAGATGCTCAAGAAAGCGAACCCCCAACTGAAACTGCGGGTCATCGGTAGCGAGGCGACATTGCCCGCCACGCTGCGCCGCCGTGAAGACGTTTTAGTCATGGGTTTGCTGAAGCGGTCCGAGGTGATTGATTGTCTGCGCGAGTCGAAATACTACATTTCCATGACTTACGTCGAGAATTCATATAACGCCGCATCCGAGGGTATTTTTCTGGCTGATGAGTCTTATCTTTCTGATATCGGCCCCCACCAAGAATTGCTCGATGGCACAAAGTTCAGAATGATGGAGTTGCCGAATATCGGCAGGACGATGCTACACGTTGCGCGGGACGAAATTTCGGGGCGCAACCTCAAGTCCTGGAACGATGTGGTTTCTGAAATGATTTTGAGGTTCGAAGAAAGTCGCGCAAACGACAGGTGACTTGCTGGCTGAGAATACCGTTGCGTAATGTCGACTCTTCCCCTTCAAGCCAACACAGTAATGTCCCAAGATTTTTCGGATGATAGCGAGCTGACTGGGCTCGAAATCCAGGTCTGAATTTGTTGAGGTTGGCGCAAGTAGTCGATATATTGGGATAGCTTCAACCATGAATAAGCGCAAGATTTGTAAAATTTCATACAGGCTGTGATGATCAAGATGCAGACGTTTCTTTGTGATGGCGATCAAGTCATAGGTGGATATGGAAATCCATATTTGCGTCTTGACGGCGTTCTCGCAGGTGCCAAAGAACACCTGGATTCGCAGGTTTTGCTTGACCCATTGGAAGAACAACTCCACCTGCCGGCGCTGGTGGTACAGGTTGGCAATCAACTCCGGCTTCACGGTGAAATTATTGGTCAGCAACGACAGGCGTTTTGCCTTTTCGTCTTTGGCCGCCACACGGCGCAGCGTTGTGGGGTCGTCCTTGTTGGAATGATAGGTCCTCAGCAGGTCCGTCTGATCCCGGATCACCGTTGTGTTGGTCCGGTCCACGGGATGCGAGTAATTCCGTTTGAACTTGGTGTTGCTCTTAGCGCGTGTCACAAACAATGTCTTGGCCTCGTGAATCACGAAAAGCCGGGAGAACTCCAGATAGCCCCGATCAATCAAGTAAAACGCCCCCGACTCCAGCACCAGATTGTCCAGCGTATTGACCTCGTGCGTCTTGCCCTCGGTGATGTGAGTAAGGCTTTGGATGTTGGCGCACAAATCCAACAATGTGTGCAGTTTGATGGCGGCTTTAGTCGGGCGAAACGGTGCGCGCTCAAACTCCGACAGACACAGGGCGATGGTGCTGGCATCGGAGTCGTAGACCGTGGCATCGAGTTCCAACCTAAACTGCTCCTACGCATACAGAGGACGTGTCGAGCCAATCAGGTGTTGGGCGAAGTCGGGTTGGATTTGCCAAAGCCTTTTGGCGTTCGCATTGGGCAGCGTGTTGCGCGAGATCGTCTGGCAGCGAAACCCCATTTGATAAAGCAGGCGTGCCTGAGCACGCAAGTTGAGTTTGATGTCGTGCAGCGACTCTCGGTAGGTCAACTGGGCAAAGGCCATCGCAAAGAACTGGTCCAGGCACTAGAAGTCCATGAGCTTGTGTTCGCTCCGATGGTCGGCCAAACAGCGCCGAAATGTGTTCAGCGGCAGACAGCGCATGAGTCGCGCAAATACGAGTTTGCCCTCGCAAGTCCCCGACAAGTGGGCGGCGACACGGAGCATGATGATTTTAGGCGGAAGGCCGGAAACATCATAAATCTGCATTTCGACGTTGGTATCGAAACCTGAGTCAACCATTAAACTTAATAAGCTAATCATTAAGTTACGACGCCCCAATGTGCAAACGTTGAGACACTAACTAAACCAACTACTAATTACAAAATCATGCTGAAAAATTTTTCATTGTTGATTACCGGCGGCACGGGCTCTTTCGGCAATGCCGTGCTGCGTCGTTTTCTCCAATCCGATTTGAAAGAAATTCGCATTTTCAGCCGTGACGAGAAGAAGCAGGACGACATGCGCAAGCGCTATGCCAGCCCCAAGCTCAAGTTCTACATCGGCGATGTGCGTGATTCGCGCTGCGTGGCCGCAGCAGTGCGCGGGGTGGACTACGTGTTTCATTCGGCGGCGCTCAAGCAAGTGCCTTCGTGCGAGTTCCATCCCATGGAGGCCGTACGCACCAATGTGCTGGGCACCGAGAACGTCCTGGAGGCCGCCATCGCCGCAGGCGTCAAGCGCGTGGTGTGCCTCAGTACCGACAAGGCTGTGTACCCCATCAACGCTATGGGAATCAGCAAGGCCATGATGGAAAAGGTGATGGTGGCCGCCAGCCGTAACCTGGAAGGTACGGGCACGGTGATTTGCGGCACGCGCTATGGCAATGTGATGGCGTCGCGTGGCTCCGTGATTCCGCTTTTTGTGGAGCAAGTGCTGGCAGGCAAGCCCATTACCGTGACAGACCCAGCCATGACGCGCTTCATGATGACGCTAGACGACGCGGTGGAACTGGTGATGTATGGGTTTGAGCACGGCAGCAATGGCGACATCTTCGTGCAGAAGGCACCGGCCGCCACCGTGGGAGTCCTGACGCAGGCCATTCTGGAGTTGATGGGCAAGCCGGATCACACGGTTAATGTAATTGGTACTCGCCATGGCGAAAAGTTATACGAGGCGTTGTTAAGTCGCGAGGAAATGTCCTGCGCCGAAGACCGGGGCGATTACTTCCGCGTGCCGCCCGATGCGCGCGACTTGAACTATGCAAAGTTTGTAGAGCAGGGTGAACAGCGCATGACCCAAAGCACGCATGGTGAAGACTACAACTCGCACAACACCACCCGGCTTGATTTGGCGGGCATGAAGGCGTTGCTGCTCAAGCTGGACTTTATGCAGCGCATTGCCCGGGGTGAGCATGCGATGGCTGAGGAGTGAGACTGTGAAGGTGCTGATTACCGGAGCCAACGGCTTTATTGGCAAGAATTTGCAATTGCATCTGGCCGAGCGCAGGGATGTCCACGTGGCGTGTTTTACCCGCGGCGATGATATGGCCCGTTTGCCTGTAATGTTGCAGGATGTGGACTTTGTGTTTCACTTGGCTGGGGTTAACCGCCCGCAAGACCCGCAGGAGTTTGTGTCGGGCAATGTGGATTTGACGAAGACGCTTTGCCACGCAGTCTGCGCCATGGCTGAAGCCACGGGCAAAAAGACACCCGTTGTTTATACCTCATCCGCCCAAGCCGGGCTAGACAACCCCTACGGCCAGAGCAAGCGGGGGGCCGAAGACGCTTTGTTGGCTGCCGCACACAGCTATCAAGTGCCAGTGCACATCTTCCGGCTGCCCAATGTGTTTGGCAAATGGTGTAAGCCCAACTACAACTCGGCGGTGGCCACGTTTTGCCACAACAATGCACGCAGTTTGCCGATCCAGGTGAATGACCCGGCGGCATCGGTCACGCTGGTGTATGTGGATGATGTGATTGAGCGCTTTGTGCAACTGATGGACGGCGCCGACGCGGCCATAGATGCCGACGGTTTTGCCACCGTGGCACCGCAGTACACCACCACAGTGGGCGAACTGGCTCGCTTAGTTCAAGCCTTTACCGACATGCGCGGCACTTTGATGACCGAGCGTGTCGGCACCGGGCTGGTGCGGGCGCTTTATGCCACTTATGTGAGTTATCTACCTGTGGAGTCGTTTGCTTACGCCGTGCCGCAACATGGCGACCCGCGTGGCGTGTTTGTGGAAATGCTCAAGACGCCTGATTGCGGGCAGTGGTCCTACTTCACGGCGCACCCCGGTATCACGCGTGGGGGCCACTACCACCACAGCAAGACCGAGAAGTTTCTGGTGATCAAAGGGCAGGCACGTTTCAAGTTCAGGCACATGCAAACCGGCCAGGCGCATGAGCTAGTGACCACGGGTGACAAGCCAGAAATTGTGGAAACCGTGCCGGGCTGGACGCATGACATCACCAACATTGGCGAGGATGAGATGATCGTCATGCTCTGGGCCAATGAGGTGTTTGACCGGGCGCGGCCGGATACCTTTGCCTGTGCGCTTTGAGTGGGGATGGATGGCTCTTTACTGTTTTGTGATTAGCAAACAGTAGTGTCCCAACGTTTTTCAGAGGAGCGAGATCTGTTGAAGTGCAAACTCTGAGAATTTTTCGGGTTCGGGTGGCGTAAGTAGTTGATTTATCGGGGTTTTTTCAAACATGGTCAAGCTCAAGATTTGTAGGATTTCATGAAGACTGTTAGGCAGATGCAAGCGTTTCTTGGCAATGGCGATCAGCACGTAAGTGCAGACTGCAACCCAGATTTGCGTCTTGACCGCGTTCTCGTTGGTGCCATAAAACGTCTTGATGCGCAGGTGCTGCTTTATCCATTTGAAAAACAATTCGACCTGCCAGCGCTGGCGGCACAGGTCTGCAATCAACTCGGGCTTGAGAGCGAAGTTGTTGGTCAAAAAAGTTGTTCGCTTGCCCGTCTCGTCCTTGATCACCGCGCGTCGCAGTGTGGCGGGATAGTCTTTGCTGGAATAAAAGATGGTCAGCACACCTGTTTGATCGCACACGATATTCGAGTTGGCCCGGTCCACGGGGATGGAGTAGCGCCGCTTGAACTTGGTGTTGGACTTGGCGCGGGTGACCAAGAAGGTGTTGGCCTGATGAATCACAAACAGTCGATGGAAATCCAAGTACCCACGATCGAGCAGGTAATACGCGCCAGGCTCGACGTCCAGCAGGTCCAAGGTGTTGACCTCGTGAGTCTTGCCGTAGCTGATGTGAATGAATGCGGGGATGGAGCCGCGCAGGTCCAACAGAGTGTGCAGTTGGATAGCCGCTTCGTGCGCTCGAAAGAGTGCCCAGGGATAAACCGAAAGGCACAGGTCTATCGTCTTAGCGTAGAAGGCATAGACCGTTGCGTCCAAGTCGATCGCCAAAGAGTCTTTGGCATACAAGGGACGCGCCATGGCGATCAGGTGTTGCGCAAAGTCGGTGTAGATCTGCCAAGGCCGGGTTGCATTGGCATTGGACAAGGTGTTGCGATAAACGGTCTTGCAGCGCAGCCCCATGTGATACAGCCGCTTGGCTTGGGCACGCAAATTGACCTTGATGTCGCGCAAAGACTCGCGGTAGGTCAACTGAGCAAAGGCGATGGTCAAGAACGGGTCCATGCAGGTGAAGTCCTGGACCTTGTGATCGCCGCGGTGAGAAGCCACGCATCGACGAAAAGTGCTCAATGGCAGAAACGCCATGAGTTGAGAGAAAGCAAGCTTGCCTTGGTTCATGGTGGCCCTTTGCGTGACGACGCAAAAGACCATAAGTCATGGAGTCGAAGTTCAAATCGAGACCAGACTGAAATGCCAGAAAACCATTGTGAATCATTAACTTACGAAGCCCTGATGTGACAACGTTGGGATACTACTGATCATGAAAAAACTTAAAGTCTTAACCGTGGTCGGCACACGACCCGAGATCATTCGCCTCTCGCGTGTGCTGGCCCGGCTGGACGAGTATTGCGACCATGTGTTGGTGCATACCGGGCAAAACTACGATTACGAGTTGAACCAAGTCTTCTTTGACGACCTAGGCGTGTGCAAACCCGATTACTTTCTGAACAGCGCAGAAGGCAGCAGCGGCGCGGCCCAGACCATTGGCAACCTGATTATTGCTGTGGACCAAGTGCTGGCCAAAGTGCAGCCCGAGACTATGCTGGTACTCGGTGACACCAACAGTTGCCTGTCGGTCATACCTGCTAAGCGCCGCAAGATCCCAATCTTTCACATGGAAGCGGGGAATCGCTGCTTTGACCAGCGCGTACCTGAGGAAACCAACCGCCGCATCGTGGACCACACGGCGGATGTGAACCTGACCTACAGCACGATTGCGCGCGACTACTTGCTGCGCGAGGGCTTACCGCCAGATTTGGTCATCAAGACCGGCAGCCCGATGTTTGAGGTGCTGACTCATTATCGTCCGCGCATTGAAGCGTCTGACGTGCTGGGGCGGTTGGAGTTACAGGCGGGCGGCTACTTTGCCGTCAGTGCGCATCGAGAGGAAAACATCGAGTCGCCCCAGTCATTTACCAAGCTGGTGGCAGTGCTGAACGCCGTGGCTGAAGACCACGGCTTGCCGGTGATCGTGTCCACCCACCCGCGGACGCAACAACGCATTGACGCCACGAGCGCGCGCTTTCACCCGAAGGTGCGACTGCTCAAGCCACTCGGGTTTCATGACTATGTGAAGCTGCAGTTGTCGGCTAAGGCCGTGTTGTCAGATAGCGGCACCATCAATGAAGAGTCTTCGATCCTGAACTTCCCTGCTCTCAATCTGCGGGAGGCGCACGAGCGCCCTGAGGGTATGGAGGAAGCGGCGGTGATGATGGTGGGGCTGGAGGTAGAGCGCGTGCGCCAGGGTCTGGCGATTCTGTCGTCGCAGCCGCGCGGCGAGGACCGCACAGACCCGCACGGCATCCGCCAGGTGGCAGACTACAGCATGCCCAATGTGTCTGACAAGGTACTGCGCATCATCCACAGCTACACCGACTACGTGAACCGCGTGGTCTGGAAGAAATACTGAACGAGAGATTCATGCGTTTGCTCGTTGTTTCGCAGTATTTTTGGCCCGAGAACTTCAGGATCAACGACTTGGTGACTGAGTTGGTACGACGTGGTCACCAAGTCACGGTACTGACCGGCCTGCCCAACTATCCTGAGGGCCGGGTCTTCCAGCAATTTCGCGACGCCCCTTCCCGCTATTCGCATTACGAAGGTGCCAAAGTCATTCGTGTGCCACTGATGCCAAGGGGCCAGGGTGGTCTGCGCTTGATGCTGAATTATCTGACTTTTGCGTTCAGTGCAACGGTAATCGGGCTATGGAAACTGCGCGGGAGCCAGTTCGATGCAATCTTTGCTTATCAGCTATCCCCCGTCACAGTTGGCATCCCAGCAGCTCTGATGCGTACGGTCAAGCGCGCGCCTCTGGCATTTTGGGTGCTCGATCTGTGGCCTGAGACCTTGCAGGCAATTGGTGTTGTGCGTTCTCCTGCAATCTTGCACGCCGTGGGCAAACTAGTTGCGTTCATCTATAAACGCTGTGATTTGATTCTGGCGCAGTCAAGAAGCTTTATTCCGCAGATTAAGAAGTACGCCGGAAAAGACAGCCAGGTCGAGTATTTTCCGAGTTGGGCCGAATCGATTTTTGATCTGCAGAACACCGACCCGGCGGAAGAGGTGCCATCAAAGCCTGGGAGCTTCAACGTGATGTTTGCTGGGAACATTGGCGACGCCCAGGATTTCCCAGCGATTCTGGCGGCCGCAGAAAGCTTGAAACCGCACACACACATCCGTTGGCTGATCGTTGGCGACGGGCGGATGGCGCGCTGGGTTGCCGATGAAATCAAGCGCCGTAATTTGCAGGATTGCGTTCTGATGCTGGGGCGGCATCCAGTGGAGAGGATGCCTTCATTTTTCAAACATGCGAATGCCTTGTTGGTCAGCTTGAAGGACGAGCCTATTTTCTCAATGACGATCCCGGGTAAACTCCAATCGTATCTGGCGGCTGGTATTCCGGTACTTGCAATGTTAAATGGTGAAGGCGCCGAGTTGGTTAGGAGTTCTCGCGCGGGCCTGTCCTGTGCCGCTGGCGATCATGCCGAGTTGGCCGCCGCTGTCCTGACGCTTTCGGAAATGACTGATGATGAGCGGGGCGGGATGGGTAGAAATGGGTTGGATGTGAGCGTCCATGAGTTTGATCGTGGTACAATGATCGATAGGCTCGAGGGGTGGCTAGTACAGTTAAAAGCCGAGGTTAAGTCGCCTTCGGTATCCCGGGGGGCGCCATGATTTTGGTGACAGGAGTCACCGGTTTTGTCAGCTCGGCTCTGGTGGCCAGACTGGCCCGTGACGGAATCGAAACACACTCCTGCGTTCGTCGCAACGACGTAACGGCGCCCGATGGCGTTCACACTATGCAGGTGGGTGATTTGAACGCCGATACTGACTGGAGCCGAACATTTACGGGCGTCTCCGTCGTCGTGCACGCCACCGCCCGGGCGCATCTGATGGATGACACAGCCACCGGTCCCTTGACTGAACTCCGTCGTATCAATGTACAGGGGACGTTGCGATTGGCGCGCCAGGCAGCAGCGACCGGCGTGCGGCGCTTTGTCTTCATCAGCTACATCAAGGTCAATGGCGAAGCCACGTATGTCCCATACCCCCGCCCTCTCCCCAGAGGTGAGAGGGAGAAATTCAACGAGGATGACACCCCTGCGCCCCTTGACCCCTACGGCGTTACCAAGACGGAGGCCGAGCAGGGATTGCACCAGATTGCGGCTGAAACTGGCATGGAGGTGGTCATCATCCGCCCGCCCCTGGTGTATGGCCACGTAGTAAAGGCTAACTTTGCCGCCCTCATGCGCGCCGTGCAACGTGGCTTGCCCTTGCCGCGGGGAGCAGTGCACAACCGGCGCAGTCTGGTGGCGCTGGACAATCTGGTAGATTTCACCGCGGCCTGCGTATCCCATCCGCAAGCCGCCAATCAGACTTTTCTGGTGGTTGACGGACACGATCTGTCCACCACCGAGCTGGTGCGTGGTCTGGCGCGTGCCACAGGGGTGCCTGCGCGTCTGCTGCCGGTGGCTAGTTTGGGACCGGCAAGCGGGGGGCTGCCTTGCTAGGCAAAAGGGACGCCATGCAGCGTCTGTGCGGTAATTTACAGGTGGATATTTCCAAAGCGCGCAGCTTGTTGGGCTGGCTGCCGCCGGTGTCCGTGGACGAGGGGTTGAGGCGGACGATGGTGGCATGAAAAGAGTATTTGATATTTTTTTTGGTTGTCTGGCAGCTCTGATCTTGTTTGTGCCGATGTTGCTGGTGGCGATAGCCGTCCGCTTGACGTCCAAAGGGCCCGCTTTGTATTGGTCTGACCGCGTTGGCCGGAACAACGTGATCTTCAAAATGCCGAAGTTCCGCAGCATGCGGGTGGGCACGCCTGCGGTGGCCACGCATCTGCTGGCGGATGCCAGTTCACACCTGACGACTATCGGCTCTTTCTTGCGCAAGAGCAGCTTAGACGAGTTGCCGCAATTGTGGAGCATTCTGGCTGGGAACATGAGCTTTGTAGGCCCGCGCCCAGCGCTCTTCAATCAGCACGACTTGATTGCTCTGCGCAGGCAGCATGGTGTGCATGAGCTGGTGCCTGGGCTGACGGGGTGGGCGCAAGTGAATGGACGTGATGAGCTGCCCATTCCTGACAAGGTGAAGCTGGATGCGGAGTATTTACATCAGCAATCACTATCATTAGACATCCGCATTCTTTGGATGACATTCCTTAAAGTGATTAACAGGAATGGAATTTCTCACTGATCGGATAAAGTCATGATTAACAATACTAATGAACATATTTTGGCGTTCCCGCGTCCAGTCACTGGATAAGCTCGCGCACAGCGTATTGCACGCCAGTGGCAATAACCCCTGATGGCCAGTTCAAATTCCCCCACCCGTGGCCACCCCAAATTCCCCCAGGCAGCGCGTTCAGATTATGACGGTTCGGCGTTGATAGCAATGCGTGCTGCGGCCTCTTTGAGCCTGTAGCTCTTGCCCTCAAACTTCAGCATCGTGCACCGGTACATCAGCCGATCAAGAATGGTGCTGGCCATCGTCACATCTCCCAGATACTTGCCCCAGTCCTGCACCACCCTGTTGGACGTCACCACAATGGCGCGGCGCAGCTTGTAGCGCTGATGAACGATGGCCTGCAAGGCCTCTGCCGCCTCATTGGTGACCCGCCTGGCCAGAAACAAGTCATCGACAATCAGTAGATCCGACTGCACCCAGTCCTTGAGCAGTTGCACCCTCTCTTGGCTACCCTCCAGCGCGTACCCCGCAAACTCGGCATCGGCCTTCAGATACCGCACGTCATACCCTTGCAGCGTTGCCTGGTAGGCCAGCGCCTTGGCCACATGGCTCTTGCCCGTGCCCGGCTTGCCCACAATCAAGGCATTGGCCTCTTCGGTGATGAAGTTCAAGGTCTGTAACTCAAAGCAAGCCGATCTGGGCAGCTTGGGGTTAAAGCGCCAGTCCAGGTCCGCCAGCGTAGCCCGCTCATCCAGGCCTGAGCGCTTGTAGCGCCTATCCATCAGGCGTGAGCGGCGCCTGTCGAGCTCGTCTTGCAGCAAGGCTGCAAAGGTCTCCAAGAATGGCTCTTGGCTGGTTTGGGCCTGCATCGCACGGGTCGACAGTGTTTGCAGCATGCCTGAGAGGCGCAGCCCGCGCAAGGCGCTCTCCATCTGTGTCATGTTCATGGCGTGCCCCCCTGAATTGCCGTCCATGGCCTTGGCCACTGCAGCACTGGCGGCCATGGCGGCGTGCGTGAACAAATCAGCGTACTCGTCGGCCTGGCGGATCAGTGCGTGCTGCTGGGCCAGCTTGGCGCCAAGGACTGTTGTATGGGTGTGCGCCTGAGTGCCACTATTTACCCCATGGCTTGCCGCATGGTTTGCCTCATGTTTTGCGCCATCGTCCATCGCCGCCATGGCATCGGCAAACAAGCGCTCGCTCAATGCCTGTGCGCGCTTGTAGCTGTACACCCCTTGCTCCAGGGCCTGGGCGCAGGCGGCGTTGATGCACTGTGCCGGGTAGCGCTTGGTCAAACCCACGATGCCCCAGAGCTTTCTCTGGCCCACCCGGCCTTCTGCGGCAAACATCAACTCACACAGGCGGCTGGCGTGCTGGCCGATCTGGCGGGCTTGGCGCAAGATCAGCCGGGTCTCGCGCGAGGGGTTGAACACCCGCTCCTCCATGGGCAGCACCACCGTGCCCGCACGCTCGGTTTTGGTGTGGGTGCGCAGCAAAGCGCCTTGTAAGTCCAGGATCTCAATGCGCCGCTCAAAGATGCGCACCAGCACCTTGGAGCCAATGGCTGCCGGGCGGGCGGCACAGCTGCTGTGGGCCACGCGCACGCAGCTGTCGTCGCACACGGTGCGGCTCTCCTGGCTGAAGTACTGCATGCCCAACAACGGCAGCGCTTTGAGGTGGGCGCGTTCCTCTTCAAACATGGCCTGCACTTGGCGACGCTCGGTGCCGTGGATGCGCTTGGCCGCCCAGTTGCACTCCCAGTGCTCTAGGAACTCGTTCTGGGCCTCAATGGATTCAAAGCGTTTGCCCTTCAAGGCGGTGGCCTGGGTGTGGCCAATGGCGTGCTCCACGGTGCCTTTGCGGTTGGGGTCACGCACGCGGGCCGGGTCGGCCACGACGCCGTAGTGCGCCAAGGTGGCGCCATAAACGGGGTTGAGCTCAGGCTCGTACAGGTCTGGCTTGAGTACGCCTTCCTTGAGGTTGTCTAGCACCACGTACTGGGGGCAGCCACCGAAGTAGCGAAACGCCTGCTCGTGCAGTTGCGCCCACACTTGCTGACTGGACTTCCAGACCACCCGGCGAAAGCTGCGCCGCGAGTAGCGCAGTGTGGCGACAAACAAGCGCGGCCTCTTGTAGCGTGGGGCATTGGCAGTGCCGGGCACCAGGGTCAGTGCACCCTCGCCGTAATCGACTTGCATCTCCTCGCTGGCAAGGAAGGACAGGCGGTCAAACTGCTCGGGCTCTTTGTGGCGCAGGGCACTTACAAAGCGTTTGACGGAGTTGTAGGCGGCTGTAAAGCCGTGGGAGTCGACCAGGTCTTGGTAGATGGCGGTGGCGTTGCGGCGCAGGCGCAGTTGGGCCTCAATGAATTCCCGGTGGACTTCGCACAGACTGGTGGAGACTGAGGCAGGAGCCGGTGGCCAGAGTGGGGGAATTTGCGAGTTTGCCCAGCCAGCGAGAGCGGTAACTTCGTACGGTTTTGCGGTCGATGCCGGTGATACGGGCGTTCTCGCGCCCTGGGGTGTTGCGCTCTAGCAGTGTGTAGACGGTGGCGCGTTGGTTGGGTTTCAAGACATTTACTCCTTGGCCTTCCTTCGAGGGAAGGCCGGAACTTCGCGTCCTGCCAACAGGTGCCGACGGTGTCGGCGTTGAACCCCTGTCCCCGATCAATTCAGGTGGGGGAGTTTGAGGTGGCCAAAGGTGGGGGAGTTTGGGTGGCCATCAGGGGACTGGAGGACGGTGGCGAGGTCGACACCCTGATTGCCTCGCTGCAACGTGCGCGTGGCATCACGCCTACACCGTCCCCGCTTGAGGGACTGCGGTTTACCGACAGCCGCCAGGCCGGTGACGTTTGGGCTTTGTCCGAACTCTGGCGCTCCTTAGGCTTTGATGATTTGGCCAGCGCCTGGCGCCGCTCAAAGACTGAAGTGGATGTGCTGAGTTGTTTGCGTCTGATGGTCTTCAACCGCCTGTGTGATCCGGGCAGCAAACTCGGCGTGTTGCGCTGGCTGCAGACGGTGGCCTTGCCTGTGGGTGTGGCCAAGGGCTTGCCCGAGCACCAACACTTGTTGCGTGCCATGGACGTGCTCGACGAATACAGCGACACATTGGGCGCCAGACTGGCCACGCTCATGCGCCCCTTGATTGACCAAGACCTCTCGGTGGTGTTTTACGACCTCACCACCGTAGGCGTGACCGGCCAGACCGACTTGGAGGATGACGTTCGCGCTTACGGTCGGGCCAAGTCAGGTTTGGTGGAACGCCAATTCATGTTGTCCCTGGCGCAAACCGCAGAAGGCTTGCCCATCGCCCATGAAGTGCACCCCGGCAACACGGCTGAGGCCAAAACACTGCTGCCGATGATCCGGGGTTTGCTGGAACGCTACCCGCTCAAACGTGTGGTGCTGGTGGCCGACCGGGGTTTGCTCAGTGTCAGCAACATTGAGGAGTTGGCCAAGCTGCAAACGCAGCTCAAAAAAGACGGCCGTGATGTAGCGCTGCAATACATCCTGGCAGTGCCCGTAGCCCGCTATGGTGACTTCTGTGAGGCCGCATAATGAAGTGGTTAAGCGGTACGTCAAACAGGGGCAGGTTCAATCCGACTTATTCCAACTTACGTTGACGCTATATCCATGTTGTCTAAGCAAGGTGTAACGCTTGGTCTGCGCCAGATCATGGACCACCATTTCCGCGCACATCTCTTGCGCAGAAATTTCGGGCACCCAGCCGAGTTTTTGCTTGGCTTTGCTGGAGTCGCCAAGCAGGGTTTCAACTTCTGTGGGGCGAAAGTAACGCGGGTCTATGCGGACGATGGCTTTGCCATCGGCGTAGCCTACTTCATCAACGCCCTGGCCTTCCCAACGCATTTGCATGCCCAGCTCGGTAGCCGTCCATTCGATGAACTGGCGCACACTGTATTGCTGGCCGGTGGCGATGACGAAGTCATCGGCTTCGGTCTGTTGCAGCATCATCCACTGCATGCGCACGTAGTCTTTGGCGTGGCCCCAGTCGCGCAGGGCGTCTATGTTGCCCATGTACAGGCAGTCTTCTAAGCCCAGGCTGATGTTGGCTAGGCCACGCGTGATTTTGCGGGTGACGAAGGTTTCTCCACGGCGTGGGCTTTCGTGGTTGAAAAGAATCCCGTTGCAGGCGTAAATGCCGTAGGCCTCACGGTAGTTCACCGTTATCCAGTAGGCGTACAGCTTGGCCACGGCGTAGGGGCTGCGGGGGTAAAAAGGCGTGGTCTCGCGCTGGGGGGTTTCTTGCACCAAGCCATACAGCTCGCTGGTACTGGCTTGGTAAAAGCGGGTTTTCTTCTGCAGCCCCAAGATGCGTATGGCTTCCAGGATGCGCAGGGTACCCATGGCATCCACATCAGCGGTGTATTCCGGGCTTTCAAAGCTCACAGCCACATGGCTTTGCGCGCCTAGGTTGTAGATTTCGTCGGGCTGCGTTTCCTGGATGATGCGGGTTAGGTTACTGCTGTCGCTCAAGTCACCGTAGTGCAGCTTGAAGCGCGCGTTGTCCACATGGGGGTCTTGGTAGATGTGGTCTACGCGCTGGGTGTTGAAGGAGCTGGCACGTCGTTTGATACCGTGGACCGTATAGCCCTTGTCCAACAGGAATTCGGCCAGATAGGAGCCGTCTTGGCCGGTGACGCCGGTGATGAGGGCGACTTTTGGGGGTGTGGTCATGGTGTCCCTTGGCCAGTGAAATCTTGGTAGGCGGCTGCGAGACCTGAGCCCAGGCCCACTTGGGCTTGCCAGCCGAGCGCGTTAAGGCGCCTGCTGTCCATCAGCTTTCGCGCGGAGCCGTCGGGTTTGCTGGTGTCAAAGTCGATAGTACCTTGGTAGCCAACGGTCTTGCTTACTGCCTGCGCCAACGCTTTTATGGTGATGTCTTCACCAAAGCCGACGTTGATGTGGCTTTGCATGGGCTGGGTGTGGGCGTCCCACGTGGCCTTGGGCAGGTTCATGACGAACACGCTGGCGGCAGCCATGTCGTCCACGTACAAAAATTCACGCCGCGGCGTGCCGCTGCCCCAGATGGTGACGGTGGGGGCGTTGACCACTTTGGCGTCATGAAAGCGGCGGATCAGCGCAGGGATGACGTGGCTGTTTTGCGGGTGGTAGTTGTCACCGGGGCCGTACAGGTTAGTGGGCATGACGCTGCGGTAGTCAACACCGTGGCTTTGGCCGTACTGGCGGTTGTAGCTTTCACAGAGCTTGATGCCGGCTATCTTGGCAATGGCGTAGGGCTCGTTGGTGGGCTCTAAGGTGCCGGTGAGCAAGGCGTCTTCCGCCATGGGCTGCGGTGCGAGCTTGGGGTAAATGCAGCTGGAGCCAAGGAACAAGAGCTTTTGAACGCCGCTCCTAAAAGCCGCGTCAATGACGTTGGCCTGCACCATAAGATTTTGGTAGATGAACTCGGCCGGGTAGGAATTATTGGCGTGAATTCCGCCTACTTTGGCAGCGGCTAGGTAGACTTGAGTTGGCTTTTCTGAGGCAAAGAAGGCATTTACGGCGGCTTGGTTGGTGAGGTCTAGGTCGACGTGGGTGCGAGTGACGAAATTGGTATGGCCCTGCTGTTGCAGAGTGCGCACTATGGCGCTGCCGACCATGCCATGGTGGCCTGCAACGTAAATTTTGTCGCTGTTTGACGTCATTAGATGGATTGCCGCCATTCGCTCACAATGACTGGTTTGACGCACTCTCGACAACTGGCGCGCGTCCGTAGGTATCTTCAAATCGCACAATGTCATCCTCACCCAAGTAGCTTCCCGACTGCACCTCGATCAGCTCAAGGTCGGTCTTGCCCGGGTTTTCCAGACGGTGTTTAACACCCAACGGTATATAGGTGCTCTGGTTTTCTGTAAGCAAGATCTCTTCTTCACCACGAGTAACCAACGCGGTACCTTTGACCACGATCCAGTGCTCGGCTCTATGGTGGTGCATTTGCAAACTGAGCTTGGCGCCGGGGCGCACGGTGATGCGCTTGACTTGGTGCCGCTCACCCACATCCACGCTGTCGTAAGTGCCCCAGGGTCTGGCCACTTTGCGGTGCTGAACTGATTGCGAGACGTTGTCTGCGTCTAGGCGTGCCACCACCTTCTTGACCTGCTCGACGTGGCTGCTAGCCGCGACCAACAAGGCGTCGGGGGTATCGATGACTAGCAAGTCTTGCGTGCCCAAAACCACCACGGGGCGGTGGGGCGCGTGCACAAAGGTGTTGTTTGAGTGCAGCGCAAAGCCTTGACCGTGGATGCGGTTGCCCTGGGCGTCTGCTTGGGTCAGGTCGGCCACGGCGTTCCAGCTGCCAACGTCGCTCCAGGCGCTGGCAAAGGGCAGCACGGCGACGTTGGCGTGATGCTCCATGACGGCATAGTCGATGCTTTCTGAACGGCAGGCTTCGAAAGCTTGCGCTTGGGGGCGCATAAAGCTGCCGTCTTGCGTTGCCGAGCCCATGGCCAGTTGGCAGGCTTGCAAGATGTCTGGAGCGTGTTGCCCCAAAGCACTGTGCAGGGTCTGGGTTGAACACAAGAAGATGCCTGCGTTCCAGAGAGCGCTGCCTGATAGCAATAAGGCCTCGGCCTTGTCTTGGGCAGGCTTTTCCGTAAAGCCTTGGACATTGAAAGCGCCATCTGCCCGGGCGCCACCTTGGCGAATGTAGCCGTAAGCGGTGCTGGGGAAGGTGGGCGAGATGCCAAAGGTGACGATGGCCCCCGCTTGAGCAGCGGCAACACCTTGCTTGACCACTAACGCAAAGGCTCCAGCGTCTGGAATGTGGTGGTCTGAGGGGCAGAACAGCAGCAGGTCTTTTGGTTTGGCAGTCAATGCGGCGATGGCCATGGCGGCGGCGGTGTTGCGCGCCACAGGCTCCAATAAGACCGTGCCCTGTACCTTGGCCGCTTGCATAGCTTCAGCGACCAGAAACCGGTGCTCGTCAGAAGCGACGCAGATGACAGTCTTGCTAAACAGTGAGACCCGCTCCAGCGTGAGCTGCAACAGGCTCTTGTTACCGATAAGCGGTACGAACTGCTTGGGGAAGCTCTTGCGGCTGAGCGGCCAAAGCCGCGTACCGGAGCCCCCGCAGAGGACGACGGGGGTGACGTTACTCATGCCTCGCGCCGTTTTCAACGCCCTTAAAGTCTATTTCGGACTTCAAAGTCTCAATCTCGACTTCGAGCGCCTCGTATTCATCCATCTTGCGCTTCAAAAAATTGCTGGTCAGCGAAGCCTTTTCCGCAATCCCGCGCGGCGTCAGCAGATAAACATAGCCAAACTTGTTTTGGTTTTGGCTGAAGTTATGAATCTTGACCAAGCCTTTATCGATGAGGGCGTTCAAGGAATAGTTTATGCCACCAAAGCTGACGCCCAACGTCTTGGCCATCTCGCGCTGAGAAACGTCGGGGGTGGCTTCCAGGATTCTCATCAGACGGAAGTACTTGTCTTCAGTGAGATTGGCCCGATGGCTGGTCATTAAATGGTTGTCCTACTTGTTCAAAAATTACGCAACTGGCGGAATGGATACATCAGTGCCGAACTTTTTAGACAGCAAACTTTGATCTAAGCAGATCAAGTTTAGTGCAGATTTGTGCCCAAAGGCTTACGCCCTGTGTAAAAAGTCAAAGTGGAATGCTTGTAAGTGCTCAATGACAATGAATTAGGCTGTGGCGTTTAATTGCCAACCAACTACAGGTCGACTTCCCCGGTGATCCGGCCATGCGCACCTCACACAAAGCATCTACCAGGCCCTGTACATCCAGGGTCGAGGCGCCCTCAAGTGTTAGTTGGCGAGCTACCTGTGCACTGGCCGTGCTTTGCGCGCGCCATGGGCTAGGTCCCAGGCCTAGGCACATGCCAGTGAAGATGTGATGGTATCCAGCAGCCCAGCTTAGATTGGATGGCGTGCGGTACCTGATGACTGGGAGGGAGGCTTAATCATCGGTCTGGACAGGTCGGCTCCTTAGCAGTCAGTAGATGCCTTTGCCGGGGGTCATTGTGGTGGGGCGCTTACAGAGGGCAAATTGAACAGTAACAGTGACCTCCGCCCCTGACCAATTCAACAATAGCTCTAGATGGCTCGGCTGACCTTCTCCGTCATATAAGTCGGACTACGTGATGCAGTCTCAAACTTTCAACTTCAAGTCCATCACACGCTCAGCAACCCGTGCTTGAAACTCGCGCATATTCTCTCGCTGCTCAGGTGACCTGACCGCGAGCAATGCCATCAAGTTGAGTATGTAGTTTTTGTTCCCACCATCAAAAATGTCGGACGTCGCTACTTCACGGATCGCGGTCACAGCCGAAGATTCGAGCTTGCCAAACTCCTCCTCGAGCCAATCCGGCTTGCGATCCTCGACCTCGAACCGCATGAAGTCACGTTGCGCACAAATGTTACGTGTGTTCGTTTCGTATGTTTTCTTCGCTTGTAGGTCGTGGACGACGGCCAATTTCATGGCACGGCCATCAATCTGGGCGCGGCGCTGTGCTGGCAATGTCGCAATGATGTCATCGAGTTTTTTTGCCATAGTTGAAGTTCTCAGGAAATCATGAGCAGGGCTTTCATCTTGGCCCTGACGTGCAACATCACGTCCGCCGGTACGACGGCCTTTTTCTTCGCCTTACGCACTTTCCAATCCAAGGACTTGACTTGATCTGACAACACGGCACAGTCAACACCGTCGACTTGGGTCACCACTTCAAACGGGTGACCTTTGATTTTGGTGGTCATGGGACAGCAAACCATCAGGCCCGTTTTACCGTTGTAACTGGCCGGACTGATCACCAACGCAGGGCGATGGCCTGCTTGCTCATGTCCGGCTTGGGGATCAAACTCCAACCAGACCACTTCACCGGCATCGGGAACGTAGCCGCGTGTGGCCATTACAAAGCCTCTTTGCCAACCGGCTTGCCAAAGCTGAATTCGCTGTGCGCGTTACCCGCTGTGATGCCCGCCAGCAGGTTATCTAAGCTGTAAGTGACATTTTCTGAGGGCTGGATCACAATGCGCCCGCGTGAAACGACCAGCTCAACTTTTTGCTCGAGAGCGTAACCAGCGGCCTTCAATGCCGCGCTGGGCAGGCGCAGTGCTGGACTATTGCCCCACTTACGGATGACGGCTTCCATAAAAATTCTCCTTGAACGTATCTACATTGTAGACACTTTCTTCCCGTGGATCAACACAAGCAGCGGGCTGTCTTGTTCTACCGCCTTGCATTCCTGAGATGATGCGGGCTATGAGCGACATCCCAACCGATTTACCGGAGCCAACACCGCCACCCCAGCGCTGCGCGGTCTACACCCGTGTGTCGATGGATAACGCGGAGGACGACAAGCTGAGTTCGGTTCAGGCGCAGTTCATGGCCTGCCATGAACTCATTGCAAGCCAGTTCGGCAAGCACTGGGTCCCCACGGACCGAATTTACGAAGACCGGGGTTATTCGGGCAGCCATATCCGCAGGCCTGGTTTGCAGGAGTTGTTATCGGATGTGGCCGACGGGTTGGTGGACATCGTGGTGGTGCATTGCTTGGACAGGCTCTCTCGCCACATGGGAGATTTCAACGCGTTGATGCAAGACTTTGAGCGCCACGGCGTGGCGCTGGTATCGGTGACGCAGTCGATTGACACCTCAGGCCCGCAGGGGCGCTTGACGCTGAACCTGCTGACTTCATTTGCACAGTTTGAGCGCGAGATCGCGGGGGAGTGTGGCCGGGAAAAACGTGCAACCTCGCGCCGTCAAGGGGTGTGGCAAGGCGGTGCTCCACCGCTGGGCTATGGCCGGGCACAGCAACGCTTGGTGGTGGAACCCGTTGGGGCCAAGACAGTACGGAATATTTTTGAGCGGTTTTTGCAGCAGCCATCAGTGACGGCGCTGATTCAGGAGCTCAGTGAACAAGGCGTCAAAACCAAAGCTTGGCACACCAAAGCTGGCCTGCTGCGCTGTGGGCGCACCTTTGACAAAAACGTGCTTCACAAATTGCTCAACAACCGGATGTACCTGGGCGAGTTGTTCTAGGACGATGCTTGGCATACCAGCAGTCACCAACCCCTCATTGAGAAAGCCCTATGGGACGAAGTTCATGAGTTGATGGCCTCGCGAGCCCGGCGAACCGGCGTTCTAAATCGCGGGTCGCCAGTGTGGCAATTCCCGCTCAAGGGCTTGATATTTGGGGAAGATGGTCGCAGCATGACGCCTTGGTTTTCATCAAAACAAAGGGGGCGACAACTTGGCTATTACATCCCCCAGAAAGAGATTACCGTGGGTGCCGGCGCCTCCGATCTACCGCGCCTTTCCGGGTATCACCTGCATGCGCAGGTGATGGAGCATCTGTACGAGAATTTTCGGGATCCCTCGCAGTGGTTAGCAGCACTACCGCAATCGCTCACAGACCATCCAACGTTCGACCATGCACTAATCACTGAGCGACTGCGCGAAACGGCCAGGGTGTCCGACCTCTTCTCGTTGCCCTCGAAAGCGCAACTGATACGTTTGTTGGTCGAGAAAGTGGTCGTGCGGCCCGATGACATCCTTGTACGCATCAGCGCCAAAGGGGTGTTTGAGCTGATCTGTGATCTCATGCAAACCCATAAAACCGACTGGGTCTCGCAAATACCAGATCAAACGCCGCGCAAGTGACGGCCTGGCCAGTGCCACTGAGCACCATCAGTTAGCAAGCCTGATCAATCTACGGCAGTTGCAGGGACTGCATTTTCCAGCTTTTCTATCCTGAAATGACTTGGCTTTTGATCGTAAAAGAGCGTTCATGGAGGTCCACAAATCCTTCTTGGAAAGCTGAGCCAATGGATGAAACAAGTCGAATAGCCATAATAAAAATCGTCACCCTGGGCACCCTGCCGAAGCCCATTCTGTGGAGCGTTTGGGATAAGTACTTTCCACGGCGTCCGCACCGCAGCCGACGTTACTTGGAGGCCCAGCTTGCCTATCTGTTTCAGAAACAAGCCTACGACGAAATGATCGCCGTCATGCCCCCAGAAACGGATCAAAGCTGGCGTCAAGGCCAACCCGCTACAGCGGCAGATCAAAACCAATTGACTGGCGGCTTGGATGATGTTTCATATTCTTTTTTACTCGCTCGCAAAGTGATCTGGAGCACGCACCGTCCCCTCAGCCTACCAAGGCCACAAAAAAACCGATTGATTCGTCCGCGCGTAACCCATTGATTTATATAACGTTGACTGCTGTGCCTTCCGGACTTCGGCATGCGCTGGGTGGGGCGAGTCGGAGAGAGAATGTGCAAACGGAGAGTAAAACCTGCCGGTTACTGGCAGAAATGGTTCTCTCTGAAGTCCGCAAGAACCCGCAGGAACCCGCGCAAACACGCGGTAGCAGGCAAAAAAAAGCCAACCGGTGAGGGTTGGCTTTTAACGTATTGGTGGTGGGGTGCTACCAGAGGGCAAACGAGCTGGGAATAGCAATCCCCGGTCCTGACTAACCACAGCTAGCTAGTGCCAATTTGCTCATCGTTTCCCAATGAAGATAGGTAATTCAATCCTAGGAATTTTACAGATTTGCGGACGGCGGTTCAATTCCGTGAATCACACTTAAACCGCCCTCCGCAACTTGACTGATTGGCAACAGGGAAGCGTTCATTGGGTCCTACCAATTTATCCGGAAGGAACCGACGATGGAAGTATGTCACCTCAACCAAAAGCAACTAGCATCGCGCTGGGACGTTCGTGAGGGCACACTCGAAAGGTGGCGGTCAGATGGCATAGGCCCACCCTTTATGAAATTAATGGGGCGTGTAATGTACCGGCTGCAAGACGTAGAAAAGTTCGAGCTAGCAAGCCTGCATAGCTCGACATCATCGCGCTACAGGTCCGCTGAAGTAAGCCCGTGCAGATAGCCACGATTCAGTCATCGAAAGCTGGTCTTTTTAGGCCAGCTTTTTTTATTCTGAGTCCCGTGAACATCAAGTACTCAGCCCATCTGACCTGTTCTCATTAAAGTAATTTCTTCATCGAAGAACATTTGCGGGGGCTGAAATAAGTCGAAATGCTCGTAAAGTGGGCTTGTTAATCTTTTTACGGCTTCCGGCAACAGGTTTTCGATTACATCTTGAGTCAATTTTTGTTCCGTGATCACACTCGGCGCTTTGCATCGATGACCATCGAAAATCATGCGGCGGGGATTGAACATAAAGAGTTCACGTTCTTTTAAACCGGTCCACTCGCAGCGTACCAACATCGTGAACCCATCCTCAAACATTGACCTTGCCAGCTCTTCACATCGCAAGAGAAATTCTGCAACACGCCAAGTGGGAATTGTGAGGTCAATTCCCGTTCCTGGCGCCCTCACCTTACGCGACTCCGAGAGTGTTTCAAGGCAGTCTTCTTGATAACCTCTGAGAAGATAAAAAAGCCCATCAGGG
>Ga0214919_10001521_pt1 | contig 37706 bp, 18 predicted proteins | sample LL1503_MetaG_FD_177994 | JGI IMG/M metagenome (GOLD analysis project Ga0214919, IMG submission 177994) | Freshwater microbial communities from Lake Lanier, Atlanta, Georgia, United States - LL-1503 | ecosystem: Environmental > Aquatic > Freshwater > Lake | place: USA: Georgia | collected...
ACAGGAAATACAGGTAATACAGGAAATACAGGTAATACAGGAGCAACTGGAAATACAGGAAATACAGGTAATGCAGGAAATACAGGAGAAACTGGTAATACAGGAAATACAGGTTCTAGCGGAGCAACAGGAAATACAGGTAATACAGGAGCAACTGGTAATACAGGTAATACAGGAGCAACTGGTAATACAGGAGCAACAGGAAATACAGGAAATACAGGAAATACAGGAAATACAGGAAATACAGGTTCTAGTGGAGCAACAGGAAATACAGGTAATACAGGTAATACAGGAGCAACCGGAAATACAGGAGCAACCGGTTCTAGCGGAGCAACTGGTAATACAGGTAATACAGGTTCTAGCGGAGCAACAGGAAATACAGGTAATACAGGAGCAACTGGAAATACAGGAAATACAGGTAATACAGGAGCAACTGGAAATACAGGAAATACAGGTAATGCAGGAAATACAGGAGAAACTGGTAATACAGGAAATACAGGTAATACAGGACATACAGGTAATACAGGACATACAGGTAATACAGGACATACAGGAAATACAGGTAATACAGGTTCTAGCGGAGCAACAGGAAATACAGGTAACACAGGTTCTAGTGGAGCAACAGGTAACACAGGTAATACAGGAGCAACAGGTAACACAGGTAATACAGGAGCAACTGGAAATACAGGAAATACAGGTAACACAGGTTCTAGTGGAGCAACAGGTAACACAGGTAATACAGGAAATACAGGTAATACAGGTAACACAGGTTCTAGCGGAGCAACAGGTAATACAGGAAATACAGGAAATACAGGAAATACAGGTAATACAGGAGCAACCGGTAATACAGGTTCTAGCGGAGCAACAGGAAATACAGGAGCAACCGGTAATACAGGTAATACAGGTAACACAGGTTCTAGCGGAGCAACAGGTAATACAGGAGCAACAGGAAATACTGGTAACACTGGTTCTAGCGGACCTACTGGACCACGTGGTATTGATGGAGATACAGGTAACACTGGTTCGACCGGTAATACAGGAGCAACAGGAAATACAGGTAACACTGGTTCGACCGGTAATACAGGAGCAACAGGTAACACTGGAAATACAGGCAGTACAGGTTATACTGGTTCGATAGGACCTACTGGACCACGTGGTATTGACGGTATTATTGGTATTGATGGAGATACTGGTAACACTGGTAATACAGGAAATACTGGAAATACAGGTTCGACCGGTAATACAGGAGCAACAGGTAATACAGGAAACACAGGTTCGACCGGTAATACAGGAGCAACAGGTAATACAGGAAACACAGGTTCTAGTGGAGCAACAGGTAATACAGGAGCAACAGGTAACACTGGAAATACTGGTTCGACCGGTAATACAGGTAATACTGGTAATACAGGTTCGATCGGACCTACTGGACCACGCGGTATTGACGGTATTATTGGTATTGATGGAGATACTGGTAACACAGGTTCGACCGGTAGTACAGGACCTATTGGAGTAACGGGAAATACAGGTTCTAGCGGAGCAACAGGAAATACAGGTTCTAGCGGAGCAACAGGAAATACAGGTTCTAGCGGAGAAACTGGTTCCACCGGAAATACAGGTTCTAGCGGAGCAACAGGAAATACAGGTCCTAGCGGAGCAACAGGAAATACAGGTAATACTGGAAATACAGGTTCAACCGGTAATACAGGATCAACTGGATCTACAGGAAACACTGGTAATGCTGGTTCTACTGGCAGTACAGGTAATACCGGAAATACAGGATCTACAGGATATACAGGAGCAACGGGAAATACAGGAAACACTGGTAATGTTGGAGCAACCGGTTCTACTGGAGCAACCGGAAACACTGGTAATGTTGGAGCAACCGGAAATGTGGGTTCTACTGGTAGTACAGGTGCAACAGGAGAAACCGGAAGTACAGGTAATGCGGGTAATACGGGAGCAACTGGAAATACAGGAAATGTTGGTTCTACTGGTAGTACAGGATCAACTGGAAATACAGGTAATATGGGTAATACGGGAAATACTGGATCTACCGGAAATACAGGAAATACTGGTAGTACAGGATCAACCGGAAATACGGGTAATACGGGAAATACTGGTAATACCGGAAATACGGGTAATACGGGAAATACTGGTAATACCGGAAATACAGGAAATGTAGGTTCTACTGGTAGTACAGGAAGTACGGGTAATACGGGAAATACTGGTAATACTGGTAGTACAGGAAGTACGGGTAATATGGGAAGTACGGGTAATACGGGAAATACTGGTAATACCGGAAATACAGGTAATACGGGAGCAACTGGAAATACAGGTAACACTGGAAATACAGGAAATGCAGGTTCTACTGGTAGTACAGGATCAACCGGAAATGCAGGTAATACAGGAGCAACCGGAAATACTGGTAATACAGGAAATGCAGGTTCTACTGGTAGTACAGGATCAACTGGAAATGCAGGTAATACAGGAGCAACCGGAAATACTGGTAATACAGGAAATGTTGGTTCTACTGGTAGTACAGGATCAACTGGAAATGCAGGTAATACAGGAGCAACCGGAAATACTGGTAATACAGGAAATGTTGGTTCTACTGGTAGTACAGGATCAACCGGAAATGCAGGTAATACAGGACCAACCGGAAATACTGGTAATACTGGTAATACAGGAAATGCAGGTTCTACTGGTAGTACAGGATCAACCGGAAATGCAGGTAATACAGGACCAACTGGAAATACAGGAAATGCAGGTTCTACTGGTAGTACAGGATCAACCGGAAATACCGGAAATACCGGAAATACGGGAAATACTGGAACAACTGGAAGTACTGGAAGTACTGGAATAACCGGAAGTACAGGACCTATAGGATTGACTGGATCTACTGGACCACAAGGTTTGCAAGGAATACAAGGAGTTACCGGACCTCAAGGTAACCAAGGTTATACTGGGCCTCAAGGAAACCCAGGAATTACTGGATCACAAGGTAATCAAGGTATTACCGGTCCTCAAGGAATACAAGGAGTTACTGGACCTCAAGGGAATACTGGACCTCAAGGTAATATTGGATATCAAGGACCTCAAGGAAATACAGGACCTCAAGGTAATATAGGTCCTCAGGGTAATTTAGGTCCTCAAGGTAATATAGGATATACAGGTAATACTGGTTCTAGCGGACCAACTGGAAATACTGGAAATACTGGTTCTACTGGATCTACCGGACCAAAGGGAGAAGCTTCAGGTACTGGAGCAACTGGAAATACAGGTAATACTGGAGCAACAGGTAATACAGGTAATACTGGAGCAACAGGTAATACAGGTTCTAGCGGAGCAACCGGTAATACTGGTAATACAGGTTCTAGCGGAGCAACAGGTTCTAGCGGAGCAACAGGTTCTAGCGGAGCAACTGGTAATACAGGTAATACAGGTAATACAGGTAGTACCGGAAGAACTGGTAATACTGGAAATACCGGAAATACTGGTAATACAGGTAATACAGGTAATACTGGTAATACTGGTAATACAGGTAATACTGGTTCAACTGGAAATACTGGAAATACTGGAAATACTGGACCACAAGGAATACAAGGATTACAAGGAATTACCGGGCCTCAAGGATTACAAGGATATACTGGGTCACAAGGTAATCCTGGAATTACTGGAATACAAGGATATCAAGGAATTACCGGTCCTCAAGGAATACAAGGAGTTACCGGACCTCAAGGAAATACAGGTCCTCAAGGAATTATTGGATCTCAAGGATTTCAGGGAAATACAGGTCCTCAAGGTAATGTTGGTCCTCAGGGTATTGTAGGTCCTCAAGGTGATATGGGATACACAGGTTCTAGCGGAGCAACAGGTAATACTGGTAATACTGGTTCTAGCGGAGCAACAGGAAATACAGGTTCTAGCGGAGCAACAGGAAATACTGGTAATACAGGAGCAACAGGAAATACAGGAAATACTGGTAATACAGGAAGTACAGGAGCAACAGGAAATACTGGTAATACAGGAGCAACAGGAGATACTGGTAATACAGGAAATACTGGTAATACAGGAGATACAGGAAATACAGGAAATACTGGTAATACAGGAAATACAGGAGCAACAGGAAATACTGGTAATACAGGAGCAACAGGAAATACAGGAAATACTGGTAATACAGGAAATACAGGAAATACTGGTAATACAGGAAATACAGGAAATACTGGTAATACAGGAAATACAGGAAATACTGGTAATACAGGAAATACAGGAAATACTGGTAATACAGGAAATACTGGTTCTAGCGGAGCAACAGGAAATACTGGTTCTAGCGGAGCAACAGGAGATACTGGTAATACAGGAGCAACAGGAAATACTGGTAATACAGGAAATACAGGAAATACTGGTAATACAGGAAATACAGGAAATACTGGTAATACAGGAAATACTGGTTCTAGCGGAGCAACAGGAGATACTGGTAATACAGGAGCAACAGGAAATACTGGTAATACAGGAGATACAGGAGCAACAGGAAATACTGGTTCTAGCGGAGCAACTGGAAATACAGGAAGTACAGGTTCTAGCGGAGCAACAGGAAATACAGGAGCAACTGGAAATACAGGAAGTACAGGTTCTAGCGGAGCAACAGGAAGTACAGGAAATACTGGTAATACAGGAGATACAGGAAATACAGGAGCAACAGGAAATACTGGTTCTAGCGGAGCAACAGGAGATACTGGTAATACAGGAAATACAGGAGCAACAGGAAATACAGGAAATACTGGTAATACAGGAAGTACAGGAGCAACAGGAAATACTGGTTCTAGCGGAGCAACAGGAAATACTGGTAATACAGGAGCAACAGGAGATACAGGAAATACAGGAAATACTGGTAATACAGGAAATACTGGTAATACAGGAAATACTGGTAATACAGGAAATACAGGAAATACAGGAGCAACAGGAAATACTGGTAATACAGGAGCAACAGGAAATACTGGTAATACAGGAGATACAGGAGCAACAGGAAATACTGGTTCTAGCGGAGCAACAGGAAATACTGGTAATACAGGTTCTAGCGGAGCAACAGGTAATACAGGAGCAACTGGAAATACAGGAAGTACAGGTTCTAGCGGAGCAACAGGAAATACAGGAGCAACTGGAAATACAGGAAGTACAGGTTCTAGCGGAGCAACAGGAGATACAGGAAATACAGGAGCAACAGGAAATACTGGTTCTAGCGGAGCAACAGGAAATACTGGTTCTAGCGGAGCAACAGGAGATACTGGTAATACAGGAAATACAGGAGCAACAGGAAATACTGGTAATACAGGAGATACTGGTAATACAGGTTCTAGCGGAGCAACTGGTAATACAGGAGCAACCGGTAATACAGGAGCAACAGGAAATACAGGAGCAACAGGAAATACAGGAGATACTGGTAATACAGGAGCAACAGGAAATACAGGAGCAACAGGAAATACAGGAGCAACAGGAAATACAGGACCGACTGGAGAATCGGTGAATTATAACAAAATACAAATGAATTTAAATCAAAATATCAATACATACGAAACCCTGAATCGAAATATCGTAAATGTACCAACCACCTTAGTATCAGGTACGCAATATTTCATTCTTTTTTCTTCTCTACAAGGATTTAACACTACTACCTTAAGTATTGCTTCTGCGGATATATCTGCAGGAACACCAAGTTTGATTCGTTTGGGATTATATACTATCGATCTTTCAAATAATGCAACCTTAGTAGCATGTACGGATAATGATACTTCTTTATTTACAAATACTTATACTCTATACTCCAAATCCTTTACCACAAATGGTGGATTTCCATCCAGTTATACCATTCAATCTGGAACTAGATATGCAGTTAGTTTCATTATTCTAGCGGATAGAATGCCAACTATTTATGGAATACAGAATGTAGGGTTTTTGACAAATATATCTCCAAAAATAACGGGAGAATATTCTGGACAAAATGATTTGGTATCTACTGCATTGGATATTCAATTATTACCAAGTAATTATATACAATGGATTAAATTATCATAAAACAAAACACACTATAATAGTAAATATTTTTTGTATAATATATAAAAAAATATTTAGTAATATATATAATAAAGAATGTCAAGTATTGGACCAACTGGACCACAAGGAATACAAGGAATACAAGGTGTTGCAGGACAACAAGGAATACAAGGAAGTACTGGAACTCAAGGACCTGCCGGATTACAAGGACCTGCTGGAAGTCAAGGATTACGAGGTCAAGATGGAGCGCAAGGTAGTATTGGTCCTACGGGATATCAAGGGAATGTTGGTCCAACCGGACCACAAGGATTACAAGGAGTAGCCGGATCACAAGGAGTAGCCGGACCACAAGGACCGGCTTCAGGATTAACAGGTCCAACTGGATCTAGTAGTTTATGGGTTACTAATTCTGGTAGTATGTATTATATTCCAACCGGGTCTAATGGTATTGGAATCAATAATGTGAATCCAGCATATACCTTAGACATTAGTGGTACATTGAATGTAGTAGGTGCTGCAAATTTTACTGCAGAAACCACGAATAGTTTAACCGTAAATAAGAATAGTTATCTATGTAATATTAGTGAGAAAATCATAACCGTTACTGCAGCATCTACAAATACTTATAGTTTAGATTTCTCTCAAAGTAGTGTTTTTTATCTATCTACTGCTCCTACTGCAAATATGACATTGAATCTGTATAACGTACCTTCTGTTACAGATGCTAGTCACAGTTTTATTTTTTCCGTAATTTATAAAGGTATTAGTGCTAATTATTATGGAAATACTGTAAATGTTTCCGCTGGCAATACTGCCGGTTCTGGAACTTCTTATACTCCCAAATTTACAACTAGTCCTAGTATTTCTAGTATTACTAGTTCGCAGCTAATCGTACAACAAGTAAGCTATGTTTATTTGGGAACTACTGGATATGTGATTTCGAATGTTAGTGGCTTCGGATCTTAAGAAGGGTATTATGTAGTACATACCCCCTCCTCTTACTTGTTTATTCTATGAAGTCTCCTAGAATAAACTTATTTACACCGTTGAATATTTTGAAATGGTGTATAATAATCGCTGGTATATTATACCTTATATTATTTCTTTTTTTCTAATTCTAATACCCTCGATTTTAATTCCTGAATTTCTTTAATTAAAATTCCAATTAATCCGTTATAATTGACGGATTGATAATTTTCTCCATCTTTCTCTCCATTCACTAAGAAAGGATATTCTTCTTGTAATTCATGTGCAATCAACCCAATATCTCGTTTTTTGGTTTGGTTATTATAATAAGAAATTGGTCTTAACTTATCTACCGTAAATTCATCCGGTATAATATGTAAGGAATAAACATCCTCTTTAATACGATAATCCGAAGTCACATTAAATGCAAGAGCAGTAACTGCATTTGTAAATGTATTGGATGTACCGGTCCAAACATTTATACCTGAAAAAGTAGGTAATAAAGAGATGGTGGTTCCTAGATCGGAAGTACCTAGTGTAATAGAGGGAGTAATAAGTCTAAAACCGGTATTTATCGTAATATTTTTATTCGCAATAATTCCTACATTTCCGATACGCATTAATTCAATATATCCAATTGCAGCTGAATCTGCTGTGTCTGCACAATAAAAAATATGATTCGAATTTGTTCCATCTACATTATAGGTTAATGTGCTTGGTGCAATTCCGAAACCATAAAAAGAAGTAAATCTGTTAAGATCACTGCTATTGTTATATAATACTATTTTTTTAAAATCCACACTATTGGTAATACGAATACCCGGGGCAACCAAGGTTTGAGAAAATGTTTTATTTCCACCAATGGTTTGATCTGTTCCAATATCCACTTCTTCATATGCAGTATGTGTCGCTTTTACAATCCATACACCAAAAGCTTGACCGATATTTGCAACACTAAAATCATATGTTTTATTACCCACTAAAGGAATTATTAATGCTCCAGTTGGTGAAACTTTACCATAAATGATAGAACCATTTTGACTACCAACATATAATGTATTTGATGTATTATTAAGAATTGAAAAACAGACATTTCTTCCATTTGGAATACTAGGTAATAATTGAGGATTTGCTTGAGTAATATCACCTACAGCACTAAATGTTATATGATTATTTGACCATAAATTATAATCACTTGTTTTAGAAAAATAATTTAAACTGGTTGTATAAAACCCACCTTTTAAATTAGATATTGCATTTACTGTCATAATATCGGTAGTACTTGTTCCGAAATTCGAACTTCCAGTAAATGTTTTTGTACCAGAAAACGATTGATTTGAATAATTATCCATAAAAAAAGATCCCTCTCGAATATAGGCTTGAACGTACCAGGTTTTTGTAGTATAAGTACTAGTACTACGTATTGCTATCATGCTATAAGCCGGAATATTTACAGAAGTACTATTATTTGTAACATTATAGCCGAAAAATCCTTCTCCTAAGAACGCATTGATCGTTTGATTTACTGCTGAATGGTTCCAAATATACATATTGGTATTATTCGTAGCAGTAGGTAGTGTGGTGGTCCATGTGGCGGAACTACTAATATCAATGGTAGAACCATACCAACTAGAATCACCTATTGTATTATTGGCAGCCACTGCTATATTCTTATAGATAACGCCTCCATTGATATTCAAAACACTAGAAAACGTTTTATTTCCTCCAATGGTTTGAACCGATCCATCATCTATGATCGGATTTGTGATATGTTGTGTATTTTGAATCCACCAACTGGTGCCATCACTTCTTAATATAAAACAATAATTTGGCTGTAAAGATGCAATATTACTGATTTGTTGTCCTCTAAAATTTGTGTTGTCATCTATTCTTAACCATTGTACTGAACTTGAATTATTGATAACAAAAATAGTGCTATTATATCCACCACTTATTGATGCGATTGGAATTCGTTGTTGAATATTTGTAGATATACTCGTATTAAAAATAATGGTGGATCCATAAAAGGAAGGACTCGATGTTATCGCCGCGCCAGTTAAGTTGAATACTTGGTTCGAGATACCTCCATTTATTTTGGTTAGAGAATTTACTAGAAGGGTATTTACAGTCGAAGTTCCAATAATAGTATTGGATATATCCGTAATACCAGAAGTAATCAATGTTCCACTATTTACAATACTAGTTGCCGATAATCTTTTTATTGTAGTTTGGGTTCCGGTATCTGTTATTCCAATTGCCGATAGAGTACCATTTGAAATAATACTTGTTTTTGCATTCAGTGTATTTACATCCGTTATTAACCCATTATCCGTAATTTTATTTGTACTAATTATGTTAAAATAGGTAGTTCCATAGAATGTATTATTTCCATATATGTTTTGGTCGGTATTCGTATCTACCAGACGTGATCCATTAAATTTATAAGTATCTACAAACCAATTCGATCCATCACTAATGAATTTTATGGAATATCCATTAGGTAATATAAGATTATTCGATTCAAAACCAGAACCATAAAAAACATTGGTAGAACTACAATTAATTGTTTGATTAACCGTAGATATATTATTCAAATAAATACTAGAGGACGTATTGTTCTGAATTACTGGTAAATATTGATTTATATCCGTTGTAACCGTACTAGAAAATAAAATATAGGAATTATGTAGTCGTGTATTCGGCGTTAATGCTAGGTTAGTTATGATTCTATAACTCGGTGTGATTAATCCTCCTGAACAATTCATTAATCCATTTATAATGCCATTTCCGCCAATATTAATATTTCCTGTAATACCGGCATTTCCTGAAACTAGGATGGATCCATTAGTAGAAACATTCCCACCTATATTCGTATTTCCTGCAATACCTACGCCTCCTGAAACTACAAGAGATCCATTTGTCGTAGAAGTGGAAATGCTGGTAGATCCTACATATAAATTTCCACCCATTCCGATTCCTCCGGATATTGTCAATGCTCCTGTAGTTTTGCTAGTGGAAGATGTGGTGGCATAGATAATGATATTTCCTCCAATATTGGTATTTCCTGCAACACCCATTCCTCCCGAAATAGTTAATGTACCGGTATTAGTAGAGTAGGATTCAGTAGTACCAGAAATGATTACATTTGTTCCTATGGTTGCACCTCCTGTAACATTTAAAGCCGATCCAATATTGACATTTCCACCAATACCGGCTCCTCCTAAAACTATAAATGCACCATTTGTGGTGGTGGTAGAATTTGCATTACTTGTGATTTGCAAGAAATTATTTAATGTTTTCCATGTTCCCGTAGGTGGAGAAGAAATAGATGTATTTATGGTTGGATTCACCGTCCATGTACCATTAACATTATAAATATTAAATGCACATTGTATAGAATAATTGGTATTTGTATGAATATAGATATCATAATTACTAGTAGATCCTATTCGATTTACATAAATATTATCGATAATGACATTTTTACCATTTGTATAATAAGAGGCTGTAATAGTCCCATCTGAAAATATAATTCCACTAATAGTACAGGTTTCTGCTATTGTATTGATGGTAGCATTTACTGCACCAGAAACAATAATAATTTGAAAAGTGTTGCCAGATAATCTACCCAAGTAATAATAATTGGGACTATTATCGGTTATTAAAATATTATTCGAAGAATTAAACTGAGGAGAAGATATACTAGAAGAATTAATACTTCCACCAATATTAATATTTCCACTAATACCAACTCCACCTGATATAGTTAATGCTCCTGTAGTAGTAGAGGTAGAAGCTGTGGTTGCATAAATGATTGCATTAGATCCGATATGAACATTTCCAGAGATTGCGGCTCCGCCACTATTTATGAAAGATCCAGTATTTAAATCGGTAGTAATGGTATTGGTAGTGATTTTGACATTACCTCCGATATTGGTATTTCCAGCAATACCTGCTCCTCCGGAAACTACCATAGAACCGGTTGTTGTAGAACTCGAATTGGTAGTAGATCCAATATATAAATTTCCGCCCATTCCGATTCCTCCTGAAATAGTTAATGCTCCTGTAGTAGTAGAGGTAGAAGGTGTGGTTGCATAAATCGTCGCATTCGATCCAATATGGACATTTCCAGAGATTGCGGCTCCGCCACGGTTTATAAAAGATCCACTAGATAAATCCGTACTAATTGTATTCGTGGTGATTTGGACATTACCTCCTATATTGGTATTTCCAGCAATACCTGCTCCTCCTGAAACTACCATAGAACCGGTGGTTGTAGAACTCGAATTGGTAGTAGATCCGACATAGAGATTTCCGCCCATTCCGATTCCTCCTGAAATAGTTAATGCTCCTGTAGTAGTAGAGGTAGAAGGTGTGGTTGCATAAATCGTCGCATTCGATCCAATATGGATATTTCCAGAGATTGCTGCTCCGCCACGGTTTATAAAAGATCCACTAGATAAATCCGTACTAATTGTATTTGTGGTGATTTGGACATTACCTCCTATATTGGTATTTCCAGAAATACCTGCTCCTCCGGAAACTACCATAGAACCGGTGGTTGTAGAACTCGAATTGGTAGTAGATCCGACATAGAGATTTCCGCCCATTCCGATTCCTCCTGAAATAGTTAATGCTCCTGTAGTAATAGAAGTGGAAGCAGTACTAGAAGCAATATTAATATTTCCTCCGATTCCAACACCACCAGAAATAATGAATGCTCCTGTAGTAGAAGAGGTCGAAGCAGTACTAGAAGAAATATTAATATTTCCTCCGATTCCAACACCACCAGAAACAATCAATGCTCCAGTATTAGAAGAAGTGGAAGCGGTGATTCCATAAATAGTAACATTATTATTCAATGAAGTATCTCCAAGAACAGATAATTTATTTCCAAGAAAAGTATCATTATATTGATAATAGAGAGAATTATTGATAGTTAATAATTCTCGAATATTATAGAGAGATCCAATTTGAAAAGAAGTAAGTAGAGTATTATATACTCGAAAATTGTCGATATTTCCATAAAAATCTTGGTAATTAGCAGAATTTGTGACGGAATAGGTAGATCTACCAATATAATTAATGAAAAAATCTCCTGGAGTTGGATATCTTTGAGAAGTAAGAGAATATACATTTACTCCATTAAGATAAAATTGCCAAACGGAATTATTACCACTATCATAGGTAATGGTCCAAGCTATATGAGTCCAAACTAAAGGAGTAATATTTATATTTGGAATAACAACACTGGTTTGATTAAAGATTTGCCAAGATATATTCCCATTACTAGTATTTAGTATAATAGAAATACTATTTGTAGCATTCAGAAATTCGAAAATAGTATAATAAATATTACTAATGGAAGGAGAAAAGTTGGGTTGGATCCAAACCGAAAAAGTAAGACCGTCAATAGTAACCGGAAGGTACGGAATAACTATCGAATTTTTGACTCCATCTAATTTCAAACTACTATTTCTAGTTATACTACTGGTCGAATCTATCATAGTGGAAGAACTAGAACTAAAAAGAGAATCATAAAGAGAAGAACTATAATTGTATAATAAAGAGGTTGAAATAGCACGATTGTTTGCATATGGAATTCCATAAAGATTCCATTGTTGAATCGCAGCATTTACACTAGAACCTGGCCAAATACTATTAATGACTAATCTATAATATAAATATGGCTGTGAATTATTAATAGTAAAGGTAGTTACTTTTGTAGAAGAATAAGGACTATTCAATAGATTCATTGGATTATTTGCAATTAAAGTCCAAGATAAACCTGTATTGGAACCGAAAATAGAATGATTTTTCGGACCTTTGGTGGGTGTATTGCATAAAAAACTATACTTTGTAAGTATCATAGCCATAGTATTGGGGAATTTTATTTGTATCCATTCGCCGGACAATGTAAGTGTATTATTTGCATAATTAGTAGTTGTATTACCAGTATAAACTCCATTATTATAATTAGGATTACTTTGCCAGAAAATAGTACCATTCGATCCATTAAATGCGTTATACACATAATTTGTACCGATAAAACTAGAAGCACTTACGTCATAATAACCATTTTTAAAAGTGAGAGAATCTTTTTGATTTGATATTAGATTATTGGTATTACCTTGGAAAAGATTAGGTGCTGGAATGCATTGAATTACATTATTCACATTGCTACAAATATCGATTATTTCAAAATCGTACAACAAATAAGGAATCGTACTTTGTCCGATGGTCACGTTTTTATTTAAAGTAGCATTATTACCGACTATTATATTTCCATTTATAGTAGTATTATTTCCAACAAAAATATTACCATTATTACGAATATTTATATCACCTCCGCTTATATCTAAAAATCCTCTAATGTACGTTTGATTTAATTTATTTCCAGATTGATCTGGCCAAATACTCATTTACTTATATTTATATAAAATATTTTTATACAGTTAAAGAATTAAATCATTCTTGATGTTCTAAAACTGAGTGATCCATCCATTATTTTGTATAAAATTCCCACTTATATCCAAAGCAGAATTGCTGGAATAATTAGCAGAACGATTGATACATATGTTTCCTAATAAAGAAATATTGGAATTGATTACTTGATTATTCGAAGTAGATAGTATTCGATCTCGAACCACTATATTACTAATATCATACACAGAAACACCGATATTGTAAGAAATATCATTATCTAGTAAATTCTCTATAGAAATAGGATTTCGATTAATAACTAAAACACCATTATTCATATCCGTTGGTAGTGTTAAGTTTTGAACATCTAACGAAATTACATTATTTGAATTCGGAACTTTGAATTTAAAACGATTTCTATCATTGGATGTAATCATAAATGCGGCATCATTCACAAAACTGATATCTGTATTTGCTATAACTCCTCCTTCTTTAATATAGACACCTGCAAGAGAAGCATTTTTACTAGTACTACCTGTATTTAAATAAATATGTATATCTGGTTGTATAATAGGAGCGGAATAATTTCCATATAATTGTAAATTACATTTCGGATTCCCAATAGAAATATTATTTGCATATTTACCTACATTTATGGTAGTTGTATTATTACCAATATTCATAATGTAATTAGAATTAGACGCATCTTGACTTTGATAATACCAAAAACTCTCAATATTATTGGTATAAAGTGTCCCAACAGTATTATTCACAATTATATTTCCATTAGAGGATATATCTGAATTTACGGATAACTTGTTTTTAATAGTTGTTTGAGAATTGATAGACAAAATATCCGTTGCATTTGTACCAATCGTATGTAGAGAACCATTAGCCCGTATATTTCCGGTTATATTCAAATCTCCCGCCGTGGAGATATTTCCAACAACAGAAACGTTCTGATTTACATTTGTATTTCCGGAAATATTTACATTTCTAAGCATGGATACATCTGTTACGAAATAACTAGCAGCATTTACGGTTAAAATATCATTATTTCCATTTCCGAGCGTAATATTTCCATTTAAAAAGGCATTTCCATTTACGGTTTGATTCGTATGTATAATGAGATTTCCACTAATCTCTTGATTATTACTAAAAGAAACATCTCCTACTACCCATAATTTTCCATTGATTTTTTCATTTCGCGATATATACAGATTACCATTCAAAAAAACCTCTTTATCCATAGATACATTTCCATTGAAAGAAACATCTCCTGTAACAAATAATTTTCCATTGAAAGAACAATCCTTTGTTACGAATAAATGGTTATTTAAAAAAGAATCTTTATTTACAGTAAGAGAATTCTGTAGATATGTATTGTTTTTTACAAATAAATCGTTATTGATAGATACGTCGTTTCCAATAAAAAAATTATTATTTACAGATACATCTCTTAGAACCGATAGATTTTGATTTATAAAAACATTTCCCAAACAGTTAGTTTTTGCATTTAATGTAATTGTATTCGCGGAATTATCGGATCCAAGACTCACGTTTTGTTGCACGACTAAATTTCCATTTATTTTTTGACTACCTTTTAAAGATAAATCTCGATAAAAAATGGCATCACCTCCTATAATAATATCTTTTTGAATGGATGCACCACCTAGAACTTGTAATGCTCCACTACTCAAATCCGTAGTATTGGTAGTATTATTTATTTTCTCTATACCGCTTACATATACATTTTGTCGTAAGGTCATATTTCCAGATACATCTAATTGATGACGAAGATAAGTAACACTATTATTATTACTATTCCCTATATAAATAGTACTTGCGTCTCCTGCAAGAAAAACCGTATTTGCTGTATTATTGATTAAATGGAAAGTAGCATTATTCGTTTTCAAACAACCCGAATCATTAATGTATATATCTCCTGTTATTTTCATATTACCACAAATATCTAACACGGGTTTAGAATAAACCGCATTAAAAGTGTTTGGTAAAAAAGTATGATAAAGTTCCGTTTTACCATATTGTTGTCCTTGTATATAATTACTAGTAACGATTGAAAATAACATAGTATTTATATCCGTCATTTTCACATTACGAATGGAATATCGTGGATTTAATAATCGATTTCCATTTCCCATTGCATTTATGTCATTTAAAAATAATCGATTCCATTGAATACCACCGTTTTTGGTATATAGAATAGTGGATTCATCTCCAACCACAATAGCATTGAATACATCTTGAATAAAGACATCTCTTACGTTTATAATAAATGTCGTATTATCTATCCATGTATTTCCTCCATCTCTTGTACAACTAATAATATTGTTTCCGACGGCAATAGTAAAAATACCATCTAACGTATAAATTGCATTATATGTAACACTTGGAGTTACCATCGCATTTATTCGAATTAAAGTATCCGTGTTGTAGCTACTAATTCCATTTCCTGCAACAAATAGTGTATTTTGATAACCATGACTGCAATAAATATTAAAAGACGAATCTATGATTCTCAATTGATTCTGATATCGGTTGTTCGAAATATCAAAATAATAAATCCCCGATTTATGTCCTGGTATATTATCGTTTGGACAAGATAAAAATAATCGATAATTAGTAGGTGTAATATAAATACTTGGAATTCTTATATTATTAAGAGTGAGTGAGAGAAAATTCCAAGTAATACCACCATCTGATGATTTATAAAAATACAATGAACTTCCTGCAATAATTACATTGGATACATCTAGAAAAAATACATTAAAATTGGTACTGATCGAATGTATTGTAGCAGAACCAGAGGCATCTAGTTCCGAAATTTGCCATTTTTCACCTCCTGTTTGTGTATATAAAACCGAATAAAAATATGCATTGTTCGAACTTCCGGTAATTCCAATATCGGTAGAACTTCCGATTGCTACTCCATATCGATTGTCTCTTGAAAAAGACATAGAAACGATTTCAAAGCTAACATTCTCTACCAAATGTATTTCATTATGGTGAATATGGATAGGTCCATTAATATCCATCGCATATTTTTCGGTTTCTGGAGAATAGGTATTTACTCCGATCGTAGTTCTGGTATTTACGAGAGAATTGCCGGATACAATGGTTTCTATTGGAATATATTTGGATTTATTATCTGTCCATCCACAAGTTGCCATATTTCTAGAAAGATCCTTTGGAAACGATCCGGCTCCCCATTGCCATCCTTGATTTCTATTGGAAATATTTAAAAAAGTAGTAGCACTAGTATCAGATGCAATGAGAGAAAGAGCAGTACCTGTTTTATACGTAGTAGAATCAATACTATAAACCTCTGGTAAATAAATACTAGAAGAATTATCGTAAATAACAACGGTTTCTTTTTTTACATGGGAATGTAATCCATCCTTTCGATTCGAAATAGCAATATTTGATAAAAGAATCGTATCATTTGCGGTATCTATCGTGAGATTTCCACAAGGATCATAACCAATACTTGCCCCTCCTTTTCCGGTTTGGATGGTTTTATCCAAATGAAAGAAATCGATAGAGGAAGTACTTAAATCGGTGGTTAAAGTAATACCATAATTTTTATTATTTCTGGCTAATATATTTCGATTCGACGATTGATTTGAAAAAACATTTAAGGATGCAATTGTAGAACCACATATATCTAAGGTAGATTGGGGATTTATTTTATTCATTCCCACACCCGAAATATCTCCCAAAAAGTACATCGTTCCTTTTTTCGTGGATGGAACGATTCCTTGTCCGTTTGCTCCAACTAGATATAATGCATTATATTGAAAGGTATTTCCGTAAATCGAGAGATTATTTGAAATATCGGTATTTAATCCTACATGTAAAGATTTTTGAATGGATGTATTCGAATGAATAGTTGTATTTCCGATAATATCAACATCATTTTGGAAAGAAGCAGTATTTGATATAACTAATTCTCCACAAATCGTGAAATTTCCTTGGTATGCATTTCGAACGGACAAATTGTCTATCACTAGATTATTTGCATTTAAATTATTTAACTGTTCTAGTTGATTGATTCCTCCGTATTTCTTCCAAGACATTTATTTATTTAATGTATTTATAATAATAAAACACATTAAACTTGAAAATTTAATTTTTATTATTTTGGGTCTTGTTATTTTTTTTCACACCTTTTTTCTTTTTTTGAGAGAAATGTTTTTTATGGTTGTATCTTTTGGATATAGGGTATGGAGTGGGACTTCGGTTAATATATGATATATTTCGTAAGGATGATCGCGGTATATTTTGAAAAGAAACGTGTTTTTCTGGGAAAAGGCTAAACTTCGGTTTTTTTTGTATATACATAAATACTTTTCCGTTGTGGATACTTTGTATTCTCTTTTCTCTCGGATTTTCGTAAGATTGTACATTGTCTGATTTTACAACTTTACCATTTTTCATGATGACAAGAGAATTGGCTGATTTTTTTACGTAGTCCATGTCTGTTATATTTTTATGTTACATTTTATTTCGAGTTTTGTTTTTGCAAGAAAATACATTATTTTTATATTTTCTGGTACAGGTCTTCTTATTTTTACGACATTTTTGCAAGAAAGATCGTATTTGGGTTTTCTCTCGAATAAAATGATCTGTAATCTCTTGATAAAACGAACGGAATTCGGATCTTCTTTTTTTTATATCTTCGAGAGAAAACCAATCGATTTCGATTTTCTCGAATAATTTCGTTTTGTTGAGATATTTTTTATCCATGTTTTTCCACAAGAAATGATGATTATTGTTGTAGTATTGTGGTAAATTGGGATCATACGGCAAGAAAAAAATATGGACATGATAATCGTTCTTATGGTTGATATTATAGGTTCCTTTATGGGTTTTTATATATTTTCTGAGTTGGTTTGCATCTCCTAAAAATCCCGTTAATTCTTCTGCTCCTTCTCTCAACGCACTTTCATAAATGTTGTCTCCTTTTTCCATCCCTCCTCCGAAATCAGAGAAACCTTTGGCGGAATCTTCCATTTCACATTCTTTTCCAAATAAAAAATAGATTTTTCCTTTATGTATAGTTGCAGGAAGTAGGCTGGATCCTGTCATATATCTTTGCTTTTTATATTTTTTATTTCTCGAATTTTATCCACGCCATGTTCCGAAATCTTCTTTCCATTCAAGTTCTCGTCTTGCTTCTTCGATAGACCATTCGAAGAGTTTTCTGTCTTCTTCTACTTCTTCTACTTCTTCTACTTCTTCTACTTCTTCTACTTCTTCTCCATATTCATATTCTATCGGTTCGATTGTTTCATAGAATGCCGTGACTTTTGGATTGGCTCGGATATTTTTAGGATTAAAATCCGAGAGATATAATCCATCTAGACTTTGGACGCGAGAGAGAGCCACATAGGTTTGACCTTTTTCAAAAATACTTTTTCCAATATCCATTTCTGCTAGCGAAAGAGTAGCGCCTTGGCTTTTATGGATCGTCATTGCCCATGCTAGACGTAAAGGAAAATTGCCGACTGCAATGGACGGATATTCTTCCGATTGCCAATACTGGATTTCCATTACCTTTTGAATACCATTGACGAATTTCACTACTGGATTCGGAATAGAACCAAGACGTGTTTGGAAATCGACAATTACTCCAGTAGATCCATTACAAATTCCATTTTCAATATCTAGATTGACAGTACTCATAACCACCGCACCTTTTTTCAAAGATAAAATATCTACACAGGGAGTATTGTTTTTTAGGTATTCTATCTCTCGTTCTTGAATGGTTTTCGTTATTTTCTTACATCTCTCCAAATCTTCTTTTGGAATGACCCGACCAGACTCCAAGAAAGTAATACAATTGGTTTTGATTTGAGCTTCATAATCATAACTGATTTCTTGGATTTGGTCAAACATCATACGATTGTAATGATCCACTCTTGCAATCGTCGGAAATAATTTGGTAGGAATCACTCCATTATGTTCTTCCGAATTGTATTCTCGATTTACGTGGTTTTGCAAGAGAACAATTTGATCTGGTTCGATGGTTCCTTTTCGGACATTCAAGAGAATCGATTGGAAAATAGGATCTTTTTGACGAAACATGGTCTTTAATTCGATATGATTGGCAAGAGGAAATATCTCTTGCCAAACCGGAGATTCGAAACAGAATTCACTAGATCCGGGTTCGGCATAGTTACCAACGGGAGGTAATTGGTAGAAATCTCCTGTGAAAACGATCTGTATTCCTCCGAAAGGTTTATGCTGACAATGTCGGATATTTCTTCCGATTTCATCTAATAATTCCAATATTCTTTGTGACATCATACTGACTTCATCCACAATGAGACTTTGAATCTCTTTCCAATTTTTTATTAGTTTTTTATTTTTACGAATATCTTCGATGATTTTATCAATTTCACCTTTTCCATTCCGAATTCCACTCCAAGAATGAATCGTACGTGCATTACATCCTAGTAGAATAGATGCACAACCGGTAAGAGCACATACTTGGATCTTTTTTTTCCGGTTTTCTGCACTTTTCACTAGAGTACGAATTAAATGTGTTTTTCCTGTACCTCCAGGACCAGTAATAAAGAGATTCTCTCCTGTTTCGAATACTTGTAAAGCATGACATTGTTCAGGAGATAAATTTGTCATTTAGTTAATATGTAAATTAGGTATTGTATTGTATTCGTTTCAGGTATTGTATTCAATTTTTTATTTTATTGTGTGATTTTTTTATTCATGTTCTATTTCTAAACAAAAGGAAAAATCAACTCCATTCAAATCCACGATATTTCCACATTCATCCACTAAACTTATATATAATTTTTGAATATCGGTCTTTCCAGCATAAATGCGTTGATCTGATAATAAGAATCCATTAAACGTATTTGCAGGTAGAATGGTGCCATAAGGATATATTGCGGGATTTAAAGTGATTCTGGCTAAAATATTCTTGGAAACGAGAGAAGAAGCTAATGGGGAGATAAAAGAATTCGGATTCGATTGTCGAAATTCATCCACTACAAGAAAAAAATAACGGGTGGTATAGACATCTATTACTCCTTCTGAATTCAACATACCAGGTTGAGGAGAACTGAAAGGAGTCTCACCTGGAACAGGACCATCTGGTGGAATGAGGTAAAAAGTGTTTCTATATCCTAGATACCATCCTAAAGAGGATTTGAAATTATATTTTTGAAAATTACCACAAATATCTACATCCCAATTAATAGAATAACTATATCCTCCGTTTGAGTTCTCATTACTAGTCCAACAAATACTACTGAACGGATTTACTGGACTACTATTATTCACAATAGATAAAGCCATATCATTTATAGGTAATAAACTGGTTTGTATTGCAGTTTGTAAAGAATTTACGGTATAATTGCCATCGGGAATGATCAGTGTTCTGGGGTAACTAACGTTATTATATATGGTATTCAGATTAAAGGAGGTATTTCCTTTTTTTTGCGAGAAATGAAAAAAAGTCATTGGTATTTCTGCAGTTCTAACTGCAATACTTTTGACATCGGTTATTTTCTGAGGTAATTGATACATAAAAGAGCTGCCTTTATTTAAATTATATTCTTCTTGGAAACGGCTATCAATATTAACATATTTAATTTTACTCGGTTTTTTCACATTCTCCATAATCATATGTCCGTTCTGTTGTTGTATATCCGATGGTGTCCAAAAACTATTATCTATTGTATTTTTATTCATTTATTAAATGAAAGTTTATTGGTATAATATATTATTATACACTATATTATACCAATTCTCTCAACGAATTTATTTTCCACAAGAAAAACAATTGGTTTTCTCTTGAATCCGTGAAATCATTCCAAAATGTAAATACGAATTATTTCTTATTTCATCCTTCGTTGTCACATTGGCTAAAGATATAATTCTTGGCGGGTATATATTGGATGTTATAATAGATTTATTTTTTGATTTCATAGTGAAAAACATGAAAAATTGAAGGTATTATTTGTATCTACAATACTAGAAATATATTTCAGAATGACGTATGAATGTACAATTTGTCATGCATGTTCTTTCGAATTAAAGGAGACTTATGATCGTCATCGTTTCTTGTGTATTTTCAAACATAAATCCAAGAAAGAAAAGACGAAAATGATCGAGAGAATTCCGATGAAATTGACAGAAACGGATATTTATTCTCTTGTCTCCCAATTAATCTATAAAAATGAAGTACTAGAAAAACGATTATCATCCGTCGAAGATGAATTGGCGAAAATCCGGAGAAAACAACGAATTAGTATTCTCTCATGGTTGAATTCGTCGTTTGGTTACCATCCTACGATGACTTTTAAAGAATGGATCAAGAGGTTACCGATTCATGTCCAATATATTGAAGTCGCATTGAAAACGGATTTACTTCAAGGAATGATCTTGTGTTTGAAAGATGCGATTTTCCATTCGAAAATCGTAGATTTACCTTTTTGTGCATTTCACCAGAAAAACAAACAATTGTATGTTTATCAAGATTCGGTTTCGGTGGGATCGGGTGAAGGAGAGGTCGAGAGAAAATGGACGATTCTCTCGAATGATGAGATGTTACCGATTGTGTCTATTCTTGCTCAACTCTTTTTACGACATTATTTGCAATGGAAAACGGTATTTATTTCCTATTCTTCTTCTTCTTTTCTCTCAGAAGCAGAAGCAGAAGCAGAATCAGAAGCATTCGAAAGAAAAGAAAAGGAACATTATTATTTGACCAAAATAACCGGAAATGATATTAATGATAATGTTAAAAGTAGAAAAGTAATTGAAACATTGATTTCGATGGTTCAGAGAGATTTTAATGAGATTGAAATAGTATGAATCGTTTTCTTGTCTTTTTTTATTGATTTTCGAAATCATTATACGGAAATGTATCAGTTTCGGACCAATATTTGATTTTGTTTTTTTCTAAAAAATTGATTTATTCTCTTTATCGAACAAGAAAGAGAATAAATACTGTTTGATAATACTAGAAAATAAATAATGTTACTTGCAACACAAAACGCACATCCAAGAGATGAATATATTACTTTTGATGAAGGACCGCATATTTATACGATTCATGGAGAACAAGGATATACTTCGGTAACGACATGGAATCATCATCATTTCAAACCGTTCGATTCTTCGAAAATAATTGACAACATTTTGAAATCCAAGAAACGCGACGATCCGACGTATAAATATTACGGAATGACGAAAGAACAGATCCAAGAAGAATGGCGTATTAATGGTGATAATGCATCGAAAGCCGGGACGAAAATGCATAATGATATCGAATACTTTTATAATGGTCTAGAAGTGAAAAACGAAAGTATTGAATTCGAATATTTCCAGCGTTTTCGTGCCGATTTTCCCGAATTGCGTGCCTATCGTACCGAATGGATGGTCTATTGGGAAGAAATGAAGATTTCTGGATCGATTGATATGGTATATGAGAATCCGGATGGAACCTTGTTAATTTATGACTGGAAACGTGTGAAAGAAATTGTCCATGAATCTGGTTTTGGAACGGATAATGCGATAACTCCTTGTATTTCGCATTTACCTAATACGAATTTCTGGCATTATTCTCTCCAATTGAATATGTACAAGAGAATTTTGGAAGAGAAATATGGGAAAAAAGTAGTCGGATTGTTTCTAGTCGTATTACATCCAGAGAATCATAATGGTTCTTATTTACGTTTCGCAGTACATGATTTATCGAGAGAAATCGATGCATTAATGGAAGTACGTAAAGCCGAATTAGCAGTGTCTTCTTCTGGACATTGATCCTAGATTCTTATAATAGAGAAATCTACCAATCCAAAATAACATAAAAATAATTTCAGTTTGTTAGAAAACCATGTTGTGGAATAAACCGACTCGAAAAGTTTCTTTTTTTTCGTTTTATTATTATTCTCTCGTTCTCTTCTTCAAACGTTTCTATGAGAGAATCCACCATTTGATTTGGAAACCCTCTGAATTACCACCTACTATTATGGATGAATCTGAAATATATGTGAAAAAACAAACGAACCGATTTTTGGAAAAAGTGTCTGAGAATCAGAAAAATAAAGAGAAAGGTAATCAAAATATCGATCCTATTTGTTATTCTCTTATGGAATTCCAAGAGTCGATTCTACTAGAAAACAATACATTAGAACAAGAATGGAAACGTCGAATAATGATGGAATATACACCAAGAGGGAATGTTATTATGTATTATGATATTTTCAAACATGCGTTTGCTTATGCTTCCGATCAGTATATTCCTTATAATGTACTGAATGCATGCGCAATGAAATATGTGGTGACGTTTCGTTGTATTGATTTTTTTGTAGATAGTACGATTCTACCAGATGAAATTATTTCACCATTTTCTCTTTTACAAAATGAAGTGGAAATAAAGAAAAAAGAAGATGCAGAAACAAAGAAAAAAGATTTGGGAATATCTTTTACTGATGCTCCCTTTGCAAAACTAAAAAACTATTCTTCTCAAAAAGAAAATAATAAAGAAAAAGAATTGGATTCAGAAGGTAAGACTAAACCTAAACCAAAGGCAGGAGATATGATTAAATACAGTAATAATTTCCGTAATCTTGGTAAAATATCGAATATATCTTTCTTGTTAAAACCCAAGAAAAATCATCCGATTACTTCTAATTCGATCGGAAATAGTAATCCTTTATTATCTTCTTTTGATTATATTTCTTATAAAAAAACATTACTTGAAAATAAGTAGATCGAATCGAATAAATGTCGGTTGGTTATTTGGAGGATGATGCCGATTGTTTTTTTTGCCACTGTAGATATCCATTACATTTATATACATCCCATAAAGAACCTAACTGATTTTTGGCAACTTCATATGCTTTTCTTTCTTTTTCAGATAAAGAATGGAAATAGACGTTTTCTAAATTATTTTCAGATTGCATCTTTTGTTTTGTTTTGTTTTGTTTTGTTTTGTTTTGTTTTTATAATAATCCTTTCTTATTACTAGAAAAGATTATTTCAATTTTTTATTTTTACCGATTATATCTTTGTGGTAAATGGCAAACAGAAGGTGCTGGACAATAATCCACTGGAACATTCGGTGCTCCGATTGGTGGATGATTCGCAGTATTTAATGTATTGGTATAAGGTTCAATTGGTTTTCTATTTATCTGCAATAAATAACTAGATTGTTCTTGTGGTATGAGTGTTGGACCACATTGTGGTTTCGTGAAATTAAATAATAATGTATTTTGTCTCTTGGACATAATATTATTACATGTCTTTGTGGTAATTGGATTACATGTTTTTGTATTATCTACACATGTTTGATATTCTTGAACGGTTTTTTGTTGAATATGATTGATATAATCTTGTTGTGTATTTCTATTTTGATTATCATCCGATTTGACGGTTATTTCACAACAAGTGGAATGATATTTTGTTTCAATCATACCAGTTGTATCTAGTACGGATGATTTGATCACATTTGGATCTTCCGTAGAAGTGACGGCGGATAAGATAGGAGGATATACGATGAATTTTCCACAACATCCTCCGTGTCCTTTTTGTACGGCACCTTTTGCTAAGGTTTTGGGTAGAGATCTCGAAAGCATTGTTTGACCAATATATCCTTGGTTACGATGACCTCCATTCAACGAAAATCCGGTTTTCGTACCTACACTCATACAATTATATTTGGTGGCTGTTTTTTTTTTCAAAGTTGCAAGAGACATTATATATGGATGGTATATTATATTTAATTATTAAAGACGGAAATATTCGAAAATGCAAAACTACTATCTGCGGCTTGGTACAAGTAAGAAATTGTTTGTGTAATTAAATTACCGGCGATTGTTCCAGTGGTTGCTGCAGAAGCACTAGAAGTAAATATATTGGTTAATGGTGCGCTAAATCGAATTGGTATGAGACCAGTATTAGGTGTAGCTGTAGTTGAATATGATATGCGTCCAGCATACGCGTTTGCATTCGTAGTGGTCGTATTGCCTTTGGATAAAATAGTTACTGCATAATTACGAGTATTATCGGTTAAACTTGGGAAATTAATAACATTTAAATTCATACATACATCGACGGTTCTTACTGTATTTGCAATATAAAATACACTACTTCCAGAATAATCGAGGGTAAAAGTGTATGGTACGGTTGCGCTTGCACTAGTAGTACTAGTAGTTATTGGGGTGACTCTTTCGGTAATATTCGATAAATAACTCGTTTTATTGACGAAAATATTCCCATTAAACGATGCATCTCTACTGAATGCTACATTACCAGATACATCTAAACCTACATTTGTATTGATAGTACCAATTTGTTGTTTTCCAATAGCAACTGTTGTTGCGGTTGGTGGTGCAATATATAAAGTTGTGGTATTCAATGTCCAATAACCAGAACCAGTTGGGCCTGTGTTACCGGTGTTTCCCGTGTTACCTGTATTACCGGTGTTTCCAGTGTTACCGGTATTACCAGTTGCCCCCGTGTTACCGGTGTTTCCCGTGTTTCCTGTGTTACCGGTATTACCAGTTGCCCCCGTGTTACCGGTGTTTCCCGTGTTTCCTGTGTTACCGGTATTACCAGTTGCTCCCGTGTTACCTGTATTACCTGTATTACCGGTGTTTCCTGTGTTACCGGTGTTTCCCGTGTTACCGGTGTTTCCCGTGTTTCCTGTGTTACCGGTATTACCAGTTGCTCCCGTGTTACCTGTATTACCTGTATTACCGGTGTTTCCTGTGTTACCGGTGTTTCCCGTGTTTCCTGTGTTACCGGTGTTTCCTGTGTTTCCTGTGTTACCTGTGTTACCGGTGTTTCCTGTGTTACCGGTATTACCAGTTGCTCCCGTGTTACCGGTGTTTCCTGTGTTTCCTGTGTTACCTGTGTTACCGGTGTTTCCTGTGTTACCCGTGTTACCAGTTGCTCCGCTAGAACCCGTGTTACCGGTATTACCGGTGTTTCCGGTATTACCAGTTGCTCCGCTAGAACCCGTGTTACCGGTATTACCAGTGTTACCTGTGTTTCCTGTGTTACCTGTGTTACCAGTTGCTCCACTAGAACCCGTGTTACCGGTATTACCGGTGTTTCCGGTGTTTCCTGTGTTACCAGTTGCTCCGCTAGAACCTGTATTACCAGTATTTCCTGTGTTGCCAGTTGCTCCACTAGAACCTGTATTACCAGTATTTCCTGTGTTGCCAGTTGCTCCTGTATTACCGGTCGAACCTGTATTACCGGTATTACCAGTTGCACCTGTATTACCGGTCGAACCTGTATTTCCCGTATTTCCAGTATTGCCTGTTGAACCTGTACCAGAAGCTTCGCCTTTTGGTCCGGTACTTCCAGTAGAACCAGTATTACCAGTATTACCTGTAGAACCAGTTATTCCAGTATCTCCTGTATTACCAGTATTACCTGTATTACCTGTATTTCCGGTTGAACCAGTACCAGAAGCTTCGCCTTTTGGTCCGGTACTTCCAGTAGAACCGGTATTTCCAGTATTACCTGTTGCTCCGGTATTACCTGTATTACCGGTGGATCCTGTATTACCTGTTGCTCCGCTAGAGCCTGTTGCTCCGCTAGAACCTGTATTTCCTGTATTTCCAGTAGATCCTGTATTACCTGTTGCTCCGCTAGAGCCTGTTGCTCCGCTAGAACCTGTATTTCCTGTATTTCCTGTTGCTCCGCTAGAACCTGTATTTCCGGTATTTCCTGTTGCTCCGCTAGAACCTGTATTTCCTGTATTTCCTGTTGCTCCGCTAGAACCTGTATTTCCGGTATTTCCTGTTGCTCCGCTAGAACCTGTATTTCCGGTATTTCCTGTTGCTCCGCTAGAACCTGTATTTCCTGTATTTCCGGTATTTCCGGTATTTCCTGTATTTCCGGTATTTCCTGTATTTCCTGTATTTCCGGTATTTCCTGTATTACCTGTATTACCTGTTGCTCCGCTAGAACCTGTATTTCCTGTATTTCCTGTTGCTCCGCTAGAACCTGTATTTCCGGTATCACCAGTATTTCCTGTTGCTCCGCTAGAACCTGTATTTCCTGTATTTCCTGTTGCTCCGCTAGAACCTGTATTTCCGGTATCACCAGTATTTCCTGTTGCTCCGCTAGAACCTGTTGCTCCGCTAGAACCAGTATTTCCAGTTGATCCACTAGAACCTGTATTACCTGTTGCTCCGCTAGAACCAGTATTTCCAGTAGAACCAGTATTTCCGGTTGCTCCGCTAGAACCAGTATTTCCAGTAGATCCTGTATCACCAGTATTTCCAGTAGAACCAGTATTTCCGGTTGCTCCACTAGAACCTGTATTACCTGTTGCTCCGCTAGAACCAGTATTTCCAGTAGATCCTGTATCACCAGTTGCTCCGCTAGAACCTGTATTACCTGTATCACCAGTTGCTCCACTAGAACCTGTATTTCCAGTATATCCAGTAGATCCTGTATCACCAGTTGCTCCACTAGAACCTGTATCACCTGTTGCTCCGCTAGAACCTGTATTTCCAGTGGATCCAGTATTACCTGTATTGCCAGTATTACCTGTATTGCCAGTATTACCTGTTGCTCCACTAGAACCTGTATTTCCTGTAGATCCAGTTCTACCAGTTTGACCAGTTCTACCAGTCGGGCCAGTATTACCAGTATCTCCAGTGAAACCGGTATTTCCAGTATTACCTGTATCTCCGGTATTTCCAGTGTCACCAGTTGGACCAGTTCCGATTGGACCAGTTGGACCGGTATTTCCTGTATCACCGGTTATACCAGTAGAACCGGTTGGACCAGTTCCGATTGGACCGGTTGGACCGGTATTTCCGGTTGCTCCCGTATTTGCTGCAAAACCAGCAGGACCAGTATTTCCGGTCGGTCCAGTAAATCCAGTTAAACCAATTGGACCGGTTGAACCAGTTCTACCAGTTGGACCAGTATTACCAGTATTACCGGTTGGACCGGTTCTACCAGTTGGTCCAGTATTTCCCGTTCTACCGGTTGGTCCAGTATTACCGGTATTACCAGTATTTCCTGTATTCCCGGTGGATCCCGTTGCTCCGGTATTTACAGAAAATCCAGCAGGTCCAGTAGATCCAGTAAATCCGGTTATTCCTGCTGGTCCAGTTTCTCCTTTCGGTCCCGTTGTTCCAGTTATACCATCATATCCACGTTCTCCGGTTGGTCCAGTTGCACCAGTATCTCCAGTTGCACCAGTATTCGTTGCATCTCCACCAGGACCAGTACATCCCGTATTACCAGTATCTCCTGTATTTCCAGTTGCACCTGTATTACTTGCATAACCAGGTGGTCCAGTCATTCCCGTGGATCCAGTATATCCGGTTGATCCTGTCCTTCCGGTTGGACCAGTATATCCAGTAGGACCGGTATTACCAGTGTCTCCAGTATTACCAGTATCACCTGTATTACCAGTTGCACCAGTATTGGTAGCTTTTCCTGGAATTCCAGTAGGTCCAGTAGGTCCAGTATTTCCCGTATTTCCAGTATCTCCCGTTTCTCCTTTATTTCCGGTATCTCCATCTCTTCCAATATATCCACTTCCAGTTGGTCCAGTCGGACCTACAAATTGATCACCTCCACCTTTAATAATTGTATTGCTAAAACCAGCGAGAATTGTACTGGTATTAGCAGCGGTAACCGTTGTACTACTACCAGGAAAACTGGATCGAAATATATTAGACATATTTTAATTTTGTTATTTATTTGTTATAATAATTAGTATTATTTTTTATATTGTTAGATGCTTATTTTCCAAATTCGTTAGAAAGAATCATATTAAAAAATAGTTATTTTATAATAATCTTAGATAATGTCGGATTTAGATTTAGATATTCAGAATTATAGTCTTTCTGATATGGAACAGTTTTTTCGTTTAAATGCCAAGAAAAAATACTCTGCTGCGGATATTGAATTAAGAGAATATGAAATTCGAGAGCAATTATTATCGAGCGGACATATTCATAAGGGATTAAAACGGGATTTAATTACCTTTTTAAAAGAGGTGAAAGATCGAATCATCCAAGAGAAATGCAAGAAAACAAATATTACAACCCCTTATATTCCTCTCGATTCTACGGTTAATCCTTTGGATTACCCGAAAGTACCTTATCCTCCTTCGAATATGAGAGAACAAGAAATTATTAAACCGAATTCGACTCCTTATGTTTATACCCAAAACACGGAATTTTTACCGGGTGTATTGAATCCGATTTCGAAACGAACCTTATCTCGTAATATTTCGATTGATACTCGTTTTCGTGATTCTCCCTATACTACTTCTAGTTCGGATTTTGCATTAAATCTCCCGAATAAAATACAAAAAGTATTATCGATGCAATTAGTTTCTCTTGAATTATCCACGGAATCTCTTTATAATATTTCAATGGCTTTACAAAACAATTATATTCATCTTTCGGTTATCTATCTAGAAGGACTGCAAGAAAAAAATTGTTTTGTTATACCGGATGGTCATTATTCTTCGGAACATTTGGTTTGTATTTTAAATACCTTATTTCAAGAGACATCCGGATCTATTTTTCAATCGATTTATTGGAAAATAGATCCGGATTCTCATCGTGTTCTTTTAGAATCTACCAGTGATGATATTTATGACATTTCTCTCGATTTTACTTTAGATATACATGGTCAATCGGATCGAAATACTGCTGATTATTTTGGTAAATTGGGTCGTGTTTTGGGTTTTACTAGACGTAAATATTCAGGAGAATGCGTGTATTTGGGAGAAACTGCAATAAATACGAATTATGCGTTTTCTTATTTTTTTCTAGATATTGATGATTTTCAGAACCATTATTCTCCGTCTTTTGTTAGCGTTTTTCCGAAAATTGCCATGCCGAATTCCGTATTGGCGAGAATTTCGGATATTGGGAATACGAATAAAGAATGTACGATTGTATCGGAACCTCGTACTTATTTTGGTGCGATTGATATTACACGATTAAATATTCGTTTATTGAATGCATATGGACAAGTATTAGATATGAATGGTGCCGATTATTCGTTTTGTTTGTTATTAAATATCGTGTATGATTTTTAATATTTTTAACTTTTTATTTTTAGTTTAAATAGAATAATTCGTAACATTGGAAATCACGTAAGAAGAATCTGCAAAATATAAATATGCCATAGTTTGTGTAACTAATGCATTGTTAGTAGAATAGGTGGTTGGTGTAACGCCGAATTTGGGTGTAAAAACGGTGGCATTTGCTGGATTGGTTCCTGTATTTACAGATACTACATTTCCATAATAGTTATTAGAAGATGAAACGTTGTTTCCTTTATACATCGCTGTAACAACATAGGATCTTGATAAATCTTTGACATTCGGTATATTCTGTATATTGAATCGTATATTATTACTTAGAACGGTACCTAGATAAAATACACTTCCTTGAGAAAAATCTAAATTGCAAGAAAGATCTAGATCAACACTTGCTACGTTTATTTTTTCAGTAATGTTACTTAGATAACTAACCTTACTCACACTTAAATTACCAGAAATATCTAATTGTACAGTTGGTGTAGTTTTTCCAATCGCCACATTTCCAGATACATAAGAAATATTATTGCTGGTTAATGTCCAATATCCAGAACCCGTTGGACCTGTGTTACCTGTGTTACCTGTGTTACCTGTGTTACCTGTGTTACCTGTGTTTCCTGTATTACCTGTATTACCTGTTCTTCCAGTGCTTCCGGTATTACCGGTGTTACCGGTGTTTCCAGTATCTCCTGTATTACCTGTATTACCGGTTCTTCCAGTGCTTCCGGTATTACCGGTGTTACCGGTGTTTCCAGTATCTCCTGTATTACCTGTATTACCGGTTCTTCCAGTGCTTCCGGTATTACCGGTGTTACCTGTGTTTCCAGTATCTCCTGTGTTTCCTGTGTTACCGGTTCTTCCAGTTGCACCTGTGTTACCGGTGTTACCGGTGTTACCTGTATTTCCGGTATTCCCTGTTGCTCCGCTAGAACCTGTATTACCAGTTCTTCCTGTGCTTCCAGTATTACCAGTGTTTCCAGTATCTCCGGTATTCCCGGTTGCTCCGCTAGAACCTGTATTACCAGTTCTTCCTGTGCTTCCAGTATTACCAGTGTTTCCAGTATCTCCTGTTGCTCCGCTAGAACCTGTATTACCTGTATTACCTGTATCTCCTGTGTTACCTGTATTTCCTGTATTACCTGTATTACCTGTGTTACCTGTATCTCCTGTATTACCGGTGTTACCTGTATTGCCGGTATCCCCAGTATCCCCAGTATCCCCAGTTGCTCCTGTATTTGTTGCAATTCCGGGTGGTCCAGTGGATCCAGTAGATCCGGTATTTCCAGTAGATCCAGTTGCTCCTGTATTCGTTGCATTTCCACCAGGTCCAGTGGATCCCGTATTTCCGGTGGATCCCGTATTTCCTGTATTTCCTGTATTTCCGGTTCGTCCGGTAGGTCCCGTTCTACCAGTATTTCCAGTTGGTCCTATTGGTCCTGTATTTCCAGTTGGTCCGGTTCTTCCAGTTGTTCCTGTATTTCCAGTATTACCTGTATTTCCAGTTGCACCTGTATTGGTTGCTTCTCCTGGAGGTCCAGTGTTACCAGTATTACCTGTATTACCGGTATTTCCAGTTGCACCAGTATTTCTTGCATCTCCAGCAGGACCAGTGCATCCAGTATTTCCAGTATTACCAGTATTACCGGTATTTCCAGTTGCACCTGTATTGGTTGCTTCTCCTGGAGGTCCAGTTGCTCCAGTATTACCTGTATTTCCCGTTGCTCCAGTATCACCAGTGCTACCAGTATTACCGGTATTTCCGGTTATTCCTGTTGCACCTGTGTTACCTGTATTACCTGTGTTACCTGTGTTACCTGTGTTACCGGTATTTCCAGTTCTTCCGGTTGCACCTGTATTTCCTATATTCCCTGTATTCCCAGTGGATCCGGTATTACCGGTATTTCCGGTTCTTCCAGTTGCACCTGTGTTACCTGTATTTCCTGTATTTCCTGTATTTCCTGTATTACCGGTATTTCCGGTTCTTCCAGTTGCACCTGTGTTACCTGTGTTACCTGTGTTACCGGTATTTCCAGTTGCTCCACTAGAACCAGTATTCCCTGTTCTTCCGGTTGCACCTGTATTTCCTGTATCACCTGTATTACCTGTATCACCTGTTGCACCACTAGAACCAGTATTCCCGGTTCTTCCGGTTGCACCAGTATTACCTGTGTTGCCGGTATTTCCGGTATTACCTGTATTCCCTGTTCTTCCAGTTGCACCAGTATTACCTGTGTTGCCGGTATTTCCAGTGGATCCACTAGAACCAGTATTTCCAGTTCTTCCGGTTGCACCAGTATTACCAGTATCACCTGTATCACCTGTATCACCGGTGGATCCAGTATTTCCTATTCTTCCAGTTGCACCTGTATTTCCGGTATTTCCGGTATTTCCAGTGGATCCACTAGAACCAGTATTTCCAGTATTACCAGTATTTCCTGTATTACCAGTTCTTCCGGTTGCACCTGTATTTCCAGTATTACCGGTATTTCCTGTATTACCGGTATTTCCAGTTCTTCCCGTTGCACCTGTATTTCCGGTGTCACCTGTCGATCCAGTATTACCAGTATTTCCTGTTCTTCCAGTTGCACCTGTATTTCCTGTATTACCAGTGTCACCGGTGGGTCCTGTACCTATAGGTCCAGTAGGTCCAGTATTACCAGTATTTCCTGTATTACCTGTATTTCCAGTATTACCAGTAGCACCTCTTTCTCCGCTAGAACCGGTATTTCCGGTATTGCCGGTATTTCCGGTATTACCGGTATTACCTGTGGAACCACTAGAACCGGTAGCCCCTGAAGAACCTATATTGCCGGTATTACCGGTATTACCTGTATTACCAGTTGGACCTGTACCTATAGGTCCCGTAGCTCCAGTATTTCCTGTATTACCGGTGGAACCCGTATTACCGGTATTTCCTGTAGATCCGGTGGAACCTGTTCTCCCAGTAGAACCAGTATTTCCGGTATTTCCAGTATTTCCGGTATCACCAGTAGATCCAGTGGGACCTGTTCTCCCAGTAGAACCAGTATTACCGGTATTACCAGTATTTCCGGTATTACCAGTAGATCCAGTGGAACCTGTTCTCCCAGTAGAACCAGTATTTCCAGTATTTCCGGTATTTCCAGTATTTCCGGTATTTCCAGTATTTCCGGTATTTCCAGTATTTCCAGTATTTCCGGTATTTCCGGTATTTCCGGTATTTCCTGTAGGCCCGGTTCCAATGGGTCCGGTTGGTCCAGTATCACCAGTATTACCAATACTTCCTGTAGGTCCGGTTCCTATAGGTCCTGTAGGTCCTGTATTTCCGGTATTTCCTGTATTTCCTGTATTTCCTGTATTTCCAGTATTTCCAGTATTTCCGGTATTTCCGGTATTTCCAGTATTTCCAGTGGAACCAGTATTTCCGGTATCTCCGGTATTTCCAGTATTTCCAGTATTGCCTGTGGAACCAGTATCTCCTGTGGAACCAGTATTGCCTGTGGAACCAGTATCTCCTGTGGAACCAGTATCTCCTGTATTTCCGGTATTACCTGTATCTCCTGTATTACCGGTTGGACCAGTACCTATAGGTCCAGTTGGTCCAGTATTACCAGTATTACCAGTATTACCAGTATCACCAGTGGAACCAGAAGAACCAGTGGAGCCAGTAGAGCCAGTAGAACCAGTAGAACCAGAAGAACCAGTATTCCCTGTATATCCGGTATTACCTGTATTACCTGTATATCCAGTAGGACCAGTATATCCAATTGGGCCACGTTCTCCTTGTATTCCTTGTGACCCTTGTGGTCCTTGAATTTGACCAACATCTTGCCAGTCTTCGATTACTTTTGGATTTGCAGTTATAGCGACCCATAGATGTCCATTGATAATATAAGAAGATGCTACGATCACATTCGATGCATCGGTTAAAAGAGCAGCACTAGAATCAAATGCCCCTAATATATTGATTTGTCCTGGTAATACTCCACCAATCGTAGTTCCGGTAGGTAATGAGATTTTATTTCCTTCGGATGTAATTACAGCTTCTCCTAAGAAAATACTATTAGAAAATGCAAAAATATCTCGTACAAATAGATTATGAAAACGATTACCGGTACTTCCTAGATTAATTCCTGTATCTTGTCCAGAAAATCGATTTAAATCAAGAGAATATGGAATAATACTCATCAATTCTCCCATGGAAACATCTTCCGTGTATTCTGCTCTTAAAAAATCAGATAAAACCAAATTCGAACCATCCTGCGAAAATGCGAATTTACCACCACCATTTCCTATAATTCTTACTCCTGGTCCGGTATCTCCTGTTGGTCCAGTATTGCCGGTATTCCCGGTTGGTCCCGTTGGTCCTGTATTTCCAGTATTTCCGGTATCTCCCGTTGGTCCTGTATTTCCGGTGTCTCCAGTTGGTCCTGTATTTCCGGTATTTCCTGTATATCCTGTATATCCCGTGGATCCTGTATCACCTATCGGTCCTATGGAACCTTTTTCACCAGTAGGTCCAGTGCCTTTGTAGTAATTAACTACAACATTTGGTCCATTTGAAAAATTGGTATTATTTGGACAATTATCATTTGGCATTTTTATATTATAATAAAATATAAATATACATGGCTTCAAGCGATTATCTAGCAATTAAAAAAAGAAAATATATCCAACCTTATCCAAATGATCGTTCTTCTAGTTCTTATTTACAAAATCATCAATATTATATTCTTACTCATACTACACAAATCGATGAAGATGGAGATTTGGTAAATGCCAGTCGTTTTTCCGTAACGTTACCATCCGAATGTGATTTTTCTTTTTTATGGAATACGCGTGGTGTAAAAGGATATGTATCTCTCTTTTCTATTCCGAGAATACATGTTCCTGAATATATTAAAAAACGATATACTCCTCCTTTTTGTTGGACGTGTTTTACTCCTTATGGTGAAATTATGCAAGAAATTGCATGTTCTGTTTGCGATGGGCTTCCTAAAAAAAGTGCGGAATTATCTGCCTCTCCCAGCCCTCCCTTATTTAATTTAATTCGAGACAAAACGATTAATATTGATGCAATTATAGAAGATTTTGAGAATTCAGATTTGTTTTAGAGTTGATTAGTCTAAATATATCATTATAGTGTATTTCTAATTGTTTTCTGGAATCCATGTCTATTCTTGCATTTTCCGTTTTATGAAATATCCATAACGGTCTAGGTTTGCCACAATCTCCTAGACTTGCGATCGATCCATCAAATTGGGATCCTTTACACCATCCAAGAATAAATAATATCATGATTTCCACATAATGCGTTTTATAAACATCCGATAAATGAATTACCATATTACCATGGATTTCGATACAAGACCATGATTTATTCAAAGATACTAACAAGAAATGTACAATCCAGTCGTTTAATTTTGGATATTTCACAATAGATTGTGTTTCGGCGGAGGTGGTATCTTCATTGGACGGAATATATTTTTCGAAATCGAAATATGGTGGGCTGGTAAATACTAAATCGAATGTTTCTTGGATCGGATTAGACGTTTCGAATGCTTGTGCGTGGATTTCGTATTTTTGGTCGGTGGAATTGTTTGGATAGAATGTCGAGATAATTTCATTATATCCTGGTTGTAATTGGAGATTAGGATCGTATCCTAGATAACGTTCGGCTCCATGTGCGATTGCGGCAAGAAGACGATCTCCCCATCCTGCGGAGAAATCAAGAATTCGTTTTGCTTTGAAAAAATGATAAATGGTTTTCGCCAACGTGGATTTGAATGCATTACATTCGTATCCTAATTTCCATATCTGTTCTCTTATAAGTAGATCGGTGACGTTTTTTTTTGGAATAGTCCATGGTTCTAAGACTTTCGGATTCTCCCATACTTCTATAGGGCTATATTTTTTATCTCTACGTTTCGCATTCATTCTGGGTTTTTCGTTGAAATAATCTACTAATTTATCGATATTTTCGTAGTCTTGTTTTTTTGTAATAAAGGAAATATGCTGGTTTTGATAAAGGTTTTGGTTATATTTTTTGGATTTCCATAACACATATTTGTACTTGTTTTTTTCTTGTGTGATTGTTGGGTTATATTCTCTCAAATGGTGGAAAAGGAGGTTTGGATCCGTTATTCTTTCACGTATCCATGGAAATTCTTTTTTTTCCATTTATATTATGTTTAGGTTACTATTTTACTATAAAAATATATATTTTGTTTTTCTTTCAATCTTTATTATGTCGTTTGTTTGTTTGTTTTGTTTGGTTTTGTAATCAAGAAAATTAAAAGTGTTGAAGGGAATCGATTTGGATAAATATAAACCCAGTCTTATTTTATTGGAGAATATCACAAATAGTGTTGAAATTCCTAACTATTTAGAGAAGTATGGTTACCTTCTAGATAAACACTTAGATTATAACCAATTTTTTATACGGAAAGATAATGTATAAAGGTATTGTATAATAATGCCATATCGTATTCGGTATAATAGCAAGAAAAAATGTTATTCTGTATTGAATAAAAAAACAAAGAAAGTATTTTCAAAATGTACTTCTAGAACAAAAGCCAAGAAACAATCACGTTTATTACGTGCAATTATGTTTAATCCAGCGTTTGTACCGAATGGTCGTGTTCGAAAAACCCAGCGTAAAAGATGATTATTCGATTCGATTCGATTCGATTCGATTCGAAAAAAAAATAAGGGAAGTGTTTCCACTTATTTTTTTATTTCTTTTTTTTATTAATAATTTATATCTTCTGGATATTTGTAATAAAAGTAATCCATACATTTTTGGATTTTTTTATCTCGAATTTTATTATTCACATTAGGAGAATAATAAACTTTTATTTCGAATTTAGAAGTTGGATTTATTTTTATAAATAACATTTGTAATTCTACTATTTTTAAACTATAAAACCATTTTAAAATATACTCTTCGTCTTGGTTTCTTAGCGCAATATTACGATGATAAATACTTGCATTATATAAACGATTCATTTCTTTTCGTGCATCTTCACATTCTATCAACCTGTGAAAGAGATCTCCACAATACATACATCTATTTTTATCTAATTCGCATAAAACTACGTAATTATTTGAATTCATTTGATTTGATTTGATTTGATTTGATTTGATTTGATTTGATTTGATTTGATTTGATTTGATTTGATTTGATTTGATTTGATTT
>Ga0214919_10001522_pt1 | contig 37705 bp, 31 predicted proteins | sample LL1503_MetaG_FD_177994 | JGI IMG/M metagenome (GOLD analysis project Ga0214919, IMG submission 177994) | Freshwater microbial communities from Lake Lanier, Atlanta, Georgia, United States - LL-1503 | ecosystem: Environmental > Aquatic > Freshwater > Lake | place: USA: Georgia | collected...
AAGTTCCCACGTTGATCACTCCTTGCCCATCCTTGCTCAAAAATTAAGCAGGATAGGCGATTGGGGTGGCTCAAATTTGGATGCAAATTCTCTTCAAAATGGCTCAGTTTTGGATGCCATTCAACAATTTTCCATTTGCAAGATGATTTCACAAGAAGTCTTGAGCCTCTTTCCTTAGCCCAGCAAGATTTACTAATGAATAAATTTACTGAATTAGAGATTGATGATTGGTGGAATTTATTATCTTCTCAATTGCAAAATTGAATTCATTTCTCCACAATGTTTCTTCACGAATTAATCTAAATATACTGAAATCATCAATTAATGACGTGGCCTATGATTAAGCTAACACCCGATCCCCTAGTGCTAAATAAATTGCGGCAAGTATTCCCCACTCCAGAAAACTCAGCGTCAAGAGCGCTTGCTAAATATGTAAACGTACTTGAAAGGCTATTGCTAAATGCTCTGCAGCGTGGAATCTCACCCGCACTAAAAAAGCTAGGCCTGTATCCAATACCTTTGCATGACTTGGCAAACAAGGGTGGAAGGATTGGCCCGCAAAAGCTTCGAGTGCATAAATGGCTTAAGGATAATCAATTGGAACTAGTACAAACGGTAGAAAAAGGCAGCAAATTTTCTGGCGAGTATTCGACAGTCAAACTAAGTAGCTTGATCACACTGGATGATCGCTTGACTGTGAGTAGCGCCGCAATCGCCCAGATTAGGACTGACAGGGAGCTAGACAGCTACTTAACAGGGGAGGCCACTGATAGTCGTGCTGTCTTTGATCATTTTTTCCCTGAGCTTGAACCTCTTTCTATTTCAGGTGATGAGGCTGGATTTCACTTTGCGCCCGTTGACATTGATTCATTGATGGCATTTATTCATTGGGTGGGTGCAGGTGCAGAATTCGGATCTAAGGAAAAACGGCAGCAGATCTTGAACCAAGCAAAGCTTGTCTTAGCTATATCTTCCATCAATGGTGGATTGTTTCCGCAGCGTATAAAACTAAGCCCGTTTGGTCGCACCTATTACGAAGGCCTCAGCGTTCAAAATGTTCACAAAGAACTTAGACGGGCAATGCTAGGTAATTGCTGGGAGTACGACATGCGCAGCAGCGTAGTGGCTTGGAAGATGGGTTACGCCAAAGACCTACTGTTGCAAGCTAATGCAGATGTAGATGTCCGCTTGTATTTCCCTGCCACTACTTTATACCTTGAGGACAAAGCTGATTTCATGGCTACAGTTCGCTACTTCACTTTTGTGGGTAATACAACTTTGACTGAAGTCTTTCAAATGGGGTTGATCAAACAAGCGCTAACAGCAATTAGTTTTGGCGCAAAAAGTACGGGCATCGGTTGGACTGATAGCAGTGGCGGATGGAAGAACCCAGCACTTGTAGATATCTTGAAGAATCAATCTGAGCGAGATAGATTTCTAGCCGACCCAACAGTCAAGGCGTTTATTGAAGAGCAGCGCGCTTTGGATGATTTCATTTTTGGATTAGTAAAGGGGAATTCTGCTGAGCTTTTGGCACTCGATTTTCTGAAAACAGCAAGCGGCAGAGTTAGCAAGCCCAAAGTTTTGGCTTACTTGTACCAGCATGCAGAGACTAATGCCATGAATTTGATTTGTTCAGTTGCAGCCCAACATGGTCAAGTTCCAATTGCACGTGTTCATGATGCTGTTTTCTTCAAGTCACGTTTAGGTCCAGATTTTAAGCAAGAGCTCGAGTTCACGTTGCGGGACGCAACCCAGAACAAGTATTGGCATCTAAGCCCAAAGCAACTCAAACGGTACACGCCTGTTTCAATTGACGCTGTCCACGATGAGCTGTTGCACATGCAGAGAATTGCAGATGAGGAGAGAAGAGCTATGGATTACTTTTCCACTTGATCGAATTGAAAACTAGTTGTTTGAAATTCTGAGTCCTTTCAGTCTGTCGGGTTACCAGTCTTTTTGGTTGCTCAGTGCCATGGTCTGACAATAAATTAGCTATTCCTGCAACACACAAGGAGTAGCTATGTCAGGTTTAAACGCATTGAAATTAGTACAAGCCAAGCGTGAAAAGGGCAATAGCCCACAGCATGCTAGGCGTCAAAAGCTCAGTACCAAGTTGGCTGAGCAAATCCAGCTAGCAAAGGCGCAGCAGTCAGGCGCTGAGTTTTCCCCAGTGAGAGTTCGCACAGTCAAGGACGAGGCATCAGGGCAGAGCCGTAAGGTTGAAGTACCCAAGAAGTTGAAGCCTTGGTGGTGGACAGATGAAAAGGGCAAGCTATGTATCACCGTTCGCTATGGGGCACGCACACTGGAAATAGTCGAAGGTAAGAACGCCATCGAAACTGACAATATTGCTGATGTCATTGCGTCCTTGCAAGTGATCCGCTCAGCGGTTGATTCGGGCGAGCTTGATAAACGTATTGATGCAGTGATGGGGCAAGTCAAAGCTGGGTTTACAAAAGACGCTGCGGTTAGTAGTCGTTCTACATTAAAGTTACCTGCTAAAACGCATTGACTTGGTTGCATCTGATTAAACCGGCATGCGTGTCGGTTTTCTTTTGGCATAAATAAATGTGTAAAAAGGAGAGCAACTATGCGATTTACAGAAATAGCAAATCCAGAGGATCAGCTGGCACTTTGGCGGCTCGTATCTGACAAGATGTGGGACGCATTTGCGCAGCAACTGCCACAAGCTGCCACTGCACCTACACAGCCGACGGCTTTAGACCAGGGCAGGGCAGCGATATCCACCAAGCCTATGACCAAACATCAACCCAAGGCCACAGCAAAAACCGCGCATAAATCTCAAACCAAATTAAAGGGTCAAGCAGTCAAACCCAAAAGTGTACCTATGGCCGCAGCGCCCAAGCAGCTACCCAAGCCAACCCCCCAGCAACTATCTCTTACTCAGGCGACAAAACAGCAAACACAGCAGCAGCAACAATTGGCCCAGCAACTGAATAAACAGATCACTAAGTCGAAACCCCAGCAGAAAATCTACGCTCAGCCACCAACCCCAATCCAAAAACCTGTGACCCCCATTGAGCCCATCACCAATGGCTATGACGAAAGAGACAAGGACGAATTGGTAATGCACTCACGTGCCCAGCACCCATTCAAAACAATAAGCCAGATAAAAAGTGCGGTATCGGGTCAAAACCGCGGTTTTTACGTAGAAAACAAAGTGCTTTTTTGAATCGTAATCGCGGTCACGACAGGTATAGTAAAAATGTAAATTTTGAGTAGAATTTAGTAACACTTAATCGGGGTAAAGATGGCAAATAGACTAGAAAAAAAAGTAGCAGTTGAGCCAGCGACTCCTGACTATTTCAAATTACCTTTTGAAGTTCACTACAGCGAAGCAATTCCTTTAACGAATTATGAATTCAAAACGGATATTGATTTAAAAAGTTTTAAAGATGTAAAAGCTGTTCATATGGAACAAGGAAACTGTTGGGGCGCATCTTTTTCATGTCTGAACAACAATGGTCCAGAGTTATATTGCTGCCTAACTAATGGACACGGTGAGGTTAAGCCACCTTGGCTGCAGTTTGAGGGTGAGGCTAATTTTGATTTCAACTACGGCTGTGACTATGCAGTTGTAATTGAACGGAATCAAATCAAGTTTAACGAATTAACCGAAGAGCAAAAAGACGAAGAATCTGAAGAATACTTAAATATGGACAACATGGACTATTGTTGTAGTTATGCTTTTCATGGCTATGTAATTGGAGAGGCAACACCTGAATTCATTATTTTGGATTCTAAAGGTTCAAGGTTGAAAATCGATTTAGATGGATATGAGCTTGACGAAGAAGGGAAAAGAATAGAGTCCCGAAGAATAATTAATACTGATGACCTTGATGATGACAAGTATCAAGATTACGAAACTTCGGAAATCTATGACGCCAAATTCGAATGGGTAAATGCCGTGCTCAAACAAGATTTCAAGAAAGACATCAAACTCAGTCTTTCTTTTTATAGCGAATAACTTTACGTAAAAAGTTTTGACACGTTGGCCTGTATAAAGTTCGTCATAAACATTGCTTCCACATTTGCTTCCACACCCCTGTAGATCACTTGTAACCTATTGATTTGTAATAGGTTTTATTTTTTTAAGCTGCTCATAATCGATTGGCCACAGGTTCAAGTCCTGTTGGGCCCACCAAAACTTAAATGAGACTGCTGTAATGGCAGTCTTATTTTTTTGTGTGCGCCCAGCATGGGCGCACTCCTAGGGGTGCAAGTCCCGTCGCAAGTTGATCACGACGAGCGAAGCGAAGCGCAACTGCATGAGGGCGACCGATTGTGGGAAGGAAGCGTGGAACATAAACTGTGAGCCGATGAACAAGAATCGGATACGAGGCACTGCTAAGCAGGGCGACTGGGCCATAAACCAAGAAGCTCTTGTGATCAAAGCGAGGTGGTGTATATCCGGCGGTTGTGCAGTGAAGGAGTGCGACTCTTACCTGGGGAGATCTCACCTTATGCCTGAAAGGGCGACGATGTTGAATTGGCGTGAGAAGTCAGCAGTGATCGTAGTAGCGCAAGTCGGTGGCCGATGAGGCCTCACCAAAAGCGCCAAGGACATATTTACCTGGTGAAGTTTGTGGGCACCTTTCAGACCTTCCGAATCGGAATGCCGCGCAGCTGATTCAAACGAGGCTCATCTAATGGTCGTGGGTACCGAACTGGATCGATTCGATGCAACAGCCAATTCTGTCGAATGTGGGCGGCTTTGACATTGCGTTCCTTGACATGTCCGAAGCCCCGCATGCTCAGCGGCAATGCGAGAATTTCTCGCATCGATTCTAGGTTGCTTGCATTTGCCAAAGGCAATAATTCTTGTACAAGTTCAACATGCGCTTCGATCAAACGCCGCTCCATGCGACGCTCGCTCGAGTAGCCAAAAGGGTCTAGCGCAGTACCGCGTAGTACCTTGCCCTTGGCCAACAGTTTGAGGGCGGGTCGCATCCATGCGCCCAGAGTCACTTTGCGGGGTGGCTTGGTTTGGGTGCCTTTGAACAAAGCGGGTGGCGACATGTGAAACGTCAGTCGATAGTCCCCTTCAAACTGCGCATTTAGCTGGGCTTGAAAGTGAGGCTCACTGAACAAGCGGGCCACTTCGTATTCATCTTTGTAGCTCATCAATTTGTGCAGGCTGCGCGCCACTGTCAGCGGCAAGACCTCATCGGTCAAACCGACCGCCTGGGTGGCCAGTTGCACTTCATGCATCACCTGCTCATAGCGATCAGCCCACGCTTTATTTTGATAAGTGGCCAAGTGACGGCTAGCCTGCGCCATGAAAGCTTGCAAATCGTCATGTTCCGGTTCTGCTGGGGTCTCTATGTTCAGTGTCATCGGATCGGCCGCAGCCAATCGACCTAGTGTGAAAGCCAGCAAGTTGGCTTCTACTGCGACGTTGTTCAAACGGATGGCCTGTTCAAGTGCCGCCAAACTCACGGGCACAAGGCCGCGCTGCCAGGCATAGCCCATCGCTAGGATATTGGCGGCCAATGTGTCGCCTAAAACTTGTTCTGCCAAGGCTTGAGCGTCAAAGGTATCAACCTGTGCGTCGCCTGCAGAAAAGCGCAGTTTGTCGATAAGCAAGTCTGTTTGCAATTGCACATCGGGATGGCGCACGGCGTCAGCGACAGGCGTTTCGTGAACATTGACCACCACCTGTGTTCTGCCATGGCGCAGTGTTTGCAGTGCCTCAGGCGAGGCTGCGACGACGGCATCACAGGCAAGAACTGCATCGGCTTGCTGGGTATCGATGCGCACCTGGTTGAGCAATTTTTGAGAAGGGGCGATGCGCACAAAACTCAGCACGGCGCCACCTTTTTGGGCAAAGCCCATAAAGTCCAGCACGCTGGCGTGTTGCCCCTCCAAATGCGCAGCCATTGCAATGACCGCACCGACAGTCACAACACCTGTTCCGCCTACGCCTGTAATCAGCAAGTCCCAAGGGCTGTCTGTGCTGCGCGGATGGACATCTGGTAACAGCCGAGCTTGTGCCATGAGCTTTTGACGTGATGCTGTAGAGGCCCCTGTTTTTTGACGCAAGCGTCCGCCAATCACGCTGACAAAGCTGGGGCAAAATCCGTTGGCACATGAATAGTCTTTGTTGCAATGCGTCTGGTCGATCTTGCGCTTGCGACCCCAAACTGTTTCATGAGGCAGCACGGCCACACAATTGCTTTTCACGCCGCAGTCGCCACAGCCTTCGCATACGCTTTCATGGATCATCAAGCGGCGCGCTGGGTCCATCAATTCGCCTTTTTTACGGCGACGACGTTTTTCAGCTGCACAGGTTTGCTCGTAGATGAGCACTGACACACCTGAAACCTCGCGCAACTGGCGCTGCACGGTGTCCAATTCTTCACGAGGATAGAACTTGGTGAGGCTTGGAAAGTGATTTTGAAGCGGCTTGAATTGATCGATGTTATCGCTGACGACGACCAGGGCTTGCACGCCTTCGCTTTCAACTTGTCGGGCAATGGCATCGACGCTGATGACACCATCCACCGGTTGACCGCCGGTCATGGCCACGGCGTCGTTGAATAATATTTTGTAGGTGATGTTGGCCTTGGCCGCAACGGCCTGTCGGATGGCCAGATAGCCTGAGTGGTAGTAGGTGCCATCGCCTAAATTCTGAAAGACATGCGGTGTTCGCGTGAAGCGTGAGTGCGAGACCCAGTCGACGCCTTCGCCGCCCATCTGGATGAGCCCAGCTGTGTCGCGCTCCATCCAGTTGGCCATGAAGTGGCAGCCAATGCCTGCGCGTGCAGTGGAGCCTTCAGGCACCTTGGTGGACGTGTTGTGCGGGCAACCAGCGCAAAAGTAGGGAAGGCGCTTGACCGCATCGCTGTTGTTGCTGAGCATCTCTGCAGGCACAAAGTCACGCACCTTGAGGTGCTGAATGTTCAAAGCTGCGCCGGTGTGTTGTTGCAGCCACTCAGCGACCTGAACGATCAGGCGGGAAGGCCTCAGCTCACCCAATGCCGATATCAAGAACTGTCCCCGTGCATCGCGCTTGCCAACGACACTGGGTCGGGGGGATGCGTTGTACAGCAAGTCGCGCAGTTGCTGCTCCACGATGGGGGCTTTTTCTTCGATCACCAACACTTCGCGCAGCCCGTTGGTGAAGTTCAGCATGCGAGGGGTGTCGATCGGAAAGGTCAAACCCAACTTGAGCACACGCACGCCAGTATCAGCCAAAGCTTGGTCCGTCAGTCCTAACCTTCGAAACACTTCCATCAAATCGTGGTGTGCTTTACCTGCTGTCACGATGCCCACATGTGCCTGTGCGCTTTCGATCACAGTGCGATCAATGCTGTTGATCTGTGAAAAGGCTGCGACTGCTGCCAGTTTGTCTTGCAACCGTGATTCAATGCGCAGCGATGGCAGGTCGGGCCAGCGGTAGTGCAAACCGTCGTCAGGTGGGGTGTGGCCTGTCTGACGACGCACGTCACTGGCACTTTTCCATTCTCTGGTTTGTGCGTTGATGGCATCGAGGTTTACCGTTGCGCTGCTCTCCACAACTTCCGACAGTGCTGTCATGCCGACCCAAGCCCCTGAATAGCGCGACAGCGCATAGCCATAAAGTCCAAAGCTGACCAGTTCGGATACATCGGCTGGGGAGACAACGGGCATGTGCCATGACTGGAAGACCTGGTCACTTTGATGCGGCATAGAAGACGACACGCAGCCATGATCATCTCCTGCAACCACCAACACGCCGCCATGCGGCGACGAGCCATAGGCGTTGCCGTGTTTGAGGGCATCGCCGGCGCGGTCAACGCCTGGACCTTTCCCGTACCAAAGACCAAACACGCCATCGACGGTTCGCTCTGGATCAGACTCTACGCGTTGCGTGCCCAAGACCTGCGTTGCGCCCAATTCTTCGTTGATGGCTGGCACAAATTCGATGCCTGCCTGTTTGAATTTTTCACCCTGCTTCCAAATGACTTGGTCGACCATGCCCAAGGGCGAACCACGGTAGCCACTGATGAATCCCTTGGTGTGCCATCGTTGGCGTTCGTCTTGCTGGCGCTGCATCAGCATTAATCGGACCAGTGCTTGCGTGCCCGACAAAAAGACCGCGCCTTGCGTTGCCCAAATGTTGTCTTTGAGCTGGTAGTCCCGCAGATCTGAAGTCTGGGTGCTGACGGGGCGGGTGTGAGGCATGATCATCTCCAAAATCTTGGAGTGAGAATAGGCCGCTTATTGAAAAATAAATCACTTATTCATCTCTCAAAATGCCATTAATGGAGAATAATTTTCTCTTTTATATGCATAGAATGAAAAAATGATGGATGCCTACAGTCGAAAAATTCTAGAAGCCCTCCAAGAGGACTCTCGCATGACCGTGCAGCAAATTTCCGAGCGCGTCGGCTTGTCCGCTACGCCTTGCTGGAAGCGAATCAAAGAGATGGAAGCCCAAGGCGTCATCCATGGCTACACGGTGAAAGTCGACCGCAAAAAAGTCGGCCTCAATTTGCTGGTCATGGCCGAAATCAACTTGAGTCAGCACACTGAAAAAACGGTCGCCGAATTTGAAGCGGCCGTCCAAGCAACGCCCCACATTGTGCGCTGCTACTCAACCACGGGGCAGTCTGACTATGTGCTGATGATCATGGCAAGCGACATGGAAGCCTATGAACAACTGCTGATGCGCGTGCTGTTCAAGTTGCCTGGGGTTGCACACGTTCGGTCCAGCATGGTGTTGCGCGAGATCAAAGCAAGCGCCGCTTTGCCTTTGTAATCTCAGTTCTCATTCATTCAGTTTTCAACGCCTTTGCTTTCAACTCAAGACAAAACTCGCATTGATGACACTCGCATTGCGTCGGTGCGGCCGCTGATCACGCCCGCCTTACTCGAAGAGCGCTTGCCTGCATCGCCAGCGCATTTGGCTTTGGTGGAGCGTTCCCGTCTCGACATCTCCAGGGTGTTGAAGGGGCAAGACGATCGCTTGGTGGTGGTGGTGGGGCCTTACTCTATCCATGATCACGATCAAGCCATCGCCTATGCCAAGTTGCTCAAGGCTGAAGCCGACAAGCACACCCGTGATTTGCAAATCGTGATGCGCGTCTATTTTGAAAAGCCACGCACCACCGTCGGCTGGAAGGGGTACATCAATGACCCTCATTTGGACGACAGCTTTGCCATGAACCAAGGTCTCGAAATGGCACGCAAGCTTATGCTGAACATTCTGGATTTAGGCGTGCCTGTGGCCACCGAATTTTTGGACTTGCTCAGCCCTCAGTACATCAGTGATCTTGTGACCTGGGGCGCCATCGGTGCACGCACCACCGAAAGTCAAAGTCACCGCCAATTGGCCAGTGGCCTGTCGTGCCCGGTTGGTTTCAAAAATGGCACTGATGGCGGCGTCAAGGTTGCGGCGGATGCTGTGGTGGCCTCAAGGGTGTCGCATGCCTTCATGGGCATGACCAAGATGGGCCAAGCGGCCATTTTTGAAACACGGGGCAACCAAGATGTGCACATTATTTTGCGCGGTGGCAAAACGCCCAACTATTCGGCCGCTGATGTTGACGCAGCCTGTGCAAACTTAAAGGCATCCGGCATTGAGCCGCAAGTGATGGTGGACGTGTCGCACGCCAATTGCAACAAGCAGCATGACAAACAAATTTCAGTGGCAAACGATGTGGCCACGCAAATAGCATCAGGTGACCGTCGTATCATGGGGTTGATGATTGAGAGCCATCTGCATGCGGGCCGACAAGACTTAAAGCCAGGTCAAGCCTTGCAATATGGTGTGTCCATCACGGATGCATGCATTGGTTTTGAGCAAACGATACCTGTTTTGGACGGGTTGGCGTTGGCAGTGAAAAGTCGAAGAGAGAAACATGTTTAGCTGAGCTTCCACATTTGCTTCCACACCACTGTAGATCACTTTTAACCTCTTGATTTGTAATAGGTTTTATTTCTGCAAGCTGCTCATAATCCTTTGGTCCCTGGTTCGAGTCCAGGTGGGCCCACCACTTAAAAAGCGACTTATTCGAGTCGCTTTTTTCTTGTCTTTTAGCTACAAATGCACGCATTTAAAAGCAGTTTTCTCGAGTGAAACTGCGGATTTTCTGTTGAGTTAGCGCAGAGCAAATCTCAAGTATTTTCGGAAGGAAAAAACCGCCTAAATTTGCTTAAAAATCCAGCAAATTTCCCGGTTTCTTCCACACTGCTTCCATACTCTTGGTTCGACTCCTATAAGTTGTTGATCTGTATGGGGAAAATATTTCTTACACGGATTTTGTGTTTGTTTAAGAAAGTGAAAAATGACGAATAACATCAGCCGCGAAGCACGGTACGAATTGGTTTGGGTCAAGCTGTTGATTAGTACTGAAAGAGTGCGCAACCACCCTCAGAAATCTATGAAAACATTGCTTTCTAAAGATTTCGCCGTTTGAACTTTGAAATCATTGAAGATTTTTTCAGTGTAAAAGTTATCCCCAGAAAGTTCAATCGCCGTTTACTTTCCAAGAAATCCACCAATTTGAACGAGCTAGCTCAGCGCACAAATATAGGGAAAGCCATGCTCCACACGTACTAGCAAGTCTGAACCTCTTCTCAACAGCAGTCATCAAAGCATTTGTCGAGTGTGTCCTGATTTCTGTGCAGTGATTTGCTGAGCCAATACGACGAGATTCGCGAGCCAGTTTTCATTTTTGGCCAAGCCTGCCCACTATTTCCAGGTATTTTCCCACCCAATTAACAGGTCTATGGTTTTTAACTCCTTCAGGTTAAATTATGATATATCATGTTTTAAGGTAAAAAAATGAACGCCATTAACTTCCACTCAAGCCCCAAAGACGCATCGTTAAGAGAACGTGCGTTGAAAGTTGTTCCTTCAGGTATGACTGGGCATTTAGATGCATCTGTGCTCCCAGAAGGCTACCCTCAATACTTTGAACGTGGACAGGGCTGCCATTTATGGGATGTGGATGGAAGAAAATTCATTGATCTCATGTGCAGCTGGGGGCCTAACTTACTGGGATATCGTCATCCAGCCATTGAACAAGCAGTACAACAACAGCAAGCGCTTGGCGATTGCTTTAATGGCCCTACCCCACGCTTTGTTGAGTTGGCCGAAAAATTCGTAGAAAGAAGCGCTCATGCCGACTGGGTGATGTTCCAAAAAAACGGCACCGATGCGACCACGGCCTGCTTAACCGTTGCAAGAGCAGCAACTGGAAAACGAAAAATTCTAATAGCAAAAAACGCCTACCACGGAGCCGATCCTTGGTGTACCCCACGTCCTGCAGGAGTCACTTCAGAAGATCGGGCCCACCTCATTTATTACACCTTTAATGATCTACAAAGCCTGAAACAAGCTGTCGATCAAGCCGGAAACGATTTAGCTGGCATTATGGTTTCTGGCTTCAAACACGACATGGCTCAGAAACTGGAAATGCCGACGCAAGCGTTTGCAAACAGCGTTCGCGAACACAGCTTCAAAACAGGTGCTGTTTTGATGCTTGATGAAGTTCGAACGGGCTACCGGTTGCATAAAGGCGGGAGTTGGGAGCCTTTTGGGGTGAGGCCAGATCTCTGTGCATGGAGCAAAGCAATCGCCAATGGGTATGCTCTTTCAGCGATAACGGGCATAGATTCGTTGAAAGCTGCAGCCTCAAAAATTTTTACAACAGGCTCATTCTGGTCTGGTGGCGTAGCAATGGCTGCAGCACTTGCAACATTAGAGGTCACAGATCAAATTGATCTTGTCAGCCATTTGGAAATAATTGGGAGTCACTTTCGCAAAGGTATCGAAAAACAAGCAGCAAGCCATGGTGTCAAAGTGAATCAATCCGGACCAGTACAAATGCCCTTGATACTTTTTGAAGACGATAAGGATTTTTCAAAAGGATCAAAGTTTTGCGCACAAGCACTCAGCAATGGCGCATATCTTCACCCCAAACACAATATGTTTTTATGCTTAGCCCATACCATGGACGATATCGATTTAGTACTTGAAGCGACGGACAAAGCATTTCAGGCCCTCTCCCAAAGTACCCTGCGATGACTCTCAAAAGGTGAACCAATGAGCACCACCAAAAAAACCGCTAGTAAAGTGCCGCCAGCATCAGAGTCAAATCTTAATGAAGTACTTCAGAAGTTCAAAAAATATCAAGCAATAAAAGAGCAATCGAAGGAATCTACTGAGCGCAGCAACCTAGCAAGTCAGATTTTTGAATATTTAAGCAGCCAATTAATGCAAGGTGTCTTTCAACCTGGTCAGCGTCTAAAAATTCGTGAATTAGCAAAATTCATGGGGACCAGTGAAACACCTGTTAGGGAGGCTCTCATACAACTCGTGAGAGACCGTGCACTTGAAATGAAAGAAGGCTATTTCATTCGCGTTCGGAGACTTCGCCTAGCTGAGTACTTAGAAATTCGAAATATCCGCTTAGTCCTAGAGCCCCTTGCCGCAGCTCAAGCGGCCATAAGACTTGATTCTGTTGCCCTAAAGCAATTGACAGAAATACACAAGCAATTGGTTCTTGCAGAAAAAAATCATGACTATAAAACTGCATTGCAATGCAATTTCGATTTCCACTTTGGCATTTACCGTGCATCTGGAATGCCACAACTGACAGAGTTACTTGAGCGTTTATGGGTTCAAGTTGGGCCGATGATGAATTTTCTTTATCCCCATGGACACCCCCAATATGACGGGCCACACCAACACGTCCAAGTACTTAAAGCTTTGAAGGCAAAAGATACCAGCGCTGTGCGCCAGGCTATCTCTGCTGATTTGATCGAGGGCGGTCGAAATTTTGTGAGCGTTCTTGAAGAAATTGATCGTCGTCCTGAGCGAGCTGAAGAGCTACTCGCTATTCGCAATGCCGCACTTGTTGGTTCTTCATCAGATTAATTGAGAAATATTATTTTCATAAGAGGAGTTTGAAATGACCACTTCTTCAGATTTGATTCAATCAAATCGTACCTGCGCTCCTTGGTTTCCAACGAGGGCAGATTGGCAGCAAAAGGGCAGATTAAGACTCTCGTCAGATGTGCTAGAACTCGTTGTTCATGCGTTGCGCCGAGCAGTTGTCACCATGGTAGCCCGCCAAGGTCAAGGATATGTGCAGCAGGGCTTGGGGGCGGCAGATATTTTTGCGAGTCTTTATTTCCATGAGATGTTCATCGACCCACAATCTCCGGCTTCCCCAATACGTGATAGATTTTTACTGTCCACCGCACATAACTCTGCTCTCTTTCATGCAACTTTAGCGCTTCGCGGCATGATTGATTCAAATTTGCTAGACGACTATGTCAAAGATGGTTCAACTCTTGAGATCAATGTCTCAGAACGACTGGGACCAGTTGTCGAAGGTACCTTTGGCTCATTGGGCCAAGGGCCATCCGTTGCCTGCGGGTTGGCAGTATCAGACAGAATTAAGGGGCGAGAAAATCGAACCTATCTAGTTCTAGGCGATGGCGAACTGCAAGAGGGACAAGTTTGGGAAGCAGCCATGTTTGCGGGCTCAGAAAAACTCAGCAACATGTGCATTGTTCTTGACTTGAATTGGCTCCAAGTAGAAGGTCATTCCGATAGTGTGCTACGAATGAATCCTATTTCTGACAAATGGCGCGCCTTTGGTTGGAACGTCATAGATATAGATGGAAACCACATAGGTTCAATTTTGAATGCTTTGCAAAGTGCACGTAAACACACTGCAGCTCCAACTCTGATTGTTGCATCCACCAAGCCTGGCAATGGCGCCAAAATTTTAGAAAACGTATTCAGTCACAACGCAAAATTATCACAAGAAACTGCCACAACTGCCTTGCTGCAGTTAGGAGAATACAAATGGTAAAAACAACGACTGAACAAAAAAACTTGCTGGTCAACGATTTCACGCAGGGTGGCGCACACACGACACATCAAGTTGTAGTGCCTCGTTATTACGGAGACACATTGCTCTCATTAGCTCATGAAAATGAGAACATCGTTTGCCTTAGCGCAGATCTGACATCTCCTACTGAAACAGATATATTTCGCGACACTTTTCCAAAACGATTTATCAACGTTGGCATTGCAGAAGCCAATATGGTCGGTATAGCTGGCGGCCTTGCTCGCGGCGGAATGCAGCCGTGGCTCCACACATTTTGCTCATTCGCCACAAGAAGATGCTATGACCAAGTGGCCATGCAGATAGCTTATCCAAAGTTAAATGCAAAGGTAGTTGGTTTTCTGCCTGGTCTGTCCACGATTCTAGGAGTAACTCACCAAGCCATTGATGACATTGCTTTGATGCGCGCCATACCCAACATGACAATCATTGAACCTTCAGGACCGGCACAAGTGCCCGCAGCAGTTAGAGCTGCAGCTGAACACAACGGGCCAGTCTATTTGAGGCTAATACGAGCTGCATTTGCAAAGACCCAGAGCACGGAATGGGAGCCAATGACAATTGGCAGAGCTGAACAACTTCGCAAAGGCACTGATTTCGTTTTATTTGCAAGCGGTATAACTGTTTCGTTGGCCTTGCAGGCCGCAGATTTGCTTGAAGCGCAAGATTTTTCTGTATCTGTAGTCAACATCCCAAGCGTCAAGCCATTGGACAACCAATTCATAGAAAAAAACAGCGCCTGCCATCGCCTAGTGGTCACCATTGAAAATCACTCCATCATCGGAGGCTTAGGCTCGGCTGTTGCAGAATGTCTTGCAGAGCTTGACACAGCAGCACCTCTTCTTCGCATTGGTGTACGAGATGTTTTTTCCCAAGGTGCTTCTCAGCCTTATTTACTGGATCAGCACGGCCTGACCCCACAGGCTATTGCCGATGCAATCATTAAAAGGACACAACCATGAGCGACACTAAGGTTGGTAGTCAGAAATTTCTTTTATCTGGTTTAGATGGATCCATCGAAATATGGAGAGATCCATGGGGTATTCCTCATGTGAAAGCGAAAACAGCCCACGATGCTTTTTTTGCTCAAGGTTTTTCTCATGCGCAAGACCGACTTTGGCAAATGGACAGTGCCCGCAGGCGCATGCAGGGGCGTTGGGCTGAGTGGGCTGGACCTTCTGCGATCCCTGCAGACACCTTGGTCAGACGCATCGGTGCTGCGGCGGCCTCACAACGCGACTGCAATGCATTGAAACCAGAAACTCGCGCAATGTTGCAGGCCTATGCAGATGGTGTTAATGCTTACCTTAAACTTGGAAATAAACTTCCCAAAGAATATGAATTGGTTGGCGGCGCTCCTGAACCATGGTTAGCCTGGCACAGCATCGCTGCGATGCGCCAACGCGGCTATTTGATGGGCTCCATTTGGTTCAAGCTGTGGCGTGCAGCAGCATTGAACTACATTGACTCTTCAAACGTCACAAAGCTACGGTATGACGATGGCGGCCAAGACCTTTTGTGCATTCCTCCTGGCGCAGAGGCTGAACGTTTGATTGCTAGCTTATCGCAGCTACAGCCTTCTATTGAAGCCCTGGCCTTGTTAGGTGCCGCTGATTCCACAGGAGGTGGTAGCAATAATTGGGCAGTCTCCCCAAGCAGGTCTGCAACAGGGCGACCACTGCTAGCAGGAGATCCGCATAGAGCATTTGAAATGCCCGGCATGTATTCACAAGGCCACTTGGCGTGTGATGAATTTGACGTTATTGGATTGACAGTGCCCGGCGTGCCAGGCTTTCCTCACTTTGCACACAATGGTAGTGTGGCCTGGTGTGTTACTCACGCCTTTGTAGACATCCACGACTTATTCGTTGAACGCTTTAGAGGCGATACAACCAAGCTTGAGGTTGAATATAAAGATCAATGGTTAAAGGTTCATCACCGAACAGAAAATATTCAAGTTAAAAATGAAACTTCAGTTGCCATTGATATCTATGAGACGCAGCATGGTCCGATCATTTGTGGCGACCCACTCCAAGGCTGCGCTCTGGCTTTAAGGTCGGTGCAATTTATTGAAACTGACTTTAGTTTTGATTGCCTGCGGCCTATGCTTTCAGCTAAAACTGTAGACGATTTGTTTGAAACCACCAAAGGATGGGGACTGATTGATCACAATCTTGTTGCAGCAGACACAAAAGCCCGTATTGGGCATCTTGTTCGGGCCAATGCCCCGGATCGTCCATCATCGAACGGTTGGCTTCCCGTTCCAGGCTGGACAGGCGAATACGATTGGAAAGGCATGATTCCCTGGGAGAAGATGCCGCGCACTTTCGATCCAGCTCGGGGATATATCGTCACTGCCAACAACAGAATAGTTTCAGATCACAGAGGCGGCAACCCCTATTTGTGTACAGATTGCCATCCACCTTACCGTGCAAAACGAATTGAAACGCTCCTTGAAGCATTGCCATCAGCCACACTGGAAGACATGAAAATGATTCATGGTGATGTGCAAAGCCTTACGGCACCAGTCTTTCAAAATATGCTTAGTAAAACCACTGTTAGCGATTCAGCTGCAGTCGATATGAAGCAACTCATCATCACCTGGGATGGCAAGATGGATAAAAATTCAGTTTCTGCCTCAGCCTACTCCCTTTTCAGATGGCAACTTGCAGCGCTGCTCGCCGAGAGATCAGGACTGATTAAAGCCAATCAGCACGCCCTGCTTCAACTGCCACCTGCCGTCGTTCCAGTGCATCAATTGTGGTGGGCGCTGCCACAATTTGTCAGAGCAAACGATACAAGTCTGCTCGATGGATGGACCTGGGAGCAAGCGTTTGAAGAGGCGTTAAAACGTACTGCCACCCTTTTCAATGGAAAAGCTTGGGGATCAATACACCAAGCTGCCCTAAAGCACCCCTTGGGATCATTGTCGACCGATGCATCAGCCTTACTGGACCCACCCGGCTTATTTGTTGGTGGTGATAACGACACTGTCTTGGCCAACGGGTGCATACCTGCGTTTGGTTTATCCGCAGCATACGGCGCAGTTGCCCGATATGTATTTGATGTCGGAAATTGGGACGAGTGCCAATGGATTGTGATTGACGGTAGCTCAGGAAATCATTGTGATGCTCACCGCATGGACCAACATGCCTTATGGGCAGAGTGTGAGATGGTGCCAATGCTTTATAACTGGAAATTAATTCAGTCCAAAGGGCAATGCACTAAGCTAGACCCTACTCAATGAAGTGACAAGCTACAAAGTGCTCCTGCGAAACTTGGCGATAATCAGGCTTATCAACGGTACATATCTGACTGGCTCTCGGGCAGCGCGTGTGGAATGCGCATCCACTGGGAGGATTCAGTAAACTGGGAACTTCTCCAGGCACCCCTACGGCTTTTTGCATTCCAGGTCTGGGCAATGGCACAGCATCCATTAATGCCTGTGTATAGGGATGCAGCGGTTTCGAGTAAAGATCAAGTCTTGGTGCAAGTTCAACAATACGGCCAGCATACATAACAGCGACACGAGATGAAACATGTCGGACTACCGCAAGATCGTGTGCGATAAAAAGATAACTCAAGTTTAGTTTTTCTTGTAAATCTAAAAGAAGATTGACTACTTGTGCTTGCATTGAAACATCTAAAGCACTAACCGGTTCGTCGCATACGATAAAGGCAGGATTGAGTGCTATTGCACGCGCAATACCAATTCTTTGTCTTTGACCACCTGAAAATTCATGTGAAAACCTTTTCCCACAATCTCGAGGCAACCCCACCAATTCGATTAACTCCTTGACGCGATCTGCTCTTTCAATTGGAGAATACTGTCCAGATATATCCAAAGGCTCCGCAATGGCATTTTCAATTCGCATTCTTGGATTCAAAGAGCCTTGAGGGTCTTGAAAAACAATTTGAACTTTTCGCCTTATTGCTTTAAAAGCATCAGCGTTATTCTGGCGAATGTCTGTTCCAAACATTTGAATCTCACCTTGAGTGGGCTTCAAAAGACCAACCACCAAGCGTCCAATCGTTGATTTTCCAGATCCAGATTCACCAACCAGCCCCAAGGTCTCTCCAGAAGAAATATCAAAGCTCACATTGTCAACTGCGCGCAGTGTGCCAGCAGACCGCCCCCATGAACCTTTGAGTTCAAACGACATGGACAAGCCTTTGACAGACAAAATCGGGCTATTCATCTTTGAACTCCTGACAACTCAACACGAATTGGACAGCGTGAGCTACCACCATTTTGCAATGCAATAAGTGAAGGTTGAGAATTCAGGCAAGTTGAAACGCGCTCCGTACATCGGGCTACAAAACGGCATCCTGAATGTATTTCATAAGAGTCTGGCAATTGGCCAGGTATAGACAAGAGTCTGCGCATATCGATATGCAGTGGTGGTATTGCATTAATCAACCCCTGACTGTAAGGATGCAACGGTTGGTCAAACAAGCGCATCACTGGAGCCTCCTCAATAACTTGCCCTGCATACATGACCACTACTCGTTGCACAAATTCCGCAATTACCCCCAGATCATGTGTAATCAATAAAACGGACATTTCCAGTTCATTTTGAAGGTCTCGCAATAAATTCAATATCTCGGCCTGAATAGTGACATCAAGCGCGGTTGTTGGCTCATCTGCGATCAATAGTTTAGGCTTACATGCGATGGCCATCGCTATCATCACACGTTGACGCATGCCCCCTGAAAGTCGATGCGGATACTCATCCACTCTGCGAGCTGCATCAGGAATACGGACTAACTCAAGAAGTTCAATCGCACGAAGTCGTGCTTTGGAATGGCTTATATTTTCATGCAATTGAAGCGTTTCAATGATTTGATCCGCTACGGTCAAAACAGGGTTAAGTGAAGACATAGGATCTTGAAAGATCATCGCAATTTCTCCACCTCGCAATCGACGCAAATCATTGGCTGGCAGGGTTAAAGTATTTTTACCGAAGTACTCAATTCGCCCAGAGATTTCAGTTGTGCGACGTTCATGCAAATTCAGCACAGACAAAGCAGTGACACTTTTGCCACTTCCTGACTCGCCAACAAGCCCAATGCACTCCTTCTTTCCGATCGAAAAAGAAACATCTTCAACAGCTGTGAGCCAGCCACTCTCGCCTAAAAATTTAACTGTAAGTCCAGAGACACGAAGCAATTCATCAGATGTCATGTTTCCTATCCCTCCGTCTTTTGGCGAGGGTCTAAGACATCTCTCAAACCATCGCCTAGCAGATTCATCCCTAGCGCGGCAAGGCTGATAGCGATACCAGGGAAAAGCATGATCCACCAAGCCTCAATAGAACGGTCTCGCCCTTCTGAAATAATATTTCCCCAGCTAGGTGTTGGTGGCGGTGCGCCAATGCCCAGAAAACTCAAAGCAGCCTCAGCGAGAATGGCATAGGAAAAAACAAAGCTCATCTGCACTACCAACGGTCCAAGACTGTTGGGTAACAAATGACGAAACACAATTCGCGCATTACCTGCACCAGCCACAATAGCTGCTTGAATGTATTCTGTTTCACGTATCACCAGCACCGCAGATCTGACAATCCTGGCAGTTCGAGGAACGTATGCAACGCTCAACGCAATGATGACGCTTGCAGTTTGCGGGCCAAGCACGGCCGTAATGCCAATTGCCAGCATGATGGCGGGAAAAGCCATTAATGCATCCATGCAACGCATCAGTAAAGAATCAAATTGCTTGAAGTGCCCTGATGCGACACCAATCAACGTTCCCATGACACCAGATAAAAGCGCCACTGATAATCCAATGCCCAAAGACAAGCGCGCTCCGTGCAACAGGCGAGACAAAATATCGCGGCCGAACCCGTCGGTACCCAAAGGGAAATCAAGTGATGGAGGTTTAAAACGAAACCTCATTTGCATGCTAGTAGGCTCAATCGTCCAAAATAAAGGCCCCAAGCATGCGGCCAACAACAAAGACATCACCAAGATTAGACCAATTCGGAATGATCGATGCCGCCATAACTTTTTGAACAAGAAACCACTAGTCATATCTTACGCGCGGATCAACCAAGGTATACAACATATCAACAATGAAATTGACCATAACGAATGCAAAACCAAACAAAAGCATTGTTCCTTGTACCAAAGGATAGTCGCGTGCCATGATGCCCTGAACTACCATGCGGCCCACACCTGGCAATGCAAATACTTGCTCAATCACCACCGAGCCACCAATTAAAAGGCTCAAAATAATGCCGCTGGCAGTAACCACCGTCATTAATGCATTGCGAAAAGCATGCTTTGATACTGTGCTCCATTCGCTCACCCCCTTGGCTCTGGCCGTACGAATGTAGTCCTGACTTAAAACATCTAGCATTGCAGACCGCGTCATGCGTGCTAAGTACCCGATCTGAAACAATGCAAGCACGATAGCAGGCATGATTAGCGATAAAAACCACCGATCAATGCCTTCCGACATGGGTGTGTATCCAGATGATGGAACCCATCCTAATGTCACACTGAAAATGATGACGGCGACTATCGCAATCCAAAAACTTGGCACAGAAACACCAAGAAGTGCTACACCCATTACAAATGTATCAATTCGAGTTCCTCGAAAAAATGCTGCAAGACTACCCAAAATAATGCCAGATGGCAACGTGATTAAAAAGGCAATGAGTGCGAGCGAAAGGGTTACCGGCAATCGTGCATAAACAACACTCAATACGCTTTGATTCATTCCCATTGAATGGCCAAAATTCCCTTGCAGGAGTTGGCTTACCCAGTAGAAAAGTTGCTCATACAGCGGTCTGTCGAGGCCTAGTTGACGTCTGATTACATCGACTGACTCAGGAGTTGCATCAGAACCTGCGATCACAACTGCTGGGTCACCGGGAAGCATATGCATTAATAAAAATGCAAATACAGCAACTAAGAGCAATACAGGCACCGCCTGTGCAAATCTGATGCTAAGAATATATAAATAATTCATGCACTGACCTTGCCGGTCTTAAACGTATTTGAACTTTAACAGCGTCACTTCAAGTTGACATTCCAAAAAACGGGCAAGTAATATCCACCAAAACCTTCAACCTTTTTGGTGTTAACTGCACGCAGAACGCCCACGTCAACTATTTTGATCATATAAGCTTGCTCAAGCATCTGTTTTTCAATTAGACCCCACGCTTCTTTGCGCCCTTTAGGATCAGAAGATGCAAAGAATTTCTCATAAGCTGCATCCATGACAGGTTCTGATTTAAGTTGCGTGAACGTATACAAAACTGATTTCCAAGCTTGCGGGCCTAACAATGGGTTTGAGCAGAAGCCGGTTGTAGAAACGTTCCAAGTTCCAGTACCCTTCTGCATATTGCTTGCATTGGTAGTCCAATCAACGATGTCCACGGATACATTCATCCCGGCAGCCTTCATTAGTTCTGACAAAACCAAAATGGCATCTCTGTGATGTGAGTTGTTAGAGTTACTCTGCAAGACAATTTGCTCACCTTTGTAGCCTGCTTGCTTGAGTAATTCTTTGGCTTTATTTGGATTTTTTTGATCATAAAAAGCCTTCATCAAGTCACCCTGATAGTTTGGACCAGACGAGTACACGAGAGAATGATTGCGAGCCGAAACACGGCCCATTGCACTTGAAATTTCGTCTACATTGACAACCGCAGATATTGCCTGCCGAATCAATGGGTTTTTTGTTAAACCTTGCTGTGTATTTAGTACATAAACCTGCATACAAAATGGAAAAACCTTCAGGAGCGACAATTCTTGTCGACCATCAAAACGCTTGCTCAAGTCTGGTGGAATATCACCAGCGACATCAACATCTCCAGATTGGATGGCAGCAATCCTAGAGTTAGCCTCAGGCACGAATCGATAACGAACTGCGTCTAAATATGCAGTTCTTTTTCCAGCTAAACCATCTGGGCCGCTTGAACTCTCATTTGCCACATAGTTATCAAATCGCTTGATAAAGAGATGACTGTCTTTAACCCACTCTCCCAGCATGAATGGCCCAGTTCCAATCACATCTATGCCTCGTGCAGGCTTATCTTTTTGCTCAGCAGGCACGATTGCGAATGGATAAACGGGGCCTTTGAGCACATCCAAAAAAACTGAATTGGCTTTGGACAAGCGAATAACGAAAGTATCAGGCTTAGGCGCCAACATGGAATCAACATCAGCTAATGCTGAAGCATTTGGACTGACCTTTTTGTAACGCTCAAAAGAGGCTAAAACATCAGCTGATGTCAGCTCTTTTCCGTTATGGAATTTAATGCCTCGACGCAATGTGAAAGTAAAGGTTTTGGCATCTCCACTGATGTCCACCTTGCTGGCAATCATGGGCTTGGTGTTGTAATTTGCATCCATTGCAACCAATGATTCAAACAGGTGGTGAATGACTTCCAACTCCACCAAACTACTTGCCGCATGAGGATCTAAGGTACCTGGCCCGGACACATAGGCATATTGCAAAGTTCCACCCTTACGAGGTTGGGCGTGAAGAGCCCCAACTAGGCCAAACCATAAAGCCCCAAAGACGATCGAAAGAATAAAACGATTGACCATGATGTTGTCTCCCTAAAAATGATGCTAATTTTTTTAACTTAAACAATCAAAAAGATGATATATCATATTTTGAATATTACAAGCGGAGCTAACTCTTGAAATTTGACTTCAATGCACCTTACAAAAGCACGCGTTTGCCTGTTTTTGCACGAAATGTTGTTTCAACTTCGCACCCCTTGGCGACCCAAGCAGGATTGAGGATGATGCTTAAAGGCGGTAACGCGGTGGATGCAGCGATTGCGGCAGCGGCTACTTTGACTGTCACTGAACCTGTCAACAACGGAATAGGCTCCGATGCCTTTTGCATTTTGTGGGATGGACACCAACTTCAGGGACTGAACGGCTCTGGCCCAGCGCCCCGAACTTGGACACCTGAATATTTCTTGCACAAGTACGGAGCTGACAAAGCTACACCCCCAAAACGTGGTTTTGACTCAGTCACAGTGCCTGGTGCTGTTGCAAGTTGGGTAGCATTAAGCGACCGGTATGGCAAGTTGCCGTTTGCAGATCTGATGGAGCCTGCCATTGATGTTGCTGAACGTGGCTTTTTGGTTCCATTTGTTGTGCAACAAAAATGGGCATCCGCAGTTAGTGAGTTTGAATCTTTACCTGGCTATGCACAAAGCTTCTTACCTCATGGGCGCGCACCCGAAGTGGGAGAACTATTTCAATTTCAAGCAGCAGCAAGAGGGCTTCGTGCGATTGCCGAATCCAAGGGTCAAGCTTTATACGGCGGGGAGATCGCGCACGCGATCGAGCGCTTCAGCTTGAAGCACAACGGCACAATTACTGCGCAAGACTTCGCAAATTATCGACCTGAGTGGGTTACTCCACTTGCACAGAATTACTGTGATCACACCTTGCATGAAATTCCGCCCAATGGACAAGGAATCGCTGCTTTGATTGCGCTTGGCATACTGGATCACTTTGATATAGCCGGCATGCCAATTGACGGTGTTGACTCACAGCACATACAAATCGAAGCCATTAAGCTGGCATTTGCTGATGTCTATCAGTATGTAGCAGACCCTTTGTCAATGAATATCACTCCAGCGGAAATGCTTTCCCCTAGCTATCTTTCTAGTCGAGCAAAACTCATCAAGTTGAATCAGGCACAAAATTTTGGTGCAGGCAATCCTGTCAAAGGTGGAACAATTTACTTATCAACCGCAGATGAAAATGGAATAATGGTTAGTTTTATCCAAAGTAATTACGTGGGCTTTGGATCAGGTGTTGTAGAGCCAGAATACGGTATCAGTTTGCAAAATCGCGGGTTTGGATTTAGCCTTCAAGCAAATGGGCTCAATCCATTTAATTTAGTCGCACCTGGCAAGCGTCCATTTCACACCATCATTCCTGCATTTTTGACACAACAAGGCAAGCCAGTTATGAGCTTCGGTGTCATGGGAGGAAACATGCAACCGCAAGCACACTTGCAGACCTTGGTTCGCATGCTCGATTACCATCAAAATCCGCAGGCTGCATGTGACGCACCTCGGTGGCGCTTTAACCAAGGCCTCGATGTTGATGTTGAATCAAGCATGAACCCAGCAACTATCCAAGGCTTATCTGATCGAGGGCACAAGTTAAATCACATCCACAATACCTTTCAGGATGTTGGTGCAGGTCAATTCATTTGGCGAATGGGCGACCCTAAGACATTGGGTTATCTGGCGGCAAGCGACCCGCGACGAGATGGTCAAGCATCGGGATTTTAAATACACCCTGAATTAGCAATACGACAAGTATGTGCCTTAGTGGCATCACGCGTACGTTAGTTGGTATGGAGAAAATATTTCTTAAACGAACTTTGTGTTTGTTTAAGAAAGTGTCCTGAGATGATGAATGTATGCAGAAAAATTGCACGCGAAAAGTTGAACGCTAGGCGCAGGGCTTGAGCTAATTACTTGTGATTTTCGAAGACGCGCTCGGTGCTTAAGCATGACTACCATGTGTGAGCCATCGGAGCCTTTTACAAAGCCCCCACTATCTAATGACAGCATGCACAAACCGCTGAATGTTTAAGACGCTTGTAAACATCACCAACAGCAGCAGAATTAGCTGAGTCGATAGTACGGCGTGAAGTTGGCGAAGATCGCCTTTCGGTAAGCGATAAGGGCATGCTCAGCGCTCGCGGGGAAAGAGAGGCGCAATTCGGGCACGGCAAAGGCTGATCATACAAGGACATGGACTGGCGAGCCTCAAAGCTACCGCAAGCTGTGCAATCGTAGTTATAGGTTGGCACTTGCGATCACCAGCCGCCAGACTCACCCCTGTGAACGAAGCGGCCGCCGCCGGCTTCGCCCATCCATTTGTCAGAATCGACTATAAGTTCACCGCGCAACAACACTTGCCTCACCTTCCCAGTCACGTTCTTTCCTTCAAACAGTGTGAAATCGCAATTTCCATGTTGATTTTTGGCTGTTATCACATGCTGCTCACCAGGGTCGAACAAAACAATGTCTGCGTCACTGCCCACAGCAATGGTGCCTTTTTTGGGAAATAAGCCAAAGAGCTTTGCCGGCGCGGTAGAGGTCAGCTCGACAAATCGGTTCAGTGAAATTCGGTGATTGCGAACACCGCCGTCATACAGAGTGGACATGCGGGTTTCTACACCGGGAATACCGTTGGGTATTTTTGAAAAGTCATTGCGGCCCAGAGGCTTCTGATTCACAAGACCAAGGTGTCCCTCTTTCATGCAAAAAGGGCAATGATCAGTGGAAACCAACTGCAGATCGTCGGTCCGCAAAGCAGTCCACAAGGCCTTTTGTGATTCTTTGGAGCGTAATGGCGGGCTCATGACATACCGTGCCAGATCAAAGTCCTCGCTGTCATAAACGCTTTCATCAAAGAAAAGATAGTGCGGACAAGTTTCAGCAAAAACGGGCACACCCATATCGCGAGCTTCCACCACGTGTTTCAGAGCTTCCTTGGCCGAGAGATGCACAAAGTAAACCGGTGCTTCAGCGAGCTCAGCGAGCTTGATGCCCCTGTGAGTTGCTTCGCCCTCCATGATCGCTGGTCGTGTGAGAGCATGGTATTTGGGAGCTGTGTGGCCTTGGGCCAATGCTTCCTTGATGAGCAGATCAATGATCGTTCCGTTCTCGGCGTGCAAGGCGATCATGCCGCCGTGCTGACCTACCATGCGCATTGCCTGAAAAATTGCGGCGTCATCGACCATTACCGAACCTGGGTAGGCCATGAACATCTTGAAACTCGAAATGCCTTCATGTCGAATAGCATGCTGCATGTCAGCCAGAACCTGAGCGTCAACACCCGTCACGATAACGTGAAAGCCATAGTCGATGCAAGCGCCAGCAGCACCTTTGATGCGGGCACGTTCAATTGCCTCAAGTACGCTGACATCTTTGCGCTGAAAAGCAAAGTCAACAATAGTGGTAGTGCCTCCGAATGCGGCTGACCGCGTACCTGACTCAAAACTGTCGCAGGTTGTGGAGTCACCAAAAGTATTGTCCATGTGGGTATGACAATCGACCCCACCTGGCAGGACCAGCAGCCCTTTGGCATCTATGACAGTAGTATCAGCAGCAACGGCAAGGTTGCGCCCTATGGCCTCTATCTGACCATCAACAATAATAATGTCTGCAAAGTAGTCGTCTACGGCAGTGACGATGCGGCCATTTTGGATGAGCTTTTGAGTCATGTTAGATCCTCTCGATTTTCAGGTCACAGATATGCATTAGCTTGAGTCAATGCACGCTCAAGCCTGGCAATATCTGCTTTGGGTAAAGGCCCGATAGGAGGGCGCATGGCATCACTAGGAAAGCGCCCGAGCAACTTCAGGCAAGCCTTCAGTCGAGCATTTGCATAGCCGCCCGGGGCAGTGCCATAAATGGCTTTGGCCAGCGGATAGATTAGCTCATTGAGGCGTCTGGCTTCGTCAAGATCTTTGCGCTTGATGGCCGCATCCAGTGAGATCACCAGCTCGGGTACGATGGCAGCAAGGCTCACCATGCTCCCATCACTACCAACCGCCATGCAGGTAAACAAGTGCTCATCGCCCGAGGCCATCATTGCAACGTGAGGAGCAACGCGCCGCACTAACAATCGGTGTGCTTCGTAGGCTGCTGTTTCCCAGCTACCCTCCTTAATACCCACCACATTCGGCAACTGCGCGAGTTGTTCGAGGACCTGCGGAGGATAGGCCATGGTTCCGGCATTCACGCCAGCTTGGTACAACATCATGGGCATCTGCGCTTGCGAGTTTGCTATCTCATGATGCGTGAGAGCCATGCGCAAATCCTGTGACAAGGCCCAAGAAAATGGTGGGAATACCAGCACAGCATCGGCACCTGCGGCCTTAGCGTCATCAACATGACTTTGTGCTTCGCGGCTGTCCTCCGCATTGACACCACAGACGATCGTGGCTCGGGTACCGCACACTTCGCGGGCGATGTCTGTCACACGGGTTTTTTCTTGGCGCGAAAGCATGAAATTTTCACCCGCATGTCCATTGATCAGCAGACCCTTCATCCCTGGAACCAAAGCACAGGCCTCCAAGTGCCGAGCTAGTGTGATCTCATCAATTCGACCGTCCTCCAGCAACGGGCAGAGGGTTGCGGCATAAATGCCGTTAAAGGGATTTTGTTGTTTGGAAGTCATAGGAGTGGAGGCCTCAGGCAACGGGCATTGGCATGCCCAGCAGACGGGCAGGGTTGAAGATGGGTAAATCGGTGGGCTGACAAAGTATGTGCTGAGCCATGATGCGGCCCATGAAAGGACCGCTGGTGTAGCCTGAATGGGCACTACCGACCACATACGCGTTAGCGACACCCGGTACATCGCCAATGATGGGCATAGCATCTGCTGTCTCGGCTTCCAGTCCAAGCCAGACGCGCGCAACACGGGCTTCAGCCAAGGCAGGCACGGCGTAGGCAGCTAGCCGCATATTTCCCACCAGATTTTGTGGGCGGGACTCGATGCCACCCTGATCTCTATTGCCATCGCCCTGCCATCCGCCACCGATTAGTACCGTACCATTTGCAAACTGCTTTAGGGACAGCAAACCATTGGCCACGCTGAGAACCGACCGCATGACAGGTCGAATTCTCTCTGTGATGATCAACTGGTTGATCAACACCTTGATAGGAATTTGAACGCCCAGCATAGCCAGCATATTTTCGATCCATACACCACCCGCCAAAACAATACGGCGTCCCCGCAGTGGGGCCTGCTTACCATCGAAGTTAGCAATGTGGCCACAGTCGCCTGAATCGATAGATTCGACTGCGCTGTTTTCGAAGATATCGACGCCTGCGTTCCTGAGTGCATGTGTCATAGCACGTCCCGTCAAATAAGCACTGGCATAACCATCAATCTCGCAATAACCCGCCATGAGCAAACCGGGATGTAGCCCAGGTTCAATCTGGCGTGCGCGCTCTGGTGAGATGATTTCAATCGGCGCGCCTTGTTCTCGGCGTGCATTTGCGCGCAGCGTCAGCAACTCGCACTCATCTTGGGTGAAAGCTAACGTAAGGCCTGGTGCCTGCTTTGCAAGAACGTCCATGCCCAGCCAATTTTCTGCATCCATCCACATCTGCCACGCGCGCATTGCGTAGGGTACAAGCGAAGCTCGGGTCATGTGCAGTGTTAGTGTTCCCGCGTTGACGCCTGAAGCCTCTCGGCAAAGTGCACCGCGGTCAACCAAAGCTACTTGCATACCGGCGCGCGCCAGATGCAATGCTGTTGAACAACCCATGACACCGCCTCCAATGACGAGAGTGTCATAATCCTTCCCAGACTCCAATGCTTTAGCGCTAGCGGTCATAGCGGTGCCGCCTTTGGAATCGGAATGTCCGCGTAGGTATATTGACCCGCCACTTCGGCCAGCGAAACTGGCCGCAGTGGTGCCCTGCCGGTAAAGCAACCCACGTCCTCCCGGCTTCCCACATGAATGGCAAGCAATGCTCCGGCCACGTCGCTGCAGGTACGGCCTTGGCAAGGGCCCATTCCGCATCGCGTCCAAGCTTTGAGTTGATTCAAGTCGCGGGCACCCTCATGAACAGCTGCATCAATTTCGGCGCGAGTGACATCCTCACATCGGCACACGATCGTTTCAGGCTTGATTGCAGCGACCGCACCCTCGCGCAATGCCATCAAGCCAGCCATGGCGCGACCGAAAAGTGCCGGTTTGCGCCGCTGCGAGAGCAGGGCAGTTCGCTCACGTGAGTAGTGCTCTGTGCTTATGCGACCCAAGTCATTTGCGCATGCCAAGGCCGCCAACTCACCGTGCGCACCCGCAGCAGCGGCACCAGCCACACCTGCACCATCGCCCGCTACGTACAAGCCCTTCACAGAAGTTCGGCCCATCTCATCGGACTCGGCGATCCATCCGCCACTTTCAGCCGCATAGCGATGTCGAGCTCGCAAAAGACGAGTCACATCGGTGCCCGGCACCAAACCGTGTCCAACGGTCACGCAATCGACACTGAACACCCGCGCCGCGCCGCTTAAAGGTGCCCCGCTTGAGTCAACCGGCTTCACGTGCGCATCAAACCCTTGAGGCGTGGAGACAACAGAATCAATCCCGTGGCGGTAAAGCACAGGCACACCCGCCAGTCGCAAGTTGGCTTGCCAACGCAGCCCTTGCCACAACAGGTCCGGCCTCGCCTTGAGGGCCGGCAGCGTGAGCATCCAGTCAGTTCGGCTGGCCAGATCAATGACAGCGGCAACTTGGCCACCTGCTTTCAAAATCCCATTTGCGACAGCCAAAAGTAGTGGTCCGTTGCCTGCCACCAAAGTACTGCGCCCAGGCAGCATGTTCTGCGATTTCAACAAAATGGTTGCTGCTGCCAGTCCCATGACACCGGGCGCCGTCCATCCGGTAAATGGAATGACCCGTTCGGTTGTACCTGTAGCCACGAGCAAAGCGCTGGGCAACCAACTGACGGAACCCTCTGGGCTAATGACGTCCGTGCGCAGGTCACTGCCGATGTTCCAAACCTTGTGACCGAAGAGACAAACAACGCCCGCCTTTCTGAGTTCAAGGCGCAATGCGTCTCCATCGCGCGCTTCGGCTGATGAAGCCACTCCCGATAAGCGACTAAAGCCATCAGGCAAAGGGCGCCAAACTTGCCCGCCTGCGTCATTATTTTCATCTACTAGCACTACGCGCAAACCGCTGGCCTTTGCACGAAGCGCTGCCCGTGCGCCGGCCGGGCCAGCGCCCATGATCATTAAATCAATTTTGTGCAATGCCGAACTGTCTGCTTCATTAGTCAAGATGTTGGCGCCTGAAAGTGAGGGTTTGCACAGCAAGTCCTTCAGTCACCGGGATCTGGCAGGCTGGAACCTGACGCAGTCCTACCCAGACAAGACACTCTTGGCAAGAACCCATCATGCAAAACATGCCGCGAGGTGAACTGTCACGCGGACTTTCGCGCAATTCACGTTGGCCCGCTGCGAACAATGCCGCAGCAACGCTTTCACCAGCGAAAGCAGCCACAGCCTGATCGTCTACTGTGAATTGCAGTGCTTGACCACGGTGCACAGCCTTATCGACCCGCATTGACATTTTGGAACCAGAAGAAGAATTCGTCATGAACAATTGGTTGGAAAAAACTGAGTTTGGTTGCGCTTAGGTTTGTGCTTGAATTAAAGTTGACGGGCTTGAGATTATTGTATACATTAAATATACGAAATTTATATAAGAAAAAATATCACGCTAATAATGTTGTCAATTTAGACCGCGAAGAAGGCATACGCCAAAAGTTTTTTCCATGCACTTTAAACCTTAAGGAGTTTTCGATGAAGTTGTTCAAAAATCCCAGCCGCCGATCCTTCATGGCAACCACATCTATCGCAATGATGTCGGGCTTGGCTGGCTGGTCCAACCTAGCGTCTGCCCGCACACTCTCCGAGATCTTGTCAAGTAAGAAGCTAGTCGTCGGTGTCAACCCCACGCTGCCACCACTAGGAATATTCAACGATAAAAATGAAATCGATGGCTTCGATGTGGACGTTGCAAAGAAGTTCGGCGAACTATTGGGTGTCAAAACCGAAATCGTTCAAGTCGGCTCACCCGACCGTATCCCGTTTGTCAGTAGCGGCAAAATCGACGCAGTGCTTGGTGCCATGACTATCACAGCCGAACGCCAAAAAGTCATTGACTTCACCGTCCCACTTCATACCGAAATTCTGGGCGTTTTGACTACCAAGGCCAAACCTTACAAAGATATGATGGACCTCAATGACTCGGCGGTTCGTTTGGTACAGGTTCGGGGATCGACGCCTGTCAAGCTTGCACAGGAAAAACTGCCTAAAGCGCAGCTACTGCTTCTCGACAACTACCCAGACGCTGTTCGTGCTATTGCTCAAGGCCGTGCAGATGCCATGATCGACGTGATGGACTTCATGACCGAGCACACAGCTAAACATAAGGTGGATTGGCGTATCGTGGATGCTCCGATTGATGTTTATTTCTGTGCCGTCGGCGTACAAAAAGGTAACGATGCACTTCGTGAGAGACTCAACAGCGCCATCAAGGAACTGCATCGCAATGGTTATGTGGACGACCGTTGGAAAAAATGGTTTGGCGGCCCTATGCTGCAGGACCCACGCAGCCACGCCAGCTACAAATAAAGGCCAGCGAACTCGCATAAGACATCGACTCTATAACGTCTGCGACTTAGGCGCAGACGAAGGATTCTTTTGCACCTGCCATCATGAACATTGATTTCGCGCCGGTTCTCGATCGCTTACCCTATCTAATCAGCGGCGCATGGTTAAGTCTGCAAATTGCCTTTCTCGCGTTTGCGATGGGCATGCTGATCGGCTTGTTCGGTGCCTCTGTGCGATCCTATGGGCCGCGCTGGGCACAAGCCATGGTAGGCGGCTATGTGGTTTTTTTCACCAACACACCGCAACTTATACAAATATTTTTTCTCTTTTTTGCGCTTCCAGATGCGGGAATCTTGCTATCACCATTACAAGCCGTACTGATCGGCATGACGCTCAATGCTGGGGCGTACCTCACGGAAATTCAGCGTGCTGGTTTCGAGTCCGTTCGCAAGCCCGAACTCGAAGCTGCAGAGACGCTGGGTTTTTCACGCTTTCAAACAATTCGCCTAGTGATACTTCCGCACATCGTTCGCGTGTTGTTCCCGCCACTCTCTAACCAATACATCCTGATGACGCTTGGGACCTCTATGGCCGCTGTATTTGGCGTGGAAGAACTGACAGGACGCACCTACAACATCAACTCTGAGACCTTCCGCTCAATCGAGGTCTTTTCAGTGGCTGCTGTGCTGTATATCGCCATCACTTTGATAGCGACCTTATCACTGGCTTTTGTCGGAAAGCGTTTCTTTCGCGCCAAAATGAGGTGGTTTTGATGTGGAGTCAAATCGCTGAAGAACTTCCGCGTTTTTTCGGCTATCACAATCTAATTTTCTTTGCCAAGGCATTGGGATCAACATTCGCGCTATCGGTGATTGGCTGCGTGGTTGGCTTTTCTGCCGGCTTTGTACTCGCCACATTGCGCATGAGCAAGAGAGCCAGCCTTATGCCGTTGAGGTTGATGACAACGGTGTTTGTCGAGCTGTTTCGGCGCATCCCTTTTTTAGTAACACTGATGCTGGTTTTTTTCATTTTCCAAGGTCTGCAAGCAGATCTGAGCATGTTCAGCGTGGCACTTGTCAGCGTTTGCCTTATCGCGACTGCCTTCATAGCCGAGATCGTACGAAGCGGGCTCGAGTCGGTGCATCAGAACCAGTGGGACGCTGCCGCTACTCTAAACTTCAGCTACTGGCAAACACTTCAAATGGTGATCATCCCGCAAGCCTGGAAAATCATCTTGCCCCCAGCCTTTGGATTTTTTGTCCTGTTCATCAAGGACACTGCTCTGGCTTCTCAAATTGGTGTTATCGAGTTGGCTTTTGCTGGAAAAGCTATGAGCAATAAAGGCTTTTCCGCCACTCTGGTTTACGGCACTGTTTTAATTCTTTATTTCATGTTGTCATACCCACTCTCTCGCTTTGGAAAATACCTGGAGACAAAACTTGCCCCAACTCGAAATCGTTGACCTTAAAGCCAACTATGGTGCACAGACAGTGCTCGAACGCATTAACTTAAGCGTTGAAAAAGGTGAAATTGTTAGCTTGATCGGCGCATCAGGTTCTGGTAAGAGCACCCTTTTGCGTGTGCTAATGGGACTATTGACACCTCTTGCTGGGAATGTGCGGATCAACGGGCAGACCATCGATTACAAGGACAGGGCTCAGCTTGGGCGGATTCGCTCACAAATGGCAATTGTGTTCCAGCAGTACAACCTGTTCCAAAATATGACTGTCCTAGACAACGTCACGGTAGCGCCAATCAAAGTCAAGGGAAGGCCGCGCAAGGAGGTCGAAGAATATGCAATTGCCTTACTTCAGAAAGTCGGGATGGGTGCCAAACTTAAAGCCTATCCCGACGAGTTGTCTGGCGGACAACAGCAACGAGTGGCGATCGCCCGGGCGTTAGCATTGCAGCCCGATATCCTGTTGCTTGACGAGGTCACGGCTGCCCTTGACCCAGAACTGGTTACAGAGGTGCTAGACACTGTAAGGTTGCTTGCTGCTGATGGAATGACGATGTTCATCGTGTCCCATGAAATGAGTTTTGTGCGTGAGGTTTCCACCAAAGTCGTTTTCATGGACGGCGGCCATGTGATCGAAGCCGGTGATCCGCATCAGATCTTTGATCAACCGCAACAAGCGAGAACACGTGAATTTGTAGGCAAGATTCTGCGGCACTGAGTCGTCAATTTGCGACTCAGGATCCAAAGTCGCTTACCAACCCGTTGCTTAAACGGGTCAGCGTGTAACGAGCGAGATTGCGCAAGTGCGCGAGTACCGCTTCATCAGCACGTTTTTCGTCACCCGCAATATAGGCGTCTAGAATTGCCAAATGTTCTATTCGGTCTTCTTCAATGCGGTTAAAGGGATCAACCACTTCGAACAGTCGACATAAAACACGCAGGTGCGCAATGGTCTCGGCCAGCATCGCATTGCCTGAGGCGCGAGCAAAAAGCCCGTGTATTTCATCATCAGCCTGCCAATGGCTTGAGCCTTGCTGACTCGAATCCAACGCAATGATATTTTCACGCAATGCCCGAATTTCGTCTGGTGGCACGCGCCCCATTGATAGGAAGACTGCTTGTGACTCAAGTCGTTCGCGCACCTGAAGGCATTGAAAATAGTGCGATGCCGTGATTCGGCGCACTGCATAGGAGCGGGCATTGGCTCGCACAAGCAAACCCTCTCCCTCAAGCCGAAGCAATGCTTCTCGCAAAGGAGTTCGGGACATCTGCAGTCGCTCTGCAAGTCGGCCCTCCACCAACACTTCTCCACCTGACAACTCTCGCTGAAGGATTAAGCGCCGGACGATGGCATAAGCGCGATCTGTCAAATTAGAAGTCGATTCAGAACTTGCATCTTCAGACTTTGAAGCGGGCGAAACTTCGTGCTGAAGTAGGGCGTTGTTATTGCCCTTGGATTGGGCACGCTTCCCGAATGACAATGGCACCTTATTAGAAGATGTGACTTTGGTCTTCATATGCTTTGTCTACATTTTGTGTGCAATTATGAAGAGCATACATCTATATTGGTATTCCCCTAAACCTATAGACACTCCATATAGTACAGTTTGACGCTTAAATGGTCAGATAAGCATTGCACACAAATGAGTCTCATGAACCTTTTTATTCGTTACACCGCTCTGCTGCTGTGTTTTGTAACCGCACCTGTACTGGCCTTTGAAGACAAGTACCTCGATGCCAACGGCGTCAAAATCCGTTACATAGATACCGGCAGGGGTAATGCCATCGTACTTTTGCACGGCGGTGCATCGAACCTCGAAAGCTGGACCTCGGATGGTGTGGTCGACAATCTGGCCAAGGACTTTCGCGTGATTGCGTTTGATGCCCGCGGCCACGGCAAAAGTGATTCACCACGTGATCCTGCTGCCTACGGCCGACAACAGGCGCTAGATGTGGTTCGCATCCTTGATGCGCTGAAAATCCAGCGTGCGCACATCATCGGTTTCTCGCTGGGCAGTAGTACCGTTGCGCAACTGCTTACACTGCATCCCGAACGCTTCCTAACGGGAGTTCAGGTTGGCGGCGCCGGCCGAACACCGGAAGAAGCCAACGATCCGCGCATCGAAATTGAAGCCGCCGAAATCGCCCGCGACTGCGTCAGTCGCAGCCGACTTATGCGCCAGGCTCCCGCCGGAATGAAACCCACTGAAGAAGAAATCCAGCGGCGTATCATCGCCTGCCGCGCAGACAAGAACTTCGACCCGCTGGCAGTCGCCGCATCACTGCGAGGCTACAAAGATCAGGCCGTCACCAACGTGCAGATGGCCGCGGTGAAAGTACCCACCATGGGCATCGTCGGCACGTTGGACCACACGCTAAAAGCGATGCAGGAACTGAAAACTATACGACCCGCGATGAAGCTGGTACTGCTTGAAGGCGTATCGCACACCGGCAAAACCGGCATTCAGGGCGATCCCCGGCTGGTCACTGAAATCCGAACTTTCATCGCTGAATAGCGCAAGTCAGCGTTACGGGCAAGGGCTTATAAAAATACCCTAAGGAATCCTCTATTGCGCAGCAGTGTCAAAATAGTTAAGTTTTGCTTACCTAATTTGTACAATGAACAGGAGACTTTCATGCAGCAAGAAATCATTCATGGTCAGCAAGCTACTAGACGAGATAGCCTCAAACGCTTATCTGCAGGTGTGATTGGTCTCAGTGCTCTGTCAAGTCATGGGCATTCAAATGCCTCTTCTGGTTTCTCGACCCAAGGCTTAAAGAGAATTGCGCCTTCAATCAAATTCCAAATTGATCAAGGCATATTTCCTGGCGCAGTCAGTTTGGTAGCGCACAAGGGTAAGACAGTTCATTTCGAAGCGCATGGTTATCAAGATGCAGCCAAATCTCGAGCAATGTCTAAGGATAGTATTTTCCGTTTGGCTTCGATGACCAAACCGATTGTCACTACAGCAGCCATGATGTTGGTAGAGCAGGGCAAGTTGAGACTTAACGATCCAGTGGTTAAGTGGCTGCCTGAATTAAAGAATTTGAAGGTGGAAACTGCGCAAGGTGATGTCGATCTTGTGCGGCCAATTCTTGTTCACGATGTGATGCGGCATACCGCAGGATTTGTTTACGGCGGTAGTGCCAAATCTGAACGCATTCGCAAGTTGTACAACGATCTTAATATTGAGGCGCGTGAAATAGATATTAGCGCATCTGAGATGTTGAAGAATCTAGGCCAGATTCCTCTGGCACATCAACCTGGTACTTTCTGGGAATACTCTATTGCTGTTGATGTACTTGGACTACTGATTGAACGTGTTGAGAATAAATCCTTAGATGACATTGTTCACAGCCTTTTATTGGGCCCATTGAATATGAATGACACAGCATGGTGGGTGCCACCTGAAAAAATGAGCCGCCTTGCGGAATGTCTAGACTCTGATCCGCTTAAAGCAGATATGTTGTTGTCTTATCGGCAGTCATACAACCCCAAAGGTAAATGCTATTTCAAAGGCGGTGCAGGTTTGGTTGGTACAGCTAAAGATTATTTGCAATATGCGCAGATGATGGTGAATGGTGGACAACTCAATGGCCGACGTTATCTGTCGCCTAAAACTGTTGAATTTATGTTGTCTCAACACACGGTAGGTATGGGTGGAAGCACCATTGGAACCACTGGGCCTGGCTATGGATTTGGTATTGGTTTTGGAGTGAGATTGGATGAAGGTATGGGTTGGACTGCTGGATCTAAAGGCGATGCAATGTGGGCGGGCGCGTGGGGGACAAGTTTTTGGATTGATCCCAAATCGCAGTTGGTTGGCGTAATGATGGCGCAAGCACCCTCCTACCGTGTACCTAATCGTATGCTCTACAAAAACTTGGTTTACGGTGCAATGGGTGCTTGATTATGAAAGTCGCAAATTTAATTCTTAATTTCTCTTTGGTAACCAGTATTGCGTGTCTTTGCTTAGTTGCAAAAGCTCAAACATACCCTAACCCTACGACGCCTTCACGCATTGAAATACATGCTTTGCCCACACAAACCTATACTGGCGATGAATTTCTGAAGGGTTCCGTTAAAAGTGTTCCTCATATGCTGGCGGCGGAATTGCGAATTCCTCAGGCTCAAAAAGCAAAATTTCCAGCTGTTGTTTTAATTCATGGCAGTGGAGGAGTGGGAAGCAACATTGATATGTGGGTCCATGAGTTAAATAAAGCTGGCATTGCTACTTTGATTGTGGATACCTTTTCTGGAAGAGGTATCACAAGCACCGTCCAAGATCAAACATTGCTTCACAGTTTGGCGATGATGGTGGACAGTTACCGTGCTTTGGATATGTTGGCCAAGCATCCGCGAATTGATGCATCTAAGATTTCCATCATGGGATTTTCAAAAGGCGCTGTGGCATCTATTTTTTCTTCTACAACCCGATTTAAGGAAATGTACGGAAGCTCTGCTAAGTTTGCTTCTCACATTGGGCTGTATACGCCATGCAATACACGTTTCATGGGGGACGGTGCGGTAACAGGTGTTCCTATGCGACTGTTCCATGGAACTGCAGATGACTATGTCAACGTAGTGCCTTGTCGTGCTTATGTGCAAGAGCTTAAGTCAAAAGGCGTCGACATATCACTAACGGAGTTTGCAGATACGCAACATGGCTATGACAGTCCACTTTCGCCAAGAAAACTTGCGGTACCTTCCGCACAAAGTACACGGCAATGCCAATTCATCGAAAAAAATAGAGGTGAAATTTTCAACATGCAAAGTGGTGCGCCATTTAGTTATTCAGATCCTTGTGTCCAAATCGGGGCGCATGTTGGACACAACCCCGATTCAACAGAACAAACTGTTAAAAGTGTTGTGACTTTTTTGCAAGCACTTTAATGAAGCTTGGCTCCTCGACCTGGGCGCGAAACAGAGACCTACGTATGAACAGACCACAGCTTGTTCGAAGCGATTTAAAGTGCTTCCACATTTGCTTCCACACTACTTTAGAACGCTTGCAACCTGTTGATTTGTAATAGGTTTTATTTCTTGAAGCTGCTCATAATCCTTTGGTCCCAGGTTCAAGTCCTGGTGGGCCCACCACTTTAAATGGGTACATACTGGAGACATCGTTTACAGTTTGTACCGGTCACATCGTTAACACCCTAGGTGCATGCAGATGCGACCACACTCTTTGATCACAATCGTTCTGTTGCTCAACTTCGGTTAGGGTACTTC
>Ga0214919_10001523_pt1 | contig 37703 bp, 38 predicted proteins | sample LL1503_MetaG_FD_177994 | JGI IMG/M metagenome (GOLD analysis project Ga0214919, IMG submission 177994) | Freshwater microbial communities from Lake Lanier, Atlanta, Georgia, United States - LL-1503 | ecosystem: Environmental > Aquatic > Freshwater > Lake | place: USA: Georgia | collected...
TGTCAAACCTATCGGTTGGAGAAATGTACGCCTCAACACCAAGAATTGGCTTAATGCCAGTTTCCTTTGCGGCAATCTGCATATCTCTGTGTGAAGAGAGAGTACCATGGTCTGTAATTGCAATCGCAGTTTGCCCAGCATCTAACGCTGCTTGGCATAATTCTTTAGGTGAATTTAGTCCATCCATTAATGAATAGTAGGAGTGAACATGTAGGTGTGTAAAGCTCATTTAAAACCCCTAGATACTAAATATTGATTCATAAGACTATCAAATACTTCTTTACATTTTTCATTATCCCAACCATTTTCCATAGCGGTAGTTGAGACTGCTTCTCTTAGCTTAATCTTATACCAGAATAAATCATTCATTAGTATCCGCCTGTGCATTCATTTCTAGTATGATAAAGTCTTATCTTAGTCATAGTCTTTTTATTTGGTGCAAATAGTTCTTCTTTACAGCATCTACAATTCATATGCCATTCTTTTGTAAAAAAGTCATATAGCATACCTTTAAAATCTTTATATTTATTTGATACAAAAATATCAAAAGGATCTGGTATGTCATAATATATCATAGTGTTATTTTACTAAATATAATAGGGGCAGTCAATAGACTGCCCCTATTATTTAATTAATTACCAGTCCAAATTGCTGCTGGTAGCAGAAGATTCGGATGCAGTAGATGATCCTTCTCCAGTATAAAATGCTTCTTGTTCTGCATATGGAACATATCGAACAGCAGTTTTTTCCAAATCGTAGAGTTCTAGTGTACTAGCATCAAATTTTGTTTCATCTTTTGCTAGAGGAATTATTGTGTAGCTAGTGTCTTTATTTGTTCCTGTACGTTTAATGCGCCACATTAAATTACTAATGCTGCCCATTTCTCCCGCATATTCTATAAGTGTTGGTGTAATTGTTTTTCCGCTTGTTCCTTGAGAAAGAATTGCTACGTATGGGGCTTCCTTACCATCATCAACTAGGACATTGATATATAGTCTACCCTTAGCTTTCCAACCCGCCTTAAAATCTTTTCTATGTTGTTCTTGTGCCCAGTCACGGCCTTCTGTATCCATTGTATCTAGGGCTTTTCTTCGATAATCTTTTGGATTAGTATGTTCCATTGCAATAAAACCACAACCTAATTTGTCATCATAGGATGGAGAGTCTGGATCTAGCTCTTGCAAAAAACGTACCTTGACACTTTCTGAGTCTTCAATTTTAACCCAGCGTGCTTTGCTTGCATCACCGCTTAGATGCTGCGGCGCATCCATTACCTTACTTAGTTCTTTTAGTCCTTTAACGATACCCATTGTATCTCCTTAGTTTATATTTGATGGTTTTGTCCATCTATTTTTTTAGTATATCATTTATCCCAGGATTGATATTCAATACTGGAAACTGAATTTTTTATGCATAGGGATATTTCTTGATCTGTCATATCCCCTACATCTTTAGCTTCATGTGGATATATCTTACCATATGAATACGATGCCCACAAGATGTCTTTATTTTTTAATCTATTGGCTATTGTTTGACCCAATTCCCTGCCCGCCTCATCAGAGTCAGTCATAATAGTAATTTTATTAAAATATCTATTTAATAAATTAATATTTTCTGGAGATATAGAGCCTCCAAGTGTTGCAACAACATTCGGGAATCCAGCTTGATGCACACGGATTGCATCAAAACTTGATTCCACAATTATAATATTATCTCCAATTTTTTTTGCACGATGAATATTAAACATAGTTTTACTTCGTGGTAAATTAACGCTATTCTTAAATTTCTTTTCTGATATAGATCTTCCCACAATACCCACAGGAATTCCATCTGGGCTATGAACTGGGACTGTAACCATATTTATATTTTCTGAATACCCTAAAGAAAAATATGATATTGATTCTAAAGTGATTCCCCTTGATTTAAAATAATCTTTAGCTTCTTGGCTTTTAATTAACCCATTATAAAGTTTTTTTAAAACTTCAACAGGGAATTCTACAAACTTTGGTTTTTCCTCTAATACAACAGTAAGTATCTCATCAAAATTTTCCATTGCAGCATTTTGTTTAGATGCAATAAATCTTAATGCTTCAAAATCATTCTTTTTTAAAATTTTCTTAACAAGTTCAATAAGGCTACCTGACTCTCCACAAGCAGGGTTATAACAAAGCCATGCACCGTTATCGCAACTAATACTAAAGCTGGCAGTATGTCTATTGCTATGAAATGGACAATACATAAGTAAGTTATTGTTAGCTTCAGATAAATATTTAAGGCCAAGGCCTTTAATAATTTCTTTTACGTGAGCGTCGGCATACTGCGTGGAACTATTTTGCCCTGAGTAATTCCTGCTGAATCCCATGCCTTCTTCTTTCCAACGTATACGCCATAGAGTGTCATTAGGAACATCCATGTTTCACCATCAAATTGTACCGAAAAGTTAGTATCTATGTCAAGTACCCTAACATAGCCGTAGGCCCGCATTTGATTAGTAAGTAATTCTTCGTATTGATACTTAACTTTAACCATATCCGAGTCATCTTTAAAGTTAACCTTTGCTTGAAATCTTTTTATCTGTTTGTGATTCATTTTTTTGAAATGGGTTCTCATAAATCTCTTTGACGATACCCCTGTTGATATCCCAATCTAAGAATACACCAAAATTGTTTCCAAACCGATTCTTTCTACTAACAACTTCAATCATATCTGAATTAGAGTACTTATGAATTGCTATTGCCATATCTGCATCATATTCAATTGCTTTTGACCAAGCAACCTGGTTGAGTGTTGGTGGATTATCTTGATCAGATATATCGTCTGCGGTTGCAGCAGTAATATCAATAATTGGTATATTGTTAGATAAAGCCAGCATTTTAAATTCACGAGAGATATTCATGTTTCTTTCAGTTGCACCATTACTTTTTCTATTATCAGAAAACAATTGATGATAATCTAAAATTACTAAATCTGGTTTATGTTGATCAATTTTACCTTGAACGGTAGCTGGGGTTACCTCACCTGCACCCTCATTAGATATTAAAATAAAACTATTTTTATTATCAAATTTTTTATTACCCCAAGATCTAAAATCGTCTATATTAACATCACCTCTAGAAAAATCACTTGCTTTAAATAATCCAGAGCCTAACATTGTATATATTCTATTTCTCATATCTTCTGGTGACATTTCAAGAGAAATAATCATTGGCTTAAATCCTTGTTCCCACGCTTTGCAAGCTAGGTACGAAGTAAACCAAGTCTTACCTCTACCTGGCCAACCAATTGCAACAATTAAATGTCCTGGTGCCATACCAGTAGGGTAGGCTAAATCAATTGCATCAAATCCAGTTTTAATTCCTGGAGATCCACCCATTTCAAGTGATAAATTTTTAACATTTTGAAAATGTCTTACCGCATTATCTGTATCTGTAATATCAAGGTCTCTTACATTATTTGTAAATTTAGTCAAGGAAGCAAGAGATGATTGCATTTCCGCAAGAACTCTTGATGCAGCATCTTCTTTTAACATTGAGCCACTTTTTAAAATAATGCTTTTTAATTTACTTGAAAGAAATTCATTGCGTAGTTTTTCTAAATAGTATGCCGTTTGCCCAGTAACTTCGACTGGCTCAAAATCCCTAAATCTTTCTTGTAGTATACCAACTTCTGGCACAGCTTTAAATTTAAAGTAATAACTTTTTAGGGCATCCCAAATATCCCCATGCGATGTAAATAAATCATCTACATTGCCAGAAAGGAGGGTTGCTATATCTTTATTCTTGCAAACCGAGGATATTAGCGTAGCTTCTGTATTCATTACATCCCGCCTTCTTCTACCATTTTCTTTGTATCTTCAAGTGTATGAAGACGATATACTTTATCTTTTTCAACTTCAATCTTAAGCGCTTCTATTTTGTCAAAATTAAAGAAAAAAAATTGAATAGGGTGACCTACCTTATTTATATTATTAAAATAATAGGAAATCAATTCTATTGCTTTTTCATATCCTACACTATCTATTACATCTTGCATAGCCCATTTTTCACGAAATTTATTTATTGTTAATTGCTTACCATATTTTTCAAAATATAATTTTTGATAAAGTCCGATAAGAACATATGGTTCTTTTGTATTACTTGCCACGCTTTAATTCATCCTCAACTTCTTTTGTTTTTTCAATAAGTTTATTTTCTACAAAACCATATACTCTTTCTGTTGCTTCATCTACATGCTCTCCTTCTCTTACATCATCCTCTACACCAATTCCAATTTTAATACTTTCATAATTACCGAGGTTGCGTGTATATGATAAATCAACTTTAACCCTAGTTGTCATTTTTGCCCCCTTGCAATTTTTGCTGCAAGGATTTGCATGCCTACTGCATTATCTACTGATCCTATAATTTTTAGGGCTTCAATATCTTTTGCTACCTGCTCTCTTACTTTTTTTACTACCTTATGTGTGCCATTGCACTCAGGATAGATTGTTGAAAAGCCACATACACATGCCATTATTTATGCTCCTTCATATGTCTAGATAGTGTTGCGTGTGCAAATATTCCAAGCTGTACTTTTATTTCTTTTTTGCATTCTGGACATATAACAACTCTACTGTCTGTCATCTGTAACCTCTTTATCTTTTAACAAACTTTGAATAACTGGACCATTCAATGAATTCCAGTAGTCCAATTCCTTATCTTTCTTTCTTTTTTTAGAAGCACCTGACTCTACGCTATATAAAGCATTATATGTCATTACTCCGCCTTCCATATAGGAATAAACTTTCCTTCGTCTGTTTTAGTATACAATATAAAGTTATTTTTGAGAAGACCTTGCAGTTCCGCTTTAGAAGGCATTTCTGACGAATGTCCTGAATCTAATATATATTGATGTATATCAATTATATCTTTTTGATTAAACATATACTTTGACCAGGCTTTGCTTAGGGGCTCACCTATTGGATATATCTTGGAGGGTGTTTGAACTTTACCCTCTAAAATATAATCTTGAATTGTAACTCTATGCTTATTAAGCATTTTAGAAACCTCAACAATTGTATATGCACTTTCCATATATTTTTTTACCTGAGAATAGGAATACATCATTCTTTTTTGATCAGGATATGACCATGCAATTAATTCATCTTTTGATCTAGATGAACTTAAAACTTTATGTATTTTATTGTTTAAGAAGAAATACCGTAGTTTTTTTGATTCTTTTGTTCTAGCTCGTCTAGCCATTTGCCGAATCCATTAGTCTCCTTATTAAACATCCATCTTTTTCCACACATTATACAAAATAATTCCATATGTAATTTTTGTGAAAAGACTCTATCTATAAAAACTCTACCTTTACATTTTGTACAAGTCATTATAGGCTAAACAGCTTTCCATCAACAACACAAGTATAGCTTGGAGAAACATGAACCATTTGAACATGAGGGTATTCTCCATTTTCAATATGTGCAATAGCAAAACCTTTTTGCCAATCATGGTGCTGCGTATACTTCATGCCTGGACCTTTTTCATCACACATATGTCCAATTTCATATCCTCTTATAGTTTCGCCTTCTCCGCCATTTCTTAGTTCATATGTTTGAAGGTGAGATGCGATTCTATGTGAATGACCACGAATTAACGAAATTTGCAAATCTTCCATATCTTTTCTTACTGCACCAGAAGCTGCTACAGACAATCCATGGTGAACGTGTATATCTCCAAATCTCCGCTTAGGCAATTCATTATAATAAATATATTCATACCCAAGTGAGTCTAAACTCCACAAAGCTTCTGGAGTAATATCTTGCAGATGCTCTGGAAATTTTGTATCTGCATAATTAAACACTCTAATATCATGATTTCCTAAAGCAGAAAATAATTGAGCCTTAGGAAGAATATCACGAGTTTTTTTATAGAATTGCCTTGCGCCTTCCGATTCTTGTCGCATCATTGGAATTACAAAATCTGTGTTAGTGGCATTTGGTAAATTAATAAACTCAGCCGATGTTCCTTTTGTAAATCTACTGTAGCAAGCTTGATCATCAGTATCTCCAAGGTAATCTACAACATCTGGCTTAAACCATTTCATTACTTTAAACCAAAGTTCAATCATTTTATCATCTTGATATGGGAATTGCTGATCGGATGATAGCATCCACTTTAAATCATTTGACATTAAATCGCCTTAATACAAAAAAAATCACGGATACGTGATTTAGGTATTACTCAATTCTAGCATATTGGTGCGTATTGTCAATACTATTACTTACATTGAAAAATAATGTACCTTTAATCCGCCATAAGTTTTTGTTGCTCCGCCCGAATTTGTTGCTTTTGTTAGGCGTATTTTTGCTCCTGATTTAGTAATGCTTACAAGTGTTAAAATAACGTCTGGGTATGCACTAGATGCCTGAAGCGTAACTATAGCAAATGAAGGATCTGATGCTAGTGCTGTTCTATACGTGATATCAACATCTGTTGATTTCCCGTAGGTCAGGTCTTGTTTTTCAATAGCTAGTGCACCCATAACCATTAACTGAGCTTGGGTGGCATTATTATCAGAAAGGGAATTATTTAACTGATCTTTTGTTAAAGAGACTGACTTCAAAGTATTAAAATCTTGAAGCAAACCATTTAAATCAGATGCGTCAAGAGGATTTCCTGCCTCAAATGCTATTGTCAATTTTTTCATCTCCTAACCCAAGTGCTGCAGAATATTCTTCTACGGCGCTAAATTTATCTCTATCATTTTTTTCATTTATCATTTGTGTAAATTCTGCCCTCATAACTGCAATTTGTGTCTCATAGTTTGAAACAATTTCTCCAATGCGTTGCTGTAGGGCTGTAATAATTAGATCAGATTTATCTGTCATTTAAATTACCCCGATACCTTTGCTAGTTCTGCAAGAAGAGCTGTTTTTTTAGAATTTAATTCTTCTAGCTGAGCTTCAATTGAATCTATAGAGCCAGAAGATTCTGATGCATTCTCTTCAATTAAAGATAGATTTAAATTAAATATAGAGTACTCTAAATTTTTAATATGCTGATTAATGATTGCAGTTTTTTCTTCATTTGTTAGTTCATATGTCATTTTTCCTCCTTCCATATCATAGCATATAGGGTTATGCTAGGTCAATGCCTCTATTTAAATTATCTAAAATAGTATTTAGAGTAATCATATTTGCTTCAGCCCTAGTAATGCCCTCATTTATTTGAGTAATTTCATCTAAAGTTGCCCCGTTTGTATTTGATTCAATTAAAGCAACATTTAAATGGTACAAAGCATTCTCATTATTTTTCATTCTCTCGTAGATTAATATTTTTTTATCATCTAGCGTGATGTGTGTGTAGTTAGTCATATTCCTCCATTATAGCATTTAATAAATTAATAATCATTATACTGAAGCGTCTCCAAATGGTGTAGGTGAAGGGTTTGTTGTTGTTGAGCTTGTGGCAGTATTTCTTTTCCAAGAACTTGCAATTTGAGTTCCAGCCGTGCCAGTTCTGCTTGCTCCAGTATACGGGATAACTCTAATTCTATACCAAGCATTTGATCCAGCTGGGGCTGCGGTTGTTGTAGATGTGACCGTTCCAGATCCACTACTTAGTGTAAGTAAAGTGCTAGTTCCTGCTGTATACGTAGATGTTGGTGCAACTGTTGCGGAAGCTGCCCTATCAACACGAACATCACAAGAAACTGCATTAGCGCAATTTATAGTGTAAGACATAAATGTTGGCCCAGCATTTGTATTTGTAGCTGAAATCTGAGTTACGGATGGAACTGGAACTGCAGCAGTTGTAAAAGTAACTGAGCCTGCGCCCGATGTACCAATGACATTTATTGCTCTTACATAATACGTATAGGTTGTTGAAGGAGATAGCCCAGTTATCGCCGAAGTTAATACATTTCCTATATTTACATAACCGCTTGCTCCTAATTGGGCCTCGTAACTTGTAATTGCAGAACCACCATTTGCTGGTGCTGCCCAGCCAACAGTTGCTGTAGTAGTTCCAGGTCCGACAGTTACGGAAGGTGCGGGTGCGCTTGGTGCTGTTGGCAACGTATAATAAATTGCATATAATATTATTGAGGATGTAAATGCGTAGCTTGCTTGATTTGTATATACAACTGCTCCTGCAGTTGATGTTGCCCACCCAGAAAATCCTTTGCCCGATGGGGCTGTGAATCCAAATGCACTAAGATTTGTTGCAGTATTTGCGGTTTGAGTATTCATTGTTCCTGTTCCACCATTTGCATCAAACGTTACTGTGAATGATTGTGCTGGTGTAGAAAACAAAGAACCAGATGCCGACACGTAGTCACTTGTTGACGACGTTACTGTAACTGTTGGAGTGTAATTTGTACTTGCCGATAATCCTGTTACAGATGCCGAAGTTCCTGTTGTTCCAGTAAATGGGGTTCCAGTAGATCCTGGGACTGAAAGAGAATATGACGCTTGTGAAACTGATGTCCATGCAACCGATGCACTATTATATGTAATTGAGCTTGTTGTTGGAGCCGTAACAGTTGGAACATAGTATGTGCCAGATGAAACTGATCCACCTGAACCAATTGCATTTACTGCACGAACCTGGAATGTATTACCAGTTAATCCAGAAGCAGAGGTTATTGCATATGAAGTTGCAACAGATGCAGGACTTCTTGCAACCCAACCAGTGTTATTTATGTTAAATTCATAATTAGTAATTGCTGAACCTCCATTTGATGGAGCTGTCCATGTAAATGTTTTGCTTGTTGTATTTAAATTTCTTGATAAACTTGTTGGTGTTCCTGGAACTGTTGCTGGTGCAACATATGTTACTGATCCACTGCCAGTAGCAGCTGGCGAACTAATTTTATCAACTGGGGCAGCTGAGGGAGATACAGCAGGTGCATATATTGAGCTTGTGCCTGTGTAATTAACTCCAGAATACACTGTGACAGATAAAGCTCTAACTAAAAGTCCAGAATTTCCAATAACTAATGTTGGTAAAGTTTCAGTTGTATCTGATACATTATAGCTTCCAGTAAGACCTCCAACATCGTAACTTAATTTAAAACTTCTTGCTCCAGATTGGGTCCATGATATAGTTGCCTTACTCTTTACTTTGTTTGTTACAGATGCAGTAACTGTACCACTTGTTGTTATAGCAAATGTTGTTGACGTTTGTATTGGATCAAAAATAGTTGTTCCACTTGCAACACCAGTCAAAACAACTGTTGCGGTATCTGCGCTTGTTCCATTTGTCCAAGACACCAAGCCTGAATTATTTGAAGGGTTTGTTACGGTAACTCCTGACGGAGAATAATTTGTTGATGGTGTTGTGTCTGTCACGGCTAAATTATTTGCATTTAATGAAGCTATAATAACCCCAGATACTTGTGATGTAGTTTCAACTAAATTATTTGTTATGACATGTAGCGTAAACCTATAGGTTCCAGATAACAAAACATCTGTTGTTACGTTAAGATTTGTTGCACTTAATGCCAAAGAGTTGGGGGCATCTACTAAAAAATAACTACTATATGTTGAGCCTGAAAGTTTTTCTAATGTTATAGATACTGTATATGTTGGATCGCTTGATGACGCTGAATAAGTCACTGTTGCAGACCCTGCACCTGGAGTAACGGTAAAAGAAGAAATAGTTGGCGGAATATATGTATTTAATATTTCATTAGAATATATAAATAATGCGGATTCTCCATATCCATTTGTTGCCCAAACCTTTACCCTTATTTTTTTATTGGCAAAAGATGACATGTCATACGAAGACGTTGTTGCTCCAGATATATCTGCCCAAGTTGATCCCGTAGTATTTTGCTGCCATTGATATCTATATGAAGTTGGATTTTTAGTCCATGTCCCCGTATTTGTTACATTATAAACATATGATGACGCACTACTTCTTGATATAACTGCTGATGCTGCTGTGCCTATTGGGTAATTACTTGAAACAAGCACGCCTGTACTTATTGACATAAAATCTGTACTGTTTGAATTTCTTACTCCATATACAATAAATCTAAAATAAATATCATTAACAGTAAATATATCTATTCCTGGTGTAGATGTTACTGTATTAAAAGCGCCCGTTGCTGGATTTGAAATTGTTTGATATGCCGCTACGTCTGTCCAATCGGTGTAGACTGCTGAATCAAAATATGGGCACCATTGAAATTTATATTGAATAGTGTCATACTGGCTCCAATGATAATTTTTACCAGTAAGTATAACTGGATACGTTAAGCTGTTGGCTGATACCTGTACCCTTGATTCAATCATTGGAGAAACAACAACGGGCCAAAATTGTATCCAGCCAGTCAATGTCTTAATAAAAGCTTTAGCTGCAGTTTTCCAATCACCTGCTGTTGCAGTATTTGTAGTTTTAACTTTAATTTTTGTAGCAGATTTCCAATCGGCTGCTGAAGCAGATGAAGTTGTTTTTATCTTTAAACTAATTGGCATTTTATTATTTTACCATTTTATGCGTAAGTAATCCAGACATCTCCGATATTTCCAGCACTTACTGGGTCTGATGTATTTGTATATATATTTCTAAAATAAGCTCCAGTCAAGCTTACTTCAGATGCATTAGACCTTGCTGTATTTGAAAATGTTGCTGGATTATAAAATGTGGTATTTCCAGACATTTTAATTGTTCCAAATATTTCTGTTGTTCCACCTGTAGATACTGTAAAATTAGTACCATTTATTTCTACTGATGGTGATTCTAAATAAATTACTTTGTCTGCTGATAATTTACCACCAAGCATTGACATTGTATTGCCTGTCCAGGTTCCTGGATTTCCAGTGGTTGAAATTGTTCCCGTAGATCCATCTAGCTGTAGGGATGGAACTGCTCCATTTTTATGAACTGATTTAATGTAAGTACCATCAATTGAAAATCCGCTGGCAGTTCCTCCGCTTCCGCCAATATAACCTGTTTCAGCTTTTATTGCACCTCTAATTTCGGCACCTTCTGCATAAAGAACACCTGTTACGGATGATATGTTTGTGATAGGTCCTGTTACATTTGTAGTAGAATATGCATATATGCCATCTGTATTAATTTTAATTCCTGCATGTCCTGGGGATACAACATCTGCTGTTTTAAAAGAATTGGCAACAACAGTTCCTCCGCTTATTGTTCCAGTTTCTCCGTCTAAAATTAAAGTAGTTGTTCCTGCAGATGCCCCGCTGGATCTAATTTGTGCTCCAGATATGGACCAACCTTTATTTAATGTTCCATCTAAATTTTTTGAACCTATAAATCCGTCAATAGCTTTTATTGTTCCTGAAAGATCTACATCTACTGCAGTTAATTTTCCACCGTAAGTAATATTAAATGCATTCGACGATCTAGTTCCTCCAGACCAAATTACAACATCTGTTGATACGGGTGAATCTGGTGCATAAAATCCAACTTGATTTCCCTTATTAATTGAATTTGAATCTATTGTCCAACCTGCAATTGTTCCGTAATTTGCGGTTATGCTTCCATCTATTGTTGATAATTGGACTGCCCTTTGTATTCCCCCAACGGTTTTCCTAACAATTAAACCTGTTGAGTTTAAAATATACCCATCTCCAGATAGCGTTCCACCAGTATCGGAAGAGGCCGTGGAAGTATTGCCTGTTATTGTTCCGCTATATATTGAGGCCCCGCTTGCTAAATTTATATTGCCGCTAAAAGTTCCTTTTTTTGCCTGAATATCTCCTATTACTGCAAGCGCTGATCCGTTCCATTGAACATAATTATCTGCACCACCAATTTTTAAAGAAGCACCTTGACTTGAATCTATATACCAATAGTTATTTGTATTAAATACTAATCCTCTTTTACCAGTATCTACCCCATATCCAAATTTAAATGCTGTTGAGTCTGCATCTGTAATATTTGCTTTTGATCTAAAATATCCAGAAACGTCTACGTTTCCAGCAATATAAGGTGTTCCAGTAATTGTAACATTGGTAGTAGAGGCAACATATTGAGTAGAAGTATTATTATACTCATCGTAAGTAGCAACTGCAAATTCATATTCTAAACCTGCTCCTAATCCAGATAGGTGGTATGTTGTTGCTGTCCCAGGAGAATCTACATAGGAATATGCTGTTGGAGGTGTGGCAACCTGTCTCCATTTAATTCTATACCCACGTATTCCGTTTCCAGTTACTGCTGCCCAAGATATTGTAGCGTGTCCGTTGAATCCAATTACTCCATCTAAATCTAATGAGCCTACTGCTGTGACAGAAGCCACATTAGCTGGTCCATCTACATCAACTGTTATTGGACTATAAGGACTAACACTTTTAACTGAAGAAAAATTTGAATTGGTTGCACTTAAAGTATAATATCTAATTTTAATATATTTAGTGCTTAATACTCCTTGAATAGCTATTGGACTTTTATCAATTGCTCTTTTAGTAAAAGTTCCTGATTGTGTATCTGACCACCAAACTTCTCCATAATTATATAGTCCTGATGCTATTTGTGCGTCAGTTAACGTCCAGGCTACTATGAATCCGTTGTCTGTTGCAGTAAGAGACCAAGCTGAATCGGGTATATCGCTTGAAGTTAATCCGTCTGTAAAAGCTGGAATTATAAAAGATACACCATTACTGGCTGAATTAATATAATCTGTTCTTAAAAATCCAGTCAGTGATGTCTGAAAAACATTTCCAAAATTTAACATTATTAATTCTTTTGATATAACAATTTTTTGGCTTGTTGTTGTTAAATCTTTTTTATGTCCAAACGGTACTGTTTTAGATACGCCCAAAACATTTCCTGTTAATTCAATTTGAAAACCAGTAGAGTACGTTGGGCATGTCCAGGAAATTTCTAGGTTGGTTCCTACCCACGCTGCTACTATATTTGTTGATTCTGCTTTTGGAAGAGGTATTGTTTCTAATATAAATGTATTAGACCAAAAATTTTTATATTTTAAATTTAACGCTGGGTCTTCAAATTCCCATTGAAATTTAAATCCATATACAGTTTCTGGCAGCAAGCCCTTGATATCAATATCATAATAATTTTTATCAGATGGGTCAAAATACTGAGTTGTCTGTAAATCTGGAAAGTCTGCCATTCTAGAAAGTTATCTCCATTCTATATTCTATATCGGATGGTCTTCCAGAAACTTTTACAAGTGGAGTAGATAGTACAGATCTAGAAATTAAACCGTAGCTTGGATCAAATGTATCTTCATCGTTTATTCTAAGGCCTTCAAGGTTTATTTTTGTTGTGCCCGAAGATTTTGCAGTTGCAGAAATTCCTATTTTATAAATAGAATCTAAATTTGGAGTACCACTTGAAAGTAATGTTGAAAACATTATATTAGATATTTTATTACCTGTTGTTGCTTCGCCTGTAATTGTAGTATAAAAATAATCAGTATCGGAGCTATAAAATTTAATTTTAATTGAAGAAAGATTTGTATCTTCTTGATTATATGCAAGAACAACTGTATCGTTAGCGCTATATCCTGATATATCTAAATTTGCTATTGTAGAAATATATTCTTTTGTTTGAGATGAAGTAGCTGTAATTGGTATTAATGCATTTCCAATTCTGGGAAATGGGGATACTGACGGACTGCTAATTATGTCAGCATAACCGTATGGAGATGTTGACTGTGTCCATAACAAATTATTTTCAAAATCAGATAGAATTTTATCATCAAAATTATTTTTAGATGTTCTTGATCCTGGATAAATACCAATTTCTGAAATAATTCCAGCCATGTCTTGCGGCAAAGTTGTCTGATATATTACAGCATATGTGCTAGTTCCATTTGATTGTGTTTGAATATCAATGCTAGCAAAATCTGCAGGAAGTCTATAAAATTCAAAACCTAGTCTGCTATTTGTATCGGATAGTGCATAATCTGTATTATTTGCTATACCAATTGCTAAATCTTGCTTAGAAAAAGAATTTAATCCTGCTAGGTAAGATGTTATAAATCTTTTTCCGAATCTTGTAATCATTATAGTGTTCTCCTTATATTCATTCCCTTTACAATTTCACCCGTAGAGTTTCTAACCTGTATTGTTAATTTAATTGTTGGAGGAACTGTAGTATAGTCTACAGATTGTTCCCCTTTTATTGAAATGTCTCCTAACGATGGTATCATAGAAGAGTCAACTGACCCATCGTCTCCGCCGTCTCCATTACCATCGTTGCCTCCGCCAACACCACTTGTTTTAGCTATTTTTACCATTAAAGGTAAATACCCTGTGGCTATTCTATAAGATAAGGGGTCCAGGTCTTTATTAGCAACCCTTAAATACATGTAAGGAGACTGATCTATTTGATTGCTGGAAATCTTATTTGTCATATAAAAATTATACCATTATTGATAAGATATTGATCTTGCATCAATTGTGGTATCTAACCCCCTATCAAACTTTTGTATTAGGCCATTAACTAAAAATTTTTCTGTTCCATCAAGCCCTTGCCTTGAGTATTTAATAGATATTATATCTCCTACTTTAATTTTTGGATTTATAATAGCATTCATTGAGATTGTCATTTGTTGAGTTGAACATTGTGTATTAATCCATTGTGCAAGAGCTTTTGCATCAGATGGTCTTTGTATCCAGGTTGACTCAAAAGTAATTGGTTCCTGTGTTGAATACTTGCTTACTTCTTCATCTGAATAAATGACTGGGCTAGACCTAACTATATTATTTGCTACGGCACTTACTTTAGAATAAGTGCTAGAAAGTAGAGGAATGAATGTACCAGATGTATTTAATATATAGGCCTTAGCATTAAAGGCCGTCAAGTTGCTATCCAATATCTCTACAAAATCATTTAAATTTGTTGACATATATTTGGGCTGTACTGGCACGGTTGAATAATCTTGATTAACAAATCTTATTTCCCTAGCAACTGGACCAAATTCTTCAACATGGACATCTGTTGTCGCTACATGTAGAGTATTTATTCCAGACAGCCACATATCTCCGTATGCAATTTGTGCAGATATACCAGCAAACTGATTGCCATATAAATTTTGAATAGTAGCAGTATTATATTCAGCGGCAGTTATTTTTTTCAAATAAATATAATCAAAGCTTACTATGCCAAGTGATGCAAATAAACCCATATTGGATGTTGCTGGAAGTATATTCCCAGCAGAACTATCTGTTGCTGTAATTCTATGTCCGTTTATATATGCAACAATAGTTGTTTTAAGTGTTTCACATTTTATATTAACATCAATTTTATATGATTCACCTTCAATAATACCTATTACATTTTTTGATTTTGTTATTGATTGTGAATCTGGTACTACACTAACTATAGATTTCCCTAAGGAATTTATTTTAACTTTTAATATTTGAAATTCATTTTGTCCTTGTGCGCCAGCAAGCGTAGAAGATTTAATGTTTAATACATAGCCCTGTGTCCCAGTCGAGTTGGCAAATATTAACATTCCTCCAGAAGAATTACCTACTGAGTCTGATTGTGGTTGAAAAAACATTGTGGTTCCACAAGAATAGTAACCTGAGTTTGGAGAAGGTATTGTAAGTCCTAAATTTTTAATTGCACATGATACGCTATTTGGGTCACTATCAACAGAATTAATTGTCATTAAAGATTTACTAATAACAATTCCATCTTTTGTAAATGAGGGACTAAAATCAAGTGCACTTTTTTGAGTTGCTGTTGCAGTTGTTTGAAAAAATATTGTACCGTCTAATGGCATTATGAGGTCACCCACTTTATTCCGCTATATCCATTCCATCCATTTGAAATTGATTTTAGATCTACTGGATGTGCTTTTACTACAGTATTAAAACATCCACGAGTTTTAATCCTATATTTTCCTAGATTTTTAACACTTCCAATTACTGCAAGTGATGAATATTTACTAATGTCACCTGGGCTGGCAATATCGACTTGAATTGCAGACCCTCCTGTTAATGGAATATATTCATACTGAATTGAATCAAATTCAATAACTTCTGCATCTAATAAAAAGTATCCTGCAAATGCATAAAGTGATGATTGGGTTGATAAATCGCTTGCAGTAATGTCAATCATATCTAAATTTATATAGCTACATCCAGAGTGGTCTGTGGAGTGATCTAATAGTGTGGCTGTAGATACGGCGGAAATAGATAGAGTCTCTTTTAATCCTGCTGCTGCTAAATATGTGTTTGTATACTCAAGAACTTCTTTACTACTTTGATCATAACCCGCAAGTCCTGTAGGTGAATACCTAACCCTAACTGAAGATACCCCTGGGATTTTCTTTTTTGATAATGTAAGTATATTTGGTATATTTTTGATTCCACTAATAGTTTCTTCCGCATCTCTAAAAATATAATCTGTTAATCTATCTGAGTCAAAAATATAACTTCTAGTATAAAATTGCAGTATATTGTCATCATCCATGAAGCAAATCATTTGCGAGTCTCTGCATAAATCTTGTATGACAGACCATGCGGTCTCCGTACCGTCGGTCCACCAATAATCTGGTGTGAATATAGAAGATTCTTTTTCTTGAGAAGGATTAGTATTAATTGCATAATTATTAAATCCAACCGAATCAAGGACTCTTCTTATAATTGCTGTTACTGTATAACCAGTACATAATATTTGTGGACAAAATATATCTTGTAAAAATTTTGCGCTATCAAGTGCAGTTATATCTATATTGCCATATTCTGAAATATCCCAGCTATCTATATAAAAATAGCCCTGATTTAACTTAAAATATTTCCCTACTGAATCAGTTAAATCGCCATTGGAATTATATATTTTTAAAAATGGTTTTATTTCTGCATTTTTAACTAAGTATATTTCATTTGAATCTAGCTGATCTTGGCTATCTCTTGAATAAGTATTAAATTTAATATGGCTTGCTGTCAAATCAATTAATTGCAATGACAATGAATTAGCAGTTACATTTCCTACAGGCAAAAGATCTTGTGTGGTATTTGAACTTTCTTTTGAGGTAGTAAATGAAACAAAATAATCTGTTAAGTCATAAACTAAATGCGGTGCTATTTCTATAACTCCAATATACCCACCAGGATTTACTGCGTGTAGGCTTAATGATGATAATGTTTTTGGTGTTGCTGTTAAATTTAAATCTGATTCATTTAAACTCCAAACAGTTCCTGTCCAGTATATCTCTACTGATCCCTTATTTATTTCATTGCTGTTTACTGATGTTCCATCTTTTAATAACTGCTTATTGCCATATATATACCAGTGACTGGGGGTTGCATGAGATACTTCAAATTTTACTACAATTTTATTACATAGAACATCTTTAGGATACGTTGGCTTATCTAATGTAGAATTATTATAATATACAGTTATAGATGCATTAGCATCTTTTGCTGTAAGCCAATACTTGTACTTTACTTCATCCCCAGGGTAGTAGGTTCTGTATGGGAAATCATAATTTACTCCTTTGGGATCCCCCCATGAATTTTGTGGGATATCTCCCAATATTGCATATTTAATACCTGCACCTTGAGGACGATTTTGTTTAATAATAGAATCGACTGGAAATAATTTTTTAAATACCTGCTTTGAATTTACTTGTGGTGATACTAGTGCTATTTCACTAGTAGAGATACTATCTTTATTTGTAAATGATTTAAAACAATTATCATTAAATACAATCATTGAATTAACATTTATATCCATAATTGCAGATGAATTAATTTTTAAGGTTGTATCTTTATTAAATGATTCTAAAGCAACATCTAGAGCTGTCATTATATTTCTTCCAGAATTATTTGAACATTCCAGTGTGGTTGTATGCCTCTTTTTTGAATAGTAAATGAAGCCTGTGAAAATGAAACTGAATATACTTCATAATCTGATGCGCTTTCAGTTTGATCTGTTCCATTTTTTGCCAAATTTATTTTAATGTTAAATGGAAGTTTTCCTTCTGGGCTAGCAAAAAAAGATCTTATGTCTTCTGCACCCCAGCCACCATCTACAGTTAAAGTTCTATAAGAAGGAAGCATATCCCATGAAACAGTAAATGTTTTTTTATCTGCGACCCAAAATTTTCTAAGCGTTCCATTAGATGTTCTATTTTTAGACTCTATTCTTTCTGTAGCTATATCAAATTGAGATCTATTGTGCTCTGTAATTTTATTCCATTTAACCGTATTCCCAGCTGGTGTCGCTAAAAGATCTTTGGCCTCTATTGATAAAATTGAACCTCTTGGCATTGTTACATAGCCCATTATTTAGACCTCGAATTTCCCAGCATAGCTGAATTTATCATATTCTTTTTATCAAGCATATCTACTACCATTGTAGCAATCATTTTTTCATCTTGGTGCGGCATAGTGTTTATTACCATTCCTCCAACATTGTAGTGATGAGCCGTTGATGAACCACCTGCTGGTAATGGATTTACCATTGAAGTTGAAGTACTTGGTATATTGTATTTTGGTCCAGCTAGTCCTCCCATTGCAAAATGCGGAATATGACCACTAGGTAAAGTTCGTTTTGCTTCAAATACATACTCGTCTAGTAGTTTAGAATAATTTTTTCCACCAATCCATTGATTACCTACAAATGATCCCTCTCCTGGAATTTTATGCGCTAACGGATTAATTTGTTTTAAAATGTATTCTGTAAATGGCGCAATATACATTTCTTTGTCTGATAAACTTGCCCTATTGCCTCCTATGCCCAAATCCATTAAATTTGGAATACCCTTAACATTTTTATCAAATATAACTTTTGCTACGGCATCAGTTTCTCCTCCAGCCGTGCCTCCCTGATGAGCTATGTTTTTAGCCCAATCTAAACTATTTGTAAAAGATTTAGCTTTATCTGGTATCCATGATTGTCCTGGCTTTAATGCTGGAGCAAACCATTTAAATGGTGCAGATGCTTCGATATCACTATATCTTGGCTCTGGTAATCCAGATTGTTTAATTAAATCTACTGCATTATCTTTCCAACCACTTGCAAAATGAGTCCATGGGGCTTCGTCAACCTTAGATGTATGACCCCATTTATCCATCCACTCTTTTCCATTTTGTAGTGCCCTGGCTGGTCTTGTTTGATAGCCTACAATATCCGCCATGTCTTTCATGCTTAACCCTCTATACATTGTTTGGTTTTCACCAATTGATTTTCTGGTTAACATCGTGTTAATAATTCCCCAGTCATCTTGTTGTGCAAACATGGGTTTTTGTCCATACATTTCAAGTGCGTTTATTCCGCCTGGGGGAGTATCTGTTTTTCTAGCCAATTTAAGATTTTTTAACATAGAAAAATTACTTTCTTGATAGTGACTTATAACATTTTGTGCATGCTGTGGGTCTGCCCAAGGATTATTTTTATAAAACTCTCCAGTTTTTATTTGGCTAATTTCAGATCTATTTGTTGCCATTGCAGTTTGATAAGCTCTAATAGATTTTATTGTATCTTCAGATAATGATTTATTTGTTAAAGCTAAAGTTGAAAGCTTGGAAGATTGGGCTAATGCCTTTATTGGCATTCCTAACTTATTACCCATTCCCATTCCCATAAAATTAAGTGGAAATAAAGCTGTGGCTAAATTATCTCCAGCTTTACCAAGACCAGCAAGTTTTCTTAATACTGATGCTGTTCCAAACATTTCAGCGGCAGGTGTATCTTTAGAATTAAATCCCGATACATATTTTTGAAACCAATTTTTATGTTTTGCCTCTCCACCTTTTCCAAACTTTTGAGCATTTAGTCCATCAAAGAAATCTTTACCATATTGATTTACTGCTGCTGCACGAACTACATATTCTCCATTTGAAAGGTATGCTGGAATTGAATCAGATGTACTTGTGCCTGGGCCTCTAACTGCACCAATACTTCCTATTCCGTATTTTTTGACATTTCCTCCCATTGCAAATTTATGTGCAGATGGTTTAAATATTATTGTGCTAGCCCCTGTTGAATCTTTAACTAATTTTACAACTTCATATCCAGTTCCACTTGAATCTTGAAAGAACGCCCCTGGCTCTATTTTTTTATAGCCTCTATCATATATAGCTTTTTGCACCCAAGAGTCGTCTGCTGTAATTAATTCTCCCTTACCCGCCTTGTACATTACTGGCTTTCCATCTTTATATCCTGTTGTTAATTTTGATGCGGGTGAAGTTTCAATTTTAGCATTAACTTTTGGAGAGTCTTTTACTTGTGCTGTATTATATGAATTTGTTGCTGTAATAATTACCTTATCTGCTTTAATACCATTTTTATATGCATCTGTTGCTTTAGATATTGCTTCTGCAGCAATTTCATCAGCAGATTTAGTTCTTGTTCCAACGCCAGACTTAGAGCCGCCAGGAAGTCCATATATTGCACTTGCTGTTGGCTTAATGCCCATTGATTCAGGAGTTAAAGATTTTGATTTTAATGCTTGAACTAATGCGGCAATATCATTTGTGTAAGCAGAACTACTTAAATATTTATCTCCTAGATCTGCAATATTTTTTTGTATATCAGTAAATGATTTTGCAACTCCGTTAAATGCTTGTACCAATATGTCTAATTTAGCATTTGCTGCTGCTAATTTTTCTGCTGCTAAAGATGCTGCGTCAGATACTGCTTGATTTGCTGAGTCAATTGTTTTTGCTTTTGCCTGTAAGGGTTCAACCTTTGCAATCCTTGCTTGCTCAATTGCATTAATTGCTGCTGTTTTTTGTCTTGCATTTGTTAATGACTGAATGTCTATTTGAGCTTGTGCAGCTGCGGCCATATCACCAGAAGCAACGGCTTGTTGATATATAATCTGTGCTTTTTTAATTTGAAGATTTTCATCTTCTATTGCATTAATATCCTCTAAGGCCTTCTTTCTTGCTTCAGCTTCTTTATTAATAGCATCTATTTGTGCATTAATTGCATCAAGGGCTTTTCTTGAATCAATTTGTTTTTGAGCAGAAATTCCAGCGGACTCTAGTGCGTATTGTTTAATCTTTTTTTGCAACGCATCTATTTGTGCATTTGTTTTATACAAAATTCCAGCACCCGTACCATCTTTTGCTGGGGCGGCAATTAATGCGGCTTTAGCTGCTGCAGCAATTGCTTCATTTAATACCTGAAGAGCAGAGGCTGCATCACCACTCATTCCATGTATATCCGCTCTTGTTCCCTCAATAAGAAGGTTTAGTTTGGCCCAAGCTGTAGTGGTATTATCAGTTGTATTAAGGAATCCTGCCAAGTCTGGATTAATTTTTGCAATCTGTGCAATATTTTTTTCAGTTAAATTATTTTGTTTTACTTTACTATTTTCAATCGCTTTTAAAACTTCCTGCTGTGCTTCAAGTTGAGTAATGGCAATTGTATTTCCAGTTTTGTCTGCTTTTGCAAGTGTTTCAGATTTTGATTTTATTTCATCTATTGCAGATGAAATTCCTTGTAAAGTTATAAAGAATTGATTTGCTTGATTTTCACCAGGTACATTTAGGCCTTGTCCAATAGCTAAGGTTTTAATATTTTGAATGGCTGCCGATTTTTGATCGTTAACTGAAGCAAACCCTAGTTGTGATATTGAAGATACGCCTTGTCCATATTTATTAGAAGCCTCTATTAATGCATATACTTTTTTGGTTGCTTCTTCAGCAGACATTCCAGCTGTAATAAATTGAGCTTTTAAGCTAATTGCAAGCTTTCCAATATCTTGTTTTTTAGTTGCATTTATTAAATTAATATACTCTGGAAGAGTTTTCTTTACTTCTTCCTTTAATTTTCTATATTCCTCTATTGTTATTTTTAATGGGGTATTAGATAATGTTGTTGTTGCATATATTAATCTATTAGTTTCAGCTAAAGCTTTTTGATTTGCTACAGCATTTTTAATTTCAGAAGACAAAACGTTTATACTTAGGCCCGCTTTTTTGGCAGAGTCAGCAGTCATTCCATAAGCTAATGCTTGTAGCTTTAATGAATCTTGATGCTTTTTATACATAATTAATGCTGATTGAAGTCCTATTGCTACAACTCCTATTGGGCCTGCAAATCTTGATGCAAATAAACCAGCTCTGCCAAGTGCTGGCGCAATTCTTGATAACGCTCCCGTGGATTTTGCTGCTGATTCTGATAAAGTTTCAAGCGCTGGAATTGCTTCATTTCTTAAACTTCTAGAAACTAGTTTAGTTGCTGCACTTTGTGCTGCAAAGAATCCACCCATTTGAATTGCAGTATTAGCAATTCCATTTGTAACTCCCATTCTTGATGCAATATTACCTGCAACTTCTTGACCAACAATTCCTGCGCCAAATCCAGCTGCGCCTCTACCAAACTTTTTAGCCATTCCGCCAACGCCAAAGTGTTGCACACCAGCTCCTGGAACCATTCCCCCAGAATTCATTCCAATTATTCCGCCTCTATTTCTAAACATATGTGTTGCTCTACGATTTTCTACTGCAGTAATTCCTGCATTAAATAATCTTTTTAGTAGAGGTGGTGGGGTTGTAGTATGTGCAAAAAATCCTTTAGCTTGTGGAGACTCTAGTGCATCTAATTTTATTGTTTTACCATTATGAGTTATGGATTTTAATTTCATACTTGGGCTACGCATTGGCTCGCCGCTTGTTCTTAAATTTTCTGAAACTGCATATGCTGGCTCTGATGAAAATTTATCCCAAAATCCTAATGCATCTGGATTATTAAATAAATGTCTTTTCATAACTGTATTTGATGCAGCCCAATATGGATTTGAAGCATCTTTTATTTTTACAAAACTATCTAAATGTCTACGGTATAAAGAATCAATTTCTTTTTGTAATCCCATTGCATCTTTTTCATTAATTATTCCAGCTTTTGCAAGAGCAGATAAAAATTGATCAGTAGATCCAACATGCTGGTGTTTAGATGCGGCCATAGCTGCCTTATAAACTTCAGTTGGCAAACCGTTTCCTGCCAATTCTGAATTTAATTTAGACTTTGAAATTTTTCCATTTTTAACTAAATCTTTATACTTTTCATTATGAATAATTTTAGGATCTGTAATTTCATTTAAATAAACTCCTGCAGTGCCTCTTAATCTATATGAACCTCTGCCCCCAGCAAATCTTTCTGGAAATAAAGAAGACATTTGTTCATTTGTTACACCACTAATTCTTGGAACGGTAGTTGGAACCATTGGTGCAAAATCTACGGCATCAGATGAACCCGTGCTTTGATATGGACCCTTACTTCCAGGTCCATTTATTTGTTGTAGCAGTCCTAAATTTTCTCTTGTTGCTTTTGCATTTACAACAAATTCTCCTGGTGTAAGCATAGCTGGAACCGTATCTGTTCCCATAGGCTTAAACTCTGGCTCTCCACTTCCAAGAACTCTATAGACTGGTCCACCCGTTGCAAATCTACGCATAGTTTTTGGAACTGTTGTTTCAATACTAAATGGCGCTCCAGATGTTTTAACTCCGAGGCTTCTTGCAATTGTATCAACTAGGCTAGCTGTGGGGCCTTTATGAAACATTTCTTTCATATTAGATTTTCCGCCTGCACCAACAACGGGCTGTGAAGTTAAAGGCACTGTTGTAAGGTTAATAGTTCTTGACATGCTTGATGCAACCATGGTTGCTGTTTCTATCATCATTGCTTCTACATTAGCATTTAAAGCAATAATTTTTGCTCTTGCCATATCTACTGTTATTTTACCTGCTTGTAATTGAGAAACAATTGCTTGTGATTCTGTTGCTGCTAATGAGGTAAGTTGCGCCATAGGTGGCAGCATTGCTTGATAAGATGCTGCCAATTCTGCAGTTACCGTTTTATTAGTAATTAATTCTGTCTTTAACATTGCAAGCTCTGCTTCAGACTGAGTAGCTATTGCAGCATTCATTGCATGCCATTTTGCTGCTTCTCCTGCAACAACTCCAGTAGATACTCCATTTACTGCTGTTACGCCATTTATTAAAGGCATATTATTATGCATATAAGATTGTGGATTTGCACCAATTTTTTTGTTTACTGGGTTTGGCCCAGGAACAACTGAAAATATACTTTGATTAGATCTTTGTTCTGGAGACATTAATGCAGTTGGGTTCATATGAACCATGTCTCTTGTATAAATAGGTCCTGCTAAAGGATGATTTTTTACTGCCATTCTTTCGTTATTTACAGCAAGGGCTTCGCTAGACATAACAGCATTTCCAGCAACTGTACTTATTCCACCACCAGTTACTGTTGTTGCAGCTAATGCTTTTTGTTGTAATATTACAAATGAATTTGCAAGGGCATTTACTGCATCTGCAAAAGTCATTGCTGCTTTTGCGTCGCTATAAAAAACTTGCTCTATTGTTTTGCCTGCATCAGCTGCAGCCATAATTTCTGGTGTAAGTAATTTAAATCCTGAAGTTCCCTTAAATAATGATTTTAAAGAAAATACTCCCTTTACAATGTATCCAAAGAAGTTTCCAAGAACACCCGTTAACATAATAAGTGGTCCCGCTACTGCTGTTAATCCGCCAACCAATGTTAATATCTGTTTAATTGGACCTGGTAAATTACCTACAAATTTTACTATGCCATCAACTGTTTTTAAAACAAAAGTATTAATTACTAAAAACTTTTCTCCAACTGCAGCAAGGTCTGCTTTTACGCTTTCAAGTGCTATTTTATATTTACCTGAAGCAGATTGTGTCATTTGTGTTAATTCTCGTGCGGAAATACTTGCAAGATCTGTTGTGCTTGCTTTCATTAAATCAAGGACTTTAAGTGTTTGTGATCCTTGTTTTCCTAAATTTTCAAATAAGGCTGACATTCTTGCAAATTGAAATTTACCAAATAATTGTTCAATTGCTCTAGATTTACTTAAGGGATCAAGGGTATCAAGAGATTTTTGTAACTCCATTATAGTACCTGTTAAATTACCAGCATTTCTAGTTATAATACCACCTAGATCAATTCCAAAACCAGTAAACATCTCTTTTGCAACTTTGGTTGGATTAATTAATGAAGCTAGAGCTGATTTAATTGCATTTGCTCCTTGAGCTGCTTCAACTCCGCCCTCTTTCATTGCGGTCAAATAAAGCGCAAGATCTTTTACGCTGCCTCCGAGTGCTTGTACTACTGGACCAGCCTTGGGTATGGCTTGAGTTAAATCTGCAAGGCTTGTGGAAGTCTGGTTTTCAACAGCATTAAGAAAATCAATTGACTGTGTGAGCTCGTCTGTATTCTGCTTAAATGTATTTTGTATAGCAAGTGTTGCTTTCATTGCATCTTGTCTATCAATTTCTCCAAGAACTGCAAGTCTGGATGTCTGAATTGTTGATTTAATTAAATCTTGTCCCTCTTTTCCTGTGGCTGCAATATCTGCAGCAAGAGAGATTGTTTCTTTATACGAAGTTCCATAACTTGCTGCAAGCATTTTAGCAGTTGAAGATACATCATTTCTTATTTTTAACAAGTCTGCTGATGATGTTGCTGTTAATCCGCCATACACTTTAGTAAGTCTTACTAGCTCCTGATCTGCCTCTCTAAATGCTTTTGCTGCAGCTGTGCCAAACATCATAAGGGGAACTGTAAGTCCAACTGTTAACTGTCTACCTGCCCACTGTGTATTTTTTCCCCAATTAACTAGTTGAGTTGAGCCATCTTTCATAATTTTATTCATGATTGATTGTTCTTGAGCTAGGAGGGCTGTTTTATTTTTAATTGCATCAAGGCCTGTGCCAACCATTACATTGTATTGCATTAAACCTTGAGCATTTCTGCCCAATGGCTTAATAATTGCATTTTCAAGCATTACTTGTTGTTTAGCTAAATCTTTTACTAATGTACTTGTTTTTTTAGCATGTCCTTGCCATGTATTAAAGTACTGCCCTAGCTTCATTCTTCCTGAATCTAGGTTTTTACCAAACTGATTTACATCTCCCGATAGGGTTACAAAATGTGTAGAAAATTGTCCTGTAGACCGCATAGTTTCAGCAAAGGATCTATTCATTATCCCCATCTGATTAGATAGATTTGAATTTAATCCTATTGTTGTTGCTTGCAGTTTTATTAAGCCCGCAGTAACCGCATTGAGCTGGCTTGTTAAAGCAGAAAAATTAGCTGTAGCGGTTATATTGGTATTAATATTTTGTTCAGACAATTTATACTTTACTCCTTAGAGTACCCGAGTCCTGCTCCGATACCAAACCCTGCTTCTCCTGCAAAACTACCCTGAAGCGAAACTATATCATCGGCTGATGATGTTATCCCTAATGCTCTTCTTTTAACATCTTCAAATGTAGTTGTATTTTGATCTTCATTCTCTTCTTCCATATCAATTCCTTGAATAGAGGCTAAGAACTTTCTTTTTTCTGATTCAGACTTTTGCATTGCTTTAAATGTCTGAATCATTTCTGGCATTGATAAGCTTTCTTCTAGTTCTTCGTAATTTTTCCAATTACCTAGTAAAAAAACTTCTCCCTCTAAAGCGGCTAAATCTAGTTCTGGCCAGCCAGAACCGCTGCCGCTAGGAGGTTTGGGTCATCCATCTTAATCCCTCCGCAAACTTCAAGAATGCGGTTAATTGTTGGGACGTCCAAAACATCTTCAAATGCATCTCTATCTTTAACTAAATCTGGCAATTGCTTTTCTAGTGCAACTGCACAAGCATCAATTAATACATTTAATGTATCATCTTCTGTTACTGCATCTGCAGTTTTTTGAATAGCTACCATAAATTTTCTAAGCTCTTTAATTGTTAAAGGCTTAAGTTTAACTGTAACTCCATTTTGGAGTTCAACTTCTTCTACATCATATACTGTTGTTGCCAATTTAATCCTCCTAGGATATTGTCTTAATTATTGTATCATATCATAAATACAAGAGCAATAGAAAACCCCCCATTTTATTGGGGGGCAGACTATTAATTAAATAAATTAATTATGCTGGTGTCCATGTGCGGTCAACGATTGTACCGTATTCTGAACCTGCTTGTGAACCGTCTGGAAGCAAACGGAATGTAACTGGGAATGTTGATGCTGCGTTACGTGACAATTGGAATTGTGACTGTTGTACAGAAAGAACACGACGTGCATAATATACACGCTCAGTTGTTGAAGAGTTTGCTGTAGTTGGTGCTTGTCCAACTGCAATTAGCTGACGCTCTGTTGGAGCCTCACCAAGTGCTCCACCTGCAAGACCAAGAGTTGATCCACTTAGAGTTGAGCCTTTTTGTCCAAATACGGCAAGAACATTCTCAAGAGTACCTTCTGCCATTTCTGTTGCAATAGTAACTTCCATTGTCTCCTTGAAAAGCTTTGCTGAGTCAAGAAGCTGATCTACTGTTACTGAACCATATGATGGGTTGTATGTAATTGAAAGACCGTTATTTGTGTAACCTACGTTACGATAAGCTGCACCAATTGCTGGTGTAGATACTGATGGTGTTGCTGTCTGTGTTAGACCTGTTGTTGGAAGGATCTTATTCAAAGAATCTGTATAAGATAATGCAGCATCAAATGCTGGTACCATCTTGTTCTTGCTTGCTACAAATGCTTTTGATGTTCCTGCTGCCATGTTATCTGTATAGCCGTCAACTGTTGAGTCTTCGACTGACAGGAATAGTGGTGAAGCACCAACTAAAATATTTTTTGCATTTCCTGCGGCTTGATATGCCATTGTAAAACCTCCTGTTAAATAAATATATATATATTGACTTACTGTAAATCAAGCTGGCTAGGCTCATTTCCTCTAGTACCAATTATAGATGAACTAGTGAACTAAAGCAAATTAGATAAACCTTCCGTCTGAGCCTACCATTCTTGAGTATTTGACCTCAACAATTACATCAGCCGACAGGAATCCCTGTAATTCTGCTGATGGGGTAGTAGAAGAAATCTCTACAACGGAGGTGCTATAAAACTTAAATATCTGTGATATTTTCTGAGAATTTACGTCTCTTGCTGAGTCATCCATTCTTCTGAATATGTCAGTCATTAAATTTCTTATTTCATTAATTTCAGAGACATCTGTTGCATAAATAGTAAATAAAATTTTTTCACAGCATATTAGCCAGATATCCTCATAGGAGATTCCGACCTTATCATATACTATATGCTTCTTCCCGCTCAAAAATTGATTAAGTTCTGGCTGTTGTTGTACTGGAATTATTGGTATTATTTCCATATTTATATTATCGCTGTAATAATCAGATGCAGTAAATACATCATTTTTAATTAATTCCTCCCACAAATATCTGCGGATTTCAAAAATAGCATCTACTTTATAATCTGTCATAGTGATCCTCCAAAGGCTTCTGTTAATGCCATATCTGCTTCTGACCGAATTGTATTTGGAGCAAAAGAATATCTTACTTTTTTAATATTTAAAGGTACGTCAAGTGCTTTAGATAATTTTGAATTAAATATATTTTGAAAACCAGATGATTTAATTGAATTGCTAACCATTTGTCCATTAAAAAATCTGTTGTATGCAAGACTAAATTGATTTCTTGCGCCTGGTCCTCCTGGGCGTTTAACGGTCACTGAAGCCCCTTTGGGCATAAAGACTAGTATTCCATCAATCTGAAATACTAAGCGCTGTGTGGACGTTGGGTGGATTATGATGGGTGTTCCTGCTTCAATGACAGAAGCTTTTTTTGCAAATACATAATCTCTTGTTTGTTTACTATTATTTCTTGGTACTTTTGTTTTTGAAAGTTTAAAATCATAATTTATTTTAAATGAAAGTCCTACTGCATCCATAGATGATAGTTTAAATAATCTATCTTCTGGAACTCCTACCTTGCCCCACTCATACACATGATGTAGGGATTTTGGCTGAGTTCTGGCTTTTGAATCAACATATAATCCAAAATCTTCATTAATTTTATTAAATATTGTTTTTTTAAACAGCATTTTAAATTCTGCATTTGATTCAAGCTTTTGTATAACATTTGCCTGGTAATATAAAAATGCAGATACCTGTGCAACCGTACTATCAACAATTGGACCCTTTTGTGGGGTGCCAATCATTAAATTTTCTAGTCTGCTTGCTGCTGAAAATAAAGCCACATTAGATGTCAATTTTCTGATTCTCCGATCTTTTGGCAACAGAGTTATATGCCATTACATTACCAAATGGGTCGGTTACGGGAGTAGAGCTAATTATTTCAAAAACAGTTGGTGTATCAGAAGGAAAATTTAATTCTTTCCATATTACGTTGCCTTTTATATCTCTTATGTTAGTTATTTTTTCTCTATAAGTTATTTGATCAATGCTTCTTATTTCTAGTACTTGTTCATTAGTATACTTTGTACCAATTGCTTGTTTATCACCGCTTCTAGATGTTGCTGAATTTGATATTACACCCTTTGCAGAACAGGGCATAGTTTTATAATAAGACCATTGTTTTTTAATTGCTCCTGTATTTTCATCTTGAGTATCTGATTGAAGATAAATATCAAGCTTTAATGGCATTAAAGAAGATACTAGTTCCATTTAAAATACAACCATGCCATTTGTGACATATGGCGCAAGGAGCTGATCTGCATATAGGTTTCCTGTACCTCTATGTGCATCTTCCATAAACTCAAACTTCCAGTCAAATGTGCTAATATTTTTTACATATTTATCTTTCCATGCACGGTCTTTTTCAAAATATTGCTGCATTAAAATTTTGCATGCCTCTCTTACATTATCTGGAACATAGAGCCATCCAAATGTGCCCGTTACACTATACCTAAAATCTTTCTTAAATGTACCAGAATAACCTCTATCATTAATTGATGGCGGTATCATTCCATTTGCCGAATACATTGTATTGTCTTGAAGATCTTGTCTATTAATTCTAATTCCATAATTTGATTCAGAAACAATTGGTGTATAAAACCAGTTATTTGATGGCTGGCCTGCTTCAAATACTGTTACATCTTCTTCTTGCAAAGATGCAAGGTCTTCTATTCTAATTGGAAGTGGCAATATATCAGAGTCGTATCCGTGTGCAATTTGTGTTCCATTATATAGATAAAAAACTTGGTTTGTATAAGCCTCAATTAATTTTCTAGCATATTTTTCTGCTAGCTGCAGCTCGCCATAGGTCTTGTAGTTTGGATCAGATGGATCTGTACCAAAATTTAAATCATCTATAACATCAGATATATCTACGTATGGAGTTACTATATCTACAATTTGAGTATTTCTACCATCAATTCCGCCTACCTGATATGTCCAAGTTATTCTAAGTTTCATAGGATTGAAGGAAAGGCTGAATGGTATCGTAATTTGATACGTCCCGATGTCTGACTCTAGTTTTGTGGCAGTATAAGTTGCAAGTGTAGGATAAACGGTTCCATCAGTAGTTACTTTCCTTACTGTTGCTACGACTGGTCCGTCTGCGTCCGTTATTTCCCCACCCCAGTATATTTTTGTTTTTACTGGTGAAGTTTGATGATTGTATATTTCTGCCATTATTTACTGCTTTTTATTAGCTATAGAAGTCCTGAACTTCTTTGGGTGTAGCTAAACGAAAGCCCTCCTCTGTATTAAAGATTTCTTGAGCTTGTTCTTCTGTTAAAGCTATAAATGGGTGTGCCTTTGTAAAAGTATTGCCATGTATATCATATCTAGCATTATCTCTTGTCATTCTAACAAGCACAGTGCCCTCAGCTTGAGACTTTGGATCAAATTTTGGAAGGACTTCTATCTCTTCTGTTGCCGCTTCTACGGCCTTTGTTGTATTTTCATAAATTGAATATGTAACGCCTTCTTCTGCCATAGCAGCAATTAGGTCTTTTTTATTTTTTAGTCCGTTAGTATCTACTGCAAAAGATTCTGCAATTTCTTTTAATTCAGCTACTTTCAATGTCTCGAATGACATAGTTTAATCTCCTTTTTCTAGGTTTATCCATTATAGCATTGATAAATTTAAATGAAAAGCCCCCAAAATTAATTGGGGGCCTTTCTGGGATTTACCCCTAATTAATTAGGAAGCAATCTTAATGTTCTTAACAACAACCCAAGCATCTGCCTGCTCGATTTGTGTACCAACACGAGTATACATTGTATATTCGATTGTGTCCTTCTTAGGGACAAAGAAACGGTATACAGTTACATCACGCTTAATACCAATAACAGTGTTATTTGGGAATGTCAAGTGGATGTCACCGTGTGAGCCAGCTGCACCTGTGTATGAGCCAGTCTGTACTTCTGAAAGAAGTGGTACTTCAATGATTGGAATACCAAATGCGTATGGAGCAACATAACCTGCTGGTCCACCAAGAACTGGAACATCTCCACGAATTACGCCAGAAGCGATATCCTGTGGTGTAATGTTCTGTACATTCTGTGAGTTAGAGTACAAGTAATCCTGAATCAAGTTTGATCCTGATAGGAAGCGAAGGTCTGTACGACGCTGCTTGTACTTACGTGGAAGTGCCTTAAGGGCTGCATTAAATACTGCACGGTCAAGACCAGTTGCAGTGTTTGCTCCCTTAATTTGTGCAGCATCAACTACGTGACCGCTTGTCTTTGCCTTCTTAACAATGCCATTAAATGCCTTGTATAGAGCATCTCCTGTTAGAGATGTATCACCATTAAGAACTAGGTCCTCAATGTCGTTTCCAGCCTGTGTCGCCATTAGGCGTGCAATGTGATCTTCAAGATCTGCACCTTCAATGTTGTCTTCTAGAGACTCTGTTGAAAGTTCCCAGTCTAGGCGAAGCTTCTTTGTTGTAAGAGAAATCTTTGAGAATGTAACAGCTGAATTAGATCCAGTGTTATCTGCTTCAGTTGCAAGCTTTACAAGCTTTTCACCAACAGACATTCTATCAATTTCGGTTGTATCTGACTTCATGCGGACCGTACGTGCAACCTTACCAATTACGGTAGCATCGAACATGTAGTCTAGAAATCTTGCAGATTGCTCTGGATTTAAAAGACCACCGTTGCCGTCTTCAGCTGCAACGTGTGATCCAGTTGCGCCTGCTGCTGTAGAAGCAAAAGAACCTGTTACGTTGGTTCCTGCTGCTACTGATTTTTCTAATAGTTCATTACTCATTTTTTTACCTACCCTTAGTTTGAAAAGATTTCATTTACGGAACCGAGGAAAGAACCGTTCCATTTTGATTTTGATTTTGTTACAACCTCAGACCCGCCAAGGTATGAGGACTTCTTAATTGCAGTATCATTTTCAACTGCGTCTACCTGCTTTTGTACACCATCTATGGTGCTCTTTATTTCTGTTACAGCTGCACTAAGTACGCTGTGCTTTTCTGATAGCTCAGAAATTCTAGCATCAACATTCTTGCTAAATGTCTCAACTGATTCTTTGATCTCTGAAACCTGACTAGCATTTGCTTCTGTAGCTTTTGTGAGCGTATCTGATAGAAATCCCTTTAGGTCGCCTAACATTTTTGCAAAATCAGGCGCATCGCTTTCAACAACTGCTTCAACTACAGCTTCAGCTGTAGGTGCCTCAATTGTTTCTAGTGACTTATCAAAAAGATCTTCAGAAGTATTTTCGACAACTGCAACTTCTGCAATTGGCTCTTCAACGATAGCCTCTGTGGCTACAACTTCGTTATTATTATCTAACACTTCATTACCTCCTTGTACGTTTACCTGTTTTGCAATTATTTGTGTATCAGGTAACGATAATCTTGTCTTCTTAAATGAAGCAAGAATCTTATCTATTTCTTTTGACTTATTAATATCTGAAGTTTCAACCCAGCCAATCAAAACTGTTTGCTTTCCAGATATCGGAGATTCAAATGTTTTTTCTGTTGACATAAACACTGAATCGCTTTCTTCACAATAAAAAATATTTTCTGCTACAACTTCTGTAGCTATTCCCTTATATACCATTTGTCCATTTATTTTTTCAATAGAAAAAATATTACATAGCTCATTTGCTGGAGAATCTACAATTGATAATTCTATCAGGTCATACTCTTTAATAAATCTGACTGATTGACCTGTTGACTTATTTACCTCATTATCTGAAGTCTTTATTTTACCGCCAATTGAAAACCCAGATAATGTTCCATCCAAAACCTTTTCCCATGTGTCTTGTGCACCCTTAGAAATATATGACGTTACGTATACGCCATTATAAAATTCTTTTGATTTTTGATCATAAAATGTTTCTGGTTTAAATGAGACAACTTTGCCAACAGCTAGTGGCTGATGCATCTCACGTAAATTCCCTCTAAAGTTTTCAAAAGCTGACATACTTGCTTCTGCTGTTACAACGTCACCTGTCTGATCAACATTGTCTAATGTTGCAAAGCCAGAGACAGTGCGGTTTTCACGATTAACTTTTGTAAAGGGCACAGAAAGATGTAGATTTTCTCCATCTGTTGACCAGTATGATTTCTCGATATTCATATGCTTAATTTTATATCCTAATCCACTACAATGCAAATAGCGGTTGAGTAAATTACTTTACTTTAGGACCATCCCCTTTAGCATTTCTGCCTTCCCCAGTTTTATCTGGGGCATTTGCCGCTCTTTGTTTGTCCCTGGTTTTATTTCCCGTAGATTTTGCTTTTTGGTCTGCAGCCTGCTGAGGCTTTAATTCTACGACTTCATCCCCACCATCTCTGGGTATCATATTTTTTCTAATTCTAACTTCATTTGGTGTTATGACCTGCATCCTCAAATAAATTTCATCAATCTGGCTTTGAGATATTTCATCTGTCAAGCTTAATTCATTAAATTTAATAGCAAGCGCATCTGTCTTTTCTGAAATAATTAAATTAATTCTTTTTTCAAGTCTCATTTGAGCTGGTCTACATACCTGCTCTTTAAATGTTTTATCAGCATCTCTGGCTACGGCAAGATTTACTCCCTCTGGAGTTCCTAATTTATTAATAGGTACTCTGTGTGCCAAGAGTATTTCATCTCTATTTGTTTTACGATAAATATTAAATGAAGACTCTTGTTCACCCGCTTCAATCGGCTCCATTTTAAATTCAGTCTTGGAGTCTGGAGTATCTGCTGGAAGAGGAATATAAAGAGATCTATGATTTTTGCCCTTTAGCCCTACTTGAAAAAATTCAAGAAGTTTTCTTTCGGATTCTGGAGAAAGCTTTGCTCCTTTAACTGTAATAATATATCTAGGGACTGCTTTATTTTCAAAATAATCTAGGTTATATCTTCCAGCAAATTCATTTCCCGCTAAAGCTTGCTGGGCCGCAATAATATCTGGTACGCCATAATAGTTATTCATTGGGGTATACTTTTTTAAATGTATGATCTCATTAGGTCTGTCTTCTGCTGTTGTAATTGGATTTTCTGTTTCAGTGTCTCCAAAGTTTCTGAAGAAAACTACTTTCCCATAAAGCAATTGCATGAATCCATCTCGTAATCTACGGACACGCATTGTTTTTGCTGGGATATGACCAATATACCCAATGTTGCCTCCAGTGGTTCTACCTATTTCAATATAACCATTCCCCGTAGCTTCTAAATCAGTATATGCCTTAATTAATGTTTCTGTAAATGTATCCTCGTCATTTGTTGAGTCAAGCCATCCCTCTAAATCTTGCTTTAACTTATTAATTTTTCTTCTTGCACGATCTAATTGCTTGGTATCTGTTATTTCATCAATAGCATCATTTGTTTTTCTTGTTTCCATAAATGTATAACCTAAGCCAACAATGTTAGAAACCTTTGCATTTATTGCAGAATAATTATAAGTAGATACTTCATAAATTTTAGATAGATACTCTAAATTATAAACTGGCTCAACCAGGTCAAACATAGCGTACCCAGTGATTGCCATTTGCAGAAGGTTCTGCTGAGTTCCAGAACCGTCTACTCCTGTAAATGATTTAGCAAAATCTCTGCTAATTTTTCTTTTAAAAGTTGGACCTATGCCACGAAGTTTTTTAATTTCATCAAGCTCAATTGAAAATGGGTCTACAGAGTTTTGTTCTTTTTTTGTAAATGAGAACATGTCTGAGCCATTTGAGATATTAATATCCTCATTGATTTCATACGAGTCTTCCATATACTCGGTCATATTACTCTCCCTTGTCTTGCTCCGTCTTTATAATTTCCTATGTCCAGCGGGTCTGGAATTAGGCCCCACTTTAGCCTATCTTCCTGTTCTTGAAATTCTTCATCTGTTATTTTTCTGCTGCCCGCAAGAAAATGAGGAGATCCTTCGTAAATACCATACGACCTAACTTCTCTAGCAAGCTCGTCAATTCTGGTTCTATTGCCTTTTCTTGATGGCACAGACAGGTAGTTTCCGTCGTCATCTCCTATCCACCTTCCATCTGGCATTAACCAAACATAAACGCCAAGCGTAGTTTCATCTACATATTGCTTTTTTTGTCTAAGTATCTTCATAGATTACAATTCTACCATTCTTTTTAACCAAAGTCTATATTTTGTTAGACTTTGTGACAGATTATACTGTTTTTGTCACTACCCAGGTCCCAGAAAGGGCCCCAATGTTAATTAATGTCTGTAGCCTACTTTGATTTTCAGATATTGTCATTGTAGAAATTGCGTCTGAATTTGAAGAAATTCCTGTTGCAAAATTATAATGCTCAACTGCCATAACTATATCTACTGCGGAATTATAAAAAATAATATCCTTGTAAGAAGCAGCAGTCCATGGGGCGGGTGCCCCATCTGAAATTTTATTAAAAGTAAATTCTGAAGAACTTATTGGGCTTGAAAATATAATAAATACATGATTAATTTGATTATTTAAAAATACTGTTGCTGCCGAAGTATCTGCTGTTCTGTCAATTCCATTAATAAAAATATTGCTAATATTTTGTTTTAAAATAGTGCCTGATTTCCATTCAAATTTTGTTCCCGATGCAAATATAATTCCGCCATTAGTATTTACCGTTGTTGGCATATAAAATAATTCAATGCCGTATACATCTTTTGTCATTGTAGAAGTTTTAAAATACCCATCGTTTTTAACAGATATACCATTAATTTTTTTTCTTAATAGGGCTGGATAATTATTTTTTGCCAGAGAGTACTCGGAATCTGAGTAAATATAGCTGTCTGATGAATCTGCCTGTATTTTATTTGTAGAAAAAAGATCTATTTGGAAATATGATAACGTTGGCATAATGTTATTTGCTTCATTTGTAGACATAATAATTTTTAAGTATAAAGTTCTTTCTGAAGAAACAAAACCTCTTTTGTATTGCGGTATAGCGTATCCATTTTCACAAGTTTGCCAATCTATATTATTAATACTTGTTTGTACTACTATTCCATTTTCTGATGCCCATTCAATTTTTGAAGAATTTATATCAACATTAGATGGGATTATAATTATTTTTTCTATAGTATACGTTGGGCTTCCAACTGAAGAATAAAACTCTAATTTATTTTTATTTTGATCATAATAAATGTTTGACTGATTAAATATTAAATCAAGATCTAATTCAGAAAACCTATATTTAAATGCTGATTTAACTGACTGTTGATTTAATGAAAATAATATTCCGTTATTTGGTTTAGATATTTGAGTTGCAGAAATTGATTTTATTCCACTTATATAATGACTATATATTTTTTGATCTGACAATGAATATCTATATACTGCGGGTGCACTACAAATAAAGTTGTCAGTAGTATTTTTTGTTGGTCCAATTTTTAACGTTAAGTTTGTATTTAAAAAAGAAAATCCAGATATACTTTTTGTTGCTGAAAGTACACCATCGATATAAATAGACATTGCATTTAATGAATATGTGCAAACAATATGCATTGCTTTATCTTTTGTGTCTAATAAACACTCTAGTTTTTGTCCTGCCATTTTAAATACAATTTGATCGTTTTCATAATATATTCCAAATACGGATGTCTCGTCTGCAAAAATTGGAGTGGATGTAGCAATAGATATAAATGGCTTAATCCAAATCTCCATTGAAAAATCGTTATCTTTTGTGTATTTAGTTCCAAAACCTGGAACTGATGATATCGCATAAAAATTTTTGTTTATTGAAGCTGTAATATATTTTGAATTTGTTATCATTACAGAATACTTACATCCTTGAACAATTGGCAATATTGCAGCAGTTAAACTACCAGAGTATGTTCCATTGTTATAGCAACCTGATGCATCATAAGTATCGGGTTTATATAATCCAGTCTGCTTATCAAGTGGCATAAACATTATTGGAAAATCTTTAAGTACATTTAGCTTATAGGACATCTATTTATTGTACCTCAATTTGCTTCTAAGGTTTGTACCAAAATCCTGGAGCCATGTATTTATTGCCTGCAGTTATTATATGAGCTCTATGATAATATGGGGCAACAGACGGGAACATTATTAGACTGCCCGCTTCTGGCTTAATTTTTATTCCCTGCTCTTTAAACTCTATCTCGCCACCCTCATAGTCATCGTTAATATAAAAAACAAGGGAAAATGAAAGCTTTTGAAATGAGTCATTATAGTCTTGATTATCTACATGGTTACCCATTTGCTGACCTGTGTTATATTTTTGTATTCGAAAGCTATCTGCAAATCCAACATCTTCTTTTATTTGTTTAGAATAATCATCAGAACAAAGATTCATAATATTTTCAATTTCAGATATAATTTCAATACATTTTTTATTAATATCTGATGTAGAAGAAGAATATTTTTTAGAACAGTCTTTATATTCTCCATAGACTTCTTCAAAAACTGTGCTGGATCTCCATGTTTTCCATGGAGAAATACATTGAGTTCCATCTAATAATTCATTTGTAGACTCTATTAATTTTACAAAATCTAAAGGTGATTCCAAAAGGTTACGATAA
>Ga0214919_10001524_pt1 | contig 37678 bp, 52 predicted proteins | sample LL1503_MetaG_FD_177994 | JGI IMG/M metagenome (GOLD analysis project Ga0214919, IMG submission 177994) | Freshwater microbial communities from Lake Lanier, Atlanta, Georgia, United States - LL-1503 | ecosystem: Environmental > Aquatic > Freshwater > Lake | place: USA: Georgia | collected...
GCCACCACCGCCACTATTCGCGGGAGGCGTTTGGCCGGCCGTTGCGCCCTTCGTTCCGGATGGACCGCCGCCGCCGAACATGCTACCGCCACCGAATCCGCCGGTAGTAAACGCTGATAAATCGCTGCCGTATCCCCCCTGCCCGCCGGCAATGCTGCTAAACGCTATCGATCCGGTGCAAACGCCGCCGAGTCCGCCGACCTGTCCCGTAGTGCCGCCGAGCCCCTTTGCAGCGGTCAGGATCGCCGCGCCACCGTGCGCGCTCCAAGTGCTATTCACGCCGTCTGCGCCCGCGCCATTGCTACCGCCGGAACCGGAACCGGCGCCGCCGCTTCCAACCCCGCTTATTTCCAGCCACTTCGCCCCGGCAGGAGTCGTGAACAGCCCGTTGTTCGCCGGAGCGCTCCCATCGTTGCAGGTGGTGGCCCCGGTAGTCAGAATCTCGCATATCGTCGGGCCGGTGCTGCTTTGATTTATAAGCCGGTCAACGTAAGCGGTTGTCGCTACTTTCGTGCTATTGTCGCTTGCTGATTGCGTCGTCGCGGTCGAAGAGCCGAGCGCCGCCGCCGTTAGCGTTTTGTTGGTTAAGGTTTCCGTTCCCGCGAGAGTCGCCATAGTTCCGGACGCGGGAGGCCCGGTAACGATCGTGCCGTCGATTATCGTGAGCGTCGCGGAAGTCGCTGGAGCGGTGATAGCGACCTTATTCACAGATGACGGAGTGATCGCACCTAAAGCCAACGTGATCGCGGGCGTGCTGGTATCCGTCGCAACGGTGCCAGATATTCCGTTCGCCGTCACGACAGAAACTGAGGTAACGGTTCCGGTTCCGGGAACGATGGAATTACAACCGAACCCGGTGTTGGTCGTCCATGTTAATGCGCTTGATGCTGCGCTACATGACGGCATAGAGAATGCCGCAAAATTAGCGGTGCCGCTCGTAACGTTCGCAGGAACGGTGTTCGTCGCGCCTTGCACGAAATTGGCATAGGCGAGGCGGCCGGTTATGGTGGACGATCCGAGCGCAACGGTGAATCCGGCTCCGGTCGCGCCGCCGGTTAGCGTGCCCGTCGAAGTGATCGAAGTGCCGAGAACGTTAGCCGCGAGCGTCGCGCCGGTTAGGGTGCCGGCCGGAGCGACGACGGCAGCCGTCGTGATGCTAGTTGTGCGACCTTTAACGTCTATGGTGATGACCGGAATGGCTGTCGATGATCCCGTTGTTCCGGCAGTCGCGACGCTCGCTAGCGTCGTCGCTACCGCGCCGGCAGACGACGTTACGTCGCCCGTGAGCGCTGGCATATTCGCGGCAGGCAGAGCGCCTGTTACGGTGGACGTTCCGAGCGCTACGGTGAAGCCGGCTCCGGTCGCGCCGCCGGTTAGCGTTCCAACCGTCGTTAAGGACGACGTTACGATGCCGCTCGGAAGCGTCGTCCCGGTGAGCGCGGCAGCGGGGAGACTCGTTCCGTTCGCGAGGTTGATTGACGCCGGGGTGCCCATGGCAAGGCCGCTAGGCAGCGTGCTAGAGATAGACGGCACGCCGCCCGCGCTGGTCACGAGAACGCCGCTATTAGCGCTCGCGAGGTTGCCTAGAACGCCTCCGGTATTCCACAGGAGCCCGTTGCCGTGCGCCCCGGCGCCGGTGATTGTAGTTGCTCCCGGAACGATGCTCCCGGCAGCGCCGGTGATCCCGAGATTGGCGAGGCAGCCGGCGACCGTCGTCGCGCCACAGCCGCCGTATTTAATCGGGATTCCGCCCGCGACGTAATCAACCTTGTTCGACCACATCAACGTCCACTGGTAGGGCGTCGGAACATAGCCCTGATACCAGTTAGGGGCGTACATCGGTCCGGGGGTAGACGGCCCTAGCTGCGCTCGCGCGGGGGCGATGATGCCGGCAACGATGAAAATTGTTGCCAGTATTTTCGTTAGAGTTTTCATACCAATGTCACCTGAATGCAAGCTGATACTACGGTGGGCGCTTGCGCGATGCTCGCGCTTGCCTTCGTTAGCGTCGGGAGGACGGTTAGGATCGAACCGGAGGTGACGCGGAAGCTTGCGGAAAGGGTATAGCGCCCGGTGCCGCCGGTCGTGCCGGAAAGCTGCGAAGCTACCTTAGTGCCTTCCGTTACTAGGCCGCCCGAATCGAAAGCGAATTGTCCGACCGCGAGCGCGCCCGAGGCAATCGCGGTGACGTTCATAACCGTCGAAGTCGCCGTGATCGCGCTTGAGCTTGCGCTAGTCGCGACGCTCGTTACATATACGCCGTTGCCGCCCGTCGTCCCGGAAGTTTGGGAAACAATCGTGGTACCGGTTGCGGCGCCCGTGCCGGAAATTACGTCGCCGGCCGATAGGTAGCCGGTAATGCTGCTGACCGTGAGATTCGTCCCGGCGCCGGTCGCCGTGAACGTCGAGCCTATCGCCGCCGTGAACTGCGCGGTCGGCGTGTTCGTGTTAACGATGAATAGCGAAACGATTTCCGCCCACGCGCCTAGCGCGTTAATCCCCGCATAGAAGCGGCTAGCGAAGACGGTAGAGCCTATCCGCGCCCGCTGGCCGCCGTCTGCCCCAGCGAAAGCCGCGATGACTGCCGCCTGAATTAGGGCGGTTGCGTTGCTAGGGACTAGAGCGCTATTCGCGATGTTGATTTGAAAAACGAAAGGCAACGAAGACGGAATTTGATAGACCACCGTGTAAGGTTGTCCGGGTGGCCCGACTTGCACATCAGAGGAGTAAATTGTGACCGTCGTATTGCCGGTATAGTACGGGCAACCGGGGGACTTCTTTTTCCATATCGCGGTCGCGACCGCCGTTGTCGTCCCGCCGACTGCCGCGACGTAAAGCGCGTTCGCCCCGAGCGTGACGCCGCCGAGGTTCATCGTTGTTGATCCTACCGTCTGGCTATTGTTGACCGTCCAGCTAGTGCCAGAGCCGCCGGTAATCACCGTTCCTGCGGAGACCGAGATTCCGGAGCCGCTAGAGCCGGTGACGCCTTGCCCTATAGCAATCGTCCCGCTCGTAACGCTGCTCACGGTTAGCGTCGTCGCGGAGATACTGCCGATGATGACAGCATCCGGCGTGAAGGCGACGGGATAGGCGTTAGGATTATCTACAACGAAAGCGTCGAGAACGCCCGGAACGGAGAGGACCGATCCCCAGACAGAATCCACGAAACCGACCGAGTTAAGCGCGACCGATTGCACGCGCCGCGCCTCGAAATTGGCGCGGCTTTCGACGGCAGAACCAAGCACGCCGTCCGTTGGGTTATTGATGCTGTCCCACCCGGGAATCGTGCGATAAATCACGTTGAGCGTATTCGCAGGGCACGGGATAGGGCCGACGAATTGCGCGCCGAACTCAATCGTAACGCTGCCGCCCAGCGGGATAATGCCGCCGGATACCGCATAGTAAACGGTTCCGTCCGTCGCGAGCGCAGACGCGCCGCTAGGGATTACGGTTCCTGCGAGCCCGACGCAAAGGCACGACGCAATCGTGGACTGCCCCGGAAGACGTTGCAGGAAATAAATGCGGGCAATCGCGTCCTGCATGCGGCCGGAGGCATAGGCCGGGTCGATCCCGTTCGCGAGCGCACAGAAATTGTCGTTGGCGTTGCCGATGCAAGCGGTCTCGCTTTCCGCGATCTGGCCCTGCGGCGTCGGCGCCGTCACCGTTCCGAAATCGAGCGTGGTTTGAAAGGCGGTATTTAGGTCCGCCTGCACGCCCGCGAGAATGTCTAGCTCCAGCGGCGGAACAAATCCGGTGGGAGTCAGGACGGGAGGAGGTACGCTGGTTGTGAAGGCCATTAGAAGTTCGCCGCCGCGGTTCGCCCGGAGGCGTTCGTGATCTGGACTTGCCCGATTAAAACCCGGTTCTCAAAAGACGTGAAAAAGACTTGTGCGCTCGTGACGCCCGGCACGCGCAGCGCGGCCTGCGTGAAGCGCGCCTTCATCAACGGCACGGGAGGGAGCTTGCCGAGTATCTGCTGGAAGTAAGGCACGCCTTGGTCAATATCATAGGTTAGTTCCCCTTGGAATAGCTTGATCGCGCTCGCAGCATCCTGCGCCTGCGCGTAGGCCGCGGCCTTTAGCGGGGCGCGCGGGTAGACGGCAGACGCGAGCGCGATGTTGTTAGAGGCGTTTAGGACTAAGTCCCAAGTATCCGGGTCGAGCAACAGAGTGTCCATTAGGTAGGAACCTCCGGCGGGTTAGGGGGATGAGGTGTAGGGGTTATGCCCTGTGTGTAATTGTCGATGACACCGGGCTGATAGACAAAGCCAGTTCCGCCCGCGTCCCAAACATTCTTCGCGGTCGCGTGGGTGACGATTTCCGCCGCCATTAGCGTGATCTTTCCCGGCTCTAGCTTGATGTACGTCGTTCCGTTATCCGGAGTCAGCATTAGGCTGCCTTCGGACGATATGATCTGGTTTCCCCACTCGTCGTTCCAAACGATCCCCTCTTGCGAGGTTAGGTCGATATAACGCTTTAGGTCGGCCATTAGCTCATCAATCCAAAATAGACGCCGTCCGCCGCGTCGTATTTGCGGAACGTCCCGGGGAGCGCCGGGGCGCGGGTATTAGTGACAACTGAAATATCGCGATCAGCGCATATCATCATCCCCACGTCTCCGACCGAGGGATCGATGATGAAACCGCCGCCGCCGCCCTGCAAACGGAAGACTGGGAGGTCATGAATAATTCCATGCGGCTGCCCGGTCCCGATCCCGTCAATTTGCGAGACCAGCGGGTTAACATCCACATAACAGCTTGCAGACGGGCCGCCGCCCGTTACCGCGACCACCTGAACAATCTTCATCGTAGAGATGCGATTTATCATCTGTTCGATTTGGAACGCGGTTAGGTTGAACGGGCTGTTGGTATTGCTAGGTCCGTCCTGCCCGTAGCCTTCTCTAACTGCCATATTATTTCAGCACTGGTTGCGGGATGCCGGGGCGAATGCACTCCATCGTCATCTGCCAAGGCCCCTTTGGCGTTTCGCTCGCTAGTTCTGCGTCGAGCTTGCATATATTCCACGGGCCGGATGCGGAAAGAAGCTTTTGCTTTTCGTCTAGACTGCTTTCCACTTCGATCCGATCCCCGAAACGGATCGCCGGATTGAAAATAGATTTAACCGTGATGCCGTATCCCGTGTAAGTCGGATAACCGATCATCCCGGTTTTCTTGGAGACGATTAAAGGATTGCTCGCGCGGCGCGCGCCGGTTTTAGGCCAGATGGCAACAACGCCCCGCTCTACCGTCCACGCGATGCCTGCGGCGTAGGCCGCCGCGATAAGCTGCGTCATCGGGGAACCGGGGTAATACTGTTTCGGCATAATCACCGAAACGCCGTTATTCTCGAATTTCAGCCCCATCAATTCCGTGGCGATATATTCAATCACCCTAGCGACATCGACGCCGTCGCGGTATGACGTGGCGGGCGCAATCGCGGCATTGGAACTAAAGGCGCCTTGGCCGTCCACGACAAATGGCGTGTTAGGCGCGCCTTGCAGATTGATATAGGCGTTAATCACTTCACCGGAGAAGACGACCGGCAACGGGTCTTCTTCTCCCGCGTAGATTGTGAAGGCATCTTTCGGAAGGAGAAAAACCACCTTGCCCAAGGTTGACAGCGAGTTCATGTGGCTAAGCTGCATGCCGTAAATCGAGACTTGGCATTGGTTAGCCGCCCCGCCAGCGCCGATATTTGTTATCTTCGCCTGCACTCGCGGCCCGGTTAGGGTTAGGGTGTTCTTCCCGGTCGGCTTGCCGTCCGGACCGAGAAAGCTGGACGCGCCCGATACCGCGCTTTTAAGCGTAAACTCGATGTTGATCCGACGCTTTACGAAAACCATCTAGCCAATACCTGCGAGCGAATCAGTTGTTTCGAGATAGAGAAGCTGGAACCGCGTTCCGAGTCCGGTGAAAATCGGGTCTTCCCCTTGGTTCGTGGTATCATTGAAAATAAAATCTCCAAGAAACCCTAGGTAGGCATCGCGCACGATGCGGTTGCGGTTCTGGCAGATAACTAAGCCGACAATCTGCTTCACGTTCGTTTCGACGTTAATATACAACCCAGTCGCAAGCTGCCGCAAAATGATCGTGACCGTCTGTTGCGCGAGGATAACGGAAAGGCGTTGCGCAGCAACCGCGCCGGTGGGAATAATAAGCATTAGGTGTTGTTTACCGGGGAGAATTGTTCTGTAGTCGGAGTGGGGCTAACTAGTGCGCTGTCTCTTATCTCTGCTCCACTCGGCTCTTTCGTCGTTAGGATAGTCTTAACTGATTGGTTGATCTGTTGCAGAACTACGTCAACCTTTATCAATCCCACCCGGCCCTCCGCGCGGCGATACTCGACGTGGGTTACATTGCAATCGAGATAGGTAATCTCCGGCGTCACCACGTCGTACAAGTCGAGCAACGGCGCGATCTTCGCAATCGAATCGATCAGTTTCTGTCGGTTGGTAAAGCTGCCGCCCGACGTGAAGGTGACGCGCACCGTGAAGGGAGTTGTCACCTTATTGTAGGACTCGAAAGCGCCCTTCTCTAGGGGGTAGTCCTCAATCGGCCAATCCTGCTTATAGTCGAAGCCCACAACGTTATCCGCGTTCACGACTGCATCGTTAGCGCGAAGCGGATTAAACCCTAGGCCGGTTCCCGTGCGCGATGTGCTGGGGAAGATGCCCCACAGCGGCGCGATCAGGCCCAAGGCCGCGAGGTCTTGGGTGATTATATTCGGTCCGCCTCCGATAATATTGGAGACGAGATTGCTAAAGGGAAGGGCCATAGGTTAGGTGAGCCCCGTGACTGCGAGGCCGGCATATCGGCGCCGAATTTCTTCCGCGACCGCTGCGCCGTGCGCCTTCGGGTCGTTCGTTCGCGCGGTGATGTTGATATCGCCTATCTGCACCGTGACCGGGCCGCGCCGGTTATCGTTGCTCGCGAAGCCGTTCGCGCTCGCGCTGCCGCGCGCGCCTAGCACCAGCCCCGTGCCGGTCTCCGTCGCGCTGCCACCCGGCCGGAACATGTCAAGCACCTGATTCAGGCCGCGGGTCCGGATAATCTCCCCCATACCGATGATATATTTGAGCGTTGCGTCGAGCGCTTCTACGCCGTCCTTGGCGACAAAATACCCCCCTTTCGCCAGAATTTGGTGCCGTTCATGCGGCGTGCGGGCTTGGTTATACCCGGCGAAATTGCTTTGTTGCGTCACCTTAAGGCGGTTGGCAATGGACTCTTCTACACTTCCATAATCGCGGAAGAATACGCTAGTAGGCTTGCCGTTCACGTCGTGATCCCTGCCGCGTGTGCGCGGGCCGGACCAGCTTTTATCCGCAATCACGTTGAAGAGGTTGTTTTTGCCTTGCACGCCCGCGCCGTAATTCGTCTCGACGGCGGCCTGCGCGATCAGTTCGTCTGCGGTGATGTTGGAGCCGTTTTTCTCGTTATAGGCTGCAACAACCGCCTCGACTTTCGGGCGTAGCGCGGCGACCCAATCAGCCTTGCGCTGCATTTCGTTCCCGAATATCCCGCCGGGATTCCCTCCGAGGATACCGCCGGAAGCCGAGGCCGGGCCGCCGGGCGCTTCCTTTTCAGGCTCCGGTTTTAATTTGTCCTTTTCGTCTGCAAAAAGATTGGTGCCGGTGATCGCTTTCCAGATAACGTTCGCGCGGTCAGTGACCCATTTGAAGGACGCGCCGAAAGCGCGCTTCATAGCCTCGAATATAACAGGAGCCGCCTTATCGATTGCCGCGCCTAATCCCATGAAAAGCGATAGCCAAAGCTTGCCCATATTGGCGATCAAGGCCTTCCAAGCTGCCTTGATTTGCCCCGCGTCTCCGAGGAAGAGCGCCGTGAACAGGATCAGCGCCGACGTTATTGTTTTGAATACTTCTATGAACAAATCCTTCATCGCGAGAAGGATAGGCCCGGCAGTCGGCATGATATAATCAAGAACGCTCTGCACTGCGGCCTTGATCTTTATCCACCCGCCTTCAACGAATTGATAAAATTCCGCGAAATCCGACTTGCCCGTCTCGTTGTAATCCGACCAATCGCTATAGAGGAGGGCAATCGCGGCGCCGAGCGCGGCAAAGCCTGCAATCGGGCCGCCGAGCGCGACGCCGATAAGGACGACGCCCGCCGCGACCGCGGCGAAAATCTTTTTCATCTCTTCGGGATGCGACTTCAGCCATAAAATCATTTTCTCTAGGCGCGCATTGAACCGGGTAATAGACGGTTCAAGCCATTCCATTATGATGCGCCCGAGCTTCTCGAATCCTTGGCTTATCGTGTCTATGCCCGTCGAAATCCGCTGGCCGGCCTCCGCCTCGCCCTGCGTCGTTTCGTAAAGCGCGGAGTGCTTCAGGATCGCATCAAATTCTTTCGAGGACTTCAACACGAGCTGAATTTGCGACGGGTCTAGGCCGATGCCGGCGAGGATGCTGGACGCCTGCCGCTTGTCCATGCCCTGCGTCGCGCGGTTAAGGCGAACAAGCGCCTCACCCACCTTCAAAATTTTCCCGTCACTGCCGACTAGGGAGACGTTTAGGGCGTTGAGGTAGGGGAGGATGCCGGTCGCGCTACCCGGGACTAGGGCGATGTTCGTTAGCACCCGGTCTAGGGAGGCCATGCTAGCGGCGGTCCCGGCGGCGCTGCCGCCGACGCTACGGACCGCGCCCTGCCATTTCGATAGCTCGTTGGTAGTCGTGCCCAGCACCAGCGCCGTGCGCCCTACGGCAGCGCTAGAGGCTGCTACGTCCTCGATAAACGCCTTGAGGCCCCGGCCGCCCGTGAACGCGGCGAAGAGGAGGAGGACTTGCGTCCGCATCTGGCCGAAGAATGCCGCAGCTTTCTTGCCGCTTTCAGACATGTCTTTAGCGACGCTTTGCGCTTGCGCCTTCGTCTTGACTAAATCCGCGGCTGCCTGCTTCTGGCCTTTGGTGAAGCCGGAAGGATCAAGCCCTAGGGTAACGATGAGGCTGTCTACAACAGTCGCCACGGGTTAGCTGTTCCTCCGATTTTTTCGGTCCGCGATCTTCTGTAGGTAGCGTCGATTATGTGAATCGACGGAAATGATTTCGATTAGGTTATATACGTCCTCCAATGAGTAAATCGTCTGGCATTCCGCTAAGGTTGCTTTGCCCGACGAGACAACAATTCCGACCGTGGACGGGACGTTTGAGTATTCAGCGAGTCCGGTTTCGGCGTCTCCGTGGTCGAGGTCGATTGGACGCCGGGTATGGAAAAACCCGTGTGAAGGGTGAACACCTCCGCGCGCAAGCTGATAAGCGTCATAACCTCTTCGATATCCTCTTCCATAAGGACGCGGACAAGGCTAGGGTTGCGATGCGGGTCCGGGACCATGCGGACGCATGTCCACATTTCATCCAGCAACGGCTTAACGTCTTCCGGGTCGATCTTCGCGAGGGAGGAAAGGCCCTGCACGACGAGGCCCTGCATGCCTAGCCCTTCGTTGTCCCCTACGTCCACACCGGACTTCGCGAGGAGCCGGAAGGCGCGCAACGCCCACCACTCGGCTTGCGCCGCGGAAAGCTCCGTTAGCTCGAATACCTTATCCTTGTCGCGGCCTTCCGCCGTGATCGTTATTCTTTCTATCTTTCTCAAAGTGCCCTCCTCATTAACCGGGCGACGTTGCGCCCGGGGTGTTTTTGATTCTGCGATCTAAAGCGTAGACCGCAGAATCAAATCTGCAACGGAATCATCTGGTTCCAGACGATCTGGAACGTCTGCGGCTTGAGCGTCTTTGCCGCGTCCGGGATAGGGGTGTATCCCTTGAGATACCCGTTGAGCATCGTCCACTTTTTCCCGAGGCTGGGAAGGGTGATGAGCCCTGCCGCCTGATAAACATCGATCAGCGTCTGCTGCGCGAGGAACCAAGTATCGAAGGTGGCGATGCTAGGCGAGTTCGCCTGTAGCTTGATCGTCTGCTTGATGGGTTGGTAGACCCATCCCGCCGAAAGGATGCCGTCGAGGCCCATCGACTCTTCCAGCGGCTCTAGCTGGTCAATCGAGAAGATGTCTTCAGCGGAATAGCCCTTGAGCGCAACCGGGACCGTGAAGATGCCCGGGATGGTGATGGTGAAGTTCGCATTGGCCGAAGTAATTGAGCCGGGAACGGCGGGCATAGTGTTTCCTTCCTTTACTGAAGTTCGATGCTGGCCAGCGAGATATACTGAATCGCGCCCGGATCGCAGTACCAGAAATTGCAAGGCGGCGAAGAGCGGGCCGTGCGGGTGGCTGCAACGGCCGGCAGGACTTGGAAGTAATACCCGGTCGCATAGAGCGCGCCCGAGATATCTATGCCCGCTTGCGCGTTCGCTTCCGCGATCTGGAGCGCGGTGAGGACGACGCCCGGAGTGAAGGCGCCGAAGTTAAGCCCGGCCTTAATCGCGTCGCTAACCGCCGCCTCGATCAACGCATAGCCGGCTGGATTGTACGGGACGGAACGCGACTGCGTTAGCAGGACAACGAGGGAAAGCTGGAGGCTATTGTTCAACCAAATCTGGTTAATGTAGCTATCCGCCCAGACGAAGATGCCGGACACCGAACCGGGACCGAAGAACCGGAAGCCGCTGGCCGCGGTCGCGTAAGCGCCATAGAAGTTGTAACCGTTCGCAATCAGATTATTCGCGATGGTTAGGTCGGTCACATTCGGAGTAATGCCAGACTGTGACTTAAACTTGTAGGTGATGCGCCCGTTCGTCTGCGCGAAGTCGATAGAGGCGGTCGCCCCGAGGACGAAGGCATTGAGATATATGCCGGTCGGATCGTAAATCAGCATCGTGCCGGAGATTCCGGCCGCCGTGATCAGATACCCGAGCGAGGACGTTGCCGGGTTGGTCGTCGTCGGGTTGGCGTCCGTATCCGAACAGACGTACATCCATCGGTTATTCTGAAGCCCATTCCAAGTCGCGAAGGCGAGCTTGACGGTATTGCCGCTGCCGCCGTCCGGGTCGAACGTCGTCATGAACGTCGCCCAGTTCTGCTGGACAGCAACAAGAGCCGTCATGAAGGCGGCAGGGACCGCGAGCGCGGCGCCTTGGCTAAGGACGGCGCCCGTGGCCGACGTGAGATAGATGAGCGGCGCGAGCGTGCCGGAAGCGAAGGCGACGGTGGACGGGGCACCGGTAATGCCAGAGGTGATGACGAAGGCACCGGAAACGCTATCGTAGCTCACGACAACGGCGGTTGCCTTCGCCGTGATCGTCGTGCTGCTAGCCGTCTGCGACGTATCGACGGTATAGGTGCCCGTGCCGCCCGTGCCGGTCCCGCGCGCCGTGATTTTGGTGCCCGCCGTAATGCCGGAGCCGGAAAGCGTCTGGCCGACCGCGAGCGCGCCGGAGCCAACCGCCGTGACGGTCAGCGTGGTAGTCGCAATTGATCCCGTAACGCTCGCCTGCGTCGGCTGCGTCGCGTTCAATGATGTATTGATAATCGACGCGGCGTTGGAATAGCTGGTGCAGCCGGAGAGGCTGCACGATGCCGTGGTGTGGGTGTAACCGTCCATGACGATCGTCAAGCTGCCGGTGAACGCGCCCATCGCGGCAAGGGTGATTCCCGTAACCGCGCCGCCGCGAGTATAGGCAGCAACCGCCGTCTGGTTGTACTGGGCGAAGAAAAGGTTGCCGGGTTTGACGTTCGAGTTGTCGAAGCCGGCAAAATAGATCGCGGCGTTTGCGGCTTCCGCGCTACCCGCGCCGAAATAGGCCGCAACGCTCGCCGCGGTCGCGAACGACTGGGCGACGCCGATAGGAACCTGAGTCCCGTTTGTCAGCATCATGCCGTTGAGCGTGAGGCCGGTGCCGCCGGCAGATAGGACTTGCGGATTGACCGCAACAATGGCACTTGCCGGAATCGTCGCCATATTCTTCGTCTCCTATTCGAGCGGTATTAAAGTAATGTCCAGAACATCAGAGAACTGGAGCGGGACTTTTAGGGTCTGGTTAGCCTGCAACCGCACTTCAACGATGTAACGATTCTCGAACTGCTGCGCCTCGTTGATGAACGGGCCTTGACGCGGATCGTCCGCGTAGAACGGACAAACGATATTTGGAGCGAATCCTTGTGCGACGTTCGCGGCGGAAAAATAATCGACTCCAATTTGATCTCGCAAGATGGTGGAAATCGTCTGCGAATTATCGCCGCTATTCGGCCCGTGAACGTCTATCTGGACTAGAAAGTTGGTGTCTTGCTCTAACGTCGCGACGCCCGCCGATAGCGTCCTGCTCGCAACGGTTTGGCTTGGGGTGATCGTATAGGTGCCGATGCCGCCCGGAGTCCCGGTTAGCTGCGCCACGACCTTAGTGCCGTCCGTTACGCCCGTTCCAAACACGCCGCTTCCCGCTTCCAGAATGCCCGGATAGTTCGCGTCCTTCGCGGTTATCGTCATCACCGTCGCGGCAATCGACCCGGTAAACACCGCGTCGATAAATTCATCCATGTTCGTCGTTAACCGCGTCTTATTTATCGGCCAGAACACGACAAAATCAACTTGGGCCGGTTCCGGAACGCGGTTTATCTGCCCCTGCCTAACCGGCGTTCCGGCCGGCAACATTGCGAGAAGAGCGGCGCGCAACGAAACGTATATTTGGCGCTCATTAGGAGTCACGCCAAAGCTCATACGTAATTGACCGTGAGGTCCGCCGCGCCGCCCCCATCCGCGGAGATAGCGATGAGGCCCTGCGAGAATTGAGAGCCGTTGAGACCGCTAGGAAGCGCGCCTAGCGTTGCCGTGGTGTAGAGCCCGATGGGACGGCTCACATCCCAAGCCGTTTGCACGCCCGACTGGGAGCCGGAGGAGTTGATGCTGTTGGTCCCGGCGATTGCGTGGGCTGCCGTATCCGCGACCTGAAAACTATTCGCGGTCAGGCCGGTAGCGCTTACATAAACAGTCGTCCCAGCGGTCAGGCCGGTTGCCAGCGCGCCCGTGGTCGTGAGCTTGAGCGCGCCACCCGCAACGAAGGGATGTCCGGTCCACGAGATGACGCAAGGCGACGCAATCGTCATTGTGACGACGCTGCTAATTCCGTCGTACAGACCGAGCGTGCTAGTCGTGCCCGCGGTGTTGACGCTGCCGCCCAAGAACACGCCTAGCGCAGACTTCACCTGAGTATAGGTGCTGGTCGCGATATGAGCAAAGAGCGACCCGCTAAAGAAAACGGCGATGGCGTTCGCGAGCGTGCTGGAGAGATTAGGGAAGCTCATTTGTCCTCGCTAAAGCGCCTGCGGCTTCCGCGCACCGGATAGAAGCCGCCGCGTAAATGGGGGTGAGAATATCCATGCGGCGCCAGCTCGCGTCGCGAGCCAATTTCAGCAATAGCTGTGCGCGATCTAGCAGTCGAAACGCCTCGATTGTGTTTGCCGTAAGATCGATCATCATGAGCCGTTTTGCAGGGTGCAGAGCGCGGCAACCCAATTCTGCTTCCATTGCTCCGCAACCACCGCGACTAGCCAAACATCTCCGCGCGTATCGGTTATCAGGTCGCCACCCTTAACCCACGACCTGACCACGCCATCCACCTCTCCATAAAGGTAAATCTTGCGGCGCGTGCCTTGGACGTTCAGCGAGTCCATTTGCATAAGGTCGCGGTACTGCATCGGCTGAACTTGCCCCTGCGCTAGCAGGGATGTAGTCATCGCCTCGCTCGCGACCGTCTGCGACTCATTCACCGAATAGGTGCCGGCGCCGCCGGTCGTGCCGGTTAGCTGCCCGGCAATTATCGTGCCCGAGATTAGGCCGGCGCCCGCGAGCGTCTGCCCGGGCAGGAGCTTCCCGGAAGCGACCGCAGAGACGGTGAGGACCGTCCCCGCAATAGATGCCGTAATGCCGCCCGGCGTGGCGTAGGCCGGTACTGCAACGCCCGCGTCGTCGTCCGCGCTCCCTACCGAGACGCGCACGTTGAGAAGCTCTCGCGGATTGACTACCGCGACGGCGCCGGAAACTATCGCGGCTAGGTTCAATGGTTAGCCCCGGATTTCGTAGTTGTAAACCGAGGTGTCTAGGGCGAGCGCAGCGATATTGAATCCCGTCTGCGGCGTGATCGTCGCAACCGCCGGAGCGGAGACGCCGGGAGTGCCGCCGACTGTCTTTAGCGTCGCGGCAATCTGAGAACCGGCGGTGACGCGCGAATCCGCAACCGTGACCGGCGTCGCGCCGTTCGCGGTGAACGTCCCGACCTTCGGAAAATATCCTTGCTCGATGCCGACCATGGTGACGGTCGCCGTGCCGTCGCGCGTGATCAGGAAGCGCGCCCAGCTATTTGCCGGAATCACCGTGACGATTGATGGCGTGACGCCGACGCCACCAGCAATGGTGATCGGGAAATTTCCGTTGTTGACGTAGCGATATTCGACCGCGGCGTTGATCGTGCCAAGCGCGGGATTGCCTGCGATGATCGCTACAGCGGTATCCGTGGTATCCGTTCGCGCGGCAGTCTGCGCCGTGCGCGTAGTGATGCCGCCGTTAATGCCTGCCGCGGTGATCGTCGCGGCGCCCGTGCCGCCGAGCGCAGTAGCGACCGGAGAGGAAATCGCGGGCGCGACGCGCAACGGAACCGTGCTTTCGTGCGTCAACGTGACGGTGGGCGAGGCAACCGTTCCGCCGACCGTGCCATAGTAATTGCCGACCGAGAACGGCGGAACAATGATTGTTCCGGGAAGCGTAACGCCCGTTCCTGCCGCAAGCGTTTCGGCAAAGCCGGTATTGTTCTTGATCCGAATGTCGAACGTCTGTCCAGAGACGAAATTCGCGCCGAGCGCAGCGACGATGGCGGCAGCGGTCGCGGTCGTATCCGTGAATGCGACAGTCGGGCCGGTTCGCGCGATCTGGCCGCCAACTAGAGCGGCAGCGGTAAGCACGCCGTCACCGGCCGTGGTGATACCAGTTTCCACGACGTTGCCGCTGGAACCGCCTGCAATCTCGTTGAGGATCGCGGCGCTGAGAAGGCCGCCGCCAACAAAGAAATCGATATTTACAACGGGAGCGGCCATCGGTGTATCTCCTTATTTGACGAGTTTTGTAACGTTGCGTTGCATGGTGCCGGTATCGATCAGCGGCTTAGTTGGGGCGCCGTAGTTAGTCTTGCCGGCAGCGACGCGCGCGGCAGCCTCTCCCACGGTCTTGCCAGTCACTCTTAGGCTAGTATCGTTGGCTTTCATGCCGCGCAGCATGATCGTGATTGGGCTAAGAGCGGGCGAAAACATTTCAGTGATCGACTCTTGGACTTCGCCAATAATCTCGTCACCTAACACTTCAAGAGCTGCATTCGCGTCGAAGTCGTATCGCTTCAGCAGGACCGCGAGGTTAGGCCCCCACTTCTCGCTATTCTTGTTGATCGCGTTGCGGAAGAAAGGCCGCGGCGGGATTTTGGCCCGAGGCGCGCCATACTCGTTGATCGCCGCGATCATCGGCGTTGACGTGCCGTCCGGTTCCGTCGATCCCGCCATGAAGCCGACGTTGAGCGTCGCCGCTTTCGAGACCTTCGCGCTTAACTGCTTCAAATAGGCGTCGAGCTTATCGCCGCCCTTGATCGTTGCGGTGGCCATTTAGTAACCGCGCCACCCCGCGCCACGCGCAGGGAAGAGGCCGCGCGCGCCCGGGAAGCCACCGGCCTGCAATTGGCCCGGGATATAGCGCATGGTGCGATACTGCGCAGTCGCGCGCCAGAATGAAAAGCCATACTTTGTCTGCATGAAGAACGCCGACTGTTCCGAGGGAGGCGCCCCGGAATCGAAAGCGACGGTTACAGAGCCTTCCGTTGCCGACGCGATACGCCCCACCGGGACGCTCGCATCCTTCGCGGCGCCCGGCGTCTGGTCTCCCGCGCTCTGGCTATAGATCGCCGCGATATGCGCGACGAGCATGTTGAGCAGCATCGACTGGATCGCCGTCGTGCTGCATGGCGACGTGCCGTCGTTCCTCCAATAAATCGTCGCCTCATTGAAGTATTCGGCGGCAGTCGGCTCTTGCACGGCCGAAAACTCCGGATACCTCAATATCCAAGCGGCGTAGTCGAAGGTGACGGCGGCGCTCATGTTAGGCCGCGGCCGGCATGCGCTCTAGAGAGATGGGCGCCATGTTTTCCGGAGTGCGCGGCGCGCGCGGATCGTTCTCCATGTCCAGCGGCTCCATGTTGCTCCGGCGCTTCTCGTTTTCCTTCGCGCGGTTCATCGCGCGCTCGAAAGACGACTCCGCGAAAATGAGCTGATTGACGACGAAAGCCGAACGTTCATTGTCCCGCATCCACGCATCAAGCGACTCCTTATCGACGCCCTCCGTGAAGGCATAGCCCCAGATAATCCGACAGCGCGGCGCCTCATTGAGAGGATGGGAAACGCCGTGAATAAAGATCATCTCGCCCTGCGGCTCCGCAACGCGAACATCTTTGTTGTTGCCCTGCCGGTCCAATTCCGAAATCGTGACCATGCGGAAGTTCCGGAGCTTCATGCCCATCGGCAGCCGCGAGGCGACAACCACCTTGTCGCCTCCCGAGGACGGCGCCGCGCTCGCACCGCTGGCGAGCGTCGCGGCGTTCTCACCGCGCGGCCCGACCACGGCAAGACGTTCCTGAAGCGCGCGTTCGCGCTCCATGCTTTCGTTGAGCGCGGTTTCCATCTGGGCGCGCGTCATTTTCGGATCGACCACTTAGACCCCCAACATCTGCTGGAAGCCCACCGGCATGCGGATGATGGTGCCCCACGTTCCGCTCATCTGCTTCTGTTTGTAGCCGGAAGCTTCGCGCACAATCGGGAACGTGCGCAGCTTTTCGGTGAAGGAACAGAACGCCGACTGCTGGCCCTCGACGCTATCGGCCATAAGCTGAACGAGGTTTCCGGCCGGGTTGCCGTTGTTGTTCGCCGCCGTCTGCGTCCCGAACTGCGGGATGGTGACGATGCGAAGGCTGGGGAAGTTCTCCTTGAGCAGCGCCTTGACGTTGAGGCCGAAGCTGTTGGTGAACTGGAACGCGGTGGCCGGTCCCGGTCCAAGGGCAAGCGTCATCTTCGTATCCGCGTCCACGAGGCCGGCGTTGGCGACGACCAGCGCGTTGAAAAGCGCGAGGATGTCGTTGTAGACTTCATTCGCCGTCGCGTTGGGCGTGCCGCCCGACGTGTACCACGTAACGCCGCCTGCGGCCTTCGTCGCCGGAGTGATCGCCGCCGGCAGATTCGGGTCGTTCATGATCCCGTAGTTCTGGAGGCCGCGCACGCCGTAGGCGTAGGTGAGGTTGGAGTTGACGTTGAGGTTGTTCGCGGCGGCCTTGTCGAGTTCCGAGACCCAATTCAGCTTGGCGAGGCTCGCACGCGCAAGCTCGCGGTCGCCGTACATGACGAAGGTCTGGAAGTTGTAGGATTGCCGCTGCGGCCAGTTGGCGTTTGCGCGCGACATGCCGTTGTTGGACCAGTCGCTATACGAGCTAGTCTGGCCGGTATGCTCGACCACCGGGAAGGCGGCGGTATCCGTCACCCAATCGCCGGTCTTCTTCTCGCCCAGATACTCCGCGATCTTGAGCGGCGAGAAAAGCACCTCGTAGATCGATGGGTCCACGTAGGTCGTGAGCATCGCCATCACGGCCGAGTTGGGGTCTGTCGTCAAGCTGGGGTAGGCGTCCATCGCGAGGTTGAAGTTTCGGCGAAACTCGTCCGGCAGATAGGAACGCGCGCCCTCGATGATAACGCCGCGCTCCTCGAAAAACCCGCGCTCTGCGGCGAACCGGGTCTGTGCTTCGGTGAAATTCATTTTCTTTTCCTTGTCCTTTCCGGTTAGCCGAGCGGCTGGCTAGACATCTTGCAGACTTCGCCCGGCAGGGCGCTGCTCATGAACTTCCACTTGGTCGCAACGGTCAGCGTGCCGGTGATCGACGTGCTAGTGACCGTTTGTGTCAAGTCCACAATGTAGGTTCCGAGACCACCAACGCCCGTACCGAGCGCGGTGATCGTGGTCGCGGTCGTAACGCCGCCGCCGCCCGCACCGGAGAGGATAGAGCCAATGCCGAACGAGCCGGTGAGGCCGGAGACGGCAGTGAACAGGCCATAGGTGCCCGACAGGGTCGTGCCGGCCGCGACGTTCTGCTCCGGGATGCTCACCGAGTAGACGCCGACGCCGCCGGTCGTGCCGCTGATCTGCGAGACAACCTTAGTGCCAGAGGCCGCGCCGACCGTGATCAGCACGCCCGGGTAGAGCGTGCCCGACCCGACCGCGGTAACGGTCATGATGTCGTTCGCGATGCCGCCCGTAACCGAGAAGGTCTGGGCGGCGATCGTGCCCGTCGCGACGCCGGTTGCGGCATCCGGGCGAATCTTGCCGGTCGCCATCTCTGTGTAGACGGTGCCGCCCGGCACGGCCTGCGTCAGGCCGTCGTTCTTCACCCAGAAGTCGGTTCCGGAGAAGAGGCCCATAGCGAAGCCCGCCGGGATAGCCAGCGAGGCGTCGAGCAGGAAGGTGGTGTTGAGGCCCTGCTGTTCCGAGGCGACGAAGCCGGTCGGGGCGCCGACGCCGAAGTTGGAGACCTGAGATGGGTAGCCGTCGCCGTCCGCCGGGGCAGTCGCCCAAGCAAAGCGGCCAATGACGCACCCGGAAGGCCCGGACACGAAACCCTGCGGCCCCGCGTCCACGCTGAAAAGCGGGTTGGTGGAAGCGAAGTCGCCAGCAATGCCGAATGCCGGGGTGCTGCCCACTGCGGTCTGAAAACCGTTAGCCATTTTCTATCTCCTTTCGTGTTCTTAGTTGATGGCGATCTTCGCCGCGTGGGGGAAGCGTTCCGCGAGGCTCTTCGCGCTCGCAGCGTCCATTGCAACGCCGGTAGCGAGCGCGGCACGGGCATTCGGCTTGGGGACATGTCCTAGTACCAGCCGGAGAGCGGCAGGGTCTTTAACGCCCGCCGTATCCACGCCTAGAGCGGCTAGCGAGGTCGTGTAGACCGCGAGAGCGCTGTCATGCGCCATGGCAACGTCGCCCACCCACGGCCGGACAAAGTCGCGAGCTTCCTGCACGGCGCGCGAGGCGGCGCGCTCCGCAGTCACCGCGGCCTTGATCGCGGCGTCCATCGCGGTCTTGCCAACCTTCAGGTCAGCATCCTTGGTAGCCTTGCCCATAGCTTCCTTTTCCTCGCGCTTCTTTTTGTCCTCGTCGGTCTCGTCCATGGCGCCGTCGTCGTCCTCTTCGCCGCCCATCTCGCCCTCGATAGCGCTGATGTCGTCGTCGCTCATGCCGCGTGCCTTGAGAACGTCGGCCAGCGACTTCTTGCCGGCCGACGCTGCCGGGTCCGCCGTGCCCGGCTCTTCGACCGCGCCCGGGTCAGCAGCCGGCGCCGGAACGTCGAGCGACGGAGCTTCCGCGGCGCCCGCCTCGAAAGCGTGTTCGATGAGCTTCATCATCACGTCATCGGGACCGGCGCCGCCGGCAGCCTTCGCTTCCGGCGCAAGCATCGGCTCCACCGCATCCTTCGCCAGCTTCACGATCATCGCGACCGCATCCGGCTTCGGCTTGCCGTCCTTCGCCATCAGAGACTTGCGCGTCACCTTCGCGAGGATATTGGACAGGTCGAGCTTCGCATCCTTGGCGAGCTTCGGGAGGAGGTGCCCGGAGAGCGCCCCCTGAATCCGTACCGCCGTCCGGCTCAGCACAGCGTTCTTTGCAGGCATGTTGAGTAACTCCTCTAGTAGGTTGATCGCAGAATCACCGACAACGATATCAGGCCCGGCGCGGCCCTCTTTGACTAGCGCGACGTGATTGCCGACGATGCCACGCATCACGCCGTCGTAGGCCACGCCTTCGTAGGTTCCCGGCGTCATGTCCGGCGTGTATCTGTAACCGCAAGAGATTTCTTTTTGACTTTCGTCTTCGATTCCGTCGATAGCGTCCTGTGGCCAGATAACCAGATCATTGACTAGGTAGGGCGCCTCGAAACGCGCCTTCGTTCCCGTCGCGCCGACCACCAGATTGTCCTTATGGTCGTCCGCGCTATTCGCTTCGTGAGTCGAGAGGAGCGGCAGGCCGTTGAACGTGCCGGCACCCTTCTCTAGCTCTGCCGGGTCGCGGAGTAGCTGATAGATTTTGTCCGCCTTCAACCCTAGCTTGTCGTAATCCGGAATCTCACTGCCCTTGTAGGGCGAGACGCATGCCTTGGAAATGAAGCATCCTTCGCGGATCAGGTAGCCGTCGACCGTCTTGACCCGCGCGCTCTTATCAAAGGCAATGCCGGGCGGCGTTGGATCGATTAGCAGCGCTGCCGCGCGGTCTGCCAGCGCTTGCGTCGCGAACGGTCCTACGGCGCGATCCATGGCGATGACGAAATATTCTGCCGGCTTAGCGTCTAGCGCGCAATCCGTCACGGATTTGTTCGCGGCGCTAAGAATTAGTTGGCGCGGCTCCTTATCGTCTGTGAATATAACCTTCGCGCCGGTCGCGTCTTTCTTATCATCGACAGGATCAAAGTCGCCCGTGAAGTAAGCGACTAAGGCGGGGCGTCCTGCGACGGTTTCTGGAATTATCACTTATGAGTCTCGTATAGAGAGTTCACGGCGGCGAAAAGATCGCGCCACGTCTTGCTGCCTCCGGTCGCGCTCTTCGATTTAAGGCCGGGATTCAGCAAACGCGCCTCCCCTCCGGTGACGTGATGATTGTTCGCCATCTCCGCGAGCGTCTCATGAATCGCCTGCTTAGTATTGGCGTGCCCCTTTTTATGAGCGTCCCACCACATGCGGCTATAGTCCGTAACGCCGTCTTCTTTCGCGAGCTTTGACGATTTTCCGGAAAGGATGGGATCAATTTTTTCGTACACCGGCCAACGCCCTGCGTAACTCTCGCGCACTTCACCAGAAGCCTTTAACGGACCGTCGCGCCACGGGTCTTTTCCTTCGGCGGTCAATCGGTCCATTTCGTTCATGATATCTTTTTTCTCGTCGCGCGCCTTATCCAATACGGTCTCGAATTTTTGGTGCATTACTTCGTGCGCCATGAGACCGTGAATATGTTCTGGATTCGTTTGACCGGCGTAAACGACAATGGTGCCTTTGGGATGTTCCGGATGACCCGGTCCGGTATACGCTTCTGCCCCCGGCTTAAATTCAACATCTCCGAGCTTGTAAGTAGCAGGTGAGTAAGAGACCACTTTGATCTTGCTCGCAGGATAGCCGAGCTTGATTGCGCGATATGTCGCGGCGGCGGTAACGCTTTCGAGATGTTCCTGCGAAATCGTCGGCTTTTCTTTAACCGCCTCTCCTTCGCCCCCGCCACCAGAGCCAAACTGTCCGTTCTCCGCGCGCGGATGATCGCCTTCCTTGAACTCATCGGCCGCGAGGCCGCCGAGCATCGCTAGCACCCCGGGATGCACGGGGCGCGGGAGATCGTCGCGCGCGCACCACCGATAGTCGATATGCTCCGGGTTGAGGAACGGCTTGAACTCGCCATCGACGTAACAACGGAAAGTGACGAATTTATCGTCGGCCTTTATCTGCTCCAGGTCGCCGACAACGGGCTCATAGCCAATCTCTTCTTTCGACTCGCGCACCGCGGCATCGGCCGGCACTTCGCCTGCGTCGATCTTGCCGCCGGGCAGCGACCAATATCCGCCGTAATTCTCTTCCGTGAGAGCGCGCTTCACCAACAGGATCGTTGCCGGCGCGTCGCGCGTCGTAAAGAGGATGCCGCTAGCGAGAGGCATTAACCCGCGGCCTTCTTATAAGCATTCCCGGACAGATGCCGTGCCGCTGCGCCGGCAGCCGCGTAATTCGTGCTTCCAGCGGCATGCAAACGAGACGCTTCCGAATGCGCCTTGTGCGCCGTCGCATGAGCCGCCGCCGCCGCGCTGTTGCCTTTCGCGGTTAGATGGGCATGCGCCTCTTTATGCTCGCTCGCCGCCTGCTTATGCTGCCACGCATTTTGCGCGCTCCCGCCCGTGCCGAATTTCCCGTCCGGCGCGCGCTCCTGTTCGTCGCGCGCAAGCGCGGCGTCGAGCGCACACTCAGCAAGCCGACGGGATTTCCAGTCGAGCATTAGCGACCGACCGACCAATAGAGAATCGCGAACATCCCGAGCGGGCCAACCGCGATACCGGAGAAGAGGCAAACGACAATCGTGATCATGGTGGTCCCTCTCAAAGAATTAGACCGGGTATGATGGGTTTAGAGGTACATCTACAATTCACTAAAGTTCCGGGCCAACAAACCTTTTTCTCATCCGGATCAAACCACCCGTCCTTGACGTTGTAGCGCTTGCGGTCGTTCGCGACGTGCGAGGGCCGCGGCGTCTTGCCTCCATGCGAGTGCATCCAGATTGCCTCTTCGCACCCTATCTCGATTTGTCGAGCGCGCTGCAAGCTCGCCGTCACCTTGTTGTTCTGGTCGAGAGAGATAAGCTGGGCGCGACGGCGGCTTACTCCGTAGGTTGCCTGCAATTCCTTAGCGAGCCCACCTACATCGCGGCCCGTCGCGACCGAACGCATAACCGAGCCTTCGATGTTCTTAAAGTATTGTTCCGGTATCGACTTGATCAGTGCGACGTTTTCGTTGATGGACGCCGCGACGATATCCTTTTGCGCGGCGGTTAGCTTGAACTCCACCGAGAAGCCGGCGCGCTTTAGGATGGCCTGCAATTGCTTATCCGAACGCTTGTAAGCCGATTGCGCGAAGTAGGCGGCCAACTCTTCGGCGCCCTTCTCGAATCGCAGAAACCAACGGCTCTTTAGCTCTTCGATCACCTTGCTCATGATATCGGCCGGCGTCGCGTCTTCCGCGAGCGCCACCACCTTCGGCTCGTTCGCGCGATACGCGGCCTGCACCCAATAAGCTACCGAGCGGTGCATATCGTCCAAGAGGCGCAAGAGGCGGCGCTTGTATAGCTGAGTCAGGCCGGCGTTAGGGCGAACGGCGGGCAGCGTGGCTAGAGGCTTTACCACTTAGCTTGCGGCGTCTTTTGTGGCGGCCCGTTTGGCTCTTCGGCATGGGCACGCTTAGAATACTTTTCTGCGGCAGCGCTCGCGCCGGCCGCCAGCGCGGAATCGAGCGCAAGCTGGTCAACGATAGCCGGGCGCGCGGGGCGGATAAGCGATAGGTAAGACATCATGCCCTCTCAAACTCTCGTGGCGCGCGCTTGCGGTCCTCGCGACCGCGGCCCTCTTGCCGGTCGTCGCGGCGTTCACCGTCGCGCGGCTCCCGCGTGCGGTCCTCGCGCTCTGCGACGGCGCCCGGGTCGCGTGGGCCTAGGTTGAACATGCTCGATAGGTCGTTGTCGCCCGGAGGTGCCGCGCCCTCTTCTCCGGGTTGCCCGGGGGGCGACGGCACGTCCTCGATATCGATGCCCTCGTGGCCTGACTGCGGGTCTTTAGAGAGGCGCTCGCGGGCTTCCGTGGGGTCTAGGATGCCGGCGCCGACTAGGGCGACGTCGCCGTCCGCCTTGGTCTTATTGACCGTTGCCTGCTCTGCCTCCGTCAACTCCCGCATCGGCTCAAACTCGAAAGTTATCGTCGGATCGATTTCGCCCCAGAGGTTTAGTTGTGCAAAGTCGATCACCGTGCCGAGACGCACGCTAAAGAATTTTTCCTGAAAGGCGGCAATCCAGTCATACCACGTCGTTAGCTCGCCCTCGCTAGAGGCGTTCATGCCGGCAGGCTGGATGCCTAGAAACTTCACCACCGGGATGCCGATAACCGAACACATCTGTTCCTGCGCTTGGCTCTGCAATTCGTGCAGGCCGCCGAGAGGAACCGAGACGTTGAAAAACTCTTCCTTATCCATATCAAGGACCATCGTTCCTTGATTCGTCCGGAGGTTCGCGAAGAAGGCGATGCGCTTTAAAAGCTCCGTCCCGTTATCCGCGTTGATCGTGGAAAGGTCGGTCTTAACGCCCGAGACGCTGAAGCTCCAGATAAGATCAGCGACCGCCTGCCGTGTGCGCAGCCAGTTGTTCACGTAGGGCATCGCCATCTGTGAAAGCGAGAGGCCGCCGAACGCATAGGACGGCTTCAGCATGTCCGGCACTTCGCGCCCGACGAAGGTGAGGAAGCGCGAAACGTGAATCTCGTTCGCCATCGAGGACCACGACTGCGGGTTATACCAGTCGGCTCGCAGCGGGTTGTTGCTCGTGTAGTTGAGCGGATAGCACCAGACCGGCTCCACCGGCCGGATACCTTTCAAAAAACCTATCTTGCCCTTTAACTTTGCAGCCGTCGCGGCGTCGCGCCCGTTGCCTATCGAGGTCTTAAGCTCGTCCGGGCTGTCGGTGTCGCCAGTGTCGATGTAGAGGTGAGCGCGACCAAAGAAGCCGTCAAGCTCCACCATCTTGCGAAAGGCCCCTTGCACGTCTAGCCGCACCATCTCCGCTTCTAGCTGCTTGATCTTCGCTTTCGTTCCGCCCTTGAAGACAATCCATTTTCGGGTCATCTCTGTCGCGGTGACTTCGGTTATGCGGCGATACTCGGGAATCTGCGCCAGCTCCGCGAGCGCGGTATAGCCGATGAACGCCTGCCCGTTTGCATAGGCGCCGTTGTAGACTTGCGCGGCAGCCCACGAATTGACTTCGATGATCTGCGTATCGAGCGCCATCCCGCCGGCAGCCGGCGCGACACGCGGCGGGAAAGCCGGCAGGGTGAATGCGGTGTCTCCAAAGATCGCTTGCTTCCGCTTGCGCGCCGATCCCAGCAACAGCGCGTCCGATACCTTCACCCACGGCGGCGGGTTAGGAAGGGCGATGGTCTCCTCTAGGACGGCGCTTAGGTTCGCGACGGCCTTCTTGACCGACAGCGGCTTCTTTGTCGAAACGTGACGGGGCGCAACGGCAGCGGAGCCGGTGGCGCGGGTTGCCGCACGCTTGCTGGCCGCCGCGAGGCGCAGCGCGCGCTTGCGGCGCCATTCTGCGCTCTTCGCTGCTGCGTTCAATCATCGTCTCCCTACCATGGCCGATCGGCGCAGCAACTCGTCGCTGATAAGCAACGGCCGGCGCGCGTGCGACTTTTGCATCACCGCGAGCGCGAGGCTACACACACAATCGTCGTGGAATCCTTCAGGCGCTGAATTATGCGACGCATACCCCGCGGCCAAGAAAGTTTTGCTAGTCGTCCCCATAGCCACAACCGGGCGATCACCTAAAAACTCAATCGACTTGATTGCACAATTTTCGTCACTCCACATCGCGCCGATTTTGTCAGGATCGAATTTAGCCAACAAACGTTTCGGGCGAATTTGACCGAGAAGCCGAAGCGTTTCCCTCGCCCTGCCGGTTACTCCGAACGCGGAAACGTCTTTGTTTGTTCCGTTACCGGCGGATTCCGCCCAAGAAAAATTAAAGGCCGCTAAGGTTTTTCTAATTTCCGCCGCCATAGCGTTCTCGCGCTGGGCGATGCTCAACCGGAAGTGGAATCCCTCACGTCTATCATTTCTGCGATGTTGCGACAACGTCCCTTCGCCGTCGAAAGCCGCAGAAAGATAACCCGCTTGATAAGTAGTTGCCTCTTGCCAAACGTCAACAGGTTTTATCAAACGATGCGGAGTGAACCGGAGAGAATGCGACCACTCGTGTCTGCCGCGAAGCTCCGAAGTAAGTTTCCACAGCGCAGGCCCGTTATTGCTCGCGACCAACCAACGATGTTCCGCGGAACAAACTATGACAGTTCCGTCTTCCATCGTAAGCCGATAGCAAGGCCGTTCAATAATTTCCGTTGCGGTAACACGCGCGCGCCTCCAGCGTCTCACTTTTCTATCAACGGGATTTTCGTCAAAAGCTAAAAGGCCGTCCCCGGGCGACAAGGACGCGGCGTCAACCCAACGCAAATCATCAGTGAGGACCGGCGTTGCAGGATCGACGCAATACCTAACGCCCGTCCGTGTATATTCATACTCAAAATCAGACAACTCGTTGCGGATCGGCCCGTCCGGGAAATGCACTTCGCTACCTTGGATGGCGACCGCGAGTCCTTCCATCAACTTCTGTTTTGAGTTGGAGCTAAACGAATAACCTTCAAAATGCGCGCTTGGCGTTTTCTGGAGCAACTCCACGATAGGGTCGCCCACGCCCGTCGAGTCGATCAGCGCCGGCAGCCGGCCGGTGCAAGAGATGATGCGCGCCATCGTTGCGTCCCAAGGCTTCTGGAAGCGCTCGAAACGGCAAACATAGCCCGCGTCATCGAGTCCGATGCCCACAGTCCAATCAACGTGTTTCGCCAAGTCCCATCCCCAGACCACGGGCTTGCGCTCCGATAGCGGCGCGACGCATCGCGCGATTGCCGCGAGGCCGAACGGGTTTCCGCCGTCGTCGCTAGGCTCCGCGAGGTATAGCTCACGGAAGACTTGTTCCGGAAGATCGCGCCGTGCGCTCTCGATTTCCTCCGCTGCTAGGACGCCTGCCGTCACCGCGTCGCTAGCTACGATCTTGTATTGGGCGCTGCCCGGCTCGCCGGCTTCGGCCTTGCGTGCAAGGGCATAGAACCAGTTTTTGCGGCCCTTGACGTTGCCGATGAACCGGACCGGGCCGCGCGTCGCGGTGAGCGTGGAGCGCAGCGCATACCAAGATTCTTCCCGGCCGCGCGACGCTTCATCGAACACCGCCGCGAAAACGTCCTCGCCATATAGGTTGTCCGGCTTCTCTGCCGACTTAAACCATACCACGGTGCCGACTAGCGCGAGCGTTAGCTTTAGATCGCTTTCATTTACGGTGAACGTACCGGGCGGAAAGGCGTTTTTCATGCGGGTAAAGGCGATCTTTGCCTGCGCAAAGACCGGCGCAATCCACCAATAGTTGTTATTGCGCTTCCCGAATAACGCCTGCTCGAATAGCCACGCGATACAACCGACCGTCTTGCCGGTCTTCGTCCCTGCCTCGACAAAGGAGAACCGCGCCGGGGCGCCCGTGCAATCGACCGGATTGAAAATAGCGGTTTCCTGCTTGGGGTATAGCCACGGCCTAGTGTAGCGAATCGTCTTGGGCTTAGCCTTCGCTGTGCTCGATGATCCGGGGCGCACGGCTTGCCTCGCTGCCCGCCGGAGCGGCCATTTGCATTACGATGTTGTAGGTGTTGCCGTTCGATTCCTCTGCCTTATCGATCTTCTCGCGCCACAAATCCGGCTGGCGATTAATGAGCCAGAACATGCAAGCCTTGACTTCCGGCGGGTAATGCTCCGTGTACCGCGCGTAAATCGGATTCTCTGGATCGTCCTTGTTCGCGAGGATTTTCACCGCGTTGGGATTATCGTATCCGATTGCGCGCCGATACAAACTATCGGCCACGTTGGCGTCTGCCCAAGAGCGTCCGTTGTGCAAGGCCCTTGAAAATGTCGCGTTGTCCCGCAGCCATTGCTCAATCGTGAAAACCGAAACTTCGAAAAAATATGCCAGCGTCGCGTTCGTCGCGCCAAGCCGGCCCGCCTTCTCGGCCAATAGATCGTATTCAGGTTTGTAAAGCTGCGGCGCGCCCGATGATTTACTTACGGGTACAACAAGATTAGGGCGCGGCTTGCGTTTCTTTTTAGGCGCAGCCACTAATCATCTCCACTTGTTCCGGCAGCACGTTCACTCTCGTTGGCCGCCCAAAAATGTTCAGGATAACGTCCACCCTCTCGGCATGCGCGAGAGTTACCGGACCGCTATGGCCCTCAAACGTCCCTGCGGTGATCCTCACCCGGCTTCCGACCGGAATGAATTTGGCCAGAACCTTGTCGGCTTCCGCCTCGATCACGTAATCCCCGGCGCACTGCTCTAGGATAAGCTCCATCGCCTCTTCCCGGATAGGCGCCGGCCTATCGTAGGTAGCGTACAAAAGCGACCTGATCCCCGGTGTGCGATTTATGCGCGGCCACCGTTCGTCGTCGTCCCGGTCAAAGCGGATGAATATATACCCCGGAATGTATGGGCGTTCAGTGATCACCCTCCGGCCGCGGGTAACGCGGGCAATCCTGCACTTGGGATTGAACGGCTGGAAACCGGCGGCCTTCAGATGCTCTTCAGCCAGAAGCTCTGAGAATGGATTGACGGTTGCAACGTGCCAAGATAACAGATTACATCCCCCGCGAACAATCTCCGAGCGGTCAGGTGCAATCAATTACACCCTTTCACGGCCGGCGCCGGATGCTGCGCCCATCAGCCGCCCGATAGCAAGCGGAAACTGCAAAAAGGTTCCCAAGAAAATTAAAAATCGTTCCGTTTCATGCAGGCCGTGGCTTTATCGATGTTGGACCGAAAGAAACCTCGTTAAACCGTGGAAATCTCGTCGCCCTTTATGGCCGCCCTCTCGGCTAAAGCCCGGATAACCCACGAAAGCCGCGCCTTTCTCGATAATCCGTTCGCGCGCATACTTTTTTGCAAAAGGCTAATTTTTTCGTATCGTTTACACTGGTAAGCAACCAACCCCTTTCTGTTTTTTTTTTGCTCTTTAGAGCCGAATAATCGACCCTTTCGCGAAATTATATTACCCGGAAATCGTTTTACTATAGTCGTATAACAAGGGTTGATTGCAAGTTTTAACGATACGAAAAAACTTGCTTTTCTAAAAACGCACCGCGTAGCAGGAAATCGCAACATAGCCTCGCGGCCCGCTCGTTTTCCTGCATAATTCGACCGACAATAAAACTTATTGCTTTCCCCTCCGTCTTAGGCGCAGCTTCGCGGCCTAAGCGGGGAGGAAACGATGCCGGAGCTATACAAGCTCGATTTCAGCGATGGCCGGTCTTTTATCGGTCGGACGATCTACAGCGGCCTAAAGGCTGCGCGAAAGCATAGGTGGGACGCGGCCCACGGCAGGCAAACCCCTCTCGCCGATGCCTTTCGGCGCCTAGGCGAGCCCGCCCTAACGATTCTCGCGGTCCTAGAGCATCGACAGTTAAAGCCGTCTGCCGACCGTGCAATCAAGGTTTTCGATACCGAAACGCCCAACGGCTACAACTTCCCGACTAAAATCGATGCCCATCTTTGGGGCGCTTGGCGATGAGAGAGATATATAAGCTGCGCTTCCCGGACGGCAAATCCTATATCGGGCAAGCGAAAAATTGTGCTGGAAAACGATATTTTGTCCATAAAAGCACCGCGGACAGCGGCCTAACTTTCACGCCGCTTTACAGACATTGGCATAAATTCGGCCCTCCAGAGCTAATAATTCTTCAGGAGAACGTGCCGCTAGAGGAGCTAGACGCCTGCGAGAAAAGCTCGATCAACCGCAATAAAACAATGTATCCTAACGGACTCAACGCCATGTTTGGGCGGCAAATAGACCGCAAGGCAATCCGCCTGCGCAAGTCCGAACGCATAGCCGAGAACGCGAAACCGACCACCGCGGCTATTAACGCGGCCCGCAAGCAAGCCTACCTAGACCGTCATGGTTAAGGCCCCCGCCTTCCTCTTCCTAGACGCGCTAGCGGCCCATATGCCGCCCTCCCAGCGTCTTATCCTTTGCGGCTTCAAGGGCGACCCTGACACCGCGGAGCCCCGCGACTGGCGCCCCCGCCCGTGGTCGCCTGCCGACGAAGGATTGCCCTTCGGCCGTCGCGACAACGCCTACGTCACCGTCTCTTCTTTCGGGCAAGCTCCGGACGGCACCTATCGACGGCGCGGCGATACCTTCGCTGCCGGCCATGCTCTCATGGTGGACGACGTGGGAACTAAGGTTCCGCGCGCCACGGTCGCGGCCCTGCCGCCGAGCGCCGTTATCGAAACGAGCCCGGGCAACGAACAACATTGGTATTTCCTCGAAACGCCGGAGCCCGACCGTCTCCGCTTTGACAGCGTTATCCGGGCGTTCATCTCAAGTAATCTTCTAGGCAACGACCCCGGCATGTCCGGCGTCACCCGCGTCGGCCGTCTGCCCGGCTTTACGAACGGGAAACCGCGTCACGCGGGTTTCGTTTGTGCAATGCACAAACTAGAACCCGCGGCCCGCTATTCGATCCCTGCCCTAGTCAAGGCCTTCAGGCTAGAGCTAGCCGGGCGGCCGGCGCCCCTGCGAACGATCCCGACCGACGTAGCGCGCGACCGCATCAAGGCGTTCTTCGCCATCTCCCGCTTCCTCGATCACCGCAATATGTTCAAGCGCGAAACCTCCGACCTAAGCGGCTGGCGGGAAATGCACTGTCCATGGATGGACGACCACTCAAACAATGCCGATACCGGCGCGGCTATCCGCGAGCCTGCCCCCGATAACGGCCACTATGGCGCTTTCCGTTGTCACCACGGGCACTGCCAAAGCCGCGGCTGGCGCGACCTCACCGAATGGGCAGCCGATGCCGCCGCCGACGAACTAGAGCCTATCAACGCCGCCGCTCCCGTCTCCCTAACGGCGCTCCTCGCCCCAAGCAGAAAGGATACCAGATGAACCGCCTTAGCTTCACGTCTTCCCGCTCGCCTCGCCCGATACCGGAGAAGGCCGCCCGCGGCCAGTTCCTTCCCGACCTTCTCCGCGACGCGCAAGGCCGCCGCCTAGTGCCTGCGGACCCTCGCGAGGTGGAACGCCGCCTAAAGGCCCGCGCCCTCTTCGCGCCCATCATCTGCCCTAGCACCGGCCGCCCCTGCCCACATCCCGAACGGTGCGCGTAATGGACATCCGTACCCGCCTTGTAGCAATCGCGGCTCTTAGGAAGATAGAGCTTGAAGGCTCAATCTCAGAAATGCGCGAGGTGTGCAGGCTCGCCGCGATGGAAATCGGCTGTTTGCGGGAACAACTCGACGTTGCCCGCGGCATCGCGGAAGAAATCAAGACGATCATAACCGGGAAGGCTATCTAAATGCGCGGCTCCGCAACCCAAGTGATCAAGTTCGTTACGAGCATCGGTGGCCCGATTCAAATATCAAACCACATTCTCAAAACGTGGCTCGCGGGCGGTGACGTTCACGCGCTCGGCTATATCTCCGGCAAAGGCGGTACGGATATCCTTCACCACGAATTGCTATACGATGACTTTTGCGCCGCCAACCCGGATATCGTTTGCGCGTCTCGTAATGACCGTGAGGATTGCAACTGGCCGCTCTGCGGCTGCGACCCGGCCGCCGTTCGTGTTGTGGAAGCGTTAGAGGAGCGCGACTTAATCGTTAATTGGCGCAGCCGCGGCGGAGATATCTGATGGGCTTACTCGATAAGCGCAACGGCCTTTGCGCATGGCCAACCTTCACCAACTCCACACGCCACAAAAAATGGACGCCGCCTGTTTTCAATTGTATCCATATCGTCGCCCCTCACGACGGTCTTCTCTGTCCGCGTCATCTCCGCGAGGTTAGCGGCGGCGCGCGTTCCGATGGGCAGCGTGTTCGACGCGAGCGCGACGGTGGCCATCATCTAAGGAAGGGCCGGCCATGCGCCTCCTAGTCTGCGGCTCCCGCAATTATTCCGCGGCATCCCTCGATGATATCCGGGAGAATGGGACGTGATCCTTATCAACTCGATTGCGGCAATGTTGCGCGCGGCCCCGCGAGAATTGGCAATCTCGGAAATAAAGGTGAGTGCCGAAAACGGTATTCAAATTTTTTCCGAGTTCTGCGAAGGGCAGTACGTCAAAGTGCGCTCCAGCCCGCCTCCAACCTCAATGCAAATCGCAGGCATCCTAGTCACGTGGCCCGCGCCATGATCGCTCAAACGAGCCGAGCGGAAGCGAGCCGCATCCGCCAGTGGCACCAGCGGTTCGACGGCCGCTATTACTGGCGGCCCGGCCCACTCTCGCTTAAGGAGTGGTCGATTGCTGCCTACAACACCCCGCCGCCTCCCGGGCCGCGCAAGCATATCGCGGCAAGCGATGGCACGCTCTTCAACCCGAGGCTCTATAAGGTCACGCTAGAAGACTTCGCCTATATCTGGGACGTTAACCGCTATCTGCATATCCCTACACGCCTTTTGTTCACCGGGCGGCAAATCAATCAGCGCATCTTCGCGCACGATTGCTGGCCCCAACTCGCGACGTTAACGAAAACGATTCAAGGAAACGGGGTTTGCTTGAGCCTGCCTAACGGCAGTCCCAAGACAATCTGGCCTTCTCATTTCATCCGGCGATACGCCCGGTTGAGCACCATTGCCGACCTTAAGGGGACAGCATGAAACATTGCGATTGCGGCGCCCCGTTCGCCCTAACCTATATCCCTCTCGACGCGACGGAAGCCGAAGCGCGCGTTGCGGCCGGAAAGGCTGTGAAATGAAAACAATTCTCATAACCGGCGCCACCGATGGCGTCGGCCGCGTGGTGGCAAGGCGGCTAGCCTCTCCGGACACCCATCTGTTAGTCCACGGTCGCGACCGCGCACGCGGTACAAGCCTAGTCGAAGAAATCGAAAATGCCGCCGGCAGCGCGGAATTTCTCCCCGTCGATCTTGCATCGCTCGCTGAGGTACGGCGTCTGCAAGACGCCGTAGCGCACCGCCCGATAGACCTTCTCATCAACAATGCCGGCATCGGTTCCGCGCCCGCCGGTCGCCAATTCAGCGAAGACGGTCATGAGCTTCGTTTCGCGGTAAACTATCTCGCAGGCTTCCTGCTCACTCACCTATTGCGGCCGGCGCGCGTCATCAACGTTTCGTCCGCCGGCCAGCAGGCAATCGACTTTGACGACGTTATGCTGACCGATGACTATAGTGGTGCGCGGGCCTACTGCCAGAGCAAGCTGGCGCAAATCATGCACGTCTTCGATCTTGCCATCGAAGGCGTGCATGCGAACGTTCTTCATCCCTCACACTACATGGACACCAACCTCATCCGGCAATCGGGGCGCACGCCGCGCAGCACGACGGAGCAAGGCGCCGCGGCCATCCTTCACGTCGCGGCCGAAGAGCGCCGCGGCCTTTACTTTGACGTTATGCGCGAAGCTCGCGCCCACGAACAGGCCTATAACGCGGGTGCCCGCCGCCGCCTGCGCGAGCTAAGCCTGCGTCTCATCGCGGAGTATCTCTAATGATCGCATCGTGCCGCGTCTGCGGTGCCCCCATCGCCCTAAACTATATCCCGCACTATTGGGCGAACGGCAAAAAGTATCATCGCACTAAGCCATGGCGTGTCGCGTGCGTTGCCGACGAATGCAACGCCCCGCCGCTCGATTACGCCACCCGTGATGAAGCTCTCGCGGCTGCCGCGCCACAGGTGACGCAATGACGCGAGAAGACGAGCTAATAAAGCAAGTGGAAGATCGCCCCGTTAGGCAAATGGCTCGCCCTGAAGAGTTTAGATACGATGCTTATCAGGCGGGCTATTATGACATTTTGACCGGCTTTTTCTACAAAGACCCTAAGAGCATCAACGCCCTCATCCCCGTCGAATACTGGCCGATGAAAATCGGAAAAGATAAGGACGGCATCCCGAAGGAAACCTTAGTCAAGCCATCCAATTATTTGATGAACGTGTCCAATGGGCTGTTAGTAGAAACTAGCACGTGGTGGCCGGGCATGCCGCGCATCATCGAAGGCTATCTAGCTATCGACGGGGCGATGATCGCGGACGAGCGCCGCAACATGTTCAATACATATATGCCCCCACCTCCGCTTGCCGCGCCTCTTAGTGCGGGGCAAGCGGAGGTGAAAGCAAAACTATGGATTGACCACGTAAAAGGATTATGGCCCGACCCGAAAGAGCACGGCTATTTCCTTGATTACTGCGCGCACATGGTCCAGCGCCCCGAAGAGAAGTGCAACGCCATCATCACCCTCTCCGGCGCGCAGGGTATCGGTAAGGATGTGAGCTTGATCCCGGTCAAGGCCGCGGTCGGCCAATGGAACGTATGCGACATTTCCCCGGACGAGTTCGCCTCACCCTATAACCCGTGGGTGCAGTGCGTCATGCTCATCATCAACGAAATGCGGCCGACGAAGGAAGATTTCCACGCCTCCAGCATCTATGAAAAGCTCAAGCGCATTTCCGTCACCCCGCCCGATACCCTCGCGGTCTCCGATAAGTACATGAGGATGCGCTACGTTATGAACGTCCTGCGCACCTTCATAACCACGAACGATATGACCGCGATGTACATCAACGCGACCGACCGGCGCATGGCCGTCTTCCATTCGACGGTCCCGCAGGGTTGGAGGTCTCCCGAATACTTCAGCAAGCTCACCGACTGGCTGACCAAGAAGGGCGGCAACGACGCCTGCGCCGCCTATCTCGCGACCCGCGACATCTCCAAGTTTGAACCGAAGAGCAAGCCCGCCGCGACTGCCGGTTGGGAGGCCATCGTTAGCGGATGGAGCGCGCCCAACGACGCGATCAGCGCGGCCATCGAATCGCTCAACGAACCTATCGTCATGTTTTCGACAGAGCTATATCGCGCGAGCTTCGACGGCGCCGACGATATCCGCGCGCTCCTCCAGCATCCCCGCAAGATGCAACATCGCCTCCAGACGAGCGGATATTTCGTGTACCCTTTAACTCCAGCCTTGGAGTTTAAGGGAACGTCAAACCAAAAGACCCTTAAGTTCAAGACCGCCTTTATCAAATACGAATTGATGCACGAGAAAGAGCGTTACACCGCCCTCCTCCAAGAGCGCGGCAATCTGCTCGCCAACGACGTTGCGATTTTACACCAGTCACAGCCCTCCGCTGTGGCTGGAGGGAAATTTTAACCATGACCAAATGCGAACTATGCGGTGAACCGCTGCCGCCCGACGAAGAAATGTTTAAGTATCACGGTTATAGCGGTCCCTGCCCGGTGCCCGTCGTGCTTAATAGCGCTGATGGCGAATGGGTTAGCGGCGAACGTTTCTGGGAACTGTGGCGAGAGGCCGGCGGCCTTCGCGACGGACTCGAATACGCATTTGTCGAAGGCCGCGCCGCGCTCCCGCAAGTGCTACGCAACGTCATCAACGCCGTCGTCAAGCTCGCGAAGGAAAAGCCGTAATGCCCCGCTGGCCATCGCCGCGCGTCCTGCGCACCGACGCGCTAACCCCGGCGCAATCTAGGTTGCGCGCCGAGACGGTGCGGCAAGTGATCCTAGAAGAGCTACGGGAATCGTTCATCGATTTCCCCGGGACGGCTAACAACGCTGCCGCACGGCTCACCCCTAAAGTTCTGTCAACCATAACGAGATTCAACAGCAAGGTCCGGAGGGGACTAATCAAATGAAACAGGCATTTAACGACGTTCGCGATTTTCACCGGCGTTTCGGCGCCCCGTCGTCGTCTCAGTTAGCGTTCCCAAGCATGGAACGTATCCAACTGAGACGAAGCCTGATAGCCGAAGAGATGCGCGAGTTTATGCACGGCATGGCGTCCTTTGATATGATGGAAACAGCCGATGGCCTAGGTGATCTGATCTATGTTCTAATCGGCACCGCCATCGAATTTGGCATTCCGCTTCCGGCGATCTGGGACGAGATTCAGCGCTCGAACATGTCGAAGCTTGAAAAACCAGATCACAATGACGGCTGCGCCCTCGCAGTCGGCAACCCGGCAAGCCCGCAGCGTTGCACCTGCGGCGCCGTCCTGTACCGTCCGGGCGGTAAAGTCCTGAAGGGCAGTAACTATCGCCCGCCGGATATCGAGGCGATCCTGCGGCCCCTTGGCTGGACGCCTCTCGATGAGAGGCTCCCAGACAAGGCCGACAAAAACGAACGCAACAAGTGAGGAAAAAGAAAATGGGAAAGCACACCGCGCCAAGCCAAGTCGCGCATATCGAACACATGTTGTCGGAGCGCGCCCGTGAGGAACGCATCGCGCAAGCCCGCTCTGTCCACAAGCTTCACCCGATTGCGGGCAAGCGCTCCCTCTCAAGCCGCGGCGAGCGCACCGAAACGTGGCAGACGAAACGCCACACGCCTGCCCGCAAGCGTGACCGCGCCGAATATCTCGACCGCATGGAAGCTCGACGCGCGAAAGAAGCGATGGAAGCGAAAGCCGCGGTCGCGGCCGACAAGGCCAAGCATGTCGAGCGCATGGCCGACCGATGAGCAACGATCTTAAGGTTGGCGACGTAGTGCGCCTAAAGCATATCGGCGGCCCGAATATGCTCATCGCTGTGGTATGGAGCGCCACCGATAACATTGACGCGGTATGGTTCGATAAGGTTGGCGTATACCACTCGATCCGCATCGCCGCTGCCGTCCTCGAAAGAGCCCGCCCATGAGCCGCTCTGGATATAGCGAAGACTACGACGGCGATAGCTGGGACCTCATCCGCTGGCGCGGCGCCGTCGCTAGCGCGATCCGCGGCAGGCGAGGGCAAGCGTTTCTCCGGGAGCTAGTCGCCGCGCTCGACGCACTGCCGGCACCGCGCCTAATCGCGGAGGCCCTGCGGCAGGAAGACGGCGATGTGTGCGCGATAGGAGCCGTAGGGCTATCTCGTGGGATAGACCTACAAGCCTTCGATCCGGAGGACTATGCCGCGATTGCACGCGGCATCAACCTCGCGAGCGCATTGACGCAAGAGATAGAATGGATAAACGACGATGCCGGCAGCTCGCGCGAGACGCCCGAAGAGCGCTTCACCCGCGTGCGCGCTTGGGTAGTCGCTCAACTAAAGGAAAAGCCATGACGACCGCGATAGCGATAATCCTGCAAGGCGATGGGTGCTGGCCAGATCTTGCGCCTGCCGAAGAGAAGAAAGTCCATCACCTTGCGAACGACGCGCCGCCGCTCCAGATCGCTGTCCTCGATATGGGCATGGAATCCGGGCGTCCGTCGCTTATGCTTCGCGCCGATCTTCCGGACGGCAGCGTTGCCCTGATCGAAGTAACGATGCGCAATTTCCTCGCCGCGGCCCGCATCCTGCAAGAGAGGTGGCCCGGTGTGTAGAAGGCTAAAACCCACTAATTAGTGGACTTTAGCCACCTCTAAAAATAATCCACCGATATCCAAAATAGTTGTTGCGCCCCGCCCCGGCAGTCCCTATCTTCTGAATATCGAAACGCCTCAGAAAGGACCAAACAAATGACTTCCCCCGCCTCCCTCGCCCGCACCGACAGCAACGACCTGAATTGCTTTTTCGCCGGAAAGGCGAGCGACCGCACAATTGAGCGGTTGGTCGAGCGCTACCGCCTCGCGATGGGCAAGACCGCGGACGGCATCGACTTCCCGACCGTCGCGCAGTACCGCGCCAACCTTCTCGCCGCCCGTCGCGGCTAGGCCCCTCTCACCCACCGCGCCCCGCCCGGCCTAGGACCCGGTGCGGGGCTTGCGGCAGTAGAAAGGATAAATCAAATGACTTCAATCGCAGCCATCTACTACACCGGCGATATGGCCAACCCTTCGGGATGGTTCGTTATCACCCGCGAGACGAAGAATAGCGTCGATCTGGTGGAAGTCGGCGGCGACCGCACGATCCGCGGCATCGGCCGCCACCAAATCGGAACCGTCTACGAAGGCCATTGCGGCACGCGCTTTGTCACTCGGCAGGCTTACGACGATTACCGCGCGGCTCGCGCCCGGAAATAAATCTCACGACCCCTCTTGCCTCCACCCCCACGCCCGCGTATGTAGCATCTGCCGTTCAGCTCTCAAGAAAGGATAATCCAATGACCCCCAACGATATCGCGACCGCCTCCATCAGCCAGATTCTCGCCTACTACAACGCCAATTCCGGCAAGCCGCCGGTTGCCAAGTTCACGGACCGCGAAACCGCCGTCCGCCGCGTCTCAGCCTTGATCGCGACGCCGGCCCTCCCCACCCCCACCCTCACCAATCCGGAGACCACGATGACCGACGTTGCTGCCGCCGAAGAGACCGCCCCGAAGCCGAAGCGCGCCCGCAAGCCGGCCGCCAAGAAGGCCGCCAAGAAGGCCGCCAAAAAGGCCGCGA